>ENA-UERG01002763-UERG01002763.1-human-gut-metagenome-genome-assembly--contig:-NODE-2763-length-12065-cov-3.527110_pt1 | contig 12065 bp, 13 predicted proteins | sample MGYA00242954_ERZ507954 | MGnify/ENA primary metagenome ERZ507954 (study PRJEB26167, sample SAMN06115478) | human gut metagenome | host: Homo sapiens | place: China:Sichuan | collected 2015-01-21... | reverse complement strand
TGCGATATCAATCGCATCTTTTTGCGTTGTGGTACGCACGGTAGCACGGGTATTACCCTCGCCTTTGACCTGCCAACCGCCATTGGGATGAGGTGTCACATGTTGATTTTTACCCATAGCCGCTCACCTCATTTCAAACGGGTCACGCGTCCACAATGAGGACACTTGGATGGATTCGTAATAGGGATAATGCGCTTGCCACAGCGGCAAATGTAATACTTATACTTGATAGTCATTGTTTATGACCTCCCAAAAAGTGAATTTCATCTATATAATCACACTATTGGGAAAAGACTGCGTTTTTTTACCTTTCCAGACACAGATTTCGTATTGCAATCGGAAACCAAACATGGTACAATAGCAACGCATTATGACAAAGTACCATGTTCCGTGCTTCTGTCGTCCCGCAGGACACCGAGTTGCCGCTCGGTGTCTTTTTCTTTTCTCTTTTATGTGTTGTTGTCAAAGAACAGGTCTGGATTGCACCCGAAGGCGCCTTCCAGTATGCGATTAGCCAGATTAACTTTTGCCCGAGAAGTTTTAAGGTCACTCATCCTATGTAAAACGCTTTTCCCGCAGCTATCTTTTGCAGTTATCCACACTTGATCTCGACGATAGTTTCCATCGACTAAAAGTGGCTGATGTGAAGTGCAGATTAGTTGTGCATGATGCGGGTTGCTGACTTCACTGGTGAACAGTTCGATAATCTCTTTAGCTAACGAGAGGTGAAGGCCGTTTTCAAGTTCATCAATGATAAGGATACCACCCTTCTCCAAAACATCAAAGAGATAGGGCAACGCTGTAAAAAGTTTTACAGTTCCTAAAGATTCATCTGCAAAAAAAGAAAGTGGTGCGCTGGTTGTCTCTTCGCCGTTTTCATACACTGCGTGCCGTGAATCTACGCCGACCTTTGTCCTCTTGGCGATAAGTTCTCGGTTTTCGAAATCGTCCGAAGAAACCCTTTGGCGGGCAACCTCCTCTTCTTCAAAAGAAACTTTAATATCACGAAGGGTCGGATCGGCTTTTTTTATTATGCTGATGTACTTTCTGAGCCGTTCTTCTGAAAAGATCTCCTTGGGATTAACAGGATCCAACCTGCCAGCCGCCATATTGACAACATTGATTCCGCTTATCGCAGCAACGATCTTAGATGCAAGTGGGGTGTTTAACATCCCAGCAACCGGAAGACATAGCGCTTCTGCCTTAACGGTATGTTTTGCAGCATCAAATCCTTTTAAATCTGAACGAAGTGTAATGTCCTTAAAAGAAGACGAGGTGCGTTCAAGCAACTTTTCTGTCCTTCGATGTTTTTTTGTGAGAAGTTCGTAAACGACCTCTTTTCCTTTGACAGAGAAAGCATACCGATAGGTTGTACCATCTATGATAAGCTCGATTGCAAATTTTGTCGGTTTTTCTTGAAAGCTGGTATCAAATGCAAAAGTTTTCACAGGAGTGTCCATTTCTTTTAGTTGAGGAATGGAAAGCAACTGTGCAGCATCAGTCGCAGCTAACGGAGAAACGAGGAGAAGGCGCTGAATCTCCCGGAGGATTTTACAGAAAAATGTTTTGCCTGACCCGTTGGCTCCATACAGGAATGAAACCTTATTAAATCGACTGTCTCCGCAGGCGAATGTGTTGTCAAGGTGCTCTTTTTTACTGAGATCCGATTCTGTTGTGAAGATAATCGGTTCAGCAAATGAAGCGAAGTTCTCGACAGAGATCGACTTCAAAATGAGGTTTTCCATCTCTTTCGCTCCTTTCCAAGTATAATCTATCACATAGCATTCCAAATGTCAATGCTTAATTCGGATTTTTCGACAATCATGACGAAAAACGCAAAACAACACATTTTGCCAACGAAGGAGCAGATATTTGCACATTAACATAAGCTGGTGGTGTGAAAGTATACTTTAGTATTTGAAAAGCAACGGTTTTAGATATTTACGCATTGCATCACCTCTTGCGCCGCAATAGACAAAGAATAAGAAAATCCCTCTGAAATCAACGATTTCAGAGGGATTTTGGTCCGAGTGAGGTGACTTGAACACCCAACCTCGACATCCCAAACCTATGTCTGAACCTTCAGGCAGAACTGAGTCGCCCTCTTTGGCACTTTCCGGCACTCCTGCGGTTCCTCTTTGGAACTCTATTGGCCTGTTTATTTCAGCCACCGCTTTCGGCTTTTGGGATTTGTGTGGGATTGAATTCTGTATATTAAAAGTGCTTCCGACCGGGTTTACCTCCAACAGCGGGTGCTTTTTGCCGCAGAGAGCAGCTCAGAAACTGCGCCGCATAAACAAAGAAATAAGCGCTGGCGTGATATTACCCGCCCTCTCGATAAACGGAAAATGTGTTGTGGTCGCTAAAACTCCCTCAGAAAATGTGCAGACAAAGAAAAAACTCGCTCATTTTTTGTGATTTCTCCATCGAGCACCGTAATCCAGATCGTTTGGAATAATAGGAAGTGTATTGTTCCGAATGATGCTGTATTATTCCGAACAATACAGATATATTATTCGGAACAGTTTCATTTTGCAAATATTCTGTCCTTTTCAGTAGCTATTTCCTGCTTTCTGTGATATTGTTCGTTTGCCAAAAGGAGGCGACGATATGCAGAAAGAAAATACCCTGACAGTCGAGCAGTGGTGCGGCCAGTGGTTCACCGCCAATCGGCACAAATGGAACGGCAACACCGAGGGCGGGTACCGCAATCTGATTTACAGCTACATCATCCCCAGCATCGGAAGTGTGGTGCTCTCTGACCTGACAAAGCAGACAATCACCGATTTCTATGACAGCCTGCAGAACCGGGGACTCAGTGCCAGAAGTGTGTGGTGCGTCCACCTGCTTCTACGGCGGTGCATGGACGAAGCAGCACAGGAACAGTTTATTCCATACAACCCGGTGCGGTTCTGCCAGGAATCAAAGGCAGAGGAATACAAAGCAGCCCCTCTGCGCTTGGGGCAGCTCCAGCGTTACCTGAGCGCAGCAGAGCAGCTCGGCGTACTCCCCATCATCTATACAGGACTATCAAGCGGCCTGCGGCAATGTGAACTGATCACCTTGTCGTGGGCTGATTTTTATGTCCGCTACAGGTACATCCTCAAGGGTCAGCGCCTGCTGAAGCTTAACGCCAAAGCAGAACGCCTTCTGAAGCAGATACCGGAAACGGACTTGCCGTATGTATTCCTCAATCCCAAAACCGGAGCACCGTATAAGCTCCACGAGTTCTACTATCTGCACAAGAAGATCCTCAAGCAGGCCAGACTCCCATGGGTAGCCTTTCGGGATCTGCAGCGGCAGTGCATGGAGGTGGGAATATGACGCTCCGGGAATACATCCTCTTCTGGCAGGAAACCTATGATAAGCATCAGAGCAGACCGACTACCTATGCGGCACACAACTATGTATTCAAGAACCATATTCTCCCCAGCTTGGGAGATATACCGCTCTCTGAATTGACATCGGAGATGGTCGGAGAATTTCTGGAGGAACGGCGGCGCTTCGGCAATCATCGACCCGGCAGCTCTTGCTTGGGGGAAGAAACCATGCGGCACATCCACCGCCTGCTGCAGCAATGCTTGGATCAAGCCATGCGGGATGGTCTGATTGGCGATAATCCCGCCAGAGCGTTTCACTACTCCAAGCCAAAGAAGGTCAATGCCGATGTGCTGACGCCGCTGGAGATGGAGGATTATCTGGATGCGGCAGAACAGCTGGGGCATCTCCCCATGTTCATGCTGGCCTTAACGGCTGGCCTGCGGCAGGGTGAGCTCATCGCCCTGAAATGGAATGACCTCAATGTAAAAAACAGGACGCTGACCATATCAGAGCAGCGCTCTGTAGAACGGCGGGAACTGATCGAATATGGCTCGGAAACGAGAACAATAACCTTGGCATCGGAGATGGTCGACCTCCTGATCATGGAACACACCAAGCATCCAAACAGTCCGCTGATGTTCATGCATCCGGCCACGCAGAGGCCCTACTCGCCGCAGATGGTGCGCCGGATGCATAACGAGATCATCAGGGAAGCGGGGCTTGACCGCATCCGATTCACAGATCTCCGGCACACCTGCGCCGTCCTATCTTTGCGGAACGGTATGGAAACCAAGGAACTGGCGCGGATGTTGGGACATTACCGGCCATCGATAACCCGGCAGAACTATGAACCTTATCTGCCGCACAAGGTGCAAAAGGATGAAGATATACCAAACGAAGCCACTCAGGGCAAGCTTCAGCAGGCGGCAAATGTTTTGGATACTCTTCTGAAATTCTGATAGATATTCCGCAAAATGTGAGTTGTCCACAGAACTTAATCATTTTACATCCAAAGAGGAGGAAACATAATGAAAAAGAGAATCATCATTGCCACTGCATTCACCGCCTGTCTTGCCCTGTGTGCCGCTGTGTGTCCACAGACGGAAAAGGTCGAGAAAACACCCGCGCCGAGCAAAACGGCCAACGTGACCACTCCACGGCCGACACTTCCGGAAACAGAGGAACTGGTGTTGCCAGCAATCACAGAAAAGCAAGAATCGGGAATTCCGGAAGCTGAATCAGCCCCGGAAGTGGCCGCCAAGGAGTTGCCCACCCCTGCACCGGAAATAGAAGATGAAGCCGAAACAGGACAGAAATCTGCACCTCCTACGCAGACAGAACCCGCTCCGGTACATCCTACGCAGTCTGAATCGGCACCGGAACCAATAGCTAACGATAACGAACTGGCGGATATGGTCTATGTCCCCGGCTTTGGCTGGATACAAAGCGAAGGCCCCAATCATGTCGAGTATGCCGAGGATATGTACGAGAACGGCAACAAAATTGGCACCATGGGCTGACCTCAAAAATTGCGCCGCATAAACAAAGAAATAACCGCAGGAGAGCAAAAAAGCATTCCTGCGGTTATCCTTTGCCAGTTTATAATTCAAAATCTCTCGTCTGGAAAGGACATCACGAATCTGAAAATTGGATTTTCAATAGACAAACTGAAGCTGCTGTGTTAGAATTAACTCGTATTAGTGTATACTCTGACACGAGGTGTTACGATGACGATTTGTTATAATAAGCTCTGGAAGCTCCTAATCGATAAAAACATGAAAGCAATGCCAAAGCTGATTGAGGAGACGCGGAAGGTGCGAATTCGGAAGCGGGATAATTCGTAGGAAGCCTATCTGTCCAAACCACACACCTTTATGCAGATCAAGTTAGACCCTGAGGATTAGTATGTTCTGCTTGTAGAGATTCATCGTAGTGATGCGTTCTATCGGATTGGTCGCACGATGACAAGCAAGCAGCGAAAAATGGACAGGGAAAAGGCTGCAAAGGCGGCTGCCGAGGTAGAGCGTGCCAAGAAAGCCAAGAAGGAAAAGGGTCAGGCGGAGTCGAAGAAGAAGCAGGCCAAATCGAATAGAAAGGAGCCAGCGAAGGAGAAGCGTTTGTCGGGATCGTCTGTTGCTGAAGTGAAGGAAGAGTGATTTAGGGGTTTGTTGTTATCTAAGGCGTTGTTTGTTGCTAAGAGAATTGTATACTGTTATGAAAAGAGTCCTTTCATTCTCCATAAAGAACCATGTCGACTCAACCTGTGGACTTAAGAAAACAGGGCGAAACAGAACAGTGGGGAAAAACAGTAGGGGGTGAATTGTAGAGAGAAGGATCAGCCAATTCGCAAGGAAGCGCAGTCTGTCGTTCTAGACAGGAAGGAATCAAAAAACTGTGCGTAAAGAAATGAATGTGTTATGGGATAGCCAATTATGTTGACTGGCAGGTGGGAGATCGCTGTGAAGCACTGTATAAGGATGACAATAAGTACTACCCGGGTAGGTCATCACTGTTATTCTTACAGGCAGCCATTATCCACAAGATTGATGAATGCCAAATCGATGTCACGGTTTTCTACATTGGATACAACAGCTCTGCAGTCGTTGATATCTCTCAAATACGTAAACCAACATCGCGCTGGGACACGGCCGATCGTCTCCCGGAAAAGGATATTAAGGTATGGATCGTTTCCGTATTCCATTTGTAGGCAGGGAACAAGTGCAGAGTCGTGTTTCATGGTGATGGCAACTTCTACGATGCCATCATCGAGAGCATTGTGAATGATAAGGTGAACATCCGATACACAAAGTTCAATACATACGACACAGTGCGCAAGTCGGATTTGAAGTGGGTCTTTGAAGAGTGGATGACCTAGAGTGGCTGTCAAGGCAAGCGACGACCAGCCAAGTGACCAACTGCGAATTCTACCGACAGATGACAAGAAAACGGTGAACCTGAAAAAGAAGAAGGTGTGTGTCATGGCTGGTTCTGAGAGTAGATGTATCTGCTGCAGAAGGAGAAGCAGGCCAAAGAGGAAAATGACTTCCTTAAGAGCAAACAGTCCGCGTGGCAGCAATTCCAGAATCGAACACAGAACAAGAGACGAACTCTCGTTGCGCAGGGTGTCATTTCCGATCGTAGGAGTGAGTTTCCATTCTCAGAAGCAGCTTTCAAGAAGGATAGCATCTTCCGCACATCGGAAGGAACCAAGCGAACGTCGGGAGCTTCACCCACCGAGTGGTCCATGACTCCGGGACCGAAAAGAGTCAATACATCGTTCCATAAGTCGGGTCTTTGTTTCCAACCATTATTCGCTTTCCTTGAATTTCGTTCATTGATTAGTTCTCGTTTTACGATGTCGCATTTGAACCAATCAATTGCCTCTATTTTGATCAATCGAATCACTCACACTCTCCGTTCGCCGATTTCATAGTTTTTTCAAATCGAATGGCTCGTACCAAGCAGACTGCTCGTAAGAGTACCGGAGGAAAGGTCCCCCGCAAGCAACTGGCTACCAAGGCTGCCCGCAAGTCGGCTCCCACCGCCGGAGCCGTGAAGAAGCCCCATCGTTACAGACCCGGAACGGTGGCTCTTCGTGAGATCCGCAAGTATCAGAAGAGCACCGAGCTGCTGATCCGCAAGCTGCCCTTCCAGCGTCTGGTGCGTGAGGTTGCTCAGGATTTCAAGAACGACCTGCGTTTCCAGAGCTCCGCTGTGATGGCTCTCCAGGAGGCCGCTGAGGCGTATCTGGTGTCACTGTTCGAGGATACCAACTTGTGCGCTATTCACGCCAAGCGTGTGACGATCATGCCGAGAGATATGCAGCTGGCTCGTCGTATCCGCAACGAGAAGTAAGAATGAACGTTCCGAACGGGTATTTGTCAATACCTCTCCATGTTTGTTGCCAACAAAGAGGACAGAAAACGGTAAAACAAAAGCAATCACTATCAAAAGAGCGACAATACACTGGAGAAGAGGACGCAATTCTATCCATGGTACAGGAATCAGCACTGCTGCGGAAAGCGAGGTGGGTCTGCTCGGACGAAATGCCCTGCAATGACTGAATGACGCTCGCATCCCAAGAAACCTAGAATTAAACCCCCCTCCCACTCCTACAGAATACCATGCAAAAGGGATAAACAGCTTGTCAGGAAGGTTAAACGATATGACAAACGGATTCTCCTCCTGGCGAAGAACCTCCGAGGCGGAAATGCTCCACTCTCCAAACAGAAGATGATGGGACGCTACATCCATCGCTCGAACAACCACCGTTCCCTCGTGGATGCGCATGCCCTGATCGAACTCCATGGAGACCCCTCTATCCTGTGTTATGTCCACTTCGCTCCACGGATGAGTCAGCGCAGGCGCGCGCTCTACGCATCACAACACTCTTCTTCCTGAACCCTCCGTCGTGCGGAAGAAGAACCGCTCGCTTCCCGGAGCCTCGCGCAGACCATGCTTCCAGAGTGTCGCCGGGAGAACCAGTTCGTACGTCGTGCCCGCCAGCAGCGTCGTCGGACGGATTGTCACAACCGTGGCGTTGTCTTCATGGCGCAATACCACGGTAGACGCGTTCAGCGACAACTCCTGCAATGCGCCGCCGAACGCCGGACGCAGAAGAACCGTTCCGTTGCCCGCGAGGAGGTCGCGACTGCTGAAACGGACCTCGAAGAAGGCGTTCAGTGGCACGTTCCAGTGCTCGCGAGGCATCGTCAGCGAGGCGAAGACGCGTTGAGGCGCCATCACCGACACGAAGGAGTAGAGGTAACGCCCTCTTTCGAGCGTGTTTGCGTCCACATCCGTTTCAGCGATAGCATCAACGATCATGTCGGTCCGCGACATGCGCACGCCATAGTGAACGTGCGACTCCAGCTGGGGAAGAGGAATGGTCACGCGCGCGTTGCTGACGGAACACTCTTCCGAGGAGACGCGGATGATCGGGTAGCGATAGGTGGAGCGGAGTCCTTCGCACACCACCTCCGTGGCGTTATCGTAGGGACAGCGACTCACGTACGCGGAGGGACGTTGCGAGAGCAAGTTCGGATTGTCCAGCGGCTCCACAAGGAAGAAGTACGCGAGTCCCTGCTTCATGATGACGGGTGAACTGAAGGTCAGTGTCAAGTTCATGTGTGAGCAAACGCTCTCGTAGTGTGGTGGCGGCAGTGATGATACCACGAACGGGTGATACTCCTCTACACCTCATCTTCCCTCGTTACACCTACCTTTGGGCGCGGACGCCTGTGCCTTCAAGAGCTGCGAAGAGGAGAGACTGATACCGCTTGTCGTCACAAAATCACAGACGACAAACACTTTGGTGTCGAACCGTCCTTCCTCACCGTACATGGGGTTGAAGGGAATGAGCATGTTCACGGGAATAAAGGGAACATTGTACTCTCTGCGGTGTCCCATCTCATCCAGCATGGAAGGGGAGAGACGGGAAAGCTCAATCGGCGTATGCGCGTTGATTGCCATACAGTAAAAGGACCCTTGCTTGTTGGCCGAGAGGGTCACTTCCACATGCGTGAAGAAGGTTTGCGTGATGTTGATGCTGACGACGATTGGAGTGAATGCCACGGGACGCAAGGACAAATCAAACTTGCGTGTGTTCTTGAAGCCGTCGCGTACAGAGCACTGTAGAGAATAGGCTGCCTGCGGCTGTAGGTCACCGATAATCTGTGAAACAATCTCCTTGTAGTCGATGAACAAGGTGAAACGCGTCAGCTCTTGCGAACGCGCATCGATAAGAGCGCAATTTAGAACCACATCCATGTTGGCGTCGAGAAATGTCACATTCACGAACGTATCGAAGTTGGTGACTATGCTGCGCACATACGGCTCCATCGGCACAAGGTATTCGATTGTTCCATTCTTACAGACGATATCCAGGGACGGCGCGGGAAGGGACTCCAAAATGTACACGTAACGCAGTCCCAGTTCGGTAACGGGAAGAATGAGGGAGCGACGCGAGCACAACTGCGTTCCGCTACAGACCGACTGTGAGTCAATGTACGTGAGATACCGCGGGTCCAGCGTCCGATCGCCGATTGAACTGACGAACACGTGGACAATGTGATTCAAGAAGGGAACGGGGACTCCGGGAAATGACCACGTGAGCTGCACGCTGTGGGACGACTTTGGAATGAGGGCGAGACGCGGCTGCAGTTGCAGCGAGGGAGAAGACGGTTGGAGAAGAAGTGGTGGTGACCAGAGAGACGGCGACGAGGAGGGCGATGCTACGGGAACAGCGCGTGCCGACAGATGGTAGGAGTTGGACGAAACCAGGCCTTGGAACGAAGAAATGAGAATCAGTTTGTCCGTGGGACAGGAATCCTGCTCCTTACAAAGATGGGTCAGGATCCGAGGCGGCTTCTCCTCGCATCCCTTCACACATTCGATGCGGATCTGAATCGATTGGAGAGTCTGATCGAAGCAGAAGGGAACTTGGATCATCACACGAAGCGACAGAACGCCATTTTCTTCCGTCCGTTCCCGTAGGATGGGCGCCAGCATTCGCTCGCACTGCTGGCTTCCATACATGCTCTCCAGGACGCAGGTCTGCTTCGCACCCTCTGCAAAACGCTCCAGCCAAATCTCATAGGGAACGTTCGTTTCCAAGCCACAGATAGTTCCCGGTAGCGTCGTGTTGAACGTGGGAGGCACTCCGATGGGTGTCGGGAGAAGAACCACTCGGATCAGTTCATCCTTTCTGCGGTCTGCCCGGTCGACAGAGAGACAGTCGCGACGCACGCGCCTCACGAAGAAACCATCGCACTGAGGCCGCTCGCAGTGATCCAGCGACCGGCTCCAGCTCTGTGTCTCGGAGCAAAAGCGCGTCACCGTTCCGGTGAAGGGAGGTGGACACTCCACCGTTGCTGCATGGTTGATCAGCGTTTCCGGAAACGTCAGAAAACGGTCGCGAAGGACAGGACACGTCAGTGGAGCGCAGTTCCGCACAACGGGCTCCCACTTCCCGTTGACTCCACATCGCCGCACGAGGCTCCCGGTGAAGCCCCTCTCGCAAGGCAGCGAGTGGCTATTGTTTGCAGCCAGCGTCGGCCAGTGCCAAGGATCCTCCACGGCTTCGCAATGACACCTGGACTCCAGGAAGAACCAGCGCTCCTGGTCCGAGCAAAAGAAGGAAAAGGTTCCCTCGCCGCTGCTGCACGACATCTCCACCGTGCTGTTTACCGGAGCCGTCCGCAGAAAGATTCCGTGGAACCAAGTGTCACCGCACGCGCGACGCACGCACTGGGTTCGTGGTGGCCGCCACTTCCCCAGCAAATCGCACGTGCGCTGCACCGTGCCTCGTTCTCCCAGCCTGCAGCTCTGCGACTGCAGCGAGCCGCCGCGCACCGACTCCCAGACGCGTCCGGAGTCGTCTTCCTCTCGCGGGCACACACAGCCCGGACCCTCGGGATCCTTCCAGATGCCCCAGGAATCACAGCGTCTGCGGTAGCCGACGGTTCCATCGTTGCAGACGACCTCGGCGATCGCATCGATGTGCGTGGCGGGGAAGGTGATGTCGTGGAAGGTCTGTTCGGGACAGAAGAGAGCAGTGGAGAGCGAGAACTCGGCAACAAGAGGGTCGACGAAACGAAACTGACCGACGAGTCGGTCGCGCACCTGGATGGAGCAGAGCACGTTGGCAGGGAGCGAGACATCGTAGAGGTTGTGGAAGTGGACTGTATAGCGTTCGGAGGCGGTTGCGGGCACGTGGATGGTGCGAATGAGATACTGGTAATACGGGAAGGGATTGTAGAGCAGCCCCACCATGGTAGTGATGTTCGAGTACTCGCACCAAATGCTGATTAAGAACCGATCGTTCATCGACGGCACGTTGACGGTGACTGAGAGAGGGATCGTGGCAACACCGTCTACACATGAGGAGAAAGGAAAGCGTAGACCAGGAAAGAGAAGCGTCTGCTCCTTGGGCTCTGTGAGCGAGGTCGTCAGGAGCGGCGTGTGTGTGGTGAAATCAAATACTGTCAGATAGGATCCGAGGGACCACAGCGAGCCATTAGAGGAACGCAGCTGCAGACGGAGACGCTCGAGCTTCTGAGGGACACAGATGTCGACCATGGTGCTGACGCCATTGGTGTTGCCTTGGATCAAGAGGAGTTGCTTGCGCACCTCCGTTCCAGGAAGGTGACCCCAGATCACGGCAGACTCCAAACTGGAGCGGATGGTGTTGTGTTTGAAGATGGAATACTGACGTCCATTGGAGCAGACAACGTGTGGAACTAAATGAAAAGGGTCTCCTGTGCATACTCGTGAACTGGCCCCTGCTAACAGAAGGCGTCCGATCATGATCCACAAGCACCTTCACTCGCATCGCAGACGGTTCGCACGAATACCCAGCGAAGACCGAAATCTCAACATCTGAAGGAAGAGTCTGAAGACTGTGCGTCATAACCAATGTCAATTGTTACCTCGTTACGGTGAATCGATACGTCATCTGATCATTCTCCGAAATACACACCGTCTTTGTGAACTCGGATTTTCCACTTAAATCGTCTCCTCCATTATAGTACACAAAATCGGAAGAAGAGATATCGCTAATCCGGTAGGTTAATCCTTCCATCTCCGTCGAACTCAGTGCATAGATTGTGATCGGTGTTTTGTATTCACTTTTCAGACAGAGAGACTGTGAAGAATCTAGGACTAACACAATCCCATGGCATCCCACAGAGAAGAAACAAAAACAGACTAAGAATGCATCGGTTGTATTGAAGCCTGATCATTCC
>ENA-UERG01002760-UERG01002760.1-human-gut-metagenome-genome-assembly--contig:-NODE-2760-length-12066-cov-4.175661_pt1 | contig 12066 bp, 12 predicted proteins | sample MGYA00242954_ERZ507954 | MGnify/ENA primary metagenome ERZ507954 (study PRJEB26167, sample SAMN06115478) | human gut metagenome | host: Homo sapiens | place: China:Sichuan | collected 2015-01-21... | reverse complement strand
GGACGATTAGCTCAGCTGGCTAGAGCACCTGCTTGACGTGCAGGGGGTCACAGGTTCGAGTCCTGTATCGTCCACCACAAAAAGCACCGTTTTCTGATGAAAACGGTGCTTTTTCGTAACTTTTTATGCAATTTACTCGAGAGTTATGTAACCTTGCTGCGCCCCTGACCACACGGCCAGCCACAGTCAGAAAAAATTTGGGCCTCCGAGGACGATTCGCCCTCGGGGGCCCGTTTGTTCAACCTGTCAGTTCTGCCTGCTTTTGCCGCTCTTTCTCAGCGGCGATTTCTGCTGTCATCTCCCGGATTATATTGGCCAGATTCTCTTCACACTCCGCCTCTGTATGGGCGTAGACGTTGCGTGCCATTCGTTTCCCGTTGATTTTCGGGGAGTAGCGGCCCTCCCAGAGGTGTTCGCTGATTTGACTGACACAACCCGTTCCCGGCTTCCGGTATTTCCCCTTCACCGCCTGGAAGTCCGTTTGTGCGACTTTTGGCTTAGCCGGGGAGGATGCCCGACGCGGTGGTTCGATTCCGGCGATCCCCCGGTCGATGCTGGCGGCGGCATTCTCCCGCATGGTGTCGGTGACATGGGCATAGACGTTCAGTGTGGTGGCGGACGTCACATGGCCGATGATGGTGGACAGCGTCTTGATGTCCATGCCATGTTCCAGCGCGTTGGTGGCGAAGGTATGCCGCAAGTCGTGAAAGCGGATGTGCTTGCAGTCCGCCCGATTCAGAACCTTGGCCAGCTTCTTCCGGACGGCGGCCGGGTCCAGTGGGGAGTCCTCCTTTTTCGGAGAAGGGAACATCCACCTGGAACGGATGCTCTGCCGGTAGTCTCGCAGGACACCCAGAATGGGGGCTGGCAGGATGATGCTCCGACAAGAGCTCTTTGTCTTAGGGGCGGAGATCACCAGTTCCCTGCGTACCCGCTGGACCTGCCGTTCGATCCGCAGTACTCCTGTGCAGAGATCCAAGTCATCCCATTGGAGGGCCAGGATCTCGCCCCGGCGCAGACCAGTAGAGAGTTCTAATAGCAGAAGCTCATAGCAGTCGTTCTCACGGGCCTGTATCAGCAGACGCCGAATCTCCTCCGGAGACAATACCTGCATCTCCTTCGGACGGAGCGTCGGCGTCTTACAGGCATCGGCGGGATTTTTCAGGATGAGGCCCTGTTTTACCGCCTGGTCCAGCGCCGTCCGGCAGGTTACATGGCAGCACTTCACCATACGGTCAGAGAGTCCGGGGCCATATTGTTCCACAGCCTGGAGGCGGCCGCCCTGCTTGAGCTGGCGGTAGAACTGTTGAAGGTCTGCTGCGGTAAGCCTGTTCAGCGGGATTTGGCCGATTTCCGGGATGATGTGCCGGTAGATGCGGTTCTCGTAGTCCGTTTGTGTCTTTGCTCCAATCGTAGGCTTGCATTGGTTCTGGTACCAGTGATCCAGCCATGCTCCAAAACACATATCGGATGACAGTCGTTCCAGCTCTACTTTCTTCAGGCTGTCTTTCAGGACTTTCAGCTTTTGTAGGCACTCTTTCTTGTTTTTTGCCAGCACATTCTTTGTCTTGGGATAGCCGTTGTCATCATAGCCAATGACTACCCGGCCCTCCCAGCGGCCGTCTTTTCTCAGATGGACGCTCCCGTCCCCTCGTTTTCTGCGTTTTGCCAAGGTTTCATCTCCTCTCCCAGGATTTCTGTCATAAAATCTCCGACGATTTCGGCGGCGGTGCGCTGCATATCTCCAGTGACATGGGTGTAGGTATCCAGCGTGAAGGATGCCTTTGTATGGCCCAGAATGCCGGACAACGTCTTGGCGTCCACGCCGGAGGCCAGGGCATGGGTGGCGAAGGTATGCCGCAAGTCGTGGAACCGAATGTTGGGCAGGCCAGCGGAGTCCAGCAAGGCCTTCAGGTGGCCGTATGCGGAGCGGGGATTGGTAGGGGATTCGGGCTTCAGCGGATTCGGGAAGATCCACTCTGACCAGGAATGCTTTTTGCGTTCCGACAGAAGCTGGGCAGTACTTGCTGGTAGCAGGATATTTCGGGTCCCTCGCCCGGTCTTGGTGGCACCGGCCACCAGCCTGCCGCCTTTCTCCATGTGGATGGTCCGCCTTACTGCCAGTGTTCCGGCTGCTTCATCGAAGTCCGCCCACATGAGTCCGCAGAGCTCACCCCGCCGCAGACCGGTGGTCAGCTCTGTGTAGAAGAAGTCGTGCCAGACGGCGTCGTGTTTGATTGCCTCCATGAACTGTTCCAGCTGGTCATCATTCAGGATCTGCTTGGGTTTGGGATTTGCTTTAGGAACCGGGATATTCTCGGTGGGATTTTTGGCAATGATATGGGATTCCTTCGCCGCTTTCATGGCTTCGTGGAACATGGTGTGGATGCTGTGTACCATGCTGCCGGATAGCTGGTGACCGTATTGAGCGTGTTCCTTGACACGCCCCCGTGCTTTCAGAACTTCGTACATCTTCTGTACATCCGCCGGGGTGATTTTTGAAATCTGCTTATCTCCGAGGTATGGCTTGATATAGAGATCCGCGTACCTGCGGTATCCGTTCAGTGTGCTGGGCCGGATGGTTCCGGCCATGATCGCATCCAGCCAGTAGTCCATCCATTCGTTCAGGGTGAGCTTGCTGTCCTCGGTCAGGTCAACGCCCTGGTAGGCGATGATCTCCTGGCGGAGCTTTGCGGTCAACTCTTTTTGCGTGGGTGCGTAGATGTAGCGGAAGATGCTGTCGCCGTTTTCCTTATGGCCGATCACGATGCGGCCCTCCCAACGGCCATCGTCCTTTTTGCGCACCATGCCGTCGCCGGACGGCCTGCGTTTACTCATTTGAATCGCCTCCTCTGTAGGAACTCTTCTTTGTTTACACCATCGCAGTTTTTGACGGTATTGTTAGCTGCTTTTTCCTTGTGAAATCTTTTCGCAGGCCTGCCACTCTTCTTCTGCCTCGAAGCTGTAGGGCGGCTGGTCTGCCAGCAGCTCCTGCTGGATGCCCTGTGCCAGACGGAAGCCGGATATGAAGCTGTTCAGGCAGGCTTCGTCCCGCAGTTCATCTTCCATGTCCGCTATCCGCAGGAGCAGCTTTTTCTCTGACTTACCCAGTAACCGAGCAAGCTGGCTGTGTGTTCTTTTGATTTTTCTGTCCATGTATTCCATCCTCCTGGATGGTGCCTCAAACCTGTGGTAAAGGGCTTTCATGTAGTCATGCATGGTATGCCACCTCCTGTCAACGACACACAATACCGCAACCACTGCTGAATAGCCATCCCAAATGACAACAATTATCAGAAAATTATCAAGTTCAGAGTGAACTGCAATGGGCCGCATCCAATTTCGGATGCGGCCCATCTGAACTCCTCTTATGCATAGGGATTATGCGCTGTCGGATTGCCTACGAACATGTAACAGAAGGCTCTACCGTTATCGATGGTAACGCCGACGCCAACGGTATCGCAATTCGGGTCAATCATCGTTGCCAGATGGCCGGGAGAGTTCTCCCAGTTCGATACAGCCTTTTCGGGAATTCTATCGGGGGTCGTGACGGTGAACACCGTCAGGTTGGAGCCGAAGCCGTGGGGGTATATCCGTACCCAGCCGACAATTCGGAAGGGGTGCTTTCACGATTGTTTTGCGCCGCAACGGTCGATTACCTTTTTGATTTGCAACTCTGTTTGTGGTATGCTACAATGATCTCCAAAGATAGGAACGCTGATTTCCAGTACGATGCTATCGTATAGTGCATATACTGTATTTACAGATCGAGCGGAGAGGTCTTTCGTGTGAGCAATTATGAGTTTTCCCTCAGACAGGAAGTCCTGCTTGAAAAGGGGGCCGACATTCTCGGGTCACTTTTTCATTTTGCAAGGAATAACCATATTTCTCCCTCTGACAAAAAAGATCCAGTTAATGTTGTTTACGGTTTGGTATGGAACGCCAAGAGCAGCATCCTGGGTGCGGATACTGAGGCCGAATTGGATCAGATCGAAACGCAGTTTGATTTTGCTCGTAAATTTTACGCTGGTATTGAGGCGTGAGCAAAATGGGCATCCTGTGATTTCCGGAATTACCATTTGGGATAGAACACCGACAAAAATTTACGATAGCTGTGGGACTGCGGAGTGTCCATCCGAAGTATTACGTCAATATTGGAACAGACCTTGGCCTGATGAGGAACTTCAGGATATGCAACGATCTATCCTTCGACTGCGCCTTAAGGAGGAGGCCTGTCAGCTGAAGCAAAGCCCGTCTATCGACGAGTTAGAACGAAGGGTGCAAGAGGCGGCTATAGGCCCTGGACTTACGTTCAACACGATGATGTGATGGACTGACCGTGCTCTTCTCTCAGCAAGAAAGCTCTTTTGAGAATGGCGTTTTTAATCAACTGAAATTGTAGATAGCTCTCCCAGCAGGAGAGCTATCTTTTTTGCCTTATCAGGCTTCCTCCTTTCATGATTGTTGAGTTGCTTTGATGATTTTTTGCAAACACAACATGTAAAGGACCCAGAAAGAAAGGCACTAAAGGATTCGACGTTTTCAGACTTTTGCGAAAGCACGCAGCTCTAATGCATCGTCATATTCCAACTGCCATACTGCTGCTCCTCATGATCGTCCTCTTTGTGGCCATGGACGAGACGCTTCTCCCGCAGCTCTTGACGGCGCTTGCGGTCGATGTGGGTGAGCCCCGTGCCGCTCTGCGGCAGGGAGTTGTCCTGGAAGATATTTGCCATGTGATGGAGCAGTCTCGTCACTGCAAGGAACACCTCCGGCGCTGTCGAAGCACTCTGCCTTTCCAGAAGGCACTGCGCGTAACTGTGTCCTTGCTCCGCCGCCTGAGACAGCCATTGGATGCCCGCCTCTTTGTCACGCTCGACCGCCTTCCCTTGGAGCAGCAGCTTTCCCAACAGATACTGCGCATGGAGATTGCCGGCCTGAGCGGAGGTATAGATGTGATCCATAGCCTTGCGGGTATCTCTTCTTACTGATTCTCCCTTCAGATATTCCTTGCCAAGGCGGTAGGATGCATCGTGGTTTCCGTTGTAGGCAGCGTACTCCAGCCACTGGATGCCAAGCTCGGGATCATGGACGCTGGCATCATCAGAGAGATATAATTTTCCCAAAGCATACTGAGCCGCTACATATCCCTGCTTTGCCGCTTTGTCAAACCAGTATCGGGCCATCACCCAGTCCGGCGGCAGCAGCGGGCCGTCCCGATACAGTTCTCCCATAAAATACTGCGCATGGATGTCACCGTTCTCCGCAAGTTCCCGCATACTTTCCACGGCATCATCCCGTTCTGCCAGTGACGAGTATTCATCCTGAACGTCCATACGAAGCGTCCGGAAGTCCCAAGACACATCTTTGCCGTTGTCCACCTCATCGCCCTGACGCAGGTCCAAGGTTTCGTCCTCAAAGGTGATTTTCCCCAGCCGGATCGTCTCCGCCTCTTGGATGACCGCATTCTTGATTTGGCGAAACTCCTTCTGCCGGGACAGCGGCGGGCGGTGCCGCTCCTTCTCAGAATAGAAATCTTCCACCTGACCTTGCAGCTGCCACCACTGTTCGTAGCATTCGGCCACGGTCGGGAGCTGCTCCATCTGGTCCACAATCTCATCTACCAGCGCCTTTTGCTTCTTCGGAAGATAGCCATAGGACTTCTTTCCCTTGACCGTTTCCAATTGAAGTGCAAGCTCTTGCATGAGCCGCTCCGCCTCGGGGTGGTCGCAGATCCTGGTTCGCATCTGCTGGACCAGCTCCCGCATGGCCTGCCGCGCTTCCCGTACCAGCTGGTCACGGGAAACCGTTTTCTGCTCATAGAGGTGGAGCATTTCTTGCTGGAAGATATCGTTGGTGAGCTTGGATTTGATTTGGCGGATGCCGTCCTGAGATAGATACGCCTGTCCCGGCTTTACGGACCATGCCATCATGTGCACATGGGGATGGTCGCCCTCATCATGGAAGGCAGCATACCAGCGGAAGTCCTGGGGCGGGATATTCATAGCGGCGGCGATGTCGTTGCGGTGGGCGCGGAGGAGATTCCTCCACGCCCTGGCATTGTCGTAGCCCAACCGTTCTGCGTCCTCTCGCTTCAGGGAGATGATGTGCGTCCACACATTTCCTGTGTAGTTCTCCAGTTCCGCCATGGCCTTGTCCAGCTCCACGCCATCTTTGTCACCGAAGAGACCATGGGCGCCCAGCCGTTCTGCCCTTGGCCGTGTTGCGATGTACTTCATGTAGCCATCCGATTTCTGAACATCGCTCCAGTTTTCCTCCAACGCCTGAGAGATGAACGCCGAAGCGTTGGCCTTGGTGGGGTGTTCTTGGTAGTCACCGTACTCACCCATCTCCTTTGCGTCAGGAAAATCCTTCACCAGTTTTGCGATAAGCTGTTCCTGCTTCCTTGTTGGCGGACGGTCATTCTGGATCAACTCGACCCGCTCACGGGTGGCGATGTATCTCATGTATCCGCCTGCTGAGTGACCGACTCCGCACTTGATGTACGGGCTTTTGACGATCAGTCTTGCCATCCGTCATCGTCCTCCCAGGATTCCCGCACCCGTTTTTCGAACGAGATGCGGCCATTGGTCTGTTTCACATTTCGGACACTCTCCGCACGGCGTCGGCGCAGGTCCTCCTCACTGAACTGAAAACTGTCCGCAATGATCCCGGACAGCATATCCAACTCCACCGCCTGCTTGTAAGCCAGCGATGCCATTTTGTTTTCCGTTTGCCCCACCCGACCGTCCAGATAGGACTGGATGGAGGTGGGGAGGAACAGCCCAGCGTTGTTGGCACTGAGATAGTCCAGGTAGAAATCGATGGCCCGCTCAATGAATCCGGTGATGCTGCGGCTGCCGTCCTCCTGATATCGTCGCTCCAAGCGTGCCTTTTTCTCAGGGGTGAGATAGAGGGCAAATTTTTCTTTCTTGCTCAAAATGAGCTCCTTTCCGGGGCATGACCCCTACTTTTTTCTTGTGGGTGTAGGCTTTCAGGGATAACGACCGCAGAAGTGATAGCTCCCCTTCGATTTTGACCCCACTTTGGAACTCCCAGAAAACCCCGTAACTGCCCGCACTGCGGGCAGAAGTGACCGAACAGAGCGTCGCGCATGACGCCTGGTGTTTATCCTGCTTCGACTTTCGTCCTCGTAGGCTATTCAGAAATAGGCCTAAATCCGTTCGAATAGGCCTGGCCGGTATCTGTTCTCGCTGCTCCCGGCAAAGCCGCACACAGCGGCTCACAGGGGCGAACACGGCCTTGTTTTTGCAGTTCCTCTGCTACCCGCTGACGCTCCGTGACTTCCTCCAGTTTCACCATCTGCCGCTCGTAGGAATGGTCGACGGCTTCCTGGATCGGCAGAATGGTGTAGCAGTTGTTGCCGTTCCACTTCATTCCCTGGCGGTCGAAATAGCTGGTGCGCTCTACTGTGATAAACTGCCTGTCCTCCAGTTTGGCGATGTGTTTCATCACCGTGTTCACGGCCAGCCCCACAGTGGCGGAGATGGTGTTGTAACTGGGATGGCATTGATGGCTGCTGCGGTCTTCGCAGTAGAGCAGGTAGGCGTAGACGGTGATCGCGCCATGCCCCAGGTCCAGGGAAAAGATTTCGTTAGGGAGGGAGAAAAACTTTCCTGCGTGTTTGCGACTGAATACCGGAACCATCTGCGGCGAGATCAGATTTCGTTTGACCAGAGTATCCAACTGCTTTTCTGCCATGTCTGGACTCATGTGGAGCAGCGCTGCAATCTCATCCACACTTGGAACGGCGCCACCCCTATGGTGGCTGTTGAGATAGCAGAGATAGGCGAGGATACTGAAGGCGGGGGGCGGAAGTTTCAGCCCCCAAATTTTGTTGGGCAGTGAGAACCGATACGCTTTCGCGTCTTTCTGATAGGTGAGCGCAGTCATTCGCGGACACCTCCTTCCGTGTGCTTGGTGACCCACTGGATGAACGCTTCCTTGGGAACCACCATCCTGCTGCCGACATTCAGCACCGGGAAGTCCGGCTCATGCATCAGCTCATAGCTGGTGGAGGACGATACCCCCAGCACCTTCGCCACTATGTCGGCGTTGAGGAACAGAGGCAGGTCATCGTAAGAGTTGTACTGTGACTGTTTCATTTTCGATTTCTCCTTTGCAGAAAGTAAAGGCATCAGCGGCGACGCTGATGCCCTTCTGCTTGTATTGTGTCGGAGATTTTGATAAGATAATAAAAAGTTGGGACGAATTATTTTCCAGGGGGGACAATTTATTTCGAGGGAGGCGAGCGCATGGATGGGGATATCGTTTTCTATATCCACGGTGATACGATCGAGTACGGTGGGGAATTATTTTCCACAGGCGAACTGACAGCGGATATTTTGAACCTGTCACTGAAGGACTATCAGTGCATCCATAAAAACGTCCAGTGCATGAAGGACCTTGCGGAGCAGTACGAGCGAACCCAGGACCGGGAATTTTGGTGGAAGCTCAACCACCAGTTCGTGGCTTTGCGTAAGCGGATGATGGAGTTCCGGGTGTTTCAGATCCTGCTTCGGGATGACAGCAAATTTTTCGACGAGACCCAGCAGTACACCGAGTTCCGCTCCTTGCTGCCGGAAGAAGATCTGGACTATGAGGATTTTTCCATAGAGCAATGGGGAGACATGGCGGAGCAGGCGGAGACAACCGGCCAGATCCCAGTTCCGCTTCTGATTATTCCCGGAGGGCGGAAAACGAAGTGGAGTTATTATCGGAAGCAGATGAAGCGCTATGAACGCTATCTGGGCGACGTCGCGTGCTTCAATCCTACCATCCATAACTTCATCCACTTCCTCCTCGCCAAGCTGGAGCATAACTCCCCGGAGAACTATGCCGCCTCCCTCTATCAGCTCTACAACGATGAGCGGCTGATGGAGAAGCTGATCGTCAATCCCAGAAGCCTGGAGCAGCCGTTTTATCAGAAATATGACCACTGCGTCGTGAGCTATGTGCCGCGGGAGCTGCCGGACAAGCGCTTCGCCATTTGCCAGGAGCACACCACCGACAGCTTGCAGATGCTGCTGAAGGCGGATTACATGACGGCTCTGAATGCCGGACACAACATCCGCCAGTGTGTTGTCTGCAAAAAATACTTTCTGGTGAAGGGCGGCGCTCATGCACTATATTGTGAGGGAGCATGTCCCCATGCGCCCCAGTATACCTGCCGACAGTTCGGAACCTACGAAGTGCAGAAGGAACTGGCTCGGGATGTGCCGAAGCTCCAAGCGAAGCTCGCCGCTTTTGAACGGATACGGCAGGACCAAAAGCGCGACGTTATCACGGCGGAGGAAGCACGGCGGCTGAAGGATACGGTCCGGGACATGCTGTTCAATGCGCTCAACAAGGCAGATGTCTCTAACGCGGACTTTGAGCGGTCCATCTCCAGTGAGAGACTTTACCCATACTGCGGTGTTACCCGGAAGGCGAAACCCAGAGGGCGTCCCCGAAAGGGTGGTGGGGACGCATGAGCGACCAAGAATTGCTGGATCGAATCGCGCAGGGAGATCAGGCCGCGCTGACGGAACTGTGTGATAGGTATGCTGAATTGATTCGGAAACGTGCGCAGTGGATCGCCCGACAATACAATTGTCTGCGCCCCGGCAGTCACGGAGGTTGGAGCGACTATACGAAAGAAACGCTCTCCGAATTGGAGAGCGTTGGGATGCTGACGCTGATCGAATGCGCCATGAATGGCGGCTATGATAGCTCCAAGGGAGTTTTCGGAACATACAACGTACCATTTCTGGACGGCGCGATGCGGCGGCACCTGGAAGCCAGCATGGGTACCCTTTCCCTGGACCGGGACAGCATGGGGCTGGTACGCAAGGCGCAGATGCTCTATCACCGGGATGGAAAAGAGATGAGCGAAATCGCAGGGGAGTTGGGTGTTTCTTTAGCGGAAGTAGCCAGGGCGGTAGCCTATCCCACGCATTTCTTCTCTGTTTATGACTTGCCAATCCCGGAGGAGGACGGAGATATTTTTGAGTACCTCATGTCTGATCTGCTGTCTGCATCTGCGGAGGAGATTGTCCTTCGGGCGCTTACGATGAAGTCTCTGCATGAGCAGTTCCAAAGCCTATCCAAGCGGGAACAGGATATTCTGGGCAGGAGCTTCGGCGCTCTGGGTTACACAAAAACGGACCTGCGGGAGATCGCCATTCGGAATAGACTTCGGGCGGGAGGACGGCGTGGAGAAGGCGAAGAAACAAGCGCTGAAAAAACTGCGGGAATGGTGTCTGGACAGCATGGCATGGAAGCTCCGCCGAGCCAGACACATGGTGGACCGTGCGATTTCACTGGTGCCAATGCATTGAATGGAGTTGAGACCAGAAAAGAGCTTTCTTTGTCAACAGTATCGCATTATTAAGATAGCGAAAACAATTGACCTACTACAACTATGTGGACCTGAATGGCGACGGCAGCAACGAAATCTTCGCCGTAGCTGTGGGGCCTTACACCAGCGGCAGCGGCGGCGATTCCGGAATGTGGCTGATCCCTTACGCGGGTATGACGGTCTCCCAGTCCTTCACGCTGATCAGAACTCCCATCATCGTCAGCGATACGACGACCAACGGTGCCCATGAGCCCATCCTCCAGCGCAGCGGCGGTGGAGCGGAGACGGAATATGTGCGGCTGGTCTGCTCGGACGGCGTTTACAGCAATCCCGCTGATGCCGAAGTGGTGGAAGATTTGGCCGCTGTTACCGGAAAGGCCATTATCTCCAATGACCTGACTGTGGATATGCAGTCCGGCGACTATCTGACGCTGGCGGATGCTGCCAAGGCGGATTAAAGTAAATCGACTGCGAGGAGGAATTTTGATAAAGCGGATACTAAGTTTATTGCTGACGGCGATGCTGCTGGCCTGCCTGTCCAGTTCTGCGTTTGCGGCAGAAAGAAATAACCCCATCGACCCTTGGACGTATCAAAGTCTTCTGGGCCGTGGAATGGATGTAGACTGGTGCAAGACCAGACAGGGCATGGAGACGTATGACCGGCAGATTGTGGAAAATTTCCGGGATATGGGGCTCTCCCATGTGCGCATCCGCGTGAAGGATGATGCCGACGAACAGCTCTTTTCCGTTCTGGACCGGGTAATCGATGACTGCCTGGACTGCGGCGTCATTCCGGTGCTGGCTTATCAGGCGGATGACATGAAAAACCAGCCCACACAGAAAAACATCGACCGGGTGGCCGACTGGTGGCAGACCGTGGCCGAACGGTATCGGGATAAGTCCTATCGGTTGTCCTTCGACCTCGTCATTGAGGTGACGAACGCTCTGAACGATAAGCCCGAACTTCTGAATGATATTTACGAGCAGTTGGTGTCCGTGGTCCGGAAATCCAATCATGACCGCATCCTGATGATCTCCCCCCGCCTGCGGTCCGATTCGGCCTATCTATCTGATTTGGAGATCCCATCTGATGCCAACGGATACCTGATGGCGGAATGGCATTTCTATGCGGCAGGTCCGTCCAAGACCAATGAGAAAAAACTGTGGACCACAGGCACTCCGGCAGAACGGCAGTTGGTACAGAGTAAGATCGACAAGGCGCTCCAATGGCAGAGGGAAACGGGCATCCCCACCTGGGTGGGCGCCTGGATGCCGGGAAATTACAACGACGGAAATGACTATACGCTGGATGAACAGCTGGCATTCGCCTCCTTCGTGGCGCAGGCACTGGAAGATGCCAGTATCCCCTTTGCGGTAAACTCGGATACAAAATTCTACGACAGAGTGGAAAAACGCTGGTATTCTGAGATGCTGCCGCTGACAATGGAGCTGTTTCAGCCGGAATCGCTGCCTTTTTCCGATGTGCCGGAAGGGGCGTGGTACTATGATTCTCTCCTGTATGTGTATCAAAACGGGATATTCTCCGGTACTTCTGCCACGACTTTTTCACCCTATCAGAATATGACCCGGCAGCAGCTTTGGACGGTGCTGGGCCGTATGGCGGGGGAGAAATTGTCCGGAAGCGGCGTATACAGCGCCGCCAGATCCTGGGCGATCCGGGCCGGGGTGTCTGACGGTTCTGATCC
>ENA-UERG01002756-UERG01002756.1-human-gut-metagenome-genome-assembly--contig:-NODE-2756-length-12080-cov-4.326752_pt1 | contig 12080 bp, 16 predicted proteins | sample MGYA00242954_ERZ507954 | MGnify/ENA primary metagenome ERZ507954 (study PRJEB26167, sample SAMN06115478) | human gut metagenome | host: Homo sapiens | place: China:Sichuan | collected 2015-01-21... | reverse complement strand
TACTGCTATCAACTCTTCAACAAAATGCTGCGGAAAGGTGCAATCGATCGTGATGCGAAGGCGCGAATGCTTCGTACCGCGTTTCAAGTGGGTGAGGGTGGATGGCTGCAAAGTAGTGTTTCTTCGTCGAGAACGAGATTAACGGAACGATCCTGGTGCGGACGATCGACATGCTTCTGATGACGTGCGATGTGGTTTCCAAGGAGGATGCCGATATGTACTTGACGCGGATGGAGGAGTCCTACCTACATTTTGACAAGGCGGCCGAGGTGTTTGTTCACGAATCGCCCACGCTCCTTCTGGAGGAGAGGGAGTCTTCGTCAGCGAACGCCTTCTCGGTGCAGCTGGATAATCAGGTGTCGAGCAGCTGTTCAAGCCAGATGGCGAGTGCGTGCATGGCGCAGAAGGGAGTCGCTGCGTCGTCCATGAGGGACGGTCATGCGTCCTCCGTGAGTTTCCATACTAGCCTCCCGACATCGCAGAATGGCATTGCGCCATCCTCCCAAATTGGCGCCACAGCGCCGCCACCGCTCCCGACAGTATCTATAGGCCCCACTCGTGCGCGCAGTCGCTCCTACAGCGTCGACCTGGTGACGCGTCCCTCATCATCGCTGAACCCGGACCGCAGCGACCAGATCACCGTGATTCTTCGCTCCCGCTGCGATATAGGACGCTCCCATCGCACCCGCACGCAATTCCATCCTGCACCTACACCGCGGTCTGTCGGTGGTTCTGCGTCTTCTGCGCCACTTCCGCGACCTGGCGCAACGCCACAAAGAGCCGCTCCTCCGCGCACTCTTCGCAGCGACGCAGTGTCCAGTGCTGCCGCCGACCGCGACCACCCCGCGGCAATACGAACTGTATCTGCGCGTGCTGACACACACCGTCGGTTACGCTGCCACGCTGCAACGGCTTCTCGGCCTCCGCAGCCGCTCTTTCGCCGAGTCGCTGGCCGCCTGTCTCCTCCAGCTCCTCCTCCACCACCCCAAGCAAACCGTGGGATCCCCCACCCCTAATCAACTAGACGGAACTCCACGCCGCGCTCGTTTGCGCCCTCGCCGCGCTCGTCGACCGAGAGGGCGTTCCCGCGGGACTCCTGCAGTCGCTGCCGCTGCTGCTGAACGGCGGCGTGCTGTTCGAAGACGTGCCGCTGGCGCGGGAAACGGCCGACGACGGGGGTTACGCGACGCTTAGCGAGCTGCTGATCCTCTCGAAACGCCAGCTGTCGCTCGAGGACCTGCGCTCTGCCGTCTTCCGTTTCGCGGCCTTCGCGGAGGGACCGCAGGCGGACGTGCGGAATGTGCGGAAGGCGGTGCACACGCTGACGCAGCTGGTGGAGCCGCTGCGGGGTTTCTACGGCGAGAGGCCTGGGATGGTCCGTAAGCGTGATTTTTGTGGTCTCCGTGGTGCAGCTGCTGTATCGCGTCTTGCTGGCCTTCACGCGCAAGCTGGAGGACTTGCGCTTCCTCGTGCGCATGGTCGGGGTTTGGATGACGCGTCATGTAGGAGAGTCGTGTTCGCGGGGTGAAGAAGGCGTTTCTGGAGGCGGATGAGGGAAATCGGCGGTTTCACGCGCTGTTGGAGGGAGAGATGTATCGGCCGCCGCTTCCCGCGTGGGATGACGATGGTGTGCGTGTGATGGCGATGCGGAGCGAGGTGGAGGTGGGGGACGTGGAGGTGAAGGAGTCGCGGTTCCAGACGATCCAGCTGCTGCACCAGATCGCTACGGGCATCGTGGAGGTCATTCGCGTGTTCACGGGCCGCCCGGCCATGCAGGCGGTCCTCTCGCCCTCGCTGCTGGCACAGCGCTCCTCGCAGGGAATGGGTTCAATGGGTTCACAAGCATTGAATTCACAAACAATGGGTTCACAAACTATGAATTCAATAAACTCCTCACAAACTATGAATTCAATAAACTCCTCACAAACTATGAATTCAATAAACTCCTCACAGACAATAAACCCATCACAAACCATGAATCCAATGAATTCCACACAACCCAGCCAACCCTCCCTGTCCATTCCCTTCCCCGAACCCTTCGTGGACCTCATCCTGCGCTACCTGATCGCAATCTTCGACTGCGGAGACCTCTTCCAGGTGGACGAGTCGCGCACGAAGGAGCAGGTGGGTCTAACCGCCACCTCTCACCGACAGCTCGACAAACGCATCCAGCACTTCGCCGAGGTGATCAGCGAGCTGCCAGGTGACGTCAAGCGCCGCGTGCTCAGCTGCTCCTTCCATCACCTCTACAAGTGCATGCAGAAGAACCCGCTGCTACTGGAGTTCGTGCGACACATCGTCGAGCAGTCGCAGAGTCTCCAGTACACCTCCGTCGTCCTCATCGACTTCATCGCCAACCACCTCGAGGTGCGTTTCTAAAAAGGAGATGAACGACAGGATCTGGGAACCGACCCCAACGACCAGCCCGTCCTGCTGAGTCTCTTCCGCATCGTCGTCCTGCGTCTCTCCTCCACCATCGGCGAGGAGTTCCTCTTCAAACCCTACCTGCAGGTAGTCGCCATCCGTCGTTTCCACCGCAGCGCATCCTGAAGGAGTGCATCCGTCGCCTGCTCAACACAGACAACTGGACGCCCTACCTGGACATGCTCTTTCACTTCTTCCTGCTGATGCAGAACAGCAACCTCACCGAACTGCCCAACGAGATCAGCTTCGTCCTCATGGACCTCTCTACCCAGCTGGTCCACTTCGAGCACGTCTGCGGCAACTCCCACGTGCGCGAACGCATCATCGAGATCGCCTTCCTCCTCCCCATCCCCTTCACGCCCATCTACGGCGCCTCCTTCCTCGGACAGCTGCTCTCGCTCTACGTGAAGGCCCTCGCAGGCCCCGACACACTCCAGCGCCGCGGTAGGCGTCGCCACCCGCCGACACGTAGCCATCACCTTCTTCGAGGCCTTTAACCAGCGGCTCTCCGTCGACTCCATGCTGTCGCTCCTCCAGCGCGAGCCCTACCGCAGCCAGTTCGTCGCCACCATCTCCTCCATCCTCCACACCTCCTCCATCTACACTATCACCAGCAGCGCGCTCCAGCTGCTCGGTGCCTCTCCTCGCCTCCTCTCACGCCCAGGTCGCTTCGGCGGCCGCTCCCGGTCGCTCCTGCGCGGATATCTCAGTCTCCCCTGCACGATGGCACCCGCAACCGGCTTCGTCGTGGAGGTGGCCGGGACACCGTGGGTGCTGGACGACCTGCTGGAGACCGCCGTGCGGCTGCTGGACCGTAATCTGATCGTGGAGTCGCTCGAGGGCACGGAGTCGAAGCTGTCGGTGACGCTGCGCACGCATCCCGACAACATCGCGCTGACGCGCGGCGTGCGCATCGCCTACAAGCGCATCGCCATCCATCTGCTGGAGCTGAGCTTCACCGCCTGCTGTCACCACCAGGCCGCTCCGTGCGACCCGACGCTCGTCTACCGTCTCGAGTCCGTTCTCTCCGGCAAGGCGAGCATTCCTCCGCTGGAGAGCGCGAGCGCCATGTTGAAGCCACAGAGCCGCGTAATCATGCTGGTTCTCTACGGCCTGCTGCTCGCCTGCTGCGACGTGGAGGTGAAGGAGACGGCCATGCGGAGCGTCCGCGCGATCACGACGTACGTGGCGGCGCTGCTGGTCAACTACTCCACCTACCAGAAGGACAACGCTTACCGCGACTACTTCATGACCTCGCAGTTCTTCCGCGAGAAGGCGAGGGAGCGCATGGGCGTGATGGTGGACTCGCTGCCGATCACCTACGCGGCGCCGGAGAACTCGCTGGACCTGATCGTCTTCTTCGAGGCGCTGCTGTCGCTGCTGTGTCGCGACTACCCGAGCGTCACCGATGTCGTGTGCGAGGTGGTGAAGATCCTGTGGAGCGTCATCCTGGCGCAGAGCAGCAAGAAGTCCATCGCGATGATCCTCGCGGTGCCCTGCATGGAGCTCTTCTTTTTCCTGAGCGAGCGCGAGATGCATCACCACGACTGGCGCGTCCACGTGGGGTTTCGACGGGCGGGTGAGGCGTAGAATAATCTGGTGAAGGTGCTGAACGTGTGGTGCGAGCGGATCCCCGACTTCTTCATCCAGCGGACCGGCGGCGTGATGATCCGCCTCGCCTTCAACGTGCTGGAGACCATTCCGGCGGAGTACGCGACGACCGCGCGCATCCAGGTGGATCGGCTGGTGAACATGGTGTTGACCAAGGGCTACGGCGCGCTGGACGAGGAGTTGTGGTGTGGCGGGGAGTCGAGTAGTGCAGTGGATGGGAATACAATGAATGGAGAGAATGCAGTGGATGGGAATCCAACCAATGAAGCGAATACTACAACGAGTGGTAACACAGCCACTAGTAACAATCCAGTGAATGAGCACAACACAACAAATGACAATCCAACCAATCAACACACTACACACCGCCCCCACGAACCGTTTCCTCCCTTTCCTTCCCTCATTCGCAGAATCCACCACATCGACATCGACGAGGACATGTTCCTCGACGAGTCCTTCACCTCCTTCTACCAACGCGAGGTGGCGCGACGCGACGCGCGTCTCCAAGACATCCTCGGCGTGATCGTCGACAAGCTCCTCCTCTTCTATGGCCCCGCCTCGCAGCTGGCGGCGTCGCTCGTGGACCGCATCGCCTCCTTCCCCAAAGGCGACGCCGTAGTGACCATGCTGCGCACGACGCTCCAGACGCACAAGGAGTTTGAGCAGTGCGCGAAACTCGCGGCGCAGCAGCAGATGAGGTGAGAGTGGGAGGCGACTGCGACATAGCGTGATCGAGGCGACGGAGCTGGCGCTGCGCCACCACCTCTTCAGCGTCACGGACGATGCCATTCTCACCGTCGTGCAGGAGGCCGTGCGCCCCTTCGACATCACCGAGACCAACGACAAACTCATCAAGAGCATGACGTCCGACGACTGTACGCTCGCTCCTCCTCCCACGACGTAGTCCCCGAGGGCCTCTACATCCCACTGAACTCGAGCGAGTTCTTCTGGGGACATCCGCTCAAAATCGACCTCTACGTGAAGGTGCTGCGGCTGCTGCGGACCTTCCTTCTCCAGTGGAGCGCGCTGCAGACGGCCGGTCGTGGCGAGGAGGCGGCGCTCCTGCGCTCGGAGACGCTGAACGCGGGCATCTTCCGCTGCGTGTGCCAGTCGCTGAACTTCAGTGCCGACAACCTCGCGCGCATCGTGGAGCCGATCCTCCCCATCGTCCTCCGGATGAACGACAGTCCGGAGCTTGGTAAGTACTTCAACTACGCGATCTACCTGGACGCGCTGACCAGTTTGCTCGCCGAGGTCACTGCGGGAAAGGAGATTCCGCGACACGTCCTCCAGCGACTGAAGGTCGTGGTGACGCTCTTCTCGGAGCAGGAGCGCGACAGCGTCTGCGAGAGAGTGCTGGAGACGCTCAGCAAGCTGCTGGACCATCTGGACGGCTCCACGGATACCATCGGTCCGACCACGCTTCTGTTCGTGAAGCAGCTGCTGGGAGTGCTCTCTCGCCTCCCGCTGCGGAGCCGGCACTTTGACACGCTCTTCCCGCAGGCGGGTCGGCTGATGCGGCTCCTGGACGCGCGTTGTCCCCTCTTCGCCAACAACTGCGATCTCGTAGACCCTTGCAGCCGCGTTCACCGTAGATGCAGCCCATCGCCGACGCCTGCAACGCGAACGCCGGCGAGTTCGTGCAGTATCTGCTTGGCGAGGCGACGCAGGTGGCCGAGCGGGCCGTCAGCGACGCACAGTCGGCTCTGGCGGAGCGGCCGCAGCTCATGGCTCTCTGCTGCATGCGGGACAGTTGTGACCTGGATCCCATCGCGCAGGAGATCTGCACGCGCTGGAGTCTCTTCGTGCCCGTAGCGCAGAGCTACATGTATCCTCCGTCGACGCGTCGCGTAGGTGTTCGTTTTCCGTATCATTCGCAGACGAACGACGGCTTGATCCACATTCTGAACAATGTATGAGAATGGTTCGTCTCCCACCCGTAGCTGACGTTCTGTCTGAAATATCCCTCCCGCCTGGTCCTCGGCGACGTGAAGTCCTTCCTGGTGGATTGCTGGATAAACCAGCTCGCGATCCAGGAGCTGCGGGAACAGGAAGTCGAGGTCCAGCGACAGAACCTGCAGATGCATCCCGACCGCTTCCGCGACTTCACCGCGATGACCTACGAGGGCGACGACGGGGACTGTCTGGAGATCACGGCGATGTTGCTAATCGCGCTGCTGCGCGTGGAGTTCGTAGGGTTCTCGGATCGTGGCGACGCGCAGGATGCCGCGGTCTCCAACCGCCTCGCGTTCGCGTTCGCGTATCCGAGTCTGGTATCGCTGCAGTGCATAAAGAGCTTTTTCGCCACCGAGCTCCCCGCCCTTCTCTCCGACGCGCAGCGAGCGAGCGTCTGGAGGTAGTCTTTCGCCCGTCAGCTGAGCGACAGCGACATGCTCGGCATCCTGCAGGACGAGGCCGTTTCCGACCTGAAGAAGTACTGCATCGTCATGTACGCGATCATCCCGCTCTTCGCAGCTACGTGTGTCCTCCGCCTCTCTCTCACGTAGCGTGCACTGTCCGCGCGTCCAGCAGGCGACGGCCATTCCTTCCTCCTTCCTGCAGGCGTACATCCTCCGCTACCTCCCCTCGATCACCTCCAAACACCCGACGCTGCTCCCCGACCTGCTGGGCGCGCTGCTGCAGCTCAACATGCTGCTGGTGAAGCACGTGAAGGAGGTGACGGCGGCGGAGGACGCGAAGGAGGTCGCGAGCTACCGCAGCTCGCTCTTCCGCTTTGCGTGGGACCTCTACGAGACGACCGACGACTCGCTGACGGGCTGGGCGTTGCTCTTTCTCTGTCAATTCATCGACTCCTACGGCACCAGCGCACGCCTGACCACACGCATCTTCTGCAACATCCTCCACCTCTTCAAGCTTCCCAACATGTCGGTTGTCTACCGCGCGGTGTCGCTGCTCGCTCCCTGTCGCTTTTGCCTTCCTTGCTGACGTGCAGCGCTGATGAAGCTCGAGGATGCGGTGAAGGAGGCGATCTACAAGCGTGTCCAGCAGAACATGCTCATGAACGAGCACATCATCGAGCAGCAGATCCACATCTGGCGTATCCTCGTCCTCATCCCCGAGTTCTTCTACCCCATGAGCGAGAGCTACTACTTCCAGATCCTCGTCGACCTGCGTCGCATCGGAACCCGCAGCGCCGGCGCCTTTGCCAATCGCGATCTCTACCTGAAGGTGCTCAACGCGGTCACCGCCTTCGCCATCCGGTCGAAGCGAGAAGGTCTCCCGGCTCCGGAGCCGGCGTTCAATGCGACCTCGCTCGGGCCGGCCATCCGACACCTCACCATCCAGGCCTGTCGAATTGTGCTGATCTCCTCCATGTACCCGCAGGAGCAATCGCTCTGCTGCCGCGGCTTCGACCTCATCCAGACGATCCTCACGCTGAAGCCACACACGCCGCTCGTGCTGCAGGAGCTCGACGACCTGTTCCCCTTCTACAGCAAGACGCTCATGTTCTACAAGGAGTCGGAGGGGTCCAGTAGACTTGCGTCCTCGCTCTCACATAGAACCCTCCAGCGAGCAGCTCTACTCGATGGTCATGCCGCTGCTGGTTTCCTTCCGCATCAGCACGCTGTCGCTGCCCCACTTCCGCCTCCCCTTTCTGGAGACGAACGCCGCGAATCTCCAGGCGAAGATCTGCAGGGTGCTCGACTGCCTCGGCCAGAACTGCGTTTTCGCCAGTCTCATCGGGCTGCTTCCCGGTTGGTCTCCTCGTCTGCGCTGACTCCCAGAGCTGTTCGCGTGTCCGCTCCCCTGGCCCGCCGCCGTCCAGCAGTCGCTCGCCGCGATTCGCGACGCGCTCTTCGGCGTGCTTCAGAACGACTTCAAGCTGATCACCGTGGACTCGCTGCGCTCTCACACGCGCATCTGGCGCGTCCTCACGCTGCTCCAACGCGTCATCGGGCGCTCGCCGAGCGTGTTGCCATTTTTCCTCCCCTCGCTCGTCGTCTTCGGCGACCAGCTCCTCTCTCTCTTCGCAGCCATCAGCAGCAACCCCAAGACGCAGGGCTGTCGCTACTCCTCCTCCATGGAGACGGTCATCTTGTGGGCCTCTTGGAGACTCCTCACGCGCAGGTCCGAGGAGACGGCGCACTTCGGGCTTCCGCCCATCCCCAAGATCGGAGACATCGAGATCCTCTACTGTCTGAAGCTGCTTCTGGAGACGCTCACGACCCACTACGAGCAGCTGCGTGACCAGTCGCTCGCCTTCCTCTCCTTTGCCGTCCGCTTCTTCAAGGTGTTTTCCCAGTTCTCCTCCCGCACGGACGTGCTGGCATTCGCACTCAACCTCTTCACCGACATGATGGAGCGGGAGGAGGCGTTTCTGTCGCTCCAGGACGTGCTGCTGCTCTGTCGGAGCAATCGCGACCTCCTCCTGACCCAGGAGAGCGTTCTCTACGAGAAGCTGGTAACGGCCTACTGGCGGTTCGTCTTCGTCATCTGCAAGCGCTACGTAGGTTTGGGGGAGAGAATGGAGCGTCAGCGCAACCGACCTGCGACGACGGCGGAGGAGGTGCAGATGAGGAGGATGATCGAGGTGATGACGTTCGGAGGAATGACGGTGGTGAACCCGGAGGTGCGCAAGCTCTTTCGTCCGTTCTTCTTGGAAATCCTGCCGTCAGTGTTGTCGAAGCAGTTCCTGCGGCTGTTAAACGAGGTGGGCGAGGGGAGAGGAGTTGAGTGTAGTCGGCGACGTGGTCATACATGCGTCAGTGGCTGCCTGTGTTCGATGAGCTGTTGCTGCGTGCGTTTGACGGGGGCGCGCTACTGAAGTTGGATCCGGCGATGCGTCATTTCCCGGCGTTGCGTGTTGTGGTGGATGGTGTTGGTGTTGACAATGGTAATGATACCAATCATGTCAACGGTGCTGATAATGGTAATGATACCAATCATGTCAACGGTGCTGATAATGGTAATGGTACCAATAATCCCAATGGTACAAATACTGATACCAACACACCCACCTGCGTCTACAACGCCCTCACTCTCGAACAAACCGCCTCTCTCACCACCGTCGGCGACCTTACAGCAGACCTGATCGAACTCGCCTACGGCGACATGCGAATCGCCTACAAGTCGCCTCTCCTCCCATTAATGACGCGTAGACTCTGGATTGACCTCTTCCCGCGCGCCTGGTCCTCCTTCTCCGAAACCGAACGCATCGCCCTCATCGCCGGATTCACCAAGTTCCTCGCCTCCGACAGCCACACCTTCCACCGCAACGTCTCCACGAGCGCGCTCTGGGAGGAGCTCGACAAGGACTACAAGCAGTGGGGCGCCTCCACGCCGCTCCCCTTCGCCGCCCAGGCATCTTCCTGCTACGGAACGCTGCCCGTCACTAACGGCCTGCAGGCAGTTCTGGAGGCGCTGTTGCGCTGTTCGCCGCAACCGCGACTGCCCCCCACGCTGCTCTTCCAGCTGGCGAAGCAGTACGGCTGCGGACCACAGGCGACGGTGCTGCTGGAGCAGGGGATGAACGAGGCGACCAACGCGACGGAGCGCAAGACGTATCATCGCTGCTTGAAGAGCGTCTTTGTAGAGGTGAAGAGAGACTATGAGGTAGACGGAGTTGCAGGAGACGGACGCGCTGGCGGCGATGCTGAACGAGACTCCGATCCCGCAGCTGCGCAACGGCATGGTGCTGGAGCGTTTCGGCAAGCCGCAGGCGGCGGAGCTGGCGTATCTGGAGGGTCTGCGCAACCAGAGCGTGGTGGGGAGTTTGGACGCGCTGGAAACACTGCAGGAACGATGGAAGGAGTGTGCGTCCAGCCTGAAGAAGTGGAACGTGCTCTTCGAGTACGGGAAGCTGAACCACGACTACTGGGTGCTGCTGGACTGCTACGGGAAGAGCAACATCTGGGAGTAGGCGAGTGGGTTTCCTTCCACGTAGACGTTACCCCGTGCTGCTGATCAACGACCAGATCCTGACGGAGCGCGATCTGTCGTCGCTGCGCTACGCGCTGGTCTCCGAGCGCTACTGGATCCGCTGTCTGCTCGTGAACCCGTCGACGCCGCACCAGAGTCGTCTCCGCGACGCAGTGATGAGCGGCTACCGCGCGTTGCCCTCACAGCCGGGCGACTACTACGACGGGATCCTCCACGCGGCCAACCAGCTGAACGAGCTCAGCGTGTCCATGCAGTGCGTGCGCGGCCTGAAGACGCAGAAGAAGAGTCTCGTGGGGCTGACGAAGGTGTTCAGCGAGGTCACGATGAACTCGTGGGACCCCCTGGCGCTGTGGGAGGACATTCTCGTCTGGCGCGAGACACTCTGCAAGGAGCTGGCGAAGCAGCTGGGCGAGCCGATCGCTCCCTACATGAACCCCGCGTATCCCGCGCTGCTCCTCTCGCGCGCGGCGCGCTCGCAGGGGCTGCCGGAGGTGGCGCTGGAATACCTGGCGCCGTACGTGGGCGACGCATCAAGTCCGATGTATGTATTCGAGAAGTGGAAGGAGCGCGCGATGATCAGCATGGACCTGGGGCAGCACGAGCCAGGCATCTTCACGGAGCTGGAGCGGATGAAGATGGACTCCCTCAACAGCACCCAGATGTCCTCCTGCCAGTACATCCGCGGCCTCTATGCCACGAAGGAGAGCCACTGGGAGGACGCGGCGGCCTACTTCAGCAAGAGCGTCTACAGCAACAAGAAGTACTACAAGGCCTGGGAGTCCTGGAGCGGCCTGCTCTACAAGCAGTGGCTGCGGCGCCAGGACGTGAAGGACGCCAGCCAGTTCATTAACTGCTGTTTCCAGATGCTGGCACTGCGTCCCGAGGGAATGCAGATCGTCCCGAGCTTCCTCCACGTCCTTTTCGCTCACCTTGACTGCAAGATGATCGTGGCCACCGCCGCGAAGGACATGCCGGTCATCTCGTCCAGCGTGTGGCTCCACTTCCTCCCCTTCTTCCTCTCGCGGCCCTCCGAGGCGCAGTTCGCCGTCTTCCAGATGATCGTGAGGGGCCTGGCGCAGAAGGCCTTCCAGTCGGTGTTCTACCCGCTCTACACACTGGCGCTCTCGCTCGGCCTCCCGTGCACGAGCGTCTTCGCCCGACCCACCACTCTCTACGAAGGCACCATCGGCTGCAGCATCATCGACGGCGCCGCTCGCAGACCGAACCCCTTCCTGGGCACCAACACGGCGCTTCCGGCAAGCGAGACGATGGTGTCGCTACGGACTGTGACCAGCTGCTTCAACTCGCTCTGCACCGCCTCCCACATCTCCTCGCAGCTCCTCCTCTTCCTCGACACGCTCAGCGCCACGCCTCACGACCCCTATCGCGAGCTGCTCGCCGCCGTCGACTGGGTGCTGCAGGCCGTCTACTCCGAGGTGGCCGTCGGCGGTCCGCAGGCGCTCGCTTCGCCCGTCTCCGCGATGCTGCGTCAGCGTCTCTCCACGCTCTGCACGCTGCAGTTCAACCTCGACAACGCACTGCCGTCGACGATGGCCTTCCTTGCGCAATTTAGCACCGCCTTCCACCAGGACTTCGACCCGATGGCCTTCGAGGAGCCGATGAGGCCGAACCCGCTCTTCCCGAGCTCCCTGCAGATGCTGCTCCAGCGACTGTTGCTGTGGAAGCAGCTGGCCGTCCAGGGCGCCGACAATCCCACAAACATGTTCACGAAGACCAGCCTGTGGAACTCCACGCGCTTCCTGCCATACACGGTGGAGGTGCCGGGGCTGCATGTGACCTCCTTCAACCGCCAGGTGTTCACGCTGCAGAACATGCGCAGTTACTCGCCCGTGCTCTACACGGAGCCCCACGCGCATCGTCACGTGGAGATGGTCGACGAGGAGGGCCGCGTCTACCGCTTCTTCCTGGAGCAGGTGAACAGCGTCGATAGTGTCGTCGACGAACGCACGCTCACCTTCCAGGTCTTCTTCCGCTCGCTGCTGCTTGCCTCACAGCCCGCGCAGATGCGTCACCTCACCTCCACGCTGCCCTCTTTCGTCTCCATCTCGCCCACGCTGCGACTCGTGCGCTCGTCTCCCTTCGCGACCACGTTGGAAGGCGTGTATCAGGAGGCGCTGGGCGAC
>ENA-UERG01002752-UERG01002752.1-human-gut-metagenome-genome-assembly--contig:-NODE-2752-length-12107-cov-5.876060_pt1 | contig 12107 bp, 10 predicted proteins | sample MGYA00242954_ERZ507954 | MGnify/ENA primary metagenome ERZ507954 (study PRJEB26167, sample SAMN06115478) | human gut metagenome | host: Homo sapiens | place: China:Sichuan | collected 2015-01-21... | reverse complement strand
CCAAAAGCCTTTCAGCTCTTGAATCCGCTCCTCAACTAACTCTAAATCAGACAGAAGGTAGTAGAAAACTGTCTAACTCAGATTAGAAGATTTTGCAGATTAGAAGTTGTGAACGATACCGGCAACAACTTCCGTCGTTTCATCATCAAGAGACAACTTCTTAGCACCCATACGCTTCATTTGATAGTCGTGGCTGATCTTCGTGTATCCTGCAGCTGTGTAGAGATAGGTGCGCTTGCTCAGCGGATAGGTATAGCCAATACCGAATTGATAGCCATCACCTTCCAAATCAGCAATGCTGGAATCAATCGTTGCTTCAAAGTCGGTGTAACCCAAAGAGGCATAGAGCGTACCAGCACCCAACGGAGCGGTGGCACCCAACATCACACCGTAACCTTTTTGAGAAAGGTTTTCAGCGACATCAGCGTAGTCATCTTGGCCCTTTGGACCATAAGTCAACTCGAGATTGCCCAAATCGTAGCCTTTGACATCATCAAAGTATTGAGCACCCAAAGTTGTCTTCACAACACCGAAGTCATAAGCAACATAACCGGAGAACACTTTTGACATGTCTTCACGGTTTTGGCTACTAACATCATTTGCAGGACGACCGACTGCAGGCTTTTCATTTGTCCAACCGCGTTGATAATCCGTTGTACTAAAAACCAAGGCGCTGCTCAAAGCACCCCATTCACCAGTCACACCCAAAGCATAGTAACGATCGGTGTCGCTCGAAGATTCATCGCCTTCGTTACCAGAATCCGTCTTCAACGAAGCTTGCGCATAAACTGTCATACCGGCGAATTTTGGAGATTGATAGGCAATGACATTGTCCATACGGCTGGACATACCGCGGAAGATCACCGTGTTGGCACCAATGGTGCTCCAACCCGTCCCGAAAGCTGCGGAATCTCCACCGAAAATATCAACAGAACCGGAACCAGAATCCAAGCCACCCATACGGCCCATATGCACGGTACCGTATTCGGTTTGAACGAAGAGGCGGGCTTCACGACCAAAGATACGATCTGTTTTATCGCTCTTGCCATATTTGGAAGTGCCGTCATCCGATTCGAAGCCATTTTCCAACTGGAAGCCAACGATTAAACCATCAGAAATTTGCTCTGTTCCCTTAATACCAAAACGAGAGCCAGAATTTTGACCGGACTTCAGACCCCAAGAGTCTTTTTCCACAGAACCAAGCGTGTATTCGGCGTCAGAACCTTCATTAAAGGTATCTGCATCAATATTTTGGTAGTTCAAGCCGGTATCGATCTTACCGTAGAGAGTTACGTCGGCAGCAAAAGCGGAACCCGCGAAAGCACCTAAGACAGCAACAGCAGCTAAAGTCTTTTTCATGATAGATATTCCTTTTAAAAGACATCTTTCTTGTATAAGAATGAAAGCAAATCTCACAAGACATTCGCTTTGCTGTCTGAAATTTTCCTACCACCCCCCCCCCGATCTGTCAAATTTACTAAACGATTACTTCAAATATGTGTATCTTTTAAACAACAAAATTTTGATCAAATAAGCAAAACAAATTTGACAGATCTCTTTAATTATTTGATTTTTAACGACTATTAGTTCCCGAAGAATTAAACGCAACAAAAAGCGGATCCAAAAGCCTTTCAGCTCTTGAATCCGCTCCTCAACTAACTCTAAATCAGACAGAAGGTAGTAGAAAACTGTCTAACCCAGATTAGAAGACTTCTCAGATTAGAAGTTGTGGACGATACCAGCGACGACTTCCGTAGTCTTGGTCTTAACGGTGTCAGTATTGCCACCCTTATCCAATTCTTCTTGCGTGTAACCAGCAGCCGTGTAGAGGTACGTACGCTTGCTCAACGGATAGGTGTAACCAACAGCAACTTGGTAAACCGTTTCATCCAACTGACCGCCATAGTTTTCATCGGCATTTTCGCTGTCACGATAACCGATGGAGGTGTACAAAGAGCCAGAACCCAACGGGGTAACCGCACCCAACATCACACCATAACCCTTGGCACCAGCCGACTCAGAACCATAAGTCAACTTAGCACTTGAGGTGGTCCAATCCAATTCACCATTCCCATCAAAACCAGGCGTTGCCGAGATAGTGAATTCGCTACTACCACGAGACTGTTGAACTCCATCAAAGTACTGAGCACCCAATGTAACCTTCGTCACATTGAAATCGTATGCAACGAAGGCGCCAACAGCATAACCATCATCATCCGTCGTGACCTCTTTAATTGATATGTCATCATCAGGATTAAATTCACTATCAACCTCGATGGAACCCGTATAGTGGTTTGTATGACCGTAGTCGTACATGCTAGCCACAACACCCGTGCTCAAAGCACCCCACTTACCCGTGGCACCTAAAGCATAGTAACGATCTGCCTTGCTGGAAGCTTCATCACCATCCTTAGAAGAGTCTTGCTTCAAAGAGGCTTGAGCATAAACCGTAACGCCACCAAAAGTCGGAGACTTATAGGTGATCATGTTGTCATAACGGGAGCTCATGCCCATGAAGATGACACTGTCAGAACCAATTCCGGACCAACCCGTTCCGAAAACACCAGCGTTGCCGCCGAAGATATCATAGGAACCAGAGCCAGAATCCAAACCGCCCATGCGGCCGAAGCCTAATTCACCGAAATCAGTTTGAACGAAAAGGCGAGCTTCACGGCCAAACATACGTTCGCCGTCATCGTTGCCATATTTGAAGCGACCATCATCAGCATCAAAACCGTTTTCCAATTGGAAACCAACCGTTAAACCGTCAGAGATTTGTTCCGTGCCCTTGATGCCAAAGCGAGAGCCAGAATTTTGACCGGACTTCATACCCCAGTTGTCAGAAGAAACACCATCAACATCCGTGTGGGTATAGTTCAAACCGAGGTCAACCTTACCGTAGAGAGTTACGTCGGCAGCCAAAGCGGAACCCGCAAAAGCGCCCAAGACAGCAACAGCAGCTAAAGTCTTTTTCATGATCTTTTATTCCTATAAAAGAAATTGGAATATCTATCTTTGAAAGTCAATCATCACGTTGACAATTGCTTTGCTGTCTGAAATTTTCCTACCACCCCCCCCCCCGATCTGTCAAATTTGCCAAACAATTACTTTAAACATGTGTATCTTTTTCACAACAAAATTTAGACTGAGTGAGCAAAACAAATTTGACAGATCTTGTTAATTCATTGATTTTTATGACTTATAACCTTTTGATGATTTCTCAAGTTATTTTTTGATCAACAAAGCGATCTTTCATCCTTTCGGTCATTAATTCATGTTCTGTTCGTGTTGTTTTTGCTGTATTCTGCCTTTGCTTTACAATCACTCGATATGTATTTGGAAATAAGAACAATGCCCTTAGTAATTGACGCCCCTGAAGCTTCTTTTCGACTCAACTACCTTTTTAACCGTGTCGAAATCAGCCACGACTTCAGACAAACGTGGTCTATCTTTTATGAAAATGAAACGCACCCTCTTGGAACTTTTCGCGGCTTGACCTTTCACCGGGGAGAACTCTTTTTAGTCACCGATACGGGCATTTACAGTACCAAACCCGATGCCCCCCAATTTGTTCAAATCAGTCCCCAACGAAAAGGCGGGGAATTTGTTGATATCGAAAGCTTTGACAATATGCTTTACGCCTGCACAAACGACGCGATCTTTCAAGCCGCGTCCGGCGTTCGTTGGCGTTTGAAGTATGACGGGAGCACTTGCGGGCATTTCTTTTCACTGCTTAATTTTCAAGGGAAACTCTTTGCTGCCTGTGAAAAAGGCATTTATGTCGCTAGCCAAGAAGGGAAATTCTGGCATCCCCGCTACCTCAGCAAAGACCTCGGCATGTTTGTAGCACTAGACGGTCGGGGCGATAAACTTTTTGCCCAAACGGAAAAAGGCTTTTTTGTGAGCGACGATGCCGCCCAGCACTGGCAGCCCCAAAACAATGTTCAAGGGCCATGGACTGAGGCTATGGGCGGCTCCATGCTTTTTGAGCCCAGACTCAAAAGGCGCGAAAAAGATTCCTAAATTTTTCTTTGTGAGGATTTAAACCATGTTTGAACGTCCCTCTCATCGTAAACCTGACGAAATGCGCTCTGTGCGCTTTACCACCCACTACACCAAACACGCAGAAGGTTCTGTTTTAGTGGAAGTGGGTGATACCAAAGTGATTTGCACGGCCTCCGTCATCGAAGGCACGCCGAAATTTTTAAAAGATAAGCCCGAAGGATGGGTTACAGCTGAATACGGTCTTTTACCACGCGCAACGCACACGCGCTGTGACCGAGAAGCCGCCAAAGGCAAGCAATCGGGCAGAACGCAAGAAATTCAGCGCCTCATTGGCCGCGCATTGCGAGCCGTTGTGGACCGCGCAAAGATGGCAGGCTTTACCATTCAATTAGACTGTGACGTGATTCAAGCCGATGGGGGCACGCGCTGCGCCTCTATTTCAGGGGCTTGGCTTGCACTCGCTTTAGCCGTTCAAACAATGCTTGCTAAAGGCCAGATTACTGAAAATCCTCTCAAAGGTCATGTGGCTGCAATCAGTGCCGGTATTTTTGAAGGCGTCCCGGTTATCGACCTTGACTACCCGGAAGACAGTAACAGTGAAACGGACATGAATTTTGTGATGACTAGTGACGGCCGCTTCGTTGAAATTCAAGGCACGGCCGAAGGCGAACCCTTCACCGAAAATGAAATGGCTCAAATGACCGCGTTAGCTAAATCCGCGATCGCTCAAATCATTGAATTGCAAAAAGCCGCTTTGGCTGCTTAAAAAAGGATAAATCCATGAAAATCGTTTTGGCCAGCAACAACAAGGGCAAACTTCGTGAATTCAACAGACTTTTGTCGCCCTTAAATGTCGAAGTACACTCACAAGGTGAATTCAATATTCCGGCGGCAGAAGAACCCTATGGGACGTTTCTTGAAAACTGTCTGGCCAAAGCGCGCCATGCCGCTAAGCTCACGGGACTTCCCGCGATCGCGGACGATTCCGGCATTTGCGTGAACGCATTGGGCGGCGCCCCCGGCGTTCACTCTGCTCGTTTCGCGGGAGAACCGGGCAATGATCAGCGCAACAACGCTTTGCTCGTTGAAAAACTGAAAGGAGTAGCCGATCGCGGCGCTCACTACACATGTGTATTGGTCGCTGTGCGTAGCGCGGACGATCCGGAACCCATCATTGCCGAGGGCCGTTGGTACGGCGAAGTTATCGATTCTCCTCGCGGAGATGGCGGCTTTGGCTATGATCCCTATTTCCTTTTGCCACAAGTAGGGAAAACCGCCGCAGAACTAACGGCGGATGAAAAAAATGCGGTGAGCCATCGAGGCATTGCGATGGTCAAACTCATGGATGAAATGAAAAAACGCTGGGCCTTATGAGAAGCGCCGATATCCCGCTCTCTCTTTATGTGCACTGGCCATGGTGCGTGAGAAAGTGTCCCTATTGCGACTTTAATTCTCACGCTCTCACTTCTTCATACGATCCGTCCCGTCAGTACATTGATGCCTTAATTCACGATTTAAAGCATTCCATTGCCTATGCCCAAAATCGTGAACTCATCAGTATTTTCATCGGCGGAGGAACGCCCTCTCTCATTATTCCTCAGGAATTAGAGCGCTTCCTTGAGGCTGTTTTTTCTCATTTCAAAATTGCTGCGAACGTTGAAATTACCCTGGAAGCCAATCCCGGAACAGTCGATACGGCACACTTTAAAGCCTACCGATCAATCGGCATCAATCGCCTTTCAATGGGGATTCAAAGCTTCAATGATGAGCTTTTAAAACGATTAGGACGTATCCACAATAGTGAAGATGCCCACAAAGCCATCAAAATCGCTCAGGAATCGTTTGAGAACTTCAATTTGGACGTGATGTTTGCCTTACCCGGTCAAACGCTAGAGGAGCTTAAATTTGAGCTTAACGAAGCCATTGCCGCCAAAAGCACCCATTTATCCTTTTACCAATTAACACTAGAGCCCAACACCGTTTTCGCCAAACATGTTCCGGATAACATTCCCGATCCTGATGTGATTTATCAGATGCAAGATTTGGTCGCCTCCACTTTGGAGAGGGCCGGTTTCGAACACTATGAAGTCTCAGGTTACGCCAAACCCGGTAAACACTGCCGGCATAATCTCAATTACTGGCAATATGGGGATTACTTAGCGTGCGGCGCCGGCGCGCACAGTAAAGTCACACTGGAAGATGGCACTATTGTCCGTGAAGCTCGTTTTATGCAGCCGGAAAGCTACATAAAGCACGCCATAAAAGACAGTGCAGTGGCCCATGAAAGAGTAGTGACCAAAGAAGAACAAGCTTTTGAATTTATGTTAAATGTTTTGAGACTTCGTGAGGGTGCTCCTTTAGACCTATTGACTGAGCGAACCACCCTGAGTCTAGATGATATTCAACCTAGCATTGCCAAGGCTCAATCCTTAGGCCTAATGCCTCAGCCTTTGGATCGCTTCGTCACCACCGGTAAAGGATGGGACTTCTTATCTGATGTACAGGAAATTTTTCTCTGATCACAGTTTCTAGGTTAGTTTTCTTTCCCACTAAGTGGGAAAATTTTTAAGGTAAGTGAGAAAGAAGTGGGAAATTTCCGAGTTACTTTCCCACTTCATTTCTCACTTCAACAAAATACAAAAAAATCATAGAGTTATGTTTCGGGGAACTAGCTGGACAGATGTTGATTTTCAATCTTTAGCCACTATCAATCTATGGGCGCTTTGGAAAAAGGGCTGAAACAAAAACCTTATCGACCTGAAATCAAACGGGAAAGACACGCAGTGACACCGGATATCAGTGTGCACAGCATTGGGGAGATTAAAAATGAAAAGAGACCTGCGAACCGATCTCTCTTTTTGAATCCAATGGTCGGGGCGGCGGGATTCGAACTCGCGACCCCTTGCACCCCATGCAAGTGCGCTACCAGGCTGCGCTACGCCCCGACGTAAGGATGGGAATATTACACAATCCTATCCTGTTTGGCAAACTTCCCCATAATCACCCGGCTATTTCTTCTTCCACATCATGGGAGAAGTGTAAATAAGTGATTGGTCATGATTCTTCGGCACTTTCATGCCGACCGTAAAGCCCTGACGCTCACCGGGCAAAGGCGGCACGACCAAGTGCGACGTATCCACCTTGGGCTTTTCTTCTTTTTGAATTTCTTCAGACTTTTCTTCTGAAGCAATCTTCATATCGCCAATCTTGGGACTGGGCTGCAAGAAATCCTCGCTATCCACACCAATGGCTCCCAAGTCGTACGAATGAGGCGCCGTGACTTCTTCTTGCTGCTCTTCAGTTTCTTCCTGAGTGTCAGCATTCCTAGCCTCTTCTTCTGCCTCTCTCGCCAGAAGCTCGTTTAAATCTTCCGATACCAAGGCGAAATTTTCCACCGCGTCACGTTCGGCTTTCTCCTTGGCCTGTTGCTCCTGGCGACGGGACTCCTCCAGAGCAGGCGAGTCCAAAATAGCACGGATAGCTTTTAATTCCGCAAGCGCGGCTGCCAAATCCAAAGCAGGTTTTTCAGGTTTTGTCTGCAAAGGAGCGCTGGCCTTCTCATCCAAAATACCTTTTACCTTATTTTGAATCTGCAACTCATGGATCTTATTGCGAGCGCCCAAGATCGTGTAGTGCTCTTCATAGAGCAAATGCTGAATGGTGCGAATCAGCGCCACGTCTTCCGAGCAATAGTAACGGCGGTTGCCCCTTTTGGTCGGGCGCAACTGCGGGAACTCTTGCTCCCAGAAACGCAGCACGGACGGATTCACGCCGATTGATTTGGCCACATCACCGATGGGCAGATAGCGACCCAGAAGTTCTTCTTCCGGGCCATCCAATTCGGTGAGCTCGAAGTCTTTCGTATCGCCCTCGAGCATGCGTACCGGTTCTTCAGAAGCCATAATGGTCCTCCCGAAGCATTAAAGGTTAGTGGTTTCGCGCAAAGAGGGGTGGGTCTTGGCGACCGCTTCTTTCAATTTCTGACTGGCATGAAAGGTCACCACACGGCGCGCCGTAATCGCGATTTCTTCGCCTGTCTTCGGATTTCGACCGGGGCGTTGGGCCTTATCGCGCAATTGGAAATTGCCGAATCCGGAAAGCTTCACGGTGCGACCGCTTTCAAGCGCCGCGCGGATTTCATCAAAAAACGCATCCACCATATCCTTGGCATCGCGTTTATTCATTCCCATGCGGTTAAAAAGCATCTCCACCAAGTCGGCTTTCGTCATGGTTTTCGTTTCCATCTTGCTCTCTCTTTAATCGTGATTTTTGCAATGCGAGCATTGTAGCAAAGAAATGATTTTCCTTTGATTTTTCAGCTCTTTTTCTGTTTTAAACTAACCAAGGCCTCTCAAAAATGAAAGACCTTGAAGTTAGCGGCGGTCTCTGGCAGCTACCTTTATTGACGCAACACCGCGCCTTGTGTTGCGAGCGCTTGCACCACGGCAGCCAACGCGGCCTCAGCGTCTTCACCCGAATAGTTTTCATCTTCGGGCTGAATTGTCAGGCGGAATGCCATGCTTACTTCAGCCGGCTTATCGCCATCGGCAGCTTTGTGGTAAAGGTCAAAGAGATCAAGCGAGACAAAGCCTGCCAAACGCTTATCCGTTTGAGCCGCTTGAGCGACCGCCTTTTGCAGCGCCATGAAGGTCACACCATGCGGCACCACCACGCTCACGTCACGCGAAATGGGTTGGAACTTGCTCACCGGCGTATGCCAAGGCACAGACTTATGCAAAATGGAGGCTACATCCAATTCAAAAACAATCGGCGCATGCGGCAAACCGTAGGTCTGCTGAAGTTTCGGATGCAATTCACCCACAAAACCGATTTCCTTACCATCGAGCATAATCGCCGCGCTACGCCCCGGATGCAAAGCCGGGAAGCTCTTTGCCACAAACGAAGCTTCAAGCGGGGCAATCAAGCGTTCCACATCACCCTTGGCATCAAAGAAATCAGCCAAGCGTGCAGGCACGGCCCACTGTTCACCCATGGCGTCACCGTAAAGAAGACCCGCAATGCGAACCGGCTGATCAACACCCTTGACGGAATGTTCCGTTGTCACCACCGATTCATCGCGACGGAAAATACGGCCGACTTCAAAAAGTTTGGCACTCGTTACCTTGCGGTTTAAGTTGTATTTCAAAATATCAACCAAGCCGCCCACCATTTGCGTGCGCATAACCGACAATTGGCTTGCGATCGGGTTTAAGAGTTCAATCGGCTGATCGTTGCCGGCGAAATCTTTTTCCCATTCACGAGGCACAAAGCTGAAATTGATGAGTTCTTGATAGCCCAAGTCAGCCAACTTCATTCGAAGGCTATGCACGCTACGCATGCCTTCAGGACGCGTGTGCATATAGGCACGAGCCATCGGCGGTTGATCGGGCAGTTTTTCGTAACCCACCAAGCGCGCCACTTCTTCAATCAAATCTTCTTCGATTTCGATATCAAAGCGATAGGTCGGAGCCTTAACGCTAAAGACATCGTCTTCAAGCGTAAATTCAAAGCCCAAGCGCTTAAAGCATTCAGCCATCGTGACCGTATCGATGTCCATACCGATCACCTTACGAGCGCGATCGGCACGCATCTTCACCTCATGGCGTTCAGGCAAAACAGTCACGGCATCAATGACAGGGCCAATGACCGTCGTTTCTGTTCCGCAAATTTCCGTCACCAAACGCGTGATGTAATTTAAAACCTTCTCTGTTTGACCGAAGTCCACACCGCGTTCATAACGGTAGGCTGCATCCGTTGAGAAATTCAGGCGACGGCAACGGCCTTGGATTGCCTTTTGATGCCAGAAAGCCGACTCGATAGAAATACAAGTCGTTTCATCGGTCACCTTGGTGTCTTCACCACCCATGATGCCGGCAAGCACCTTCGGGCCATTGGCGTCACAAATAACACCCAATTCAGGATCCACATCCACCGTCTGACCGTTTAAGAGCTCAATTTTTTCGCCGGGCTTACCCCAACGAACCGTATAAGCACCGCCCGCGATCTTTTGAGCATCGCTAAAGTGAGTCGGAATACCGGTTTCCAGCATCACGTAGTTAGAAATATCCACTAAGGCAGAAATACTGCGTTGACCACTTCTTTCCAAACGATCCTTCATCCATTGGGGCGTCGGAGCATGGATATTGAGGTTATCGATACGACGCGTTGTGTAACGGCCGCACAAATCCGGTGCTTCGATCTTGATATCAATCTTCGTGTCGGAGTTGGCGGGCACTTCAGGCATTTCAGGCAACGTCAGAGGCGCACCCGTAATGGCATGCAAGTCTCTTGCCACACCGATTAAAGAAAGAGCGTCACCGCGATTCGGCGTTAATTTGATTTCAATCTTTTTGTCATCCAAATGACAAGCCGTGCGAATATCTTCACCCACCGTCAGATCATCGGGCAAAATCCACAAACCGGTGTGATCTTCCGTGATTCCCAATTCACGAGCCGAGCAAAGCATCCCCATGGAGACTTCACCGCGCATCTTGGCCTTTTTAATCGTGAAGTTACCCGGCAAAACAGCGCCAATCTTGGCACACGGCACCAAGATGCCTTCACGCACATTAGGCGCACCGCACACAATCTGCAGGGGTTCACCGCCATCGCCGACATCGACTTGGCAAATATGCAAGTGGTCGGAATTTTCATGATCTTTAACGGAGAGCACTCGGGCCACCACAACGCCTGAGAAGGCCGGAGCAACCGAGCTTACCTCTTCGACTTCAAGCCCTGCCATCGTCATGGCTTCACACAATTCGTCCGTCGTCAGATCCGGATTAATGTAGGAACGTAACCAGCTTTCAGAAAATAACATCTTGTTTTCTCTTTTTAAATTGTTGAGCCATTAACGATTGAATTGCTTCAAAAAGCGCAAATCGCCTTCAAAGAAAAGACGCAAATCGTCAATTCCGTAACGCAACATGGTCAAGCGTTCAAGACCGGAACCGAACGCAAAACCGATGTAGCGTTCTGGATCCAAACCGTAGTTACGGACCACATTCGGGTGAACTTCGCCGGCGCCCGAAATTTCCAACCAACGGCCTTTCTTCGGGCCGCTTGTAAACATCATGTCCACTTCCACGGACGGTTCCGTAAACGGGAAGTAGCTCGGGCGGAAACGAACCTTCAATTCATCCGTTTCAAAGAATTGACGCAAGAAATCGGTGTACACGCCCTTTAAGTCAGAGAAACTGACATCGGTGTCAATCCAAAGACCTTCGACCTGATGAAACATCGGAGAGTGGGTAGCATCGCTATCAACACGGTAGGTGCGCCCCGGAGCCAACACTTTAATCGGGGGCGTGTGGGTGCGGGCATAACGCACTTGCATGGGCGAAGTGTGCGGACGAAGGGGCAAGAGCTTACCCGTTTCATCCTTCATGTCTACATAGAACGTATCCTGCATGGAGCGCGCCGGGTGATTGGGCGGGTTATTCAAGGCCGTAAATGAATACCAGTCCGTTTCAATTTCAGGACCATCGGCCACATCAAAACCAATCGAGCGGAATATTTCTTCAATACGCATCTGCGTCATGATGACCGGATGCACGCCGCCTTGAGGATATTTACGACCGGGCAAGGTTACATCCAAGGCTTCAGCAGCCAGTCTTGCCGCCAACTTTTCATTGGCCAATTCTTCACGACAAGCTTCGAGCGCTTGTTCGATGGCGCGCTTTGCGCTTCCCAACGCTTGTCCCATTTCACGCTTTTCTTCGTGCGTGAGTTTTGAGAGACCTTTCATTAAAACCGTAATAGAACCGGTTTTCCCTAAAAATTTAGCCTTCGCATCTTCCAGAGCGGCGGGCGTCGTCGCCTCGGCAAAAGCACTCTGCGCTTGGGCAATGATCTGGGACAAATCTTGCATGATTATTCGCTTGTTATAAGTCAAAGAAAGGTTTAATTATAGTCCGAACAAAATCGCTTTTCACCCTGATTTTCAAGGCTTTTTCCTTACTTTTAGCGCTTTCTCCCTGAGTCATTGTCCTTGAAAAAAGTTGCTCTGAACGCCTCGTATCGGAGTACACTGGAATTAAGGACAGAGGCAAAAATTCAAAATTATCAACTTGTTGAATTTAAAGAATTTTTTGCAATCCCTC
>ENA-UERG01002741-UERG01002741.1-human-gut-metagenome-genome-assembly--contig:-NODE-2741-length-12144-cov-7.517527_pt1 | contig 12144 bp, 9 predicted proteins | sample MGYA00242954_ERZ507954 | MGnify/ENA primary metagenome ERZ507954 (study PRJEB26167, sample SAMN06115478) | human gut metagenome | host: Homo sapiens | place: China:Sichuan | collected 2015-01-21... | reverse complement strand
CCCCATTCCTACGATGACGTTGATCGACTTGGCGATGTGGTTGGTTCCTCCGCGCAGCACGCGCTCGCAGTACTCGTCTCGAATGTCCTTCTCCAGACGCGACGACAGACCCGGGAACATGGACGTTCCTCCCGACAGCAGAATGTTCTTATAGAACTACGTGACACTCCCCTCCCACCGCTACCACAGCGCGCAGATCCACGTCCGCCTTCTGGATCGCGTCGAAGACCATCTCCGAGAGGCCGCCGCACTCCATTCCCACCAACTCCGGCCGGAACAGCGCCTCCGTCGCCTCGAACCGCTCGCTGCCCAGACGCACGCTGCGGCCGTCGGGAAGCTGGAAGTCGGTCACCAACACCGTCGTTTCGTTCGCAAGACGGATCTCCTTCTCGTAGTTGTAGGCGACGTAGCACAACTTCTCCTTCATCTCGCGGACCACCTCGAAGTCGGCCGTCGCGTTCAGCGCGTAGCCACGCTGCTGCAGCAGATGGAGTAGGTGACGCGTGACGTGGCGACCCGCGATGTTCAGACGGTGCGTCAGGTGCTCCAGCAGGAATCCGTCGTACACACACATGACGTGCGTCACACCGTCACCGCTGTCAACCACCACTCCGGTAGAGGCTCCGCGAGAGTACAGCGTGAGCATGGCTTGCGGCTTGCATTGCAGTCCACCGAAGCCAAACTTCTCGAACATGATCTCGGCCATCTTCTTTCGGTTGTCCTTTGGGTTCAGAGGCGCTTCCGTCAGCATGATGCGCATATTGTCCGGCTCGATGCGACCCCGATTATCCAGCTTGATACCCATCTTCTTCTCGAATGTGTACTTCCAGAGCTCTTCCATATCATCCCAGCGCGTAATCACTCCATTCTCGATGGGATATGTGATATTCAGGGCTCGCATCGACTCCGTACACTCGTCTCCAACCAACAGGTCCTGGAGTTCAGTGGATCCAAGAAAAACGATACACGAAGTGTAATGTCACCGACGTAGTCTTCTTCGGCGCGAAGCATGGGTCTTCCGATGAGCGACGGGAACTGGATGCGAGGAACGTTGTCACCTGCGTATCCTGCTTTCACAATCTACCGCTTATCACTATCGAGGACAACACGCACGCCAGTTCCGTTATCACAAACCACAATTTGTTCCGAATAGGGATACATCCGCAAGTATAATCAAATAATGACGTTGAACTTGGCTTGCTTCATCTCCTATGGACTTTCAACGCAACTGTTTATCAATAAAAAAGGTAAATCCATCATCATGGGATACACTCGTGAATGACATCATTGTTTGATCAAACAGAACGACTACAGCTATTCCTCTTTGAGTTCGTGACACTTCGCGGGACCCAGCTTGCAGTTCCCGATAGTCCTATCGTCACACACCTTCGTCACTCCTACTGCGCAAACAGCAACGCACAGAAGGTTCCCTCGTACTTCTGCATCATCGACCGAACGTGCGTCAGCACGACCACCTTTCCGCGGTTGCTGAGCCGCTACCTCTGACATCTCCTATTCGTCCCTACTGTCAGAAGATTCGTCAGCGTCGTGTCTCCGGAAACGTCCTCCGTCCCAACACATGCCGCCAGTCTGTCGAACGCCGGCAGGAGGTCTCCGAGTCCTTTCGTCTTCGTCTCCACCGAGTCTTCCGACGCCGTGACGTCGCAGAAGTGCACCTGTCCGATCGTCTTCTTCCCCTCCCAGTCGCCCTCAACGGTCCTTTTCCTCACTCCTCACCCCCTTCGCTACAGCGTGACCACCATCGCCAGCTGCTCCTCGCTGCGCTGCCGCGTGACGACGCCAAGCACCTCGCGCACGTCCTCCAGCGACCGCACCGGCTTCCGTCGGATCTCCTGCTGCTGCCCAGGGTCGAACGAGAAGCGTCCTAGCTCCAGCAGGTCCTCCACCGCCGGCTCCTCCGCCACATAGCTCTCGCTGGCGCTGGCGTCCTTGAGGTTCTGGAAGAAGGAGTGGGAGGCGCCAGTGCCGACAGCCAGTGCCGACAGCGAGAACTGGTAGCGCTGCTGCAGCGACGCCAGACGCTGTGTCTGTGCTAGCAGCACTGCCGTCGCCTGCAGCGCCAGAGCGTCGTCGCCGTCGCCGAAGAGAAAACCCTGCTTCACCGTTTGCGTCGCGGGGACGCCGGTATTCAGGAGAACGATGCTGCGGCCGTCGAGCGCCGCGTAGAGATAGTCGGCGATCGACTGCGTCACTTCGCTGGGGGAGAAGCCGGTGTCGAACACGTGGTCCACCTGGATCATGGACGAGCGTTCGCGCGACGAACAGATGGAGATCCCCGTTTCGTCGGGTGTCACGTCCGTAACGAAGTTGCCCATCGCGGCGTTCCCTTGCCACACACACACCTCCGCCAGCACGTTGCCACGCAGCGTCTGGATGCGGTCGCTGAGGACGCGGCGCGACCGCTCGCTCCGCTGGACCTTCTCTTCCAGTGCCTGCAGCCGCGTCGTCTGCCGTAAATAGGCCTCTTCCACCTCAGAACGCGTCGCCTCGAGGTCCTTCTCCAGCGTCTCGGCCGTCTCGCGTAGCTCGCGAATGCGTGCGTGACCGCTCTCCTTAGAGCTGTTCTTCATCTCCGTCACCGATGCCAGATCGCCGGCCAGCGACGCCGCTGTTGCCATGAGCGCCGCGTGACACTGCTCCAGCGGTTCTGCGTCCGAGTCCCTCCGCAGTCCTACGCAGCTCCGTGAGAAGCGCCGTTCGCTCCGCGATGCGCTCGCTCTCCTCGCCACGCACGCGGTCCTCCAGGTCCTCGCAGTGAACCTTCAGCTCCTCCAGCTCGTTCTGCAGCGCCACGTTCCGGTCGCGAAGACGCTTGCTGCTGTCCGCCTACGTCGCATTCGCCATCCTCAACTACCACGGACGCGTCCAGCTCCTCGACACGCGAGGCAGCCTCCGCCATCTGCTCCTCGCACTGCTCCAGCGCCGCGTCGTTACTCGCCAGCGCCGCCTCCTCCGCTTCCAGTGCCGCCCGCAACGCCGCCAGATCCGTCTGGCGCGACGCAAGGGTCTCGTCGGTCTGCGACAACGCCTGCTCCGCCGCCTCCGCCTCGCAGCGCAGCGCAGCCTGCTGACACTCCGCCTGGACCAGCTGGTTGTAGAGAGTGGACTTCTCCGTCCTCGCTCGCTGCGTAAGAGAGAACACACAACGCTACTTCCAGTGCAGCGTCGAGGAGTGCGTCGCTATCCGCCTTGCGCTGCTGCAGGGAGGCGAGCGTGCGCGTGACGGTGGTGGCTCGATCGGTAAGTTGGCGGAGATCGGACTGAAAAGATGCGAGCTGTGTCGTAAGGTGATCGCTAGATGGGAGAGGAAGAAAAGGAAAACAGTTCCTCTTGGATGGAGCTGGTGCGTGCTTCCGATGCGGCAGTTGCAGATTTGTTCGTTGCGATGGACGACTCAAGTGTCTTGAGTTGGGACTCCAGAGACGTCAGCTGCTCCTGGAAGCTCGTCCCTAGCGTGTACAGGGAGGAGCAAGAATACGGTTCGACTCAACGGTTTGCTTAAGCGAGGCCATGTCATCATGCAGATGCTGAATGGACGACTTCAGTTCCGTCTGGTGCTGCGAATACTGCGTGTCCAGGTCGGAGGCGCAACTATCCAGACGACTCGTTTCCGCTTGAATCTGGGACACGAGGGACTGCTTCTTCGACAGTACGTCGTTCTCCTTTTGCTTCAGTTCCGACTCCTGCGCCGTTTGGATCTCCATTTCGCTGCTAAGATCCGCCAACTGCTGCTCACTCGTTGCGAGACTATCGCAGAGCGTTTCTTCCTGCAATTCAGGGAATGTGCTCACCACCTACTGTTCTATTCAATGCCTCGATTTGCTGCATCATGGTGTCTCCCTTCATCTTCAAATCCTCTCGGTCCTTTTCTCCCTACTATTGAAACCAATCCAATCCACTACCGTCGAAACTTCTTTCTGAAGCGCCTCCACCGATTGAGAGAGTGAATTCCAATGCGTCTCCACTTCGATTTTTTCAACTTGCAATTCATCCACCAGCTGGAGAACGAGAGAGAGATATCTACAACCATCATTCTGGGGCCCTAGAGACGGACTTTTCTTTCTGCTCCGCAATACCGAGAAATACTTGTTTGCTCGACTTTGCAATGTCCAGAATTTCTCTGTAGTAGGCTTGGATGACGTTTTTGGAGACGCGAGGTTTCCGCGAGAGAATACCGATGCATTGGTCTTGAATACTGAATGCCTCCTTCGACAAGGAGCGCGACTTCAACGTAATATTCAACGTTGTTGTCGCCATGAATACAAATACAGAAAGTAGAAAAAAAACGTAGCAAAAATGTGATTACAGTAGAATAGAGATAGGACAACTACAGCATCCACGCTATGACAAAACAGGATTGAAATTACATAGAAGAGAAGCAAAACACACGGATATAGGACAGAATTTGAAAACTATAGATGATTCCTCCATACTGCCTCCCACACAGTGGAAACAACGTACTGCATATAGTCAATCTCGTTGAATCGAATTAGAACGAAACTGCTGAATAGAGACAACAATGCCAGCCACGCGCAGAATCGAATCTACCCGTCACCCCACTCACTCACCACCTGCATTCCACACAATCGCGATCACATTCAAGAACAATGACAGCAACGCGGGGTAATCCGGCGGCAGCATATCCGGGTAGATCACAGGATATGGATACTCCGTGTAGGTGGGTTCTCGTCGTCCATCTTCCACGACAGTGGGTTGGAAAACGGGCTGACTCACGAGCGAGATCCACTCGTTCGGAGTACGGTCGGTATCGCGACGCTGCATTCAAAAGAATGACGACTCGACGGAACCTGCGCTTGCGGATTCTTCCGCGGAGCGCATATTCCGCCGTGGTCGGTGAGTCTTTCAAATCTCACTGTTTTCAGAGTTTGCGAATGACAGAAATGGAGGTGGAAGCGAGTGCTCGCGCTGAAGACGATGAGTTTATTCAGAAGCAGATCGAGCTGGAGCAGCAAGCGCAGCTCGATGAGGCGCTGAAGATTCGAGCTCGTAAGTGGCAGCAGAAGCGAGTGAAAAAGTTCAAACAAGAATCAAAGGGACGGCTGGTGAGTATGCAGAATAGCGACATGCCGGTGGAGCAGTTGCGAAAGATCGTGAAGGACCACGGCGATATGTCTTCTCGCAAGTTCCGTAATGACAAACGTATCTATCTCGGCGCATTGAAGTAGGAATGGGGGAGGAGTGCGAGATTTAGGTTTATGCCGCACGCCATATTGAAGTTGCTGGAGAACATGCCGATGCCTTGGGAGCAGGTGCGCGTGGTGAAGGTGCTTTTCCACACGACGGGAGCGATTACGTTGGTGAACGAGGTGCCGATGGTGATCGAGCCGGTGTTCATCGCGCAATGGTCGACGATGTGGGTGATGATGCGAAAGGAGAAGCGTGACCGTCGCAACTTCAAGCGCATGCGTTTCCCGCCGTTCGACGATGAGGAGCCGCCTCTGGACTACGGCGACAACATTTTGGACGTGGAGCCGACGGACGCGATTCAGATGCGCGACCTGGATCCGGAGGACGATGCGGCGGTGATCGACTGGCTGTACGACCACCACGCGCTCTCGGAGGACCGTCGCTACACGAACGGTCCATCGTACCGTCGATGGCACTTGTCGGTGGCGATCATGGCGAACCTGTACCGTCTGTCGAACCAGCTTCTGTCGGACATCCAGGACGAGAACTACTTCTATCTCTTCGACAAGAAGTCGTTCTTCACGGCGAAGGCTCTGAACGTGGCGATTCCCGGCGGTCCGAAGTACGAGCCCTTGGACAAGGATGTGGAGGTGGACGAGGACTGGAACGAGTTTAACGACGTGAACAAGATCATTCTGCGCAACCCGATTCGGACGGAGTATCGCATCGCGTATCCGTACATGTACAACGACCGCACGCGTCACGTGGCGATTCCGTTCTACCACCACCAGGCGTCTGCGTACATCAAATCGGACGACCCCGACCAGCCGGCGTTCTACTTCGACCCGATCATCAATCCCATCCCTGCCTTCTACAGCGAGAACGCGCACAGCGTGGTGGTGGGGGATGGAAGAGGCGACTGAGACATAGGAGGTGAACTTGGAGGAGGACGACTTTGAGATGCCGGAGGGCGTGTTCCCTATTCTCTCGGGAGCGCCGCTGTTCACGGGTAGGAGAGCGGAGGGTGCGTGAGCGGTAGAGATGACGGCGGAGGGCATCGCGCTGTACAACGCGCCGCGTCCGTTCAACCTGCGTTCGGGCAAGATGCGTCGGTGCTTCGACGTGCCGCTGGTGAACACGTGGTACCGCGAGCACGTGAGCTACGAGCTGCCGACGAAGGTGAAGGTGTCGTACCAGAAGCTGCTGAAGGGGTGGGTGATGAACCAGCTGCACCGACGTCCGCCAAAGGTGGGGACGCCGTGGGAGAGTGACGTGTAGTCGCAGCGACGTCGCGACCTGCTGCGCAGTCTGCGGTCGACGAAGTTCTTCCAAACGACGGAGGAGGACTGGGTGGAGGCGGGTCTGCAGGTGGTGCGTCAGGGCTTCAACACGCTGAACCTGCTGATTCACCGTCGCGGTCTGAACTACCTGCATCTGGACTACAACTTCAACTTGAAGCCGATCAAGGTGCTGACGACGAAGGAGCGCAAGAAGTCGCGTTTCGGCAACGCGTTCCACCTGACGCGCGAGATCCTGCGTCTAACGAAGATCATCGTGGACTGCAACGTGCAGTTCCGTCTGGGCAACATCGACGCGTACCAGCTGGCGGACGCGCTGCAGTACGGCTTCTCGCATATCGGTCAGCTGACGGGAATGTACCGGTACAAGTACCGGCTGATGCGGCAAGTGCGCATGTGCAAGGACCTGAAGCATCTGATCTACTACCGTTTCAACACGGGTCCGGTGGGCAAGGGTCCGGGCTGCGGCTTCTGGTTCCCGTCGTGGCGTGTGTGGCTGTTCTTCCTGCGCGGCATCGTTCCGCTGCTGGAGCGCTGGCTGCAGAACCTGCTGGCGCGTCAGTTTGAGGGTCGTCACTCAAGCGCGACGCCACATACGGTGACGAAGCAGCGCGTGGAGTCGAACTACGATCTGGAGCTGCGCGCGGCAGTGCTGCAGGATATTCTGGACATGATGCCGGAGGGCATCAAGGCGAACAAGTCGCGCACGATTCTGCAACACCTGTCGGAGGCGTGGCGGTGCTGGAAGGCGAACATCCCATGGTCGATTCCGGGCATGCCTCCGGCAATCGAGGCGCTGATTCTGCGTTACGTGAAGGCGAAGGCGGACTGGTGGACGAACGTGGCGCACTACAACCGCGAGCGAATTCGCCGCGGAGCGACAGTGGACAAGACGGTGTGCAAGAAGAATGTGGGCCGGCTGACGCGTCTGTTCCTGAAGAAGGAGCAGGAGCGGCAGCAGAACTTCTTGAAGGACGGTCCGTACGTGTCGGTGGAGGAGGGAATCGCCATCTACAAGACGGCGGTGAACTGGTTGGAGAGTCGTCACTTCAGTCCGATTCCGTTCCCCCCGACGCAGTACAAGCACGATACGAAGCTGCTGACGCTGGCACTGGAGCGACTCCGCGAGAACTACAACAGCAACAGTCGTATGAACCAGCTGCAGCGCGAGGAGCTGGGTCTGATCGAGCGCGGCTTCGATAACCCGCACGAGACGCTGCAGCAGATCAAGCGGTACCTGCTGACGCAGCACGTGTTCAAGGACGTGTCGCTGCAGTTCCTGGACCAGTTCTCGACGCTGATTCCGGTGTACGAGATCGATCCGCTGGAGAAGATCACGGACGCGTATCTGGACCAGTACCTGTGGTACGAGGCGGACAAGCGCAAGCTGTTCCCGAACTGGGTGAAGCCGAGCGACGAGGAGCCGCAGCCGTACTTGGTGTACAAGTTCTGCCAGGGAATCAACAACCTGACGGACTTCTGGAGTTGCGAGAATGGGGAGTGCAACGTGCTGATGGAGGCGACGCTGGACAAGGTGTACGAGAAGATCGACCCGACGCTGCTGTCGCGTCTGCTCCGTTTGATCGTGGACCACAACATCGCTGACTACATGAGCAAGAAGTCGAATGTGAAGATCACGTACAAGGACATGGAGCACGTGAACCACTACGGTCTGATCACAGGTCTGCAGTTCGCGGGCTTCATCTTCCAGTACTACGGTCTGATTCTGGACCTGCTGCTGCTGGGCATGCAGCGTGCGTCGGAGCTGGCGGGTCCCCCCTCGCTACCGAACAAGTACTGCTGCTTCCACGACACGGAGACGGAGACGCGCCACCCGATCCGCCTGTACACGCGATACGTGGACAAGGTGTACGTGGTGTTCCGCTTCACGGCGGAAGAGGCGAAGGATCTGATTCAGCGCTTCCTGACGGAGCACCCGGATCCGAATAATGAGAACATCGTGGGGTATGTGAACAAGAAGTGCTGGCCGCGCGACAGTCGCATGCGTCTGATGAAGCACGACGTGAATCTGGGTCGCGCCGTGTTCTGGAACATGAAGGCGCGTCTGCCACGGTCGCTGACGACGTTCGAGTGGGAGAAGTCGTTCGTGTGCGTGTACTCGCAGGACAATCCGAACTTTTTGTTCGACATGTGCGGCTTCGAGGTGCGCATTCTGCCGAAGTGCCGAACGCCGCGCGAGCAGCAGGTGCAGGCGCGCGATGGCGTGTGGCCGCTGCAGAATGAGGCGACGAAGGAGCAGACGGCGATGGCGTTCCTGCGTGTGGACGAGGACAGCATGAAGCAGTTCGAGAACCACGTGCGTCAGATCCTGATGAGCAGCGGAGGCACGACGTTCACGAAGGTGGCGAACAAGTGGAACACGGCGCTGATCGGTCTGATGACGTACTTCCGCGAGGCGGTGATCAACACGGAGCCGATGCTGGACCTGCTGGTGAAGTGCGAGAACAAGATCCAGACGCGCATCAAGATTGGTCTGAATAGCAAGATGCCGAGTCGTTTCCCGCCGGTGGTGTTCTACACGCCGAAGGAGCTGGGCGGTCTGGGCATGCTGTCGATGGGTCACATTCTGATCCCGCAGAGCGACCTGACGTACAGCAAGCAGACGTCCACGGGCATCACGCACTTCCGCAACGGAATGAGTCACGAGGAGGACCAGCTGATTCCGAATCTGGCGCGGTACATTTCGCCGTGGCTGTCGGAGTTCGAGTCGTCGCAGGCGGTATGGGCGGAGTACGCGCTGAAGAAGGCGGAGGCGAACGCGAAGAACCGACGTCTGACGTACGAGGACCTGAGCGACTCATGGGAACTGGGTCTGCCGCGCATCAATACGCTGTTCCAGAAGGACCGTCACACGCTGGCGTACGACAAGGGCTACCGCGTGCGTCTGGTGTTCAAGCAGTACACGCTGCTGCGGTACAACCAGATGTGGTGGACGCACCAGAGCCACGACGGTCGTCTGTGGAACCTGAACAACTACCGCACGGACGTGATCCAGCATTTGGGTGGCGTGGAAACGATTCTGGAGCACACGCTGTTCAAGGCGACGGCGTTCCCGACGTGGGAGGGTCTGTTCTGGGAGAAGGCGTCGGGTTTCGAGGAGTCGATGAAGTACAAGAAGCTGACGAACGCGCAGCGAAGCGGTCTGAACCAGATTCCGAACCGTCGGTTCACGCTGTGGTGGTCTCCGACGATCAACCGCGCGAACGTGTACGTGGGTTTCCAGGTGCAGTTGGATTTGACGGGCATTTTCATGCACGGCAAGATTCCGACGCTGAAGATCTCGCTGATCCAGATCTTCCGCGCGCATCTGTGGCAGAAGATCCACGAGAACGTGGTGACGGATCTGTGTCAGGTGTTCGACCAGGAGCTGGACAATCTGGCGATCCAGAGCGTGGAGAAGCTGACGATCCACCCGCGCAAGTCGTACAAGATGAACGCCTCGTCGTCGGACATTCTGCTGACGGCGGCGCACCGCTGGCCGACCTGCAAGCCGTCGCTGCTGCACGACGACAAGGACGAGTTCACGGAGCAGCCGACGCAGGCGTACTGGTTCGACGTGCAGCTGCGTTGGGGCGACTACGACTCGCACGATATCGAGCGCTATTGCCGCGCCAAGTTTTTGGAGTACATTTCAGACTCGATGACGAACTACGCGAGTCCGACGGGCACGCTGATCGGCATCGACCTGGCGTACAACATGTACAGCGGCTTCGGCCACTACATTCCGGGCTCGAAGTACGTGCTGCAGCGCGCGATGGCGAAGATCATGAAGGTGAATCCGGCGCTGAGCGTGCTGCGTGACCGCATCCGCAGCGGTCTGCAGCTGTACTCGTCGGAACCGACGGAGCCGATGCTGAGCAGTCAGAACTACAACGAGCTGTTCAGCAACCAGATCACGTGGTTCGTGGACGACACGAACGTGTACCGTGTAACGATGCACCACACGTTCGAGGGCAACGTGACGACGAAGCCGATGAATGGCTTCATCGCAATCGTGAACCCGCGGACGGGTCAGCTCTTCCTGAAGGTGATTCACACGTCGGTGTGGGCGGGTCAGAAGCGTCTGACGCAGCTGGCGAAGTGGAAGACGGCGGAGGAGCTGACGGCGATCATCAAGAGTATGCCGGTGGAGGAGCAGCCACGTCAGATCATCGTGACACGCAAGAACCTGATGGACGCAGTGCAGAGCCAGATGGTAGACTTCCCGAACTGCGTGCTGAAGAACAGTGAGATGCAGCTTCCGTTCGCGGCGTTGGCGAAGGTGGAGAAGATTGCGGACCACGTGCTGAAGGCGACGGGTCCAAGCAACGACCTGTTCAACCTGTACGACGACTGGCTGGAGACGATCTCGTCGTACACGGCATTCAGCCGTCTGATTCTGATTCTGCGTGCGATGGGTACGAACCCGGTGCAGACGAACGCGATTCTGCGTCCGACGGTGAACACGATCACGCAGCCGAACCACATCTGGCCGAGCTTCACGCCGGAGCAGTGGGTGGAGGTGGAGCACCAGCTGACGGACCTGGTGCTGTCATACTACAGCAAGCAGAACAACGTGTCGGTGACGTCGCTGACGCAGTCGGAGATCCGCGACATCATTCTGGGCATGCCGATCGCAGCGCCGTCGCAGCAGCGGCAGCAGATCGCGGAGATCGAGTCGCAGCAGCGCGACCAGTCGAAGCTGGTGTCGGTGACGACGCGCTCGACGAACGTGCTGGGCGAGGAGATGACGGTGACGACGACCTCGCAGTACGAGCAGCAGACCTTCGCCTCCCGCACCGACTGGCGCACGCGCGCGGTCTCTGCGGGCAACCTGGCGCTGCGTGTGAAGCAGCTGACGGCGACGCCCTGTCTGGAGGGCGACAACACGTACGTGCTGCCGCTGAACCTGGTGCGCAAGTTCATCACCATCAGCGACTTGCGCGTGCAGATCGGCGGACTGCTGTACGGCGTCTCGCTGGCGGAGGACCCGCGCATCAAGGAGGTGCGTGTGATCGTGCTGCCGCCGCAGATGGGCAGCAGTCAGTGCGTGCAGCTGCCGGAGCCGCTGCCAGAGCACGACCTGTTGGAGGGCCTGGAGCCGCTGGGCTGGATCCACACGCAGCCGACGGAGCTGCACCGGCTGACGACGCGCGACGCGTACCTGCACGCACACATGCTGGACCTGCACGGTGAGTGGGACGGGAAGAAGACGGCGGTGATCACCTGCTCGTTCATCCCCGGCAGCGTGTCGGTGGCGGGATACAACCTTACCAAGGAGGGATACGAGTGGGGTCGCGCCTGCAAGGACCAGGGCGCCTCCGACCTCGGCTTCGACGAGAACACCATGTTCCACGGGTGTCCGGTGATCTTCAGCAACAAGTTCCTGGGAAGCTTCTTGGTGCCGGCGGAGAACAGCTGGAACTACAACTTCCGCGGCACGCAGTTCCGCGTGACGGAGAGCTACGACGTGACGCCGGACGTCCCCAAGGAGTACTATGATCCGGTAGGGGTGAGAGGGAGAGGTGATGGGTAGGTGCATCGTCCCGAGCACTTCTTGAGCTTCAGCAACGTGGATCGCGTGGAGAAGCCGGACGCGGCGAGGGACAATGTGGAGGAGCGGGATGATGCGTTTAATTGGGGTGTTTGTTGCAATCAAATGGGCGATGGAATGGAG
>ENA-UERG01002739-UERG01002739.1-human-gut-metagenome-genome-assembly--contig:-NODE-2739-length-12154-cov-5.840937_pt1 | contig 12154 bp, 15 predicted proteins | sample MGYA00242954_ERZ507954 | MGnify/ENA primary metagenome ERZ507954 (study PRJEB26167, sample SAMN06115478) | human gut metagenome | host: Homo sapiens | place: China:Sichuan | collected 2015-01-21... | reverse complement strand
CAGTTTTAACGCATATGCCGGAAAAATCTGACTCTTGGTTGCCGCTGCGATGATATAACGGTAGATGATCGAACCGAAAATCGAGGAAACAAATCCGATTTCCAGACTTCTTTTTCCAACAATCACTTCGCCATTTTCGCAAAAGCACACAACGGAACGAATTAGTGTCTTTCCATTCTCATCAGCCACTTGCTCCAATACCTCCTTCTGTGTTATCGTATAGGCACACGTGTTCGTTGTGCCTATATCTATACCCACATAAACCGGCTGGTTCATTTGATATGGACGTGGTTTGACGTTCAGTTTATTCCTGACTAAAAAAGAAGCATCAATATCATTGCATTTTCCCATTCAGAATGGAACGAAGGTTTCTAGTGAGTCCCCTCCTCAATCTCCAGATCCACCACTACCGTTCAAATCGCCAAACAAACACACCCATAAACGAACTCCTTAACAAGCAATCTTCTCCACATCAAACTTAACCTTTATGTTCATCGCAGCCAACTCATTCACCAGATACCGCGTAACATACGGCATCGGAATTACGTGACACGATGTACTCGTCTTGCACACATGACACATCACTACACATCACTCCTCCAACCTTTCCCCACTCTTTGGCATCCGATTCTTCATCGTCGCAGCCTCCTGCTGCGTCAGTTGCTTCGCCGTCGCCGATAACATGCTACCGCACTTATCGCAGATGATCGCCGCGTGACGATCCGACGAGTTCAGCAGACGCTCGTGCAGCAGATACGACGCTCCGTGAGCGATGATGGAATCTCTCTCCATCTCTCCGAAACGAATGCCTCCGTGCTTCTTGCGACCCTTCAGCGGCTGACGCGTCAGTTGGTTGATCGGTCCCGTCGCACGCACCTGCGACTTGTCCGACACCATGTGACGCAGACGCTGGTAATACACCACGCCGATGTAGATGTCCGCCTCCAGCTTGTCGCCCCAGATGCCCGAGTACAGCGGCTCGCTTCCGTAGTAGTTGAACCCTGCCGCCGTCAGCTGCTCGCCAAAGTAGTCCACAGCGCGTTGCTTCTCCGAGAACTTGAAGGGCGTCGCGTCCATGTACTTTCCGTGCAGCGCGCCCGACTTGCCGGCCATCGACTCGATCAGCATGCCGATGGTCATTCGCGAGGGGAACGCGTTCGGGTTGATGATGCAGTCCGGCGTGATGCCGCTGCCCGTGAACGGCATGTCGATCTGCGGCCACAGCACCGACAACACACCCTTCTGTCCGTGGCGTGACGAGAACTTGTCACCCACCACCGGGTTTCGGTTGTAGCGGTACTTGATCGACACCTTCTGGACGCCGTGCTCCTTGTCGCCGTCCAGAATACGCACCTCCTCCACGTACGCGGGCTCTGAAGACTCGTGGCGATGGAAGGTCACCTTGCCCGTGTCCTGGTCCAGCACGCTGTACACGATGTCGCCCTGCTCCACGTACAGACCCACGGGCGGCAGACCATCTTCGTCCAGATACTGTGCGGACGCGTCCTGTTGATTATTTCCGCATCCAATGACTACCTTCGTCGAGATCTCCTCCTTCGCAGGACGATGGAAGACGCGACTGCGCGTCGTCTTGTTGCGCTCGTCCACCAGCTCCACACACTCCGTCTTGTAGACGCTCGCGTGCGCAAAGCCTCGCTCGAAGGAAGACTTGTTCAGAATCATGGCGTCCTCCAAATCGTATCTATGCGTTACGTGATTCTATAACGATCACCCTGTGTAACTGATGACAGCCACCACGCTGTTCATTCCCTGCGGATACATGTCGAACTCGTAGTCGCGGTATAGCTGGTTGTGCACAATGGGCGCCTGAGGCGTCTGGATGCGGTACGACTTGTTATCCGTGCGATGGACCCACGACAGACCCGGCGTGCCCATCGTCTGCTTTCCCATCTACTCTCGACACATTTCATCGACTCTACCTGACACTGGTACATGTTACGCGGCGACTGGTTGAAGTCGGAGAAGGGCGTGAGCGAGGCAATCAGCGACAGCATGTTGGCAGGCGAGCACTCGATGTGTGTCGTTTCACCCTTGCGAATATCCTCCTCCACGCACGCAATCTCCAAGTACACCTGCTCCATTGCTCCGATCAGCTCCGTCTTGCCCGTTCCTAGGTGACGCACCTCGCGCTGGAGACGCGAGGCGTCGGTGCTCAGATACACCGCGGGCGAGGGACCGCCCGTCTGCTCCTCCGGATGGATGAACACGATCTCCGTGCAGGCGGGAATCGGACCGTTCTCCAGCTTCCACATGCGGAGCTGGTTGCAGAAGGTAGTCGCGTCGTCGCGATACACGCGACCGATCAACGCTCCGTTGAAGAAGACGGGGATGTACTGCGTGCCGTAGATCAGAGGTGCCGCTCCGTCGTTCGTGAACACAGGAGCCATTCCCAGACTCAAGCAGGCGGCTCGCAGCTGTGGCGCCGCCACCGGCTCCGTCGTGATCTTTGCGCCCGCACACAGATGGTTCAGCAGACCGCAGGGAGCGCCATCGGGTGTGTGCACACAGCAGAGGAAGCCCCAGGACTCGGGCAACAGCTTGCGCGGCGCCGTGGTCTTCATCTCGGTGAAGAACTGACCTCGGTGGACCGAGCGGAAGTGGGAGAGGTAACGCCAATGGTTCAGCTTCTCGGCGACGATCGTGTAACCAGCCACCTGCATCAGATCCAGACCCGTCGAGCTAATCACATTTCCCGTCGCCAGGAAGTAGTAGACCTTCTTTCCAATGTCCGCCTGGCGCTCCATCGCCTTCTTCAGGTAGCCCGTGTCGAAGAGGTCCACCTTCGTGGGGTCCGTGCGGATGTCCTTCATCATCGCCGCGCGAATGCCCAGCAAGTACTCCCACAGCTTCTCCTTCAGGAAGTAGGTCATGAAGTGGCCTCCCAGCAGAATCTCCTACGCCTCACAGGTTGTCCACTTCCCCACGTGCGACATCAGACTATCGGGGTTGTCGGGCGAGATCTCGTCGTTCGCCAGACTGTAGAGTTTGTGGATCATCTCTAGCAGCAGCACGAACTTCTCCTCGTTGCTCTTCAGATGCACCAGAATGTACCGGTTCAGCAGCACCTCGCCGGCCTCCACGTCGCTCATCCGCTCCGGCACGTCCAGCATGATGCGGAAGCGAGCGCCCAGATACGCCAGACACTCCGCACGCGTGGTCCTGCGGTGAGAGAGCAACTCCGAGACCTACAGATGCATCGCCTTGGTCTCCTTCAGCAGCAGCTCCAGTCGATCGCTGAGGAAGGTGTTGTTGTTGTCGCCGCGGATCAGCTGCTCGTAGATCTCGCGGTCCGAGGTGTTTTTCAGCGCCTTCAGGATCAGCACGACCGGCACCAGGAACTCCTGCTTCTTGATCGACCAGCGCAGGTTGCAGCGACCGTCACGCAGGTAGTGGAGCGTCAGCGTCACTGACGACTGGTCGTCACGCACACACTTGATCTGGCAACCCAGCGATGTGTACGCGGGACCTCGCTTCTGGAACGACGAACGGTCGATCGCCATGATCACGTGGCGACGAGGCACCTGCAGGAAACGGATCAGACGCTCCAGACCGTTGCAGATGAAGTAGCCGCCCAGCTCGTACACCTCCTCACCGCAACGCACACGCTCCTCGGGAGTCATGCGACTCAGATGGCAACGGTTCGATCCCACCATGATCGGGAGCTGACCCACACGGCGCTCCGTCACCACCACCTCGCCGTTGTTCACCTGATGAGCCAGGTACACCGTCATCGGAGCCGTGTACGAAATGCCACGCTCTCTGCACTCGTGAGGAAGGAGACGCGTATCCGTGGAGTCATCCTCCTTAATGGGATATCCAATCTTCACGTCCTGAATCCACATACGAAGAGTGGGACCATCCTTTCCCGTAGACACCTATCCATGACAGAAAGTCGATTCTCCCACTTCCACAGGAGAAAGGTCATGAACAGCAAGGTTCAGACCCTTATCGAGCATGAAGTTGTACGAGTCGATGTGCGGACGAATCAGCTCCTTTCCATCATACAACAGGTCAATTCTCACCTTCAAATGTTCATTGTCTTTAGGAGGAATGGAACCGGGAATTCGAGAAGGAGTATTTGGGTAAGTCTGGAGAAGGAATCGATTCACAGCACGCCTACTTGCGGAGCCGTCGGACGAGGACTATAATCTTGAGAGCTCATGAATCCGTCGAGTGGAATATAAAAGGACAAAAAGAAACGGAATCCGACCGATCAGTTCTGAGTTTGCCTCGTCCAAAAGGAAAGCAGTTGAGTTCCGCGGGAATAGCGATGTCGTGAATGAGTCCATTCAACAGAAAGTAGTTCACGGCAGTTCTTTAACTCCCCAAACTCAACTTAAACCAATGGTAGGAGGTGGTTGGATGTGTTTTTGATTCGTTTTTCTATGAGAGCGCTCTAATCGAGTGTAGGCCCCTAAGAAGGAAAGACAGGAAAAGGAAGTCATCAAGCTTGGTCCCCAGAACGTCCCTGAGGGCGAGGAGGTGTTTGTGATGACCCACATCTTCGCGTCGTTCAATGACACGTTCATTCACGTCACCGATCTGTCGGGTCGTGAGACGATTGTGCGCGTGACCGGAGGAATGAAGGTGAAGGCTGATCGTGATGAGTCTTCTCCCTACGCTGCCATGCTTGCTGCTCAGGATGTGGCTGCTCGTTGCAAGGAGCTGAACATCACTGCCATGCACATCAAGCTGCGTGCCACCGGAGGCAACGGAACCACTTCTCCCGGTCCCGGTGCTCAGGCTGCTCTGCGTGCTCTGGCTCGTGCTGGAATGAAGATTGGTAGAATTGAGGATGTCACCCCCATTCCCACCGATTCCACCCGCAGAGGACATGGTCGTCGTGGTCGTCGTCTGTAATTGGTTGGTTGCGAGCTACCAGTTGGTGGGTTTGTTTGAACAAACAACGTATTTCTCGATCCACTTGGAGCGGCAACGCGGACACGTCTCCTGCGTCTGGAGCCACTTGGACATGCAGTGGGCGTGACAACTGTGTCCGCAAACCCCGGTGACTAGGAGATCAGTGAAAGGTCATAGAATCACCTGGAGGACAACTATCTCCGGGAATGGTACAATCACTACAACAGGCGTCTAAGGGCATTAGACAAATGGGACAGTCATCGTTCTCCGTATCCCATTTCCAGTAGCTCACTGTGTTCCATCTACACTTCGGTTAGTTGACGGATGCGCTCGTTCGTTACTCCTACTCTGCTCGTTTATCTGTGAATAGAATTGACTACTTTTGATACGGATTGTCATTTCCCCCAAGTCGTCTCCCTCTTTCCCATAACGACTTTCCATTTCCATTGAAGGTGTGTAGAAGATAAAGAGATGGTTTTGGAAACAAACAGTGACAATACTCGGGTTCATCGTAGAAGGAATCGGAGTCAGAATCGACGGGGTGAGGGAGTGTGGTTTCTGTAGGAGGCTCAGTAGGGTTGGGAGGGGAGTCGTCGTTCTTCTGTTGACTCGCATGTGGGAGTGATGTGGGGTTATCGTTTTGTTGTTGTGGTTCTTCATGTGTGTTTGTTTTGTCATGGTCGCTTGCATTGTTATCACTCTCTTCCTTGTTATTCTCCTTGTTATCATTCTCATGACCACTCTCCTCCTTGTTATCATTCTCATGACCACTCTCCTCACGAATCGACAACTCTTCGCTACCACCCACCTCCTCACTCGATTCCTCCTCCTCTCCCAACTCCATTTCTTCTTCCTCCTCCTTAATCACTTCCAACTTGGGAGCACGCTTCGTTCCCTTCTTCTTCTGAGTCGCATTGGGACGACCTAGCTGATCGACACTCCCCTGAATCTCCTTCACCACATCCAACACGAATTGGATGACACCCTTCGCAGCATCCTCTTCCCCTCCACTCAACGTCTCCTTAAACTTCTCCTCATCTACAAATGATCCCTTTTCCTCTTCCCCACAGTCCTTCATGAAATCCTTCAACGGAGCCACACATGACACAGGAACGCGGACACGCAGCGTCTTCGAGATTTCCACACACAGAAGAAGCGTCGACAGAATAGTCACCACGTCCACGATCGGCAGTCCTCCTTGAAGACGATCTGTCAGGTACTTGAACACCTATGAGTGACGACGTTGTTTCAATATCACGATTCTGAGAAGCGTGCTGTTCCGCAGCAACAGGTGAAGCAACAGACTGTCGTGAGTCGTGTCCAGTCGCTTGACATAGAGTCGCTTCAGACTGAGAACGGAGGGAAGCGTGTCGCTCTTCTCCATGAAGTTCGACCGTATCTCGCGAATCTCACTCTCCGCCACTTCTTCCATCACACGAGGATATGCACGCAGCAGCGACACAAGCTCTCCCTCCATTCCAGCCACTCCTTCCAACGGATACACTGTCAGAATGCTGCGGAGGAGGGAAACGACCGTGTCGTCTCCCTTCTGCTCAGGAAGCGACACACTCATCAGTCGCAGCGACTGGAGCCACTTTCCAGCCACGGGAAGGATCTGGTCGGTCATGAAGAGTCGCATCGTTTTCGCCTCGGGATCTTCCTCCTCCAGCTCCCGATGCTCCACCAGACGCGCATGGAGAACATGAACGTCCTCCACGAACAGACTCAACATCGTGCTGCGGAGGAGCGTGAAGCAGGACTCCGTGAACTAGATCTCAGAGAATGCACTCATTGGAACCTCGTCGTCCAACAGGAGCATCGAAGCTCCCTTCTGACCGTAACTGAACAGCAGGTGAAGCAAGGAGAGTTGGAAGTGACCTATCGATGATTCTTCATACAAACCACTACCGAGAGGAGTGAAGGTGAGAAGTTGCTTCGACAACAACTGGCGCAGCTCCTGCATACTGGATGGAATCGCTCCCAATTTGACGTTCTGAGCGGGATCCGTGTTCGCTTCCAAGAGAGAGGACACCGACAGATAGGTGTCTGTCTGAAGGAGGAGAGAGATGAGTCCGAAGAAGGTCTGGAGCACATTGGAAGCAGGTGAACTCGCCGTCTCTTGAGAAAACGCATACGCCTCCAGTGACTTGAAGACGGGACTCAACACCGACTGGATCCGAACGAGCACGTCAGGCATGTACGCCGCCGACTGGCGAATCGAGTCGTTCATGATGGCTTGGAGAACTGCCAGACTCTGCGTCAACGACACACGTAGCTCCGTCGTCACCTCCGTCTCCTCGCTCTTCTTGGACCGTTTCTTGGACCTCTTCTTCGATGGCTCCACCTTGCGTCGTTTCACTGCAACGCACATGCTGACATTTTCCTCCTTCTCCAGCTCTCCCGGATCGGCGAGGAACTGTTTGATCTGCTGGAGAGCGGCGTCCAGGATCTGTGAGCCGATGTCCCAGCGGTAGATGAGCTGCATGAACAGTGCCAGATGGTCTCCCAAAAGCTGCTGACTGTGTGAGAGCAGCAATGATGTGAATTGCTACGAATCACCTCACGGAAAAAAAGCGACGGGGCTCACACGCTCGATTTGCGCAAAACTGAAGAAGGAGAGGAAGGACAAAAAGTCGTCTTCTGCGTGGATCTCCAGACTGTGAGTGTACATCCTCTCCAATCGCTCATTCTATTCTGAGAGAGATAACCGATTCCCACATTGAGATCAGTGAGCAGATACTCGCTTCCCTCTTCCAGTTCTCCCGAAGAGCAGGTGCGACGGAGTTGGTGGAGCATCACGGAAATCAGATGAAGAAGAGAGCCTTGGAAGAGAGGGTCGCTCGCTGGGATCACGTTCGTCTCGAAACGGTCCGGAGACTCTTCCGTCGTTTCTCCCTCGCTGATCTGGTCTGCAGTGCGTTTCCGACTTCCCGACTTGGAAGGAGTCTCCTTCTGTGGCTTGGAAGACTTGCCCTTCGGCATAGACAACTAGGGTTCAGAAAACCAACCTCTCCAACAGCTCCGTTGTAACACAGGAAGAGGGAAATGAGGACGAGACGAGTGAGCTTGAGCGTCGCATCCACGCCTGCCGCTCGAGCGCTCTGTTCCATGAAGACGGCACAGGCATCGGAATCCTTCACGAGGAAGTTGTGGATACGCGTGACCACGCGAGCATTGTCATTCTACCATTCACTCGCTTCTCCTATTACCACCTCCTGCCAGAAGAGGGGATACAAAAACTTGACGTAGAGTTTGTTGATGCTGTTTGTGGGATTGCAGCGACGGTCGTAGACCATCATCTGCAAAAAGTCGTCGAGGACGAGGAAGCGGTTCATGTCAAAAGATTTGATGTTCTGCAATTTCACCAGCAACTGGAGGAAGATGCGACGCACGCGAAGACTCTTATCGTAGAGGAAGGTCCAGATCCGATAGATACGCGGGAATAGCTCTCCATACGCCACGCGATTCTCCAACACCTCCATGAATCCCTGAGGAAGAGAAAGCAATCAACTCATACACGAAGGCAACACTCGCGCACTTCTACCTGTCCGTCGTAGAGGAGATGCTGTGTGAAGTGGTCGAAGATCATCGACGTCACCGACACCGGCAGTAGTTCGTAGTAGTTTGCTGGATGAGAATCCTCTTCCGTGCCTACCGATGAGATGGAGCACGCCCGCAACTGCCGCCGAACGCACCTCCGGACACTCGTCATCGCAGAGAACCTTCGTGTCACTCTGCTCGATTCCCTACGAGAATGGCTTTGAATTGCTCCTCGATGGAGTAGGTCTCGCGACTCTCGCTCGAGCCCAAGGGAAAACAGTCCGTGAATAGAATCACCGCGTGGCGACGAACATGCGCATTCGCCACCGACAGCGAGCGGAAGAGAACGGGCTCGTAAAGCTCTGACAGTCGGTTCCACAGATCCTTGTTCTTGCGATAGTGGACGAAACTGCCAAGAAGGGTCTTCGTCGCCAGAAACACGCGCTGGTTGCTCGCGTGCACGCTGATGTTCATGCACTCCTGGACCACCTCCTTCTCGAGGTGATTACGCGTTCTATCGATGACTTTTACTGCCAACAAAGACTCTTCGTTCTCGCAGGCGAGGTCGCTGGTCATCAAAATGTCGCCCCATTTCCGAATCACCGATGGAGAGAAGGAGAGAATCGACTCCTTTAGCACGACAAAACACTCTGTGGGGAAGGAAGGACCCAGCGTCAGAAATCTAGGTGACACGCTTCCTTCTGTTCTACATCGAGAGGAGTCTCTTTCCGTGGGTGTGGTTGATGACTTGGGGAATGGCGACCGAACGGAGAATCAGCGCCTTCAGCGTGTCCGAATGATCCGAGGAAAAGTCGATGAGTTTGAAGCTCTCACGAACCGCATTTCTAGATCGTATCTCCTGCACGTCCTCTACAGGCGATTCATGTAGGACCCGAAGGAACGACCGAGACGCATCATTCTTGTCATCAAGTAGGTACACATGTTGGGCGTGTACACTTCACGGAAATCCATTCCGGACGTCCAGATCTTCTCGAACAGCTTGCAGTAGTTTTCCTGCGTCTCCTCCGTCAGAGAGAAGAAGAGACGATGCATCGACTCAAGCACCTTGTCCATCGAGGGACATCCAGAGATATCGTTCTACAATGTGGAACGGTTCATTTCCCCACATCAATGACGATCTGCAGCACTTGTTGAATTGCGTCGAAAAACTCAAGTTCTCGCTCATTGACTAGCGTGTTTCCCCAACCAAACTCCCTACACAATATGGAATCGATGGGATTCGTTCCATCGTTAAGATCCCCATCTTGACGATAGATCTCGTCGACACACTTGTAGATGCAACTCCAAAACTGTTCACATTGCTACAGATAATCCACTCTGCAAACAGCAACTTTCCGCGTCATGCTCTGCATCGTCTCTTTGAGACTGAACGAATTCGACGGGTTCATGTCATCCGCCAAGATGGAAAGCACGGCGGCGATGCAGTTGTCTCCAGCAACGCGTTCCAGAAGAGCGCTCACCTTTTTGGACATGGGAACGCAGCAGAGAGAGCAGTATTGAATTCAAAAGGAGTGGAGCTGCATGTTTGAAGAATGAAGGATCAGAGAAATCCTCCAAGACAGTTTGTCCGAGTGGTTAAGGAGACAGACTCGAAATCTGTTGGGCTTTGCCCGCGCAAGTTCGAATCCTGCAGCTGTCGCTTTTTTCTTTTCAACACACAACCCACATAAAAGAACTGATTACTCTTCCTCATCCTCCACATCCATCTCGCCTCCTTCGTTCTCCACTTCCATTCCCATGCCGCCCGTCTCGATCGCCTCTACCTCCTTGATGATCGTCTCGCACTTCTCCTTCAGAACGCGCAGCGCCTACAGTTCACCGGATATTCTATACCCATACGCGAGGCAGCAACGTCTCCGCCGAGTAACAACCTGTCGATTCCACTGAGAAGATGAAGTCGTTGCGAATCACATTCAACGACACCTTGTCGCGATTCTCCGGAAGACGAATGCACTCACGACACATTCTGCTCCTCACCCTCCTCCGCCTCTCCTACGTGCAATTCAGATCGCGCGCCACCTTCAGTGTCTTCTCGCCGTCCAAATCCTCAATGTCGAACACGCCCATCGGGCACGTCTTGCAGATACGCTCGGCGTCCTCTCCCACCACCTTCTTCGGGAACGTGATCTGCGGACGCATGCGGTAGGCTGCCGTGCACACGGGAGACCTGTCCTCGATTCCCTTCCCCACACCTACCACTTGGCGTGATTCTCGCCGATGCCCTTCGTCGCATAGCACTCCAGATCCACTTTCTATCGATGAGTCTCTCGGTTCAGCGAAACCTGTCCGGGAGCCAGCTTGATCAGAATGATGTCGTCATTGACCAGACCGATGGAACCCTCGGGAAGCTCCTCTTGCTTGCCCACTCTCTGCAACTCCAGACTCTTCGAGTACACCGTCAGGTACTCCACCTTTTTGTTTTCCGACATGCGCTGGAGCTCCGCCAGACTCGGACATGCCACCTTCAGCGAGAACTTGAGCGAGTTCCGGTCTGTGAAGTCGCTGCGGTTGCGACCGTTCTCTCCGGCTTCTGGCATCGCGTCAAAGTTATCGGGATCCGCCTTGATTGGAATCAAACCCAGACGATGGCACAGCACTTCGTCCTAGTATTGAAAGGATTTGCAAATGCGATACCTGCATCACCGACGTGTTGTCGTTCATAAACACGGTGCTGATGGCCATTGTGGGAACCTCGGCAATCAGGACTCTGCGAATCGCGTTGGCAATGGATGCGTCCACACCGACAAGCTCAAATACCACTTGCTCGTCCGACTATACGCTAATCACATCCCAACGAACAAACGTGAGATAGAATATTCACCTTCACGTTCTCCTCCAGGTTGTCCAAGTAGTGCTCCACGGCATTGCTTGTTTCAACAACCTACATCGTCACATATCGCAATACCCGATACATCCTTGATTCCCGTAAAGCCGACGGCGGCCAGTGGTTTTGCTTCCTTCATAGGTGATTCTATGGAGAGAATGAATGAGGTGTTTGAGTGTGTGTGGCTGAAAGTGAACGAGAAAACAAGGGAGAATGAAATGATTGTGAGTTGAGTGAGAATACCGAATGACCTTGTTCTCTGTCGTAGAGTACCTATCGCCTATGGGATCATGTCATATGAGCAGCATATTCATATAACAGAAAACAAAATCGGTCAATATACATAAAGAACAATGCGCACTATTGCTTCGAGGGACGAACAAAAGACATGGAAGACTGAGAGTGCGCCCCCGAATAGCCTCCTTCCGCGCCAATTCCTTTGTTGTCTCGCTTGATGTGGATGTGGATCGGCTCAACAATTCCATCTTGTTGCTGACCAAGACCGCCTCCCTCCCATCCCATCTTCTTTAGCATGGAGTTACCGATGTTATCATCTCCAATAGGCGTACTGAGTCCCTCCATCTACATGACACAAAATGGAAGTAATAACGAGTGTCTTCTGTGCGGGTTGGGAAGAAGCACGATACTTCGGCTGCTTGGTCTTTGACTGAGAAATGGTCTTATCAACTAATCTCTTTCCCTTCTTGGCTGCTCTGGCAGATTTCTTGCTACAGTGGAACTACCCAAGATAATCTACGTCCATCCGTTCGGTTTCGTAACAGTCACGTAATACCAGGATTGCACCTTCTCTGTGTGCATCTGCAGATCAAACTTCTCGCAGTACTTATTAATCTAGATATAACAGTGATTCAAATAGTACAGTCTTCC
>ENA-UERG01002732-UERG01002732.1-human-gut-metagenome-genome-assembly--contig:-NODE-2732-length-12184-cov-10.129760_pt1 | contig 12184 bp, 16 predicted proteins | sample MGYA00242954_ERZ507954 | MGnify/ENA primary metagenome ERZ507954 (study PRJEB26167, sample SAMN06115478) | human gut metagenome | host: Homo sapiens | place: China:Sichuan | collected 2015-01-21... | reverse complement strand
TCTCGTTATCCATCCCGCCCGGCCCCCTTCCGCTGCTCTCTGGCAAGGATCGCCTTGAGGCCCTCGATGACCTTCTCACACTGGGCCGTGTTCAGCCACTCGAGCCGGTCGATGCCGGTCATCCGCTTCACAAAGCCCTCGATCCGGCGCTTGTCGTTGTTCCACCCCAGGGTCTCGGTGAGCGCGTAGATCTTCCGGCGCTGCCGTTCGGTGGTGGGGTTGCCGCCCTCGTCCGTCCGTTTGTCGCCGGTACTCCGGTCGGCGCTGTCCTTCATGTTTTGCAGGACGCGGGCGACGTCGGTGATCTCGCCCTGCGTCAGCTTCTTCATGCTCTCCTTGCCGGTCTCCCGGTACACGACCCCGTGAAGGTCTTCGTCCGAGAGCCGGAGCTCGGGCGACTTCGCGATCGCCCATAGTGTGCGGATGGAGGGGAGCTTCCTTCCGCTGCGTGTTGCTGCCATGATTTACACCTCGTTTCCCCAACAGTCCCAGCCGTGGAACCTTTTCCGGGCAAAGAGTTCGATCCGGGGGACGTCCCCGAACAGCTCCTCGATGCGGCGGCGGACTTCCTCCGGCTTCTCGCTGTGCCGCGTTCTCACGGCCTCCACGAGCTGCGGGATGTTGTTCTTCTGCTTGTACTGAACCATCCGGCCCCGCGTCCCCATGAGGCAAAGCTCACAGTTTTTGAGCGTCCAGGGCGCGAGGTTCGAGACGGTCTTCCCGTTGACGGTCTTCTTCGACCACACAAAGGCGACGGTCACATACCGGAACCCCCACGCCCGATAGAGCTCGAGGGCGTCCGGGATGTGGGCGTCGGTGGCCCACATAAAGAGCGCCGCGTCTCGGTGGGCGATGCGCCCGACGTCGAGCTCCTTGAGGGTCTCGGTGGTCATGGTCGGATAGACCGCTTCGAGGGGTTTATAGGTGGTAGAAATTACCCCCCCCCCGCGTTTTTCCAGTTGCTTCCTTGCTGCTGAACTTCCATGGAGGGTCGGCGTAGATGACCCGGTACTTCTTTCTCGTGGTGGTGATGTCGACCCGCATGAAGCCCGCCCCCTTACATGCCGCTCTTGACCTGTTCCAGCTTCGCGAAGTCCAGCTCGTAGCCGAAGACGTCTTGCTGCTTCCAGGTAGCGCCGACCGCGTTGACGGTGTCCTCGCCGTACTTCTTGAGGGCCTCCTTTGAGATGTCCTCCTTGACGACGATGCAGTCCATCATCTGCCGGTTCTTGAGGCGGCGGATGATCTCCTCGATCTTCTCCTTCGCCCTGGGGAGGGACACGGAGGTCGAGAGCCGGAAGCCGATCTCGCCGAAGGTGAGGATCTTCGACTTCGCCTTCCCCATGTCCGCCCGGTGCTCGGTGACAAAGTCCTTGAGCTCGCGCTCGAGCTTGGCGATCCTGTCCTTGTGGGGCTTGCTCTGCTCCTCTGCGGCCTTCTTGGCCCCGAGGATCTGCTTGTTCATCTCGCCCTCAATGTCCTGGACGGCGAGCTGCGCTTCTGCAATCTGACGGAGGGCGTCGTTCGCGTCCTCCCAGGTCTTGACCCCGGAGGGTTCGACCACTCTTTTCCTTGCCATGTGTAGGTTCCTTCCTTTCTGTGCTTGTTGATATATGCCCGGGGAGTTGCCTCCCCGCTGCGGCTTGCTTCGGTGGCCTCATTCGGCTCCTCTCCGTCGTATAGGATGTAGGTCTTAGAGAGGAGCATATAGAGACCGAGCGGCCCGGTGAGGAGAGCGGCGGTCGCGTCGCTGTCCTCCGGCGTCTTCCCGCCTCGGGCCATGACCAGGATGAAGGCGGTGATCGCCAGCATAGCGAGACCCATGAGACGCTGCTTTCTCATTTTCATTGTCCCGGCCCCCTTCCGTGTTAGAGCATCATGAGGCTCGAGGCTTGCTCGATGATCTTCACGGTGACGACTCTCTCGCCGCGCTCCTCAAGGATACGGGAGACGTTGGAGAGGGTTCGGTCGAGAAGTCGGAAGCATCCGGTCTGCATGTTGCAGGCCCGGGCCTTGAGCTCTACCATCGCGTCGGGATCTACCTCGAAGCCCTCGAGGTAGCCCTCCACCTCCGAGGGGTCAAGCCCCTTGAGGGAGACATAGAAGTCGACCCGGTTCGCCATGCGGGCGAGGTAGGTCTTGATCTGCGCTTCGAGCTTCGGTTCTCCGGCGATGACGAGCCCCACGTCGGATTGGTCGAAGATCGCCCGGAGGATCTCCATCTTCTTTTGGGTGTACTTCGAGACGAGCTTGTCCGCCTCGTCGATGATGAGGAGGTATCCCTTGTTCGTGTTGAAGAAGTCCCGGATGCCGTTGACCCTGCGCCAGATAGTGCCGTAGCCGCTGGGGATGCCGAGGGACTTCTCGATCGCCTCCACAAGATCGCGGCTGCTCATGGTGTCGTCGCACTCAATGTAGGCGACCCGGGGGAGCTTCGCGTACTGCCGGAGGGAGTAGGTCTTGCCGTAGCCGCTGTGGGCGACCACGATGCCGAGGCCGATGTACTCTTGACAGCTTTGACACACGCCGAGCACCTTGAGGGCGTCCCGGCTCTCATAGAAGACAGGCTTCCGTCCGGTCTTGCGCCCCGGCTCCGGGAGCGCCACGGCCTCGCCGGTGCGCTGGGCCAGCCAGTCCGCAAGGAGCTTCTCGATGGTGGAGATGTCCCCCTCGTACTTGCCGGAGAGGTAGCGGGAGATCGTCGGGCGGGAATAGCCCGGGATCTCGCTCGCCAGGGTGGCGATGCTGGTCTTCGAGACTGCGAGGTAGTCGTTGATCTGCTCGGCAAGGGTCTTGCCGGTGGTGTAGGTTGTGGCCTGGGCCGCTGCTGCTGTGATTTCCATGTTGTTCCTCCTATTCGTTCATAGCCCTCAAGCGAGCGAGGGCGTCGTCTGCCTTCTTCCCGAGGAACTCGTCCCCGGATGCCTTCTTCCTGGTCTTTCGGTTCGCGGCCATCTCCGCCCGGAACTCCTTGTCGTTCGGGAGGGTGACGACATTCGAGGGCCGATCCGCCTTGATGGTCAAGTCGATCATGCCGACCGCCTCGGAGGGCCGTCCGCCCTCCTGGATGCGGAGCTCGTAGGGCCGCGTCATGCTGTCCAGGATCTCCCGCATTTCCTTCTCCTGCCGCTTCTGGTCGCGGAGGTGGCGCTCGAGCGCCGCTTGCGAACAGTGAGGCCCGAAGGCCAGCAGCTCGGCGGAGACGGCTTCGCATATCTTCCGGCCCTCCTGGTCGAAGACGTAGAGCTTCGTGACGTCGTCGATGTCCCACTTGATGCCGACATGCTTGCCGACGTAGTGGCAAAGCTCGTAGTCCGTGTAGAGGGTGCCGAACTTGTTGATCCCCTGGTTCGTCACGCGGGCGGTGTCGGCCTTCATGAGCAGCATCGCCGCATACTCGCGGGGCGGAGCTGCCTTCTCATAGCGCTCGCCGTTCTCAAAGAGGGAGATCGGCGTGATCCACTTCTCGCCCGCGTCCTTGAGGCCCCGGTGCTCCCGGGTGTGGTACTTCTCGTTCTTCCACTTCGTCCATGCCTCGAAGAACTCCTCCATCGTCAGCAGCTCGCCGCGCTCGAGCATACCTTCGACGTCCTTCTGCCGCTTGGCGTAGGTCTTAGAGCCGGTGAGGGTGCCCGTGTAGCTCTCGAACCATTTCGAGAACTTGGAGCACACGGTCGAGAAGAAGCGCTCGATCGGCTTGTCCCACGGCTGATAGGGGAGCGACCGCCCGACCTCCTCGATGCCGATACTCTGGTAGAAGCCCACGGTCTCGGCGTCGAACTCGAAGTCGATGTTCCGCTTCTTGCGGCTCTGCCCGGTCATGGTCTTCGCCGTGTAGTCCTTGCCGTTGTCGACGTGGAGGATGTGAGGGACGCCGCCCGGGTGGGAGTAGAGCATCTTGACGAGGCTCTCCTTGAGGGTCTGGTTGTTGGCGTCCACACAAGCCACGTCGCCCACGATCGCCCGGCTCCGCATGTCCATCCATGCGACGAGCTTCGGGCGGACGGCCTTGATCTTCCCGTTCGGGGCGACCCACTGAACCCAAAAGTCGAAGGTGTGCTCGTCGCCGACGACGTACTCCATGACCTTGAGGCTCGTCGCGTCGCGCTTGCCCTTGAGCATCTTCTTGTTCTTCCACTCCCGGGAGCCGTTGGCCGCGAGGTAGCGGGCCGACTCTCCGCCCCGGCTGTCCATGAGGTGCTTGATGTACCGTGCGACCGTCTTGATGCTGGGGTAGTTCTCCCAGCCCCGGCCCTCGGCGACCTCCTCGAACTTCTCGTAGAGCATTTCGATCGTTCCCAGGTTGGCCGCGAAGCGCCGGTCGAACCATATATTTTGAATGAGCGCCTTTTGCTCATCCGTGAGACTCGGGAAGGTGGCGGTCGCCTTCGGCTTCCGACACAAGGACAGCGCCCGGAAATAGTCCCGGCTCTGGCCGTCCTCCTTCTCCATCTTGAGGGCCCAGGCGTTCGCCTTGAGGATGTTGTCGACGTAGCGGTAGAGGGTCGGGAGACTCACTCCCAGGCCCAGCGCGTACCGCTCGGCGTAGGCCGTGCGGTCGGGGCCGTCGTAGTCGATGAAGTCTTGCACCCTCGCCGCCAGCTCGACGGCCTCGTAGAACACCTTCTTGTGCTGCTCGGTGTAGTGGTTGAGGTCGACGCCCACATACCAGGGCGCGGACTCTGTTCGCTTCTCTATGACGACATCCCTCCCATCTATCTTCTGTGCCGCCCGCCACGCCTTCCGGCCCTTGGCTGTGAGGGAGTCGACGGAGACGAGCACCTGCTCTCTGCCGCCGTTCTCCTGGGGCTGCGTTCTGGTTTTGTACTGATTGGGGCTTCGCTTGATCCGCTGGACGAGGGTGTTATACTTCACGCCCTCAAACTCTGCGGCCTCCTTGAGCCCGATGAATACGTCCGGCACTCCTGTCCCTCCCTTCCTGGTATTACGCTGCCGTTACCTTCTCGACCTTCCGGGGGTCGAGGTTGAGGGCCGCGATGATCGCCGGGAGGTACTTCTCGCCCGACCGGACGCCGTAGAGAATGTAGCTTAGATACTGCGGCGACGCGCCGATCTCGGCGGCGAGCTGCGTCTTCGTCTTGTCCTGGTCGGTGAGCGCCTTGACGACGAGCTTCCCCAGGGGGCAAAGTTTACCGTTGCTTTTCACCGCTGTCCTCCTTCCTGTGTAGTCGTTCTTAGATTTACTTCCGCTTCTGCCGGTGCAGGTTGACCGCTGCCATAAACCCCAGGCCCAGCAGCGCCGCCGCACGGGTGAAGCTGTCCGGCGCTCCTGCCACGACACACGCGGCGGCGAGCCCCAGGCCCCCGAGGGCCATGAGGCCCAGGCCGACGACGAAGTCGAGGATCGCGTCCAGCGTGGGGAAGATCCGCCTCGCACACTCTCGGGCCGCTTCCTTCTCAAGCAATTTGAGAATATAGCCCAGGGTCTCGGCCTCCTGTGACGCGGCGGCGAAGGTCAGCTCCGCGCCATACCGGGGGCGGAATGGGTTCCGGGGGTCTCCCGAGAGCCGCTTCCGAGACAGGGCCTCGCGCCGCTGGAAGGCGACGAGGTCGGCGGCTCGCTTGAGCTCCGCTCTCATTTCGCCCCGCCTCCCTTCCGGTACTGCTCGACGGCGTAGTTGTCTTCCATCATCTCCGCCAGCTCTCCGACCCGTTCCCGGAGTGCCTTCCGCAAGGCCAGCGCCGGAGCGCCGTCGGCGTCCAGGTTGTCCAGGGCGGCATCCAGCTCCCGGGCCGCGTTGAAGATGTTGAGGTACACCCGGCAATCGTTGGGCGGGCATTTCTCCGCCAGCGCCAGCCCCAGAGCGTAGATCTTCGCCGTCTCCCGGTGCCGCTTGAGATCCGGGTGAAGGTGCTCGAAGGTCGTCCGCTCCGCCGGAGCCGTCCGGGCCTTGACCGCGTCCTCAATGGCTGCGGCGAAGGACTCCCGTTCTCGCTCCGTGATGACCTGGACAGTCGCCAGCGCCCGGAGATAGGCCCGGGCCTCTGCGCCGACCCGGTCGGCCTCGACGCTGCTCTCTCGGTCTCGGATACGGTCGACAAGCCCATAGAGCGCCCCGAGGGCTTTCTCCCGGGCTCGAAGATCTCGCTCGTCGGCCTCGTTCGCCAGTCGCTCGAGGGAGCACTTCTCACAAACCGCGTCGAGCTCCTCTTGCGTCATCTCCGGGCGGCGGTGTCGACAAAGCTCGTCGCACACATAGGAGAGGAGCTCCTCCGGCTTCTTGGGGAGTGGCCCCGGGGCGTCCCCGAAGGTGTCCGGGAGGACGTAGCAGTCTTCCCGATCCAGGACGCCCAGGTCGCGGAGGGCGACCTTGTAGCCGTAAAGCTCATGCGCTGCCGTGCGCTCGTCCACGTCCTTATAGTGGGGGTTCTCGACCTGTCCCCGGAGGACGGTCTCCCATCCGGCGATCATCTGCTGGGCGTCGACTTCCTCTTCCTCGGTGGTTTCGTCGGTCTCCTTGACGATCGTGACCTTGACCTCGGGTTCCTCGGTGTCGAGCTCCGACTCGAGGCCCCGAGCCAGCTCCACGGCCTCCTCCATGCTGCCCGCGTTGTCGTACTCCATCGCGCCCCGGTCGATGTCCAGGATGCCGGTGTAGAGCTCGGCGTCGATGACGCCATACTCGCCGAGGGCCGTCCCCTCGTACTCCCGGAGCTCCCGGGCGTTGAACTTGACGACGAGGTAGCCGTTGATCTTCTTCATCTTTCTCATGCTGCTGTTCCTTCCTTTCTGAGTGTAGGGGTCACTGTCCCAGGGGAGGGACGACCCGGATCGTGTCCGTGTGCTTGTGGAGAATCACGAGCTCCCCGTTCTGCTTCTGCTTCACGACGAGCCAGCTCTCCGGCGAAAGGCCCGCTTGTCCGAGCCGGATCTTCTGCTTCCTGGTTGGCTTCTTGCCGCGTCTCAAAGAGATCCCCTCCTTCTCTGGTTGTTTCCGAGGGAGGGGGGGAGGGGCAAGTGCGAACGGCGGCGGCGGAATTAAATCTAAGACTTTGCTATGCTGTGGCGGGTATTAGCAGTCCGCCAGGGTATCGCCCTTGACCTCGTAGCGCTTGGGGCCGATGATGACGAAGGCGAGCATATTGGTCGTGCCGTCCGGGTTGACCTGGTTGATCGCGTCGCCCAACTTGCCGTTGACGATTTTGACCTTCTCCATAGACCCGGTTCCGGTGTCGAGCAATCCGTAGCCCGTGACCTCCTCCGGCGTCTCGCCGATGACGGTCTGGGCCGCTTCCTCGGGGGTGATCTCGTTCTTGCCGGGTTCCAGGTGGAAACCGGCCTCCGCCTCCTTCAAGGCTTCGTTCGTCTCCTCGAGTGTGGCCTCGCCCGTGGTGTACTTGAACAGGATGTCGGTGATGTCGTTCTTCATGGTGGCTTTTCTCCTTCTGAATAACGCCGCCGCCGTTCGCCCTTGTCCCTCCTTTGGCCTTCCCTATTTCTTTTTTCTGGGTGGTGTGGTATGCTTGATGTGCTTAAATTTTTAATCCTGCTTTATTATAACTCGCATTTTCGAGTAAGTCAATAGTTTTGCGTGTATATTTCGCAAATTCGAGGAAAACCTATGTTTAAGAGGAGGAACCTATGTTTAATACGTTGTTGAAGGAATTGAGGGCAAAAAACGGGATGACTCAAGGCCAGCTCGCAAAGGCGGCTGGTGTTTCTCCCGGAAACGTCGGCGATTGGGAGTCCGGCAAAAGCAAGCCCGGGTATAATGCGCTCGCGTCGCTTACTCGCATTTTCGATGTGTCCGCCGACTATCTGCTCGAGCTGTCACCCGAAAAAAAGAGCGAGCCGCCTACGGAACTCCGTGACCTGGATGAGATCAAGGCATCCCAGGGTCTCACCTGTGACGGCCTTCCTCTGTCCGAGGATGAGGTGGATCTCATCGCCATGTACCGGCTCCTTCCGCCATCCCATCGTGAGGAGCTCTTTGATCTGGTCTACTTCAAGTACAAGCGGATCGTCGAGCAGAAAAAAGGGTCTATCTATTCAACATACTTCGACGGGAGCGAGGACGAAAAAAGCGGCCCCGCTGGGAGCCGTGAGGCCCGCGACGGAACCGCCTAATTTTTTGCCCTTCCATGATTAAAAACTAAATCAAAATGCCGTCACTTTGTCGGAGTACGAACAGAACGCCCAGAACGCCCGGAAATCCCGGCATTTCGGGCAAAGTGACAAGGTGACACGGTTTCGCTCAAAATGTCACTTTGAAAAGGGAACGTTTTGCCGTGCCTGGGCCCGGTCGCCGCTGCCGTCGTAACGCCTGGAATAACAGCTCGTAACGCCTCCGCGCCGCTGATCCACGCCGCCGAACCCCTGTTTTTGCCCCCTGCCGTTAATTTATGCACGGATTAACGCCCCGTTTGCACGGCTCGCCCACTTGCCTTCCGGGGCCGTCTCTGCTATACTGTGACCATGGGCCGCGAAGCCCGTCCTCTTTGTCTGCTGCTGTGACTTCCGGGACGGGCCGAGCGGCTCTCTTTTTGCCCTCAAACGCCCTTGTTTCAAGGGTTTCGCCCCGTTGTGGGTACGATATGCCCCAGCAGCGCCGCCGCCGTTGTAGGGCCTCCCAGGGCATGAAAAAAGGACGCCGACCGCGTCGACGCCCTCGTCTCAAGTTGTCTGATAGAGCCGGGCCGGATCAATGCCCTGTCCCGGGTGAAAATGCCCTGTTTCCCGCACAAATAGCGGGTTTTCTCGCGGTCTCCCGTCCTGTCCCGGTTTATCCCGTGTTTCTCAATTACGTTGTCCCCGTACAGTCAAGCAGAATGGAGGGACGGCTTATGAAAATATATGATTACTCCGGGCGGGCAAATATCTCCGGTGACCGAATACATCAGGCACGGACGGCCCAGCGCCTTTCCCAAGATGCCCTTGCCGCCAAGATGCAGGTCTGCGGTGTTGGTCTGGGCAGGGAGGCCATCAGCCGCATCGAGACCGGCGACCGCTTCGTGACCGACTATGAGCTTGCCATCTTCGCCCGCGTCCTCGGCGTTTCCCTTGAATGGCTCACCGGCGATTTGGAACAGAAAGAATAATAGCGGAGCTGCCAACAGACTGTAGGCAGTTCCGCTTTTCTATTTCCCGGCGCGGCATCGTCGTCCCGCTCTCCCTCTGACCATTTTCGTGATGCCACGAAAATGATACCCGCCGTCAGATGCTCCACCGTTGCCGACCTCGGCGCAGTCCGCAGCCCCTTACGCACACGCGAGCGCCCGCCCGTTCCATATACAGCCTCCCACTTCTACAGCGCCGCCGTTCTCGCCGCAAGCCGCCGCATAGGCGGCTTCTTTTTTGCCCAAAACCGCCCCGTTTTCTTCCTCTGTCGCATTTTTGACCCCGCCAACTTTTCCCGCCCCGGTTCCCCGGAAGCGATTTTTTGACCCCTTACCTAAAAAAATTTTGGGCTTCCGAACCCGCAAAGGACGACTGCCGCGCCGCCAGTACCTCGCGCGGGCGCGTTTAGAATTTCGCGCGGGCCTGCGCGTCGTGGTATCTTCGCGGGCGCGGGCGTTTGGTATCTCCTGCGGCCTGCTGGCTGGCGGAGGGCTGGCCGCTCTGGCGGTGGATGGCTTGCGCTGCGCCTGTGCGCCTGCGCGGCATGGTATTCCTGCGCGTTTGGTATCTCCTGCGCCCGCCCGGCTGGCGGCGCTGGCGAATGGCTGGCCGTCCTGCCGACTGCCGGAGCTGTCCGCCGTCCTGCCGACTGCCGGAGCTGTCCGCCGTCCTGCCGGTCGTCTGCCCGCCGTGCCGACCGCCGCCCCCATCGGAGCCGCCCACCCCGACCGCCTGCCGCCAGTGGATGATCTGCCGCCGCGACCGCCTGCCGCGCCGGTCTGCCGATCTGCCGCCGGGCAGGCCGGAGCCGCCGCCGGGGGTATTTACCGCGCCCGGTATCGTCCCGGATAAGCTAAGCTAATATGCCCCCCTATAGCCCCCCAAACACAGCGATTTGCACAGAAAACGCCACGGAATTTTGTGCAAAAAAACTTCCCCACGTCCCCCCCAAAGGGGGACTGGGGAACGAAAACAGCCCTATTGACGGCGCAAAAATCCGCCGCTATCATGCAGGGCAAGCGGACGGCCACAGCGACCGCCGCCCAGCGAACCGCCGACCACGGCGACCAGAAAGGGGAGGTGAACATGACCACGCCGAACACAGGCGAATTGCTTGTACAGCAAGCGCAGGAGGCCGAACGGCTCCGGCTCTTGATACTCGCTGACGAGTGCAAGACCATCGAGGAGTTCCGCCAGCGGCTCCGCGACCTGGTGAACAAGTAAAGCGCCGGGGGCCAGTCCTCCACGACATCCCCCGACGCTTAACAATCCGGCACGGGCGGCGAGTTCGCCGCCGTCCGGCCACGGGTAAAGCATAGCACACCCGCACGGAAAAAGCAACGCCGCCGGGGCCGCTGAAAAAATTTCCCCCGTAGGGGGAACACCCAGCTGCCGAAAAAAACCGCTTGACAAATACACGGCACCGTGTTACATTCGAGCCACAGCAAACAACACGACACCGTGTACAGGCCGCCAAGGCCGGAAAGGAAAAACGCCATGACTAACAACGAGATCATCTTCGAGACCGTCCGCAACACCTTCACCCCCGCCCAGCTCGCCGAGCTGGTGCAGGCCACCTACACCGCCGAGCAGATCGCCGCCCGCCGCGCCGCCGTCACGATCACCGTTGACGAGGGCAGCGCCGAGAGCGCCGAGGACATCTTCTCCGCCATGCTGGCCGCCGACACGTTCCACACCTTCGCCGAGTGGAAGCGCATGGGGTACAGCGTGAAGAAGGGCCAGCACGCCGCGCTCACCTGCCAGCTCTGGAAGTACACCGACAAGCCCGGCAAGGCCGCCCGCGAGGCCGCCGAGGCGGCAGGCCAGGACACCCCCGAAACCGACCCGCATTTCTACATGACGAAAGCCCATCTTTTCCACGCCTTGCAGGTCGAGAAGTCCAATCGTTGACCCAGCACAAGCGGACACTTTAGCAGGGCTGCACCGCACAAAGCAACCCAGCCCCATACAGCAAGCCCCAAAACAACACAACAGGAGGAACACCCCATGAAAAAGTTTACCGGACGTTACACCACCAACACCGCAAAGGCCCTGAAAGGCTCCGAGCGTATCTTATGCCAGGTCTCCGAGGACGGCACGATCTACATTTGCAACGGCTTTCTTCTCTGCACCATGAACGCGCCGGAGTACGCCGCCACGGTCCAGCCGTTGACCTGCTGCGAGCCGGGCGCGTGGACGTTCGACAAGGACGGCAAGCACGAGGACGAGGCGCACAAGCTCGATCTGGTCAAGCTGTTCGCCGATACCGTCCGCACCGTCACCGCCGCCGAGCCGCTGGCCCGTGCCCCGTTCACGGTCCAGGCGAGGAAGGCCCCCGCCGCCTGCTACTACAACGCCGCCGCCGATTTCGCCGCGATCTATGACACAAAGTTCATTGACGCGCTTCACCCCGCCGCCCAGCTCCGCACCACGTCCGCGATCTCCGCCGCCGTGGCCTACATCAATGACGAGCCGTTCGCCGTGGTCATGCCCATCAAGGCCGAGCCGAACGCGGCCCGCGCCATCCGGGCATTTTTCACCGAGGCCGCCGAGGACAACACCAAAACCGACGAGGCCGACAAGCTCCGCGCCGAGCTGGTCCAGGCCCAGGAAGAAGCCGCCGCGCTTCGTGGCGATCTGTACCGCGCCGCCAACGAGATCGACGAGCTGAAAAACAAGCTTGCCGAGCTGCACGAAACCAAGACGGAACAGCCCGCCGAGCAGAAGCCCGAACCCAAAACCGCCGCCGAGATCATCGCGGCCCGCTGGGCCGAGGTGGACGGCCTGACCGCAACCATCAAGGGCGCAACGACCGCCGCGCCGGTGGTCTGGCTGGCCGGAGACACGAAGCCCCACGGAAAAGAGATCGAGGCCGCAGGCGGCAAGTGGAGCGGCAAGAAGAACGCCTATTATTTCCGCGTCGCCTGACCCAAAACCCGCAAGGCCGACGGCATCCCGCCGCCGCTGGTGCAAGTCCAGCCGCCCCCGCCGGGGCGGGCGCTCATGGGTAACACCTAAACCACAAAACGGAGGTACACAAAATGGCATGGCTTTACATCCCCGCCGAGACAGGCGAACGCATCGAAACCATCTGCAATCAGCACT
>ENA-UERG01002729-UERG01002729.1-human-gut-metagenome-genome-assembly--contig:-NODE-2729-length-12190-cov-65.257657_pt1 | contig 12190 bp, 9 predicted proteins | sample MGYA00242954_ERZ507954 | MGnify/ENA primary metagenome ERZ507954 (study PRJEB26167, sample SAMN06115478) | human gut metagenome | host: Homo sapiens | place: China:Sichuan | collected 2015-01-21... | reverse complement strand
AATTTCTCATAGCCTTCAGCCACATCGGTGAAGACAAACTTGTGATTGCTGTTTTTGGCGCAAATCTGCATTTCATGGCCGAGCTGACCATTAGCGCCTGTTACTAATATATTCATTGAATTATATTTTTTATTCAACTTATTACCAAATTCCTGCCATATATATAAATATGTGGCAAAGGTACGTAATAAATCTGATATACGCAAGTTTTCGGTGAACAAAGTGAGGATAAAGAGGGAGATAGTAACAAAAATTAAAGTTTAGGGTTTGAAAGTATAGAGCATAGATATGAAAGTTTTGGGCATAAAAAAGCCCATCACCTTCTTTCACAAGAAAATGATGGGTCTTTCCTAAACATAATAGAAAAGCATTTCTGCTTTTTTGAAAGCAATACTGATTCAATCAAGCAGGCTTCCTATTCAATCAATCCTTTTCCCTAAAAAACTAATACTGTCCTTATTTAAATCAACATACTAAATCAACAAAAGGAATATTTTATACCTTTAAAACTAACTTTTAAGAAGACTTGAAGTGGTAATAAAACCTTTGTCTTAATTATACTGCTTTTTTGAATTCCGATGCAAAGGTAGGCATAATTTTTCAAAGTTGTATACTCTAGTAAGCAATCAGTAAACTTTTTAAAAAGCAAAGCACACATAACCACCTGATAATCAATACATATTAAATCTTAACTATTTTTATCAAAGTAAATGATATTATATGAAAAGAATTTTGTATCTTTGCACCACAAAATCGACATATGGACTATTTGTTCCCTTTAGAGACGATTTTATCCCTAACAAAACGCGAATAAGAGATGAAACAAATCGTATTTTTACTTTTTATGCTCATGATGCCACTGCTCACCCAAGGCAAAACCGACGAGAAGAAGCTTCTGGAGCGTATAGACTACATGATTGATAACGACCAGCATTATCAAGATATCAAGGAAAAAGAGTTGAAACAGCTGAAACTGCAAGCCATTGAGGCAGAAGACAGCAAGACCCGACTGCTTTTCCTCGACAGCATATACCATGCCTACAGCGCCTACCGCTACGACTCGGCATACGCCTATATGCAGCGTGGACTGGAGTTAGCCCAGAAGGTCAACGACACCTATTACATAACACTCAACCAGATCAACCAAGCGTCCATACTCTCGGTTAGGGGATTCTATGACATAGCCAAAAACAAGCTTGAATCGCTCAACCCCGACGAGATGCCCCACAAACTGAAGCTGTACTACTTCACGTATGCCTGGGTGTATAACTACTGGGAATCCTACGCCAAGGGATCGAATTACTCCGAGGAATTCCGCAGCCAGAAGAAGCATTACATGAACCTCCTGATTCTGAATTTTAACGAAGAGGACAAACATAGTGCGTACTATCATTATCTCATGGGCGAATACATCTATCTCGACAATCCTACCAGTAAGGAAGGACTCAACCATTACCAGAAGGCACTGAAAATGTCTCCAGCCAAATCACGCATCCATGCCATGTCGGCATACGCTGTCGCCAGATATTACAAGCTTACAGGCAACTTCGATCTATACGAGGAATATCTCGTGGAAGCATCCGTGAGCGACGGCCTATGCCAGCTCAAGGAAACGGTAGCCCTGCAGAAACTTGCCTACTTCCTCTTTAAAAAGGATGAAAACAACAGCAAGAGAGCGGCTAAATACATCCAGCACACCATGGAAGATGCCCAGTTCTTCAACAACCGACTGCGCATGATGGAGATTTCAAACATCCTGCCAGTCATCGCAGCTGCCAACCAGCAGGCTGCCGAGCGTTCACGTGCCCGCATCCTTACGGGCTTCATCGCAGTAAGCGCAGCACTGATCATCATCATCATCCTTGCCTTCGTGAACAACAGGCAGAAGAACAAACTGAAGAAAAACAAGCAGAAGATTGAAGAGCAGAACAAGAAACAGATAGAGATGAACGGCCAGCTTTCAGAGATGAACAATCAGCTCACCGAACTGAACCAGCAGCTCATAGAAACCAACATCAAGCGCGAAACATACTTGCGCCTCTTTATGGACATCAGCGCTGCATACATCAGTAAGCTCGCTGATTATCGCAAACTGGTAAGCCGAAAAATCAAGGCAAACCAGGCTGCCGACCTGCTGAAGAGTCTCAACACCCACAAGTTGGAAGAGGAAGAGACACAGATGTTCTACAACCGTTTCGACAAGGCGTTCATGGAACTGTATCCAGGTTTCGTTATGGAGTTGAACAAGCTCCTGCTGCCAGAAAGCCAGCTGGAGGTGCCAACTACCCACACGCTGACCACGGAAATCCGCATCTATGCCTTGATGCGACTGGGCGTAACCGACAGTCAGGAAATAGCCACCCTGCTGCATTACTCCACCCAGACCATCTACAACTACAAGTCGGGCATGAGAGCAAAGGCGATCAACCGCGATACGTTCGAATCGGATGTCAATCGCCTCTGCCACATTATTGCATAGTTAAAAGTTGATAGTTGATAGTTTATAGCAAGATTGCCTATAAACTATCAACTATCAACTATAAACTATAAACTAGTCTCTGTGTATCACGGTTCCGTTGGCCTGATGCGTAGCCAGAACCAGAACTTCTGCTATCTGCACATGCTCTGGAGCACTGGCTGCATAGAAGGCTACGTCTGCCACATCATCACCATTCAATGGTTCGATGCCACGATACACATTGTCGGCACGGCGGGCATCGCCATGGAAACGGACGTTAGAGAAGTTGGTCTCCACCAATCCCGGCTTCACGTTGGTAACACGCACCTTGGTGTGAGCCACGTCAATACGCAGTCCATCGGTGATGGCCTTCACAGCCGCCTTGGTAGCACAATACACGTTGCCACCCGCATAGGCAGCATCGCCAGCCACACTACCGATGTTGATGACATGACCATGGTTTCTTCTCACCATCCCCGGCACAATGAGACGGGTCATGGTGAGCAGGCCCTTGATATTGGTATCAATCATCTGATCCCAATCATCAAAATCTCCCTCATACTCAGGTTCCAGACCACGAGCCAATCCGGCATTGTTGATGAGTACATCAATCTTTCGCCAATCCAGCGGAATGTAATCCACCGCCTTCTTGGCAGCATCACGGTTGCGCACATCGAAGGCAAGTGCCAGCACCTGGATGCCGGTACCTTCCAACTGTTTCTTCAAGATTTCCAACTTACCGGTGTTTCTACCCGTAAGAATCAGATTGTAGCCGCCTTGAGCAAAGCGACGTGCGCAAGCCTCGCCTATTCCGCTGGTTGCGCCAGTAATAAGAGCAATTTTATTCATGTATTTTGTTACTTTGAACTTTATGATTAGTCTTTGTTTTTAAAGGGTTCTTCCATCTTAAAGTACCAGAACTCTCACTTCTGCATTCGCCATTTTCTCTATCTGGTTCATCGGGCGCTTGTAGTAAACACTCTGAATCGCCTTGTTGATGATGCCGTGCCCCACGGCAAGAATCGTCTTGTCGGGATACGCCACCTTGAGCCAAGTAAGGAAGTTCTGGGCTCTCGACTTCATCTTTTCCAATCCCTCGATGTTATCAGGCCAATCCTTCGGATCCTTGGGAAGCGAAGGGATGAATTTCCCCGTGAAATCTCCCCAGTCACGCTCACGAATCAGAGGAGTCGTCACGATATGCTGAAGAATTTCATCTTCAGACAAAACATGGCGAGAGCCTGCAGGTTCACATTCCAGATGAGGACGGGCGATGATGGCACAGGTCTGCATGCTGCGGTAAAGGTCGCTCGAAACGAAGACATCGATGTGGTCGTTTGCCATCTTCCGGGCTACTTCCTCAGCCTGCTCAATACCCTTTTCATTCAGTCTGCCAGGCGTTTGTCCCTGCATAATTTGTGCGGCATTGTCAACGGTCTCTCCGTGACGCACCAGATACAATGTTGTCATATTTTGTTTTTGCTTACAAAATTACTGATATTTATTGAGAATAAGGAATAAATTGCGTTAAATAAGATATAAAAGGTGTAGAAAACACGGGTTATATGAAATTTCTTTTGTATTTTTGCAGTAGGAAATATATCCTGAAACGAGATATAAGATGACGGATATGACAAAAGGAAGAAAATAAGATTGCAAACGAATAAAATATTAACAAGAAATGAAAGTGATACATAGTTCATTATTCCGCGCCGTATGCGCTATCATCGTGGGCGGACTGCTCATTCAATACCGCGAGCAGACCGTAACCTGGATTACCATAGCCATCGGCATACTGTTTTTCCTATCGGGTGTCATCTCGCTGCTCACGTATCTGAGTGCCAAGCGAAATTCCGAGAAGATGAAGGGACAGTATCTATATGATGCCCAGGGTAACCACATCGTGGGCATGCGTCCCAACTTCCCGCTGGTGGGAATGGGTTCACTGATTCTGGGACTGATCCTGGCACTGATGCCAAACGTATTTATCTCCTGGCTGATGTTCATCCTTTCGGCATTGCTGATTATGGGAGCGCTCAGCCAGATGGCGAATCTGGTGGCAGCTGCCAAGATGGGAAGAGTGGGAATCGTGTATTGGCTGATGCCTACAGCGCTCCTCTTGCTCGGTCTCCTTGCCCTCTTCCGTCCTAGCTCCATCGCCTCTGCCCCACTCCTGGTCATAGGATGGGCGATGCTGGTATATGGAGTGGTAGAAGCCATGAATGCCTTCAAGGTTTCCAACAACCGGAGAAAATGGAAGAAGATGCAGGAAATCAAGACCTCCGCCTCTTCTTCTGATAAGGTTTTCGAGGATGCCACATTCATTGAAGAGAAATAAAAAACTACTACCGTCCCCAAAGGGGGCGAACTCTCAATAACCGCAGGTGGAATGACCGAAGGGAATGGAACCTGCGGATAAAATCGCTACTCAACAAACGTCCCCGAAGGGGGCGAACAGCATCCAATCTGATTCCTGTTCGCCCCCTTCGGGGACGCTTACTTTTTTCTATGCCACTATCCGCAGGTTCCATTCCCTTCGGTCATTCCACCAGCGGTTATTCACATTCGCCCCCTTCGGGGACGGATGGAGAGAAAGTCAACACCGAGACGCCTAACGGAATCTTTCAACCTCTTATGATTGCAAATCCGCCGAGACGCCTAACGACAGATGCTAATCTACGATTAATCCACCAAGCCCTCCACATATTTACATAGAATACCGATGCCGGTGGCATTCTCGCCGCCTTGCGGGATGATGATGTCGGCATAGCGCTTGGTTGGTTCGATAAACTGCTCGTGCATAGGCTTGAGCACCTTGAGATAGCGGTCTACCACCATCGAAACCGTTCTTCCACGGTCGATGGTATCACGCTGGATGTTGCGGATCAGGCGCTCATCGGCATCCGTATCCACGAAAACCTTCAGATCCATCAGGTCGCGCAAACGCTTGTCTACCAGCGTCATGATGCCCTCGATGATAACCACGGGCTTCGGATCCACATGCACCGTTTCCTTCTCACGATTGCATTTGATGTAGCTATAGGTAGGCTGCTCGATGGCATGGCCCGCTCTCAGCTCCGCCAACTGCTCGTGCAGCAGTTTCCAGTCGAAAGCATCAGGATGATCGAAGTTGATCTGATGACGCTCCTCCTCGGTCATCTCCGAGGTATCATTGTAATAGGAATCCAATGGCACCACAGCCACGAAATGAGGCGGCAAAGCCTCTACCAGTCGCTTCACCACCGTGGTCTTGCCAGAACCCGTTCCGCCGGCAATACCAATTACAGTTACTTTATCTAGATTTTCCATTTATTCTATTCTATTTTTCTATAAGATATTCAAGTTTCGCAAGTAACCTCCGGTCCCCGAAGGGGGCCAACTTTCAATAACCGCTGGTGGAATGACCAAAGGTCATGGAACCTGCGGACAACCAATAGTAGGGAGAAAGCGTCCCCAAAGGGGGCGAACCACATCCAGCCTTGCTCCTGTTCGCCCCCTTCGGGGACGATAAGAGAGTATCTGTAACTATCCGCAGGTTCCATTCCCTTCGGGCATTCCACCCGCGGTTATTCACATTCGCCCCCTTCGGGGACGGTAGAATGCTACTTGCGAAACTTCTATAAGATATATTTTACTATAACAAGATATCCTCAAACATCTTGCGATAGAACTCAGCCTTCTTCTCCACCGCCATCGGATACGCCCTCGAACTCGATGGCATGCGATAGAGACGAAGCTTGCGGGAAGATGAACCCGAAGAAGAACCAGCAGATGCTCCTTCCTGGTCTTCAAACTCAAACTCTACGAATCCTCCCATTTCCGGCTTATCCTTAATTCCGAAATGTTCAGAAAAGATTCTGGTGGCTAGCTGACCGGCTGTCAGCACCGCCCTGCACTCGGGCAGCTGCCTCAGCATGCCATCCAAATCAGAAGGTTCAACCACCTGCAGGTCCTTATCTGATGCCGTGTTCTTGGTACGGATCACCTGCTGGGCAGTATCGTATATCGCCACGCCCTTCTCCTTCAGGAACTCCTTGATGGCATCCAGGCGATACGTCTTGTTCTCCACATCCACAAAGTGCAGCTTATCCGCGAAGTAGATGATGCCGAAGATTCGCCACATATCATTCTGAAAGTTAGGATAATACCAAGGCATGCACCATCGCTTCTCCGAAGGTGGAAACGTGCCGAGCATCAGCAACTTGGCATTGCCCGGCAACCAAGGCTCAAAAGGATGAACTTCGACCATTGAACTTTGAACTTTATGATTAGCTTAGCTATAGATTTTAGAACTTAACAAAGTCCTATAAACTATAAACTATTAACTATCAACTATTAATTATTAACTCTTAACTATCAACTAAATCATTTCTTTTCCTTCACCAGATACAATACCACTGGCAGGTGGTCGCTGTAGCCATTGAGCCATCTGCCACCAGCCTTGGTTCTCAGAGGCGAACCCTTATACTGGCCCTCCTGCTGGATGAGGTAGTCTCTGCGGAACACGTGGTTCTTCCAGAACTTCAGGCTAGAATAGTCCTTCTTCTTCGCATCCTTGTTCAGCAGGTTAGGAGTCATCACAATCTGGTCGAAGAGGTTCCAGCTGCCATTATAGAACAAGGTACCCTTGCCCTCCTTTGCCAAAATATTATACCAAGGATTATACATATCGCCCTCGCCCACCTGCGAAATCTCAGGCTTCGCACGGAGCACCTCATGCATACTCTTATCCGTAGGGTCATCGTTCATATCACCCATCACGAAAACCTTCATGTCCGGATTCACTCTGAGCAGACTGTCCTTCACCACCTTGGTCTGGCGCGCACCGCTCTCACGGTAGAACGGACCCGAGAAACGGCTTGGCCAGTGGCACACAATCACAGCCACGTCTTCTCCCGCCATCTCGCCACGCACCGTCAGGAAGCCACGGGTCTTGAAGGCAGAATCCTTCGCCAGTTCCTGCACGTAAGGCACCAGCTTCACGTTCTTCACCCTGAAGAGCGCAGGGTTGTAGAGCAGCGCACAGTCGATGCCGCGCTTGTCAGGACCCTCGATGTGGCAGAACTGCATGTTGCGCGCCTTCAGCGGAGGCTGAGCCGTAAGATCCTTCAGCACATTGGCATTCTCCACCTCAGCAAGACCTATGAAGGCACAGCCCACGTTAGGGAGCACATCCGTACCCATATCAGCCAGGGCACGCGACATGTTCTTCAGCTTACTCGTATATTTCATTCCGTTCCAGCCCTTGGCAGGCAGATACTCATAGTCGTTCTTACCCGCATCGTGGCAAGTATCGAAAAGATTCTCCTGATTATAAAAACCCACTGCATACACCTGAAACTGTTTTCCACCGGCTGCAGCCGTCTTTTTCTTCTGAGCGGAAGCGCCCAAACTGATCAGCATCAGCAGGGCAGCCAAAAACCATACTTGTCTTCTCATAATCCTTTATTCGTTATTCTTTCTCGTTTTACATGTATTTAATCTTTTATAACCGCAAAGATAGCATAAATATCGCAAAAAACGCTGCAAAAATGGAGAAAAATTCATTTTTAGCAAAATTTTAACTAAAATGTCTTTCTATATTCAAAAAAAATGTGTTACTTTGCACTTGTACATTTTATTATTAACTTATACAGACTATGCAAAAGAAAATAAAATTAGCGACGTTAGCTCTCTTCTCCTGTACGCTTGCGATGGCTCAGAACGAAAAAAACACTGAGCAGAACATGGCACAGGGACTCGACGAGAATGCTTTCACCTTCTCCGAGGCACAGTTGGGCGAGGACGATGACATGTCATCCAATGTCACCATCCTCAACTCTTCATCCAACGTATATGCCAAGGATGCAGGTTACCTCTTCTCGCCTGTGAGATTCCGCTATCGTGCCTTCAACCAGAAATATAACGATGTGTATATCAATGGTGCGGCAATGAACGATATGGAGACCGGACAGTTCAGATTCTCCAACATCGGAGGCTTGAACCGATTCTCACGCAACGTGGATTTCGCACTGCCGTTCGAAGCAAACAGCTATTCCATGACCGGAATGGCAGGTTCAAACAACTATGATTTCCGTGCCGGAAGCATGCAGGAAGGACAGTATGCCAGCGTAGGTGTTGCCAACCGCAACTACACCCTGCGCGGACTCTACACCTACTCCAGCGGATTCAACGCCAAGGGATGGGCCATCACAGCCGGACTCACCTACCGCTGGGCCAACCGCGGATACGTGGAGGGCACCTACTACAACGCCCTCTCCTATTTCTTCGGCGTGCAGAAGAAGTGGATGAACGGCCACTCGCTGAGCCTCTCCACCTGGGGCAACCCTACCGAGCGTAGCACCCAGGGAGCTTCTACCGACGAGGCCTACTGGCTTGCCAACGACTACTACTACAACCCATACTGGGGATACCAGAACGGCCACAAGCGTAACTCGAGAGTAGTGAACGACTTCGCCCCTTCTGCCATCGCCACATGGGACTGGGACATCAACGAAGGCATGAAGCTCACCACATCCCTCTTCGGCAAATACTCCATGTACAAGAGCACCAAGCTCAACTACAACAACGCCGAGAATCCGCAGCCAGACTACTGGAAGAACATGCCATCTGCCAACTACTACGTGTGGGGCGACTTCCAGAACGGAAACAACATCTACAACTGGGATAGCTGGAACAACGCCGTGAACTACTGGCAGGCTAGCAAGCAGAACCGCCAGATAGACTGGGACCGACTCTACTACTCCAACCAGCAGGCTGCCAAGAACGGACAGGAGACCATGTACTACTTGCAGGCTAAGCACAACGACAACCTCAACCTCGTGCTCTCCTCAACCCTCAACACCAAGCTCACCAACAAGTCGAGCCTGGCATCGGGCTTCATGCTCGGCGTAAACCAGAACCGCCATTACCAGACCATGGAGGATATGCTGGGAGGAAAAATCTTCCACAACATCAACTCCTATGCCATCGGCGAATACTCCATCTCCGACCCACGCGTGCAGTACGACCTGAACACCGCCGGACCTAACAACACCGGCAAACTGGTGTACGAGGGCGACAAGTTCGGCTACGACTACCGCATCGACGTGCAGAAGGCAGGCGCCTGGAGCACCTACAAGACCCGGATTTCACGCTTCGAAGCCATGGTGAGCGGCCGCATCGGCTACACCGGCATGAAGCGCAAGGGATACATGCGCAACGGTATGGCTGCCGACAACAGCTATGGCAACAGCGGCACAGCCCACTTCCTCGACGGCGGTGGCAAGCTGAGCGTGAACTATGATGCAGGCCGCGGTCACGCCTTCCGCATCGGAGCCGGCTACGAGTGGCGTGCGCCTATGGCAAACACCGCCTTCATCGCGCCTGAAATCAACAACGATTTCGTTACCAACCTCAAGAACGAGCGCATCTTCAGCTCTGAGGTAAGCTACCAGTATCAGAACGCATGGATGCATGCCAACCTGAGCGGTTACTACAGCCGAATGGAGAATGTAACCGAGTGGCAGAACTTCTACAACGACGATGAGAACTCGTTCACCTACGTGAGCATGACGGGACTGAAGAAGGAATACTACGGCCTGGAGGCTGGCTTGAAGTTCAAGCTCACCTCATGGCTCGACTTCAAGACCCTGGGCACCATCAGCGAGGCTAAGAACATCAACAACGTCACTGCCAACTACATGCTCTCAAAGAGTGCCGAGGTATATACCGACAAGGCATACGTGATAGATATGCGCGAGAGCGGTACGCCGCTCACCGTGGGAAGCATCGGTCTCGACCTCCACACCAACGGATGGTTCGTGAATCTGAATGCCAACTACTACGATCGCATCTACCTCTCCTATTCTCCAAGCTATCGCTACGAGAAGGTGCTCAAGAACCGCCAGAGTGCCCACAAGAAGTATCAGGAGATCTTCCCACCTGTGGTTACAGAAGATGGAAACAGCTGGCTACCTGAGGCTGTGGCACAGGCGAAGGGTCACGGAGGATGGATGGTTGACATGAGCATCGGCAAGAGCATCCGATTGAAGAAGGGCTCGCTCAACTTCAACCTGATGATTACCAACCTGCTGAACAACCAGAAGCTGGTAACGGGCGGATATGAGCAGAACTCACGTTCGGGCTATACCCTCACCACAGGCGGCGAGGTGAACAACGTTCGCGTTTATCAGTTCTCAAAGAATCCAAAGAAGTATTACGCATTCGGCACCAACGGCATGTTCCAGATTGGCTACCGATTCTAAAACGATGTATCATCGATTCTAGAATGACATAAAATAGATTCTAAAACGACACGACAATGAAAAAGATAAAATTCATAGCAATGGCCATGATGGCGATGGCGGGAATGATGCTGACATCATGCATGGGCGACAGTTATGCCGACCCGGAGATGGTAGAGACCATCCCTGCTCCTCCTTACGGCAACAACCTGCTCAGAGAGAAGAACGTGGTTACCATTGCACAGCTCAAGAGCGACTACAAGACCACCATCACCGGTGGCGGATACAAGCTCATCGACAAGCCGATGATGATCAAGGGTTACATCACGGGCAACGATATCAGCGGCAACCTCTATCAGCAGGTGGCGCTGCAGGATGCCACGGGTGCTATCCTCGTAGATATCAACGGCGGCGGACTCTACGGCTATCTGCCAGTGGGTCAGGAGATTCTCATCGACCTCAACGGCCTCTACATCGGCGGCTACGGCAAGCAGGCTCAGATAGGCGGCATCTACACCAACCTGAAGAAAGGAACCACATCTGTGGGAAAGATGGACCGACCAACCTGGCAGAAGCACTTCAAGCTTCTTGATGAAGCAGATGCCAGCAACGTAGAGGCAGAAGAGTTCGACCTGAGCAAGGCTGCCGATGCCAACTATCTGGAAGAGAATGCAGGCAAACTGATGACCATCAGGAAAGTGAAGTTCAACAGCGCCAACGGCAAAAACGTATGGGCAGCCAACGATGAGACCACCAACCAGAGTCTGAAGGATGCCGTTACCGGCCAGTGGATCAGCAGCAACACCGTGGTGGTGCGCACATCAGGCTATGCCCGCTTTGCCAATGCCATCCTGCCAGACGGAGCCTACGACATCACGGGTATCTTCACAAGATATAATAATGTATGGCAGATCATCATCCGCAACACCGACGACCTCTCTCCTTCTGTGCTCTCCATCTTCAAGGAGGCATTCGAAGAAAGCCAGGGTGAATTCACTACAGAAAACATCAAACTTGCAGAAGGCGTAAGCTATGCCTGGAAATGGGCTTCGGCTGCATATGGAATGAAGGCTTCAGGCTATGTGAACGGTGCCAATGTTGAACTCCAGTCACGACTCAAGTCACCTGCCATCAACCTCTCATCCGTCAAGAGCGCAACACTCAAGTTCGACCAGGCCATCAATTTCTCTTCCGACATGACCAAGGAATGCAAGGTTCAGGTTTCTACTGACGGAAAGACATGGACTGATTTGAAAGTTGCGGGTTATCCAACAAAGAATGGTTGGGATTTCGTTACCTCTACTGCAGATTTAACCAAGTATTGTGGCAAGACCATATACATAGGTTTCCTCTATAGCAGTTCCACATCTGCGGCCCCAACATGGGAAGTCAAGAACTTCGTGGTAGATTAACAGAAATCACTTCTATACATTACTGAAGTTTCGCAAGTAGCATTCTACCGTCCCCGAAGGGGGCGAATGTGAATAACCGCGGGTGGAATGACCGA
>ENA-UERG01002718-UERG01002718.1-human-gut-metagenome-genome-assembly--contig:-NODE-2718-length-12250-cov-24.615707_pt1 | contig 12250 bp, 10 predicted proteins | sample MGYA00242954_ERZ507954 | MGnify/ENA primary metagenome ERZ507954 (study PRJEB26167, sample SAMN06115478) | human gut metagenome | host: Homo sapiens | place: China:Sichuan | collected 2015-01-21... | reverse complement strand
GTCACCGCGCCCAGCACCTGGCCCGCGCCGGACACCGCCGCCTGAATGATGGTGGCGCCCTTGGCCCGCAGGCGGTAGATATTCTCAATGACCACCACGGAGTTATCCACCAGCATACCCACCGCCACGGCCAGACCGCTCAGGGAGATCATGTTGATGGTCACGCCGGTGAAGTACATAAGTACGATGGCAAAGATCACGCTGACGGGGATAGATACCAGCGTGATGACCGTTGGCCGCCAATCCCGCAGGAACAGGTACAGAATGACCACGGAGAACAGCGCGCCCCACAGCAGCGACGAGGTGATGGTCTCCACGATCAGGTAGATATAGTCGCCCTGGTCCATCAGCGGCGCGAAGGACAATCCCTCGTACTGGCCCTCCAGCTCCTCGAACCGTGCGCTGATGTTATTGGACACCTCCGCCGTGGCGTAGTTGGACTGCTTGGTAAAGGTGATGAGAATGCCGTTGTCGCCGTTGACCTTGGTGTACAGCTCCCCGGCGTTGTCCGTGACCACCACGGTGGCGATGTCGCCCAGTGTCACCGGCTCGATGCCGTCCATGCCCAGGTCCAGCAGCACCATATCCTCCAGCTCCTGGCGGGAGGACACGTTTTCGCCCACGGATACCATGTATTTCACGCCGCTGTCGTCCTCAATGTACCCGGCAGGCATGGCGAAATTCTGTGCCGTCAGCAGCTGGCTGACGGCGGAGATGGACAGCATCCCGCCCACGTCCGTCTGGTCGGCGATGGACTTGTACGCCTCGTTGATCTGGTCCATGCCGGCCTCGATCTGGGTCATGGCCTCATCCAGCTGTATCTGCGCCTCCGTCAGCTGGGTAATGCCGTCGATCAGGGAGAGCGTCATGTTATAGACCTCACTGGTGACCTCCCGCTTCAGCTCGCCGCTTTCCAGATCCTTCATCAGCTTATCCAGCGTCGCGTTCAGCCGTTCCAGCGTCTTTTTCAGCTGTTCCAGCTCCTCCTGCCCGGGCACGGTGATGGGCGGCTCACCGGGATCCGGATCCGGGTCTGGCTCCGGGATCTGGCCCCGGGCCTCCTTCAGATATTCGTACAGCTTATCCACCGCCGCGCCCGCCTTGGCCGCCGCGCCGGCGGCAATGGCCTCCTTGGCCCCATCCAGCTGTGCCTGCCCCTTTTCCACCTGGTCCTTGGCCTTCTGCAGATCCAGCTTCCTCTTGTTCAGTTCGGTACGCACCGCATCCGCCAGCTTCTCCGACAGGGCGTCCAGCTTGGCCTCGTCCAGGATCACATGGGCCTCCCGGGTCACGGCGCCGCTGACCGAAATGCTGGCCACGCCGGACACGCCCTCCAGCTTGGGGGACAGCTCTCCGGTGACGAAATCGCTGAGCGCGTACACGTCCATGTCCTCCCGGGTCACGGCGGCCACCATCACCGGCAGCATGGAGGGATTGATCTTCAGCACATAGGGGGCGGAGACGGTGTCGTCCCAACTGCCCTGCAATACGGAGATCTTCTGCTGGATGTCCACACTGATGGTATCCATATTGGCGCCGTCCTCAAACTCCAGCGTGACCATGGATACGCTGTCCTGGCTGGTGGAGGTGACGGTCTTGATCTTATCCAGCGTAGCCATGGCCTGCTCCACCGGCCTGGTGATGGACTGCTCGATGGACTCCGGGCTGGCGCCGGGATCAGAAGTGACGATGATGACATAGGGAAAGTCCATGTTGGGCAGCAGATCCGGCGTCATTTTCAGATACGCCACCACGCCCAGCACGATAATGCCCAGCACCGTCACAAAGATCGTCAGCGGTTTTTTCACGCTGAAGCCGGCCATACCCGTCCCTCCTTCTTCCGCCTGCAGCGCCCATGCGCCCAGGGTAAAACTGTAATAATGTGTAAGTGTACCATCCCCGCCGCCGACTTGCAAGCGGAACGGCGCAGAATTCACGAAAGCGTTACAAATACAGGGTTTTTTCGGAAAAATAGTTCGGAGCTCGTAGTATTCTTTGCGCCGTCTTTATGCGTCCGGACGATGAAAAACGCGGACGCACCTGCGTCCGCGTTTTTCGCAAATAAGAAAGAGAAAAGGGAAGAAAACAGCAAAATCAGCCGGTGCCCCGTTACAGCAGCGTGCACAGCAGGCGCAGCTCGGCGGCCAGCCACACCGGCATCAGCATGGCGGTGACACGGCACACGGGGTTGATGTTCCCCGTCAGCAGGCACACCAGCGTGAACGCCAGAATAACCGCGATCACAACAGCGGCGATCGCCTTTGCCGGGGAAGTCTTGGTTTTCGTGTTTGTCATAGGGAACAACTCCTTTCTGTATTGTGGCCAAATCATACCACAAAGGTTAGTGCTTGTAAAATTGATTATTCTACGGTATAATATAGATACAAACTATAATTTGGAGAGCCGCCTATGACCAACCTGGACATCGAGACCTTTTTCGCCGTGCTGGACCACGGCACCATGACGGCGGCGGCCGAGGCGCTGTACATCACCCAGCCGTCCCTGTCCGCCCGGCTGAAGGCACTGGAGGACCAGGTAGGCGCGCCCCTGTTCCACCGTGGCAAGGGCCAGCGCCGCATCACCCTGACGGATGCGGGCCAGCACTTCCTGCCTCTGGCCCGCCGGTGGCAGAACCTGCTCTCGGAGACGCAGACCTTCGCCGCCGCGGAAAAGCGGGAGTTCCTCCACGTCATCGCCGCCTACACCGCCAACCAGTACATCCTGCCCCCGGTGTACCAGCGCTTTCTGGAGCGCGAGCTGCCGGTGAACCTGTGGGTGGAGTCCATGCGGACGGACCAGGCGGTGTCCGCCGTGGCCCGGGGCGACGCGGACATGGCCATCGTGGACGGCGCATTGCACTACGATCTGCAGATCGAAGCCAAACCCCTGTTCCGCGAGGGCTTCTTCCTTGTGGTGCCCAGAACGGTGGCACTGACGGAACCGGTAGAGGCCACCACCCTGCACGTGCAGGACGAGATACTCATCTACGGCCAGCCGGAGATACAGCAGTGGCACGACTACTGGTTCGGCGTGGACGCCCGCCCCCTGCTGTACGCCGACACGCCCCAGCTGGCCGAGACCCTGCCCGCCTGCGGCAAGCGCTGGAGCATCATCCCCGCCGGCGCCACCGAGCCCTATCTGCGGATGTTCAGCAACGTGCAGGTGCTGCGCCTGGCCCACCCGCCGGCGGAGCGCACCTTCTACCTGGTCACACCCAAGGGCCGCGCCCTCTCCGCCGCCGCGGAGACACTGCTGGAGGACCTGCGGACGCAGATACAGCATGTGGAGGGCATCACCTGGTATTGAGCAGCGAAAGAGACACACCCTTCGGTGTGTCTCTTTCTGTCGTTTTGTGTCGCATTCTGTCCTATCCCCGCCGCAGCTGGCCCCGGATCAGCCGCGTCACCGCGTCTGCCAGCCACCCGATGGCCGGCAGGCGCTCCATGGCCTGTCCGTAGATACGCCGGGCGTCCGGCACCTCCCGGTCGCTTCCGGTGAACAGACACACCGGCAGCACGCCCCGCAGCCGCAGGGCCGCGGCCTCCGCCGCCGTGTCGTCCACGCCGCGCTTCCCGGTGTAGGCCCATCCGCCCAGGCCGTTGGGTATCCGCTGGTCGTCGTTGGGGCTGGCGTCCGAGAGCACCAGCAGCAGCGACTGCTCGCTGCGCCGCTGCCGCAGCAGCCTGCCCATGGCCCGCAGGGCCAGCCCGTCCCGGTTCCACCCCGCGGCCACATAGTCGAATACCCCCTCGTTCTGCTCCGGATGGTCATAGTCCCGCAGCACCCGCAGCACCGTGCAGCCGCTGACGGAGCAGAACGCCGTCACCCGCACGGGGATGCGGCACCGGCTCAGGCTCTCCGCGATGAGATACGCCTGTGTAGCCAGCTTCTCCTGCTGCCGGTTCTGCGAGGCCGAGCCGTCCAGCAGCAGGTCCACGGACAGCTCTCCCGGCTCCTGCGGCGACCGGCGGGAGAACACCCGCTCGTCCCCCAGCGCCCCGGCGCGCCAGGCCAGCTCCGGCCGCAGCCTCCCGGCGCGGCCCGTACCGCCCTCGTCCTCCGCCCGCAGCAGCAGCGTGTTCTGCAGCTTCTGCGTCAGCTGTGCGATGGCCAGCTTGTTTTCCACCAGATGCTCCTGATAATACGCCCGGTTCTTCTCCCGCTGCTGCCGGAAGTGGGCCGCGTCCCAGGCCGCCTCCGGCGCGGGCGCGCGGCCCACCGGTTCGCCGCGGGTAAAGTGCAGCCGGCAGTTCTTGTGCACGCCGGTGCATAGGGTGCGCTCCGCCTCACTGAGCTGCCCCGGCGTCAGCATGGACGCACCGAAGCAGTCCTCCACATACCGCCGCAGGATCGGCTCCGGCGTCCGGCCCTGCAAAAAGCTGAACAGCGTCTGCTTCTGCAAGCCGCCGCTGCCGCCGGGCGCGTCGTGTGACAGCGCCCGCAGGGCGTTGGGCCGCACAAAGTGCACGCCGCCGCTTTTGTCCCGCTTTCGGCCTACCCACGCCGCCCACTGGCGGTCGTCGGCGGCCCGGCGGGCGCGGCGGAACCAGGTGTACAGCACGCGCTCCGTCCGCTGGATCAGCTGCGCCTCCGTGCTGTCCCCCGGCGCGGCCAGCTCGTCCAGCAGCGGCGACAGGGCCGGGTCCTCCGACTGTTCCAGCACGCGGCAGGCCCAGGCCCGGCGCACGGCGTCCCCGTTCATGCCCTCGGCCACCGGCGTCTGCGCCAGCAGCCGGCGGGCATAGTCCCGCCGCAGCGCCGGCAGCAGCGGCCGTTCCGCCGCGCCGCGGGCGAACACCGCCCCCTCCAGCACCAGGAAGAACACGTCCGTGTACAGTGCCTCCTGCGCCGACCGGTGAAACTCGTTCAGCAGCGGCCGGAACCGGTCAAAGTCGTAATACCGGCAGGCCAGACCCAGCACCGTATTGCCGTACAGCTCGGCATCCCCCGCCCGGTCGAAGGTCAGCAGCTCCGGCTTGCGGGCATAGTCCCCCCAGCCGTTCCACACCTGATTTTCCGCCCGGCGCGTCTCTCTGTCCTGTCTGTCCATATCAGTCGAACAGCTTGTCCCGGGTGGCGTCCTTGGGCAGGCGCGCCCACACCGCGTCCGCCACCAGCTGGCGCTCAAAGGGCTCAAAGGCCTTGTTGATGATGCCCAGGTCCAGCGCCTGCCCGGAGGGTATCCCCTTCTCGATCAGGTGCAGGGCCGCCAGCAGTCCCCGCAGGTCCAGCGCCTTGGTGGATATCTCACCGCTGTCGCACTTGGTCCGCAGGTCCCGGAACAGAGCCGTCAGCTGCTCGGCCCACTCCCGCTTCAGGGTGGGGAAGCTGCGCCGCAGCAGCTTCTGCAAATTCTCGTCGGAGATCACCGGCATATCCACCACCACGAACCGGCTCACCAGCGCCTCGTTCAGCTCACGGGTGCCGGCGTAGCCGTAGTTCATGGTGCCGATGAACCGCGCCGCGTCGTCCAGCTGTATGCGCTCGTACCCCGGCACATCGATGACGCGCCGGTGGTCCAGCGTGGCGTGCAGCACGGCCAGCGCCTCGTTCTTGGCCATGTTCACCTCGTCCAGCACGCCGAAGCCGCCCAGCCGCGCACAGGCGCACACCGGTCCCTCCCGGAACACCACCTGCCCGTCCTTCAGCGTGTCCGCGCCGATCAGGGCCGCCGCGTCCACGTTCACATACATGGACACGTCCCACACCGGCCGGCCGAACAGCGCCGCCAGGTCCTCCGCCAGCACGTTCTTTCCGGTGGCCTTCGGCCCCGCCAGCAGCAGGTGCTCGCCGCACAGCAGCGCCGCCGCCGCGCTCTCCCATACCTCCCTGCCGTAGTAGAGATACTTCGGCACAGGCACGCGCTCCTGCGCCTCCGGCGTCAGGGGGTGGGCCTCCCGGAAGCGGCGTACCTCGTCCAGCAGGCCGCTGTCCACGCCCTCGTCCCGCAATTCCTTCCAGATATCCATAGACTCGCCTCATTTCATCTCCGGATGATGCCAAATTATACTCCCGCCGCCCGCTAAGTGTCCGTTAAGGATGTACGGTCCGTTCCCTTTGTCATATCCGCCCACGTTCCGCCATATAGATAGAGCACAACGGCATGGGAGTGTTGCGTTATGCGAGACGATCTGGAGCAGCGGGCCAAAGAGCTGGCCCTGTACATGATAGAGAACCGGACCACCGTCCGCGCCGCCGCCAAGAAGTTCGGCGTCAGCAAATCCACCGTACACAAGGACCTGTCCGAGCGTCTGGCCCTGTGCGACCGGGCGCTGTACACACAGGTAAAGGCCATACTGGACGAAAACCGTTCCCAGCGGCACATTCGCGGCGGAATGGCCACGCGCCGCAAGTATAAGGGGATATGAAAAAAGGGACGGCGCCGCCGTCCCTTTTCCCGTGCAAACCAAAACGGACACCCTTGCGGATGTCCGTTGCGTTTGGTCATTAGCCAATGTTGTTCAGCTTCAGCGTCAGCGCGCTCTTCTTGTGGGCCGCGTTGTTCTTGTGCAGCAGACCCTTTGCAGCAGCCTTGTCGATCGCCTTGACCGCCACCTTGTAAGTGCCCTCGGCCTCGGTGCGATTGCCTTCAACGGCAGCAGCCTCGAACTTCTTGATAGCAGTCTTCAGTGCGGACTTATTGGCTTTGTTGCGAGCATTTCTCGTCTCTGCCACCAGAACACGCTTCTTAGCAGACTTGATATTCGGCAAACCAAACACCTCCCCGACTTGAATTTTTTGTGCAGCGAAAATATACACTTCCACGCAGGATGATATTTTAGCATCTTTGCCTGAAAAATGCAAGACTTTTTTGCAATTTCCGCGGCAGTTTTTGTATAAAAGCGATTTCACCGGCCATGCTACCCAAAAGCCACAATATTTTGTGTTCAGAAGGGAGCGTTGACCACTACTATGAACCTCTCGCGTACCGATCTGGCCGTGGAAACAGCGGAGGCGCTGCCCACCGGCCGGGATATGTTTGCCCCCGGCACCGGCGTCACCAAGTCCGAATGCCTGCTGTGCGGCTGTCCCGTCACCCGCATCCATGTCCATACCCCGGCGGGCGCTCGGGCCATCGGCAAGCCCGAGGGCCGCTATATCACCATCGACCTGCGCCCCGCCCTGGACCGTCAGGAGGCGCTGACCGGCCGGGCCGCCCTCTGCCTGTGCCGCGAGCTCCGCGCCCTGCTGCCGCCGCCATCTAGCGGTCCCGCCCTGGTGGTGGGCCTGGGCAACGACGCCATGACCCCCGACGCCGTGGGGGCGGCGGCGCTGGAGCACCTGCTGGTCACGCGGCACATGGTCCGTTCCATGCCCCGGCAGTTCGGCGCGCTGACGCCGGTGGCGGCCCTGGCCACCGGCGTGCTGGCCCGCACGGGGGTGGAGACGCTGGAGCTGATCCGCGGCGCGGCGGACCGCCTGCACCCCTCGGTGGTCATCGCCATCGACGCGCTGGCCGCCCGCAGCCGTCACCGGCTGTGTGCCACCGTGCAGCTGGGGGACACGGGCCTGATCCCCGGCAGCGGCGTAGGCAATCACCGCAAGGCAGTCAACGCCCGGACGCTTGGCGTGCCGGTCATCGCCCTGGGCGTCCCCACGGTCATCGACGGCGCGGCCCTCTGCGGCGACGAGGACGCCCCGCCCTCCGGGTTGTTTGTCACGCCCCAGGACATCGACCGCCGCGTCCGTGAGCTGGGCCGGCTCATCGGCTATGGCGTCACCCTGGCGCTCCAGCCCGGCCTGACGCCGGAGGATGCAGCGGCCCTGCTGGGATAGCCCTTGCAAAATCCTCCCCGACGCGGTACAATAGGACATCAAAACTTCGGAACGGGAGGTATCGCACATGGAATTCAACCCCCAGATACAGCTGGCCGGCCTGCTGGAGTGGATGGCCGAGCAGATGAATGCCTGCCACGGCAAGACCGCCGTCATCGGCATCTCCGGCGGCAAGGACAGCTCCACCGTGGCCGCCCTGGCCGTGGCCGCCTATGGCCGCGAAAACGTCCTCGGCGTCCTCATGCCCGACGGCGTCCAGCCGGACATCGACTACTCCCAGGCACTGGTGGAGCACCTTGACCTGCCCCACACCACCATCAACATCCATGACGCCGTTCAGGGCGTGCTGAACGAGATGGAGAAGGCGGGCCTGACCCCCAGCCGCCAGACGAAGGTCAATCTGCCCAGCCGCGTCCGCATGGCCACCCTGTACGCCGTGGCCCAGTCCGTAGAGGGCGGCATCGTCATCAACACCAGCAACCTCAGCGAGGACTGGGTGGGCTACTGCACCATCTACGGCGACAGCGCCGGCGCCTTCTCCCCCCTGGGGATGTACACCACCGAGGAGGTCGTCGCCCTGGGCCGCCAGTTGGGCCTGCCGGAGAAGTTCCTCATCAAGCCGCCGTCCGACGGCCTCACCGGCCTGACCGACGAGGACAATCTGGGCTTCCCCTACCGCGCGGTGAACGAGTACGTCCGCCGCGGCGTGGTGGACCCGGCCATCAAGGAGCGCATCGACGCCCTGCACCGGGCCAGCCGCTTCAAATTCCAGACCCTGCCGGTCTACCACAACGGCCTGCCCATGGCGCTGACCGATGAGACCGATTATTATAACTGAGCCCCGTTTCCTTTTGTGCGCCTTTTTTCTCTCCGTCTTTTGAGAATACAGGGCTTTGGATCCTTCGGGAACGCAAAGGCACACCATGACTGCCTCAAAAGTATAAAAAAGAGCACATAAGCAGCACATGCAGAGGACAACCAGGTAAACGCTGCGTAAACCGAAAAGCAAGCAAACATACGTTGCCGAAAGCAAAAAAAAGCAGAAACACCCCGGCCGAATGGCCGGGGTGTTTCCGTGTGTTTGTGTTAGGAGAGAGAGAAAATCACATCAGGAAGTGTTGTTCCTTTGGATGATGCTATAATACCCTCTAATTTTGGCCGAATCTTGAAGCGGCCATGAACAATTTGTGAATTCTGCCTTTTGCGCCGTGTTTTTTCCACAGCAGACAGCGCATTTCACTGGAATTTTCTGCTCTCGGCCACAGCCATCTGGTCGCAGCGGTTGTTTTTTTCGTTCTCCGCGTGGCCCTTCACCCAGTGGCAGCGCACCTCGTGGATATCGGTCAGCGCCAGCAACTGCTCCCACAGGTCCGGGTTCAGCGCCGGCTTTTTGTCGCTCTTCACCCAGCCCCGCTGCTGCCAGCTTCTGGCCCAGCCCTTTTCCAGCGCGTCGATGACGTACTTGCTGTCGCTGTACAGCTCCACCACGCACGGCTCCTTCAAAAGCCGCAGCGCCTCGATGACGGCGGTCAGCTCCATGCGGTTGTTGGTGGTCTGGGCCGCGCCGCCGGAGAGTTCCTTCTCCGCACCCTTATAGCTGAGTATCGCCCCCCAGCCGCCCGGGCCGGGATTGCCGGAGCAGGCCCCGTCGGTGTAGATCGTAACGGTTCTCATATATCCTTCCTTCACTCCACCCCAACGACCCGCACGGTCCCGTCCTGCACGGTAAAGCGCACGTTCTTTCCTGCGTAAGCCATGCCGTACACGCGGTCGGGGTCGTCCTGATACCGGGGCCGCGGGTCGGCGGCCAGGGCGCTCAGCAGCCCGTGGCGCTGCCCGCTGTCGAACCGCGCCAGCAGCTCCGGGGGAAAGTCCACCGTCAGCACCGCGCCGGCATCGCCGCCGGTAAAGCCGCCGGCGGCGTCGGGATAGCTGTCCGCGTAGGCCAGATAGGGTTTGATGTCCACGATGGGTGTTCCGCTGACCATATCCGCGCCGCGGACATACAGCACCGGACCCTCCGGCTCGTCCAAGGCCACACGCTCCAGCTCCACGGCGGAGAGCCCGAGGCTGTTAGGCCGGAAGGGCGAACGGGTGGCGAACACGCCCACGCGCTCGTTGCCACCCAGCCGGGGCGGCCGCACCGTAGGCGACCAGCCCTGCCGCTGCGCCCGGTCAAACTGCCAGATGAGCCAGATGTGTGAAAAGCCCTCCAGGCCCCGCACCGCATCCACGTCCCGGAAGGGCTTTTCGAACACGATGCGTCCGGGGCAGTCGGCGATGCCGCTCTGCCGCGGCACGCCGAACTTCTCCGCAAAGGGCGTCTCTATCCGCGCAATGATGTCCAGCCCGGAGCCGTTCACAGCGGGGCCTCCTCCGACGCGGGCTGCTCCTTCTCCTCGGGATCGGCCAGAGCCAGCGAGATGACCCGGTCGCCCTCCTCCTTGAAGCGCATGACGATGACGCCCTGGGTGGCGCGGCCCGCCACGCGGATATTTTCCACAGGTGTGCGGATCAGGATGCCCGCCGCCGTCACCAGCAGCAGGTCCTCGGTACCGTCCACCACCTTCATGCCCACCACCGGGCCGGTCTTGTCCGTGACCATATAGTTGCGGATACCCATGCCGCCGCGGTTGGTAATGCGGTACTCCTCAATAGGCGTCCGCTTGCCGTAGCCGTTCTCGGTGATGGACAGCACGGTCTTGTCCGCGTCGGCGCGGGCGGCGCCAATGACATAGTCGCCCTCCCGCAGGCGAATGCCCCGGACGCCCACGGCCGTGCGGCCCATGGCGCGCACATCCGTCTCGTCGAAGCAGACCGCCTGACCGTCGTGGGTGGCGATGAGCACACGGTCATGGCCCCGGGTCTCTACCACGGAGATCAGCTGGTCGCCCTCGTCCAGCGTCAGGGCGCGGATGCCGTTGTTCCGCAGGTTCTTCAGGGCGCTGACCTCCAGACGCTTCACCGTGCCGTTCCGGGTGGTCATGAACAGGTACAGCTCCTCGTCTCCCGTCTCCCGGAAGTGGAGCATGGCCTGTACGCGCTCGCCCGTCTCCACCTGAATGATGTTGACGATGTTCACACCCTTGGCTGCCTTGCCGCTCTCGGGGATCTGATAGCCCTTCTTGCGGTAGACCTTGCCGGTGTCGGTAAAGAACAGAATATAGTCATGGGTAGACGCGGTGAACACGTCCACCACCGTGTCCTCCTCACGGGTGGTGATGCCCTTCTTGCCCATGCCGCCCTTACTCTGAGCGGCGTATTCGCTGACCGGCGTGCGCTTGATGTAGCCGTTCTCCGTCAGGGTGAAGACGCACTGCTCCTCCTCGATCAGGTCCTCGATGTCCAGCTCGTCCTCCACGTCCTGGATCTCGGTCTTGCGGTCGTCGCCGAACTTGTCGGCAATGGCGGTCAGCTCCTCCTTGAGGATGGACTTCACCAGACTCTCGTCGCTGAGGATACGAAGGAAGTAGGCGATCTTCTCCTCCAGCTCCTTGTACTCGGTCTGCAGCTTCTCCCTGTCAAGACCCTGCAGCGCCTTCAGGCGCATATCCAGAATGGCCTGGGCCTGCACGTCGTCCAGCCCGAAGCGCTGCATCAGGTTCTCCTTGGCGTTGTCGTAGCTGCTGCGGATGATCTTGATGACCTCGTCGATGTTGTCCTGGGCGATCAGCAGGCCCTCCAGCAGGTGGGCGCGCTCCTGGGCCTTTTTCAGGTCGAAGCGGGTCCGGCGGATGATGATCTCCTCCTGGAACTTCAGGTACTCGTCGATGATGTGCCGCAGGGACAGTATTTTCGGCTGCCGCTGGTTTTCCACAAGCGCCAGCATATTGATGGCAAAGGTGGTCTGGAGCTGGGTCTGGGCGAACAGGCGGTTCAGCACTACCTGGGGATTGGCATCGCGCTTGAGCTCGATGACCATTCGCATACCGTTGCGGTCGGACTCGTCCCGGATGTCGGAGATACCCTCCAGGCGCTTGTCCTCTACCTGGTCGGCGATGGCCTTGATGAGCATCCGCTTGTTCACCTGATAGGGCAGCTCCGTGATGATGATACGGGTGCGGCCGTTGTTGAACTCCTCAAACTCATGCCGGGCACGGACCATGAGCCTGCCACGGCCCGTGGCGTAGGCGGCGCGGATGCCGCTGCGGCCCATGATGATGCCGCGGGTAGGGAAGTCGGGTCCCTTGACGTGCTCCATCAGGTCGCTGAGGGTGGCGTCCGGGTCGTCCAGCACGCAGATGCACGCGCCGATGACCTCCCGCAGGTTGTGGGGCGGGATGTTGGTGGCCATGCCCACGGCGATACCGCTGGAGCCGTTCACCAGCAGATTGGGGAACCGGCAGGGCAGCACACGGGGCTCCTTGCGGCTCTCATCGAAGTTGGGGTCCCAGTCCACCGTGTCCTTTTCGATGTCGCGGAGCATCTCGTTGGAGATCTTGCTGAGACGGGCTTCGGTGTATCGGTAGGCGGC
>ENA-UERG01002715-UERG01002715.1-human-gut-metagenome-genome-assembly--contig:-NODE-2715-length-12253-cov-4.745894_pt1 | contig 12253 bp, 10 predicted proteins | sample MGYA00242954_ERZ507954 | MGnify/ENA primary metagenome ERZ507954 (study PRJEB26167, sample SAMN06115478) | human gut metagenome | host: Homo sapiens | place: China:Sichuan | collected 2015-01-21... | reverse complement strand
CTGATCCCGCTGGTGCTGGCAGGCTATGCCCGCTACCTGAAGGGCATCGACGACAACGGCCAGCCCTTCGAGATCTCTCCCGATCCGCTGCTGGCTGAGCTGCAGGCCATCGTCAACCCCTTGGAGGTCAAGGAAGGCGAGCAGGACTTCAGCTGCCTGAAGGCTCTGTACAGCCGTGCCGATGTGTTCGGCGTGGACCTGTACGCTGTCGGTCTTGGCGAAAAGATCGAGGGCATGGTCAAGGAGCTGTACGCTGGTAACGGCGCAGTGCGCAAGACCCTGCACAAGTACACTCTGGCCCGCTAAAACTTTATAACGCTATTTCCGTGACCCACGCTGCGCTTTTGCTTTGCCGCAGCGTGGGTTTTTGTTTTGTGAAAATTGTTATGTAAAAATAGAATCCCGGAGCGTCCGCAGACGCTCCGGGATTTCAAAAGAACCATAATTTTCCGCTATTCATGCGCAGAGCAAAGCGGAGCGCATGAAAAATCGTCACGGTGCCCTTATTTCCGGCAGTCGTGCAGGCTGGCAGCGGGCAGGGCGCTGCTCAGCAGGCTCCATGCGGCATCCATGCTCTCGTTCAGCAGATAGGCCTGATTCTTCTGGACGTAGATGTACACAGCCTCTTTGGTGCGGTAGGCGCAGTACACGGTGTTCCAAGTGTAGCGGTTGGTGGGCTCGGTCTTGTTCTGCTCACCGGCCATCCAGACCGAAAGCCCGGCGGCGTCCAGTTCCAGCCGGTAGAAGGGACGGGGCAGACCCAGCTTTTTGATCTGCTTGGAGAGGTTGGCAAAGAAGGTACCGAAGTATACGGCGGGCAGACCGATGGCTACGATGGCCAGCACGGCGGTCAGCAGCCCGGCACCCTCCCGCTTGCCGATCTGGCTCAGGCAGATGCCGGCACACACCAGCAGAATGGCGGTGAACACCGCCGGACGCTGCCAGCCCTTGTTGTGGCGCAGCAGGTCAAAAGATGCAAAATCGTGAAAGCTTTTTTCATCCATCTGAACGGAAACGCAAACATTCTGGGTCATAAAGTTACCCTCCTTTTTGGGCATAGTACCACATTTACCGGCAAGAAGCAAGCAAAAGATGCATCGGCGGCGGTGCATCCGGCTTGCAAACCGCCCGCAAGGCGTGGTAAAATAAGATATTATCTGGGGTGTATCTGAAAAGTCGAAAATTTAGTCTATTTCTACAAGCACAGCTGGATTTTGCGTGAATCAGCCTTGAAATCCACAAAGGATTCCTGCGGCTATTTGCCTTAAATCCCGCTTGTGCTTGCGAAATATTCGTCATTTTCTTTGTTTTCAGATACACCTTAACACGGAAAGGGGAGATGGTATGCTGTTCCGATTGCCGATCGTCAGGTTTTTCAACCGCATCCTCAACCGCATCACGGTCACGGTGGTGCTGGTGGCATTGCAGCTTGCATGGCTGGCGTGGGTGTTCTTCGCCCTCACCACCGGCGCGGCGCGGGTGTGGGTCACCGGGGTGCTCAACGGGTTAAGCCTGCTGATCATTCTGTATCTGGTGCGCAAGGACGAAAACAGCGCCTATAAGGTGGGCTGGATCGCCCTCATCGGGCTGTTGCCGCTGCTGGGCGGTGCGCTGTATCTGGCCTTTGGCAACAAGCGGCCCTCCCGCCGTCTGCGCAGCAAAATGCAGGCGGTGGAGCAGGCGCACCGGGCAGACCGTGCTCAGCAGCCCGGACAGACCGCCGGTCTGTGCGATGAAAACCGGGGCGTGAGCCGTTACCTGACCCAATACGGCTGCTACCCCGCATGGCAGAACACCACCGCCCGGTATTTCTCCTGCGGTGAAGCCATGTATCCGGCATTGCTGGCCGACCTTGAAAAGGCAGAAAAGAGCATCTTTCTGGAGTTTTTCATCGTCAGTCAGGGCAAGATGTGGCAGGGCGTGGAGGACATTCTGCGGCGCAAGGCGGCACAAGGGGTGGACGTGCGGCTGATCTACGATGACTTCGGCAGTCTGCTGGGCCTGCCCAAGGACTTTGTGGTGCGCATGGAGCGGGCGCATATCCGCTGCATCCCCTTTAACCCGGTGGTGCCGCTGCTCTCGCTGGTGATGAATCACCGCGACCACCGCAAGATCGTGGTGATAGACGGCAAGGTGGCGTATACCGGCGGCATCAATCTGGCCGATGAATATATCAACGCGATCACCCGCTTCGGCTACTGGAAGGACGCAGGCTTGCGCATCGAGGGCGCTGCGGTGTGGAACTTTACCGTGATGTTTCTGGATTTCTGGAACGCCTTCCGTCCCTTTGAGCAGGATTACAGCGCCTTCCGTCCGCAGTTTGCGGTGCTGCCCGCCAGCGATGGGGTGGTGCAACCCTACGCGGACAGCCCGCTGGACGAAGAGCCGGTGGCAGAAACGGTCTATCTGGATGTTCTGGCACAATCACAGCAGTACGTTTATTTTTATACGCCTTACCTTGCCATCGGCGAGGAGATGCTGGACGCGCTGCGCAACGCCGCCAAGCGCGGGGTGGATGTGCGGCTGGTGCTGCCGGGCATCCCGGACAAAAAGCTGGTGTTCCGGCTGAGCCGCTCGTACTATCTGCCCCTGCTGCGGGCGGGGGTGCGCATCTACGAGTATACCCCGGGCTTCCTCCACGCCAAGTGCTGCGTCAGCGATGACCGCGCGGCGGTGGTGGGCAGCATCAATATGGACTACCGCAGTATGTTTCTGCACTTCGAGTGCGGGGTGCTGCTGCTGCAAAACAGTCAGGTGCTGGCCTTGCGGGACGATGTGCGCCGCACCCTGCCCCAGTGCCGGGAGGTGCAGTGCGCGGACTGCCGCACCGGTCTGGCCGGTACGGTGCTGGACAGCGTGCTGCGGCTGTTAAGTCCTTTGATGTAACTGTCTGCTCATAAAATCCCGCGCGGCGGGGCACACTAGCTCCAAAGCCTGCATCTGCAATGCAGGCACGGAAAGGGAGCGTATGTGACGATATGAAACAGGCATCGCGATGGTTTTTGTGCTGCACGCTGGCGGCAGCACTGGCATTGACCGGCTGCGGCGGGGGAAGTTCCGGCAGCAGCTCCGGTACTATGAGCGGCAGTACCTCTGCGGGCAGCAGCGCGGCGCAAGGCGCAGCGTGGCGCACCGGGTTGGGGGTTCTGACCGAAGCGGCCGGCACAGACCGTGTAGGGAATATCCGCACGGTGGCGGCTGCCGTGCTGCTGGACGCGGACGGTAAGCTGGCCGGGGTGACACTGGATGAGCTGGAGCTTTCAGTCAGCGCGGACGGCACCGGCAAGGTGACCACCCCCACCGACACCCGTACCAAGCGCCAGAAGGGGAAAGACTACCCGCTGGCAGAGGTGTCCGGCCTGAAAAAAGGCTGGGCAGAGCAGGCCGATGCCTTTGGCGATTGGCTTAAAGGCAAGACCCCGGACGAGGTGAAAAAGCTGAAAACGGATGCAGACGGCAAGCCTACCGATGCAGACCTTTTGTCCGGCTGCACCATTGCGGTGGACCGCTACCGGGATGCCATCGTCCGCGCCTGCGAGAATGCGCAGGTGCTGGGTGCTGCCCGGGGCGATACGGTCAAACTGGGCGTAGAGGTGGCAGAAATGCCGCAGGGGCTTACGGGCACAGACGACAAGGACGCACAGGTGCAGGCTAAGATCACGCTGGCGGTGGTGACCATGGACGAGAACGCCCGGGTGACCAGCGCTATCGGCGATATGACCGAGCCGGAGCTGACCGTCAGCGCGGATGGTACTGTGTCTGCCCCGCGGGAGCCGGTGTACACCAAAAACGAGCTGGGCGACCGTTACGGAATGCGCAGCGCAAGCGCGTTAGGCAAGGAATGGTACGAGCACAGCGCAGGCTGGTGCGGCTATCTGAAGGGCAAAAACGCCGTGGAGATCGGCAAGCTCTCCGCAGACGGCACGGATGCCGACCTGAAGGCGCTGTGCACCATCTCAGTTACCGACCTGCAAAAAGCGGCGCTGAAGGCCATGGCGGAGCAGTAATCATAAAAACAGGATGTCCCTCTGCACAAAAAGTGCGGGGGGATTTTTTATGGATACCCCCTCAGGCGCAAAGCCGGAAGGGGTATGTGCACACTTTCCCACAAAAAGCGGGCTTACAGGCGGGGCAAAGCAGTGCATTGTGCAAAAAATAAAGGTTTCCTCTTGCAAAACGGCGACAAACGCGCTATTCTATAACCACAGTTTACCACTTTAGCATGGTAAAACGGTGAATCAAGAGGGAAGCGGGACGCAGAACGTCCCCCATGGGAGGAAAAAGATATGAAGCTCAAGCGTATTGCAAGTGCATTTCTGGCCGGTGCTCTGGCACTGAGCCTTGCAGCCTGCGGCGGCAGTGCATCCACCTCTGCGGCGGCGTCTGCTTCCGGCAGCGCAGCCGGTTCGACTTCTTCCGCAGCGGGCAGCGATCTGGACTACATCAAGGGCAAGGGCAAAATGGTCATCGGCTACACCGTGTACGAGCCCATGAACTACACCGACGCCGACGGCAACTTTACCGGCTTTGATACCGAACTTGCCACTGCGGTGTGTGCAAAGCTGGGTGTGGAGCCGGAGTTTGTAGAGATCAACTGGGACACCAAGGTGGTGGAGCTGGATGCCAAGAGCATCGACTGCATCTGGAACGGCATGACCCTGACCGAGGATATCATGGCCAACACCGCCACCACCAAGGCCTACGCCAAGAACGCACAGGTCGTGGTGGTCAAGGAGAGCACCGCCTACACCTCCACCGCCGACCTTGCCGGTAAGACCGTGGTGGCTGAGGCGGGTTCTGCCGGTGAGGCTGCCATTCAGGGCGACGAGAACCTTGCCAAGGCAGACTACGTTTCCAAGAGCGTGCAGACCGACTGCCTGATGGAAGTGGCTGCCGGTACGGCAGATGCCGCTGTGCTGGATCTGACCCTTGCCAACGCCATGATCGGGGAAGGCACCGACTATGCAATCCTGAAGATCGTGGACGAGCTGAATGCCGAGGAGTACGGCGTGGCCTTCCGCAAGGGCAGTGATGCCGCCGCCGTAGTGGACGCCGCCTTTGACGCGATGAAGGCTGACGGCACCATGCAGGCACTGGCCGAGAAGTACGAGCTGGCGCTGGCCGACTGAGCCGTGCGTAAAACAAAACGATAGATGGGTGTGTTTTTGTGTCTGTGATCCTTGGGCGCCTTTCCGGCGCGTTCCTGCTCAACTGTGAGTTGTTTGCCCTTACGCTGCTGTTTGCGCTGCCGCTGGGGCTGGTGGTGGCCTTTGGCTCCATGAGCCGGTGCAGGCTGCTGTCCGGTGCGGTAAAGACCTTTGTCTGGGTCATCCGCGGTACGCCGCTGATGCTGCAGATCATCGTCATTTATCTGGGCCCCGGTCTGCTGGGCATGAATAACCCGTGGCCCTCCGGCTCCGGCGGACGCATGGTGGCGGCGGTGGTGGCCTTTGCCATCAATTACGCCTGCTACTTCTCCGAGATCTACCGCGGCGGCATCGAAGCCGTTCCCAAGGGCCAGACCGAGGCCGGTCAGGTGCTGGGCATGACCAAGACCCAGATCTTCTTCAAGGTGACGCTGCTGCAGGTGGTCAAGCGCATTCTGGCCCCCATGGGCAATGAGGTGATCACCCTCGTCAAGGATACCTCGCTGGCAAACACCATTGCCAACAAGGAAATCATCATGATGGCCAAGGAGTACAGTGCAAAGGGCTTGATCTGGCCGCTGTTCTCCACTGCCATCTTCTTCCTGGTGTTCGTGGGCGCACTCACCCTGCTGTTTGGCTGGGCCGAAAAGAAACTGGATTATTTCCGCTGATGAAAGGGAGGAAATTGGATCATGGCACTGCTTGAAGCCTCCGGCATTGGCAAAAACTTTGGCGATACCAAAGTACTCAAGGATATCTCACTCACGCTGGAACAGGGCGAAGCGCTGGCGATCATCGGCTCGTCCGGCTCCGGTAAGACCACCCTGCTGCGCTGCCTGAACTTTCTGGAACGGCCGGACACCGGCATCATCAAGGTGAACGGCGAGACCATGTGGGACGCTGCCGACCCCGCCACCCAGCGCGAGAGCGAGATCCGCAAAAAGCGGCTTCACTTTGGTCTGGTATTCCAGAACTTCAACCTCTTCCCGCAGTACACCGCCCTGCAGAACGTAATGCTGGCGGGTGAACTGCTGGCGAAGGAGCGCCCGGACTACAAGGCCAACAAAAAGGCCATCCATGCCGAGCTGGAACAGCAGGCACAGGAACTTCTGGCCCAGATGGGCCTTTCTGCCCGGGCAGGCCACTACCCGCACCAGCTTTCCGGCGGTCAGCAGCAGCGCGTGGCCATTGCCCGCGCACTGGCTCTGCACCCGGACATTCTCTGCTTCGACGAGCCGACCTCGGCCCTCGACCCGGAGCTGACCGGCGAGGTGCTGCGCGTCCTGCGCGACCTTGCCGACCGCAAGACCACCATGATCATCGTCACCCACGAGATGCACTTTGCCCGTGACGTGGCCGACCGCATCATGTTCATGGATGGCGGCGTGGTGGTGGAGGAAGGCCCTGCCAAGCAGCTCATTGAGCACCCACAGGAGGAGCGCACCAAACAGTTCCTTGCGCATTACTCGGAATAAGCAAAATCACCAATTCTTGCGGCAAAAATTCGTAAATGTTGATGCAATGCAAATCTTGTAAATCCTGCGTCACTCCACTATAATATCATTCATGAATGTACACGACGTCCTGCCCCTTTCCGGCAGGGCGTTTTTCACGGCAAAAATCACGACATCAAGCCGGTTCCCAGTGTGGCAGGAGGATTTTATACTATGACAAAGGATATGACCCAAGGCAGTCCGCTCAAGCTGATCCTTGCGTTTGCGGTGCCGCTGATGCTGGGCAGCCTGTTCCAGCAGTTCTACAATCTGGCCGATACCATCATCGTGGGCCGCTTTGTGGGCGTGGAAGCGCTGGCCGCTGTGGGCAGCGTGGGCGGTTTGAACTATCTGGTGCTGGGCTTTGTGAACGGCATCGCCTGCGGCTTTTCCATCCCCATCTCGTGGACTTTCGGCGCAAAGGACTACAAGGAGATGCGCCGCTACACCGCCAATACCGTGTGGCTGTCCATCTTCTTTGCGGTGGTGCTGACCATTGTCACTGTGGCGCTGACCCGCTCGGTGCTGGTGTGGACGAACACCCCGGAAAACATCATCGACCTTGCGGATATCTACATCCGCACCATTTTTGCAGGCATCCCCTTCACTCTGCTTTATAATGTGACCAGCGCCCTGATGCGTGCACTGGGCGACAGCAAGCGCCCGCTGTATTTCCTGCTGGTGGCAAGCTTTTTGAACATCGGGCTGGATCTGGTGTGCATCATCGTGTTCCAGATGGGGGCATTCGGTGCGGCATTTGCCACTGTGGTCAGTCAGGCTGTGGCGGGTCTGGGCAGTCTTTTGTACATCCTGCGCCACTACCCGGAGCTGCGCTGGAGCAGGGAAGAGGGCTGTTTCAGCCTGACCCACTGCGCAAAGCTGTGCAGCATGGGCATTCCCATGGGCCTGCAGTGCAGCATTACGGCCATTGGCAGCGTGGTGCTGCAGGGTGCGGTGAACGGTCTGGGCAGCGACATCGTGGCCGCGCAGACCGCCGGCGGCAAGGCTGCGCAGTTCCTCTGCGTGCCGCTGGAGAGTATCGGCACAGCGATGACCACCTATGCCAGCCAGAATATGGGCGCAAAGGACCTGGACCGTGTGGACCGGGGTGTGTACACCGCCCTCGGCATCGGCTGCGTATACAGCATTGCGTCCTTCCTCATCCTGCGCGTGACGGATAAGCTGCTCATCGGCCTGTTCCTGGATGCCAGCGAGACCGCCATCATGGCCAATGCCCAGAGCTTTATCTTCTGGAACAGCGTATTCTACATCCCGCTGGCGGTGCTCATTATCTACCGCTACACCATTCAGGGTCTGGGCTTCTCCGGCCTTGCCATGTTTGCCGGTGTGGCCGAGATGATCGCCCGCGCCATGGTGGGCTTCTGGTTCGTGCCGCTGTGGGGCTACTTTGCCGCCTGCATCGCAAGCCCGGTGGCATGGCTCTTTGCCTGCTTCTTCCTGATCCCGGCCTATTTTGTGGTGTTCCGTAAACTGCAAAAGGAAAAGCAGCAGGAAGCCGCCGCAAAGGTGCAGTAAGGGTTCATAAAAAATGCTTTTTCTTTTCGCCCTTTCATGCTATAATAAAAGTTAAATACGGCTTTTGCCGTAACAGGGCAGGGGTTATAAGTCTTTGAAAAGCTGTCGCCGCAGGCGACTGATGAGGGTGCTGTTGCCAAGAAATACCCCTCATCCGGTGCTGTGCGCCATCTTCCCCCCAAGGGGTGAAGGCTAAGGGGACGGCTGTTTTCGGGATGAATAGCCGCACTGCCGGGGCAATGCCCGCAATTGCGGCGGGCGGGAAAATACAAAAAGAGAGGCGAATCGAGATGTTGGATATGATCAAATGCAGCACCGGCGGTGCGTACTATGCGCGCGGAGAGTGGGTGCCCGCAGATGGCAATGCACCCGCTGCACTGGCAGCAAAGGGCTTTGATGCCGCTGCCGTTGCCACGGCTAAGACCGGTACCATGGCCTACAATATTATGCAGGCACACAACACCAGCGGCGATGCCGAGAACCTGAAGATCAAGTTTGATGCCATGGCAAGCCATGACATCACCTTTGTGGGCATCATCCAGACCGCCCGTGCTTCCGGGCTGGAAAAGTTCCCCATTCCTTATGTGCTTACCAACTGCCACAACAGCCTGTGCGCTGTGGGCGGCACCATTAACGAGGACGACCACCGCTTTGGCCTGTCCGCCGCCAAAAAGTACGGCGGTATCTTTGTGCCCCCGCACATGGCAGTCATCCACCAGTATATGCGCGAGCGCTTTGCGGGCTGCGGCAAAATGATCCTTGGCTCGGACTCCCACACCCGCTACGGCGCACTGGGCACCATGGCTATCGGCGAGGGCGGCGGCGAGCTGGCAAAGCAGCTGCTGGGTCGCACCTATGATGTTGCCCGCCCGGGTGTGGTGGCCATCTACCTGACCGGCAGTCTGCCGGCGGGCTGCGGCCCCCACGATGTAGCCATTGCCCTTGTGGGCAAGCTGTTCAAGAGCGGCTACGTCAAAAACAAGGTCATGGAGTTCGTGGGCCCCGGCATTGCTTCCCTGCGGCAGGATACCCGCAACGCCATTGATGCCATGACCACCGAGACCACCTGCCTGTCCTCCATCTGGGAGACCGACGAAGTTACCCAGCGTTTTCTGGCAGTGCATGGCCGTGCAGCAGACTATAAAAAGCTGACACCGGCTGACCTTGCCTACTACGATGGCGTGGTGGAGGTGGATCTTTCTGCCATCCGTCCCATGATCGCCCTGCCCATGCACCCCTCCAACGCCTTTACCATTGAGGAGCTGAACGCAAATCTGGAGGACATCCTCCACGCCTGCGAACAGGATGTGCAGAAGCTGATCGGCCGCAAGGACGTGCAGCTGGACCTGTGCAGCAAGATCGAAAACGGTAAGCTGCGGGTGGATCAGGGCGTTATTGCAGGCTGCGCAGGCGGTCTGTACGACAGCATCTACGAGGCTGCTTCCATCCTCAAGGGTCATACCGGCGGCTGCGGCGACTACGCTCTGAGCGTTTACCCCGGCAGCCAGCCCATCATGATGGAACTGGTGCGCACCGGCGTCATTGGCGAGTTGATGGCCAGCGGCGCTACCATCCGCACCGCCTTCTGCGGCCCCTGCTTCGGCGCAGGCGATGTGCCCGCCAACGGTGCACTGTCCATCCGTCACACCACCCGCAACTTCCCCAGCCGCGAGGGCTCCAAGCCCGGCAGCGGCCAGCTGTCCGGTGTGGCACTGATGGATGCCCGCAGCATTGCAGCCACCACCGCAAACGGCGGCATCCTGACCCCCGCCACCGACATTGACTATGATCCCACCGTGCCGGAGTACCAGTACGATGCTTCCAGCTACGACACCCGCGTGTATCAAGGCTTTGGCAAGGGCGATTACGATGCCCTGCTCAAGTTTGGCCCCAACATCAAGGACTGGCCGGAGATCGCACCGCTGGGCGACAACCTGCTGCTGAAGGTAGCTTCTTATATCACCGACCCTGTCACCACCACCGACGAACTGATCCCCTCCGGTGAGACCTCTTCTTACCGCTCTAACCCCCTGGGTCTGGCCGAGTTCACCCTCAGCCGCAAGGACCCGGAGTATGTGGGCCGCGCCAAGGCTGTGCAGGCCGAAGAGAACGCCCGCCGCGCCGGTGCAGGGGATGCCGCCCTGCTGGCAAAGGTGAACGCCGTGCCCGGCTGCGAACAGCTGAGCTGGGACGATATCCAGATCGCCTCTACCATCTTTGCGGTCAAGCCCGGCGACGGCTCTGCCCGTGAGCAGGCCGCCAGCTGCCAGCGTGTGCTGGGTGCCGGTGCCAATATCGTAACCGAGTACGCTACCAAGCGTTACCGCTCTAACCTCATCAACTGGGGTATGCTGCCCCTGCAGCTGGCAGGTGCCACCCCCTTTGGTCTGGGGGACTATGTGCTCATCCCCAATGTGCGGGAAGTACTCAAGGGCGACCTGCAGAACATCAAGGCCTACGTTCTGGGCGATACCGTCAAGGAGTTTGAGCTGTACATGGCTCCGCTCACCACCGACGAGCGCCAGATCCTGGCTGATGGCTGCCTGATCAATTTCTATAAGCACTAAGGAAGTAACCCGCTATGTCCTGTGACCTGCATATCCATTCCACCTGCTCAGACGGTGCTGTGCCCATCGAGCGGCTGGCGTCCATCGCTGCCCGCACCGGGCTGCACGCCATCGCCCTTTCGGACCACGATACCCTGCTCAGCGCCCAGTACGCCTATGCCCACACCGGGCAGGACGGGGTAGAGCTGATTCCCGCCGTGGAGCTGACCGGCTATGACTTTGATCGGCAGCATCGGGTGCACCTGCTGTGCTACTACCCGGACGTGGACTGCCCGGCGCTGCGGGAGCATTGCGCCATCATGAAGGAGCGCCGCAACGCCTGCGCTTTGCAGAGCGCAAAGGAGCTGGAGCAGCTGTACCCGCAGTTTACCACCGACCTTGCATGGGAGACCACAAAGGCCAGCGGGGTGCTGTTCAAAAGCGGGCTGATGCAGGCACTGGAACTGCTGGGTCTGACCGATGGCAGCATCTACGGCGAGACCTACCACAAGCTGTTCGGGTGGAACCCCCGGGGCATCGTGTTGCACTCGCCGGAGTATCTGCCGGTGCGGCAGGTGCTGGCTACCGCCAAGGCAAGCGGCGGCGCGGTGGTGTTTGCCCACCCCACGGTGTATAAAAGTATGCCCCTGCTGCGGGAGCTGGCAGCAGAGGGCGCAGTGGACGGCATAGAGGTGTACCACCCCAGCAACAGCCCGGAGGATAGCGCCGAGTGCCATGCTCTGTGCAAGCAGTACGGCCTTGTGGCGACCGCAGGTACGGACTTCCATGGCCGCAACCACAAGCACCCGCACCCCATCGGTACCTGTACCGCACCGGACGAAGCCGCAGCGCAGCTGCGCGCCATCGCCGAAAAACGTAAAAGAGAGAGGACGTAAAGACCATGAGTAAGGAATTTTCCTTCCCGAACAAGGGTACCTGCTCCAAGCAGACCAACTTTGTGCTGAACGATGACCACACCATTGCTTCCATCGAGGTCGTCGGCGGCTGCAACGGCAACCTGAAGGGCATCTGCCAGCTGCTTACCGGCATGAAGGCAGAGGACGCCATTGCCCGTCTGGACGGCACGCTGTGCGGCTTCCGCAGCACCAGCTGCCCGGACCAGATTGCAAAGAACCTGAAAAAGGCTCTGGAACAGATGAACTAAAATCCACCGGAGAGCCGCTGCACAGAACCTTGTGTGGCGGCTCTCTTTTTGCGCGGGGACGATTTTGAATGCCCGCCGCTATGCTCTGGGCATGAATAGCGGAAAATTATTTTAAATTAGTGCAATGCCGGGCAGCCTGCGGGCTGCCCGGCATTGCACTTTTGAGGGAGTGTTTTAAATGATTTTGCGCTGCGCTTTATGTCACAATTTGTACGCATTTCCAGCAAATGAGGGCGGATGTAAAAAATCTATACACCGGGCAAAGTTTGTTTGTTGTTCCGGTTCACTTTGCGGGGTATACTGTTGCCATAGAGAACAGCACGATGAAGGCTGTGAAAAGATATTTTTGAAGCAGGGAGGCTTTTT
>ENA-UERG01002714-UERG01002714.1-human-gut-metagenome-genome-assembly--contig:-NODE-2714-length-12256-cov-5.878233_pt1 | contig 12256 bp, 10 predicted proteins | sample MGYA00242954_ERZ507954 | MGnify/ENA primary metagenome ERZ507954 (study PRJEB26167, sample SAMN06115478) | human gut metagenome | host: Homo sapiens | place: China:Sichuan | collected 2015-01-21... | reverse complement strand
TCATCAATTTTGATAAAATCAGGAATTGCAGGGGCAGCGCAGTCCCGGTAACGTGACGATTAACTGTTTCTATATTAATGATTTTGAATTTTTCAGGGGAAAGATAATGCACGACTCACTAACCATTGCGTTGCTCCAGGCGCGAGAAGCGGCGATGAGTTATTTTCGCCCAATCGTTAAACGGCATAATTTGACTGAGCAACAGTGGCGCATCGTGCGTATTCTGGCGGAAAGCCCATCAATGGATTTTCACGATCTGGCGTATCGCGCCTGCATTTTGCGCCCAAGCCTGACCGGGATCCTCACGCGGATGGAACGCGACGGTTTAGTGTTGCGATTAAAGCCGATCAATGATCAGCGGAAGCTCTATATCTCGCTAACCAAAGAGGGGCAGGCGCTGTATAACCGCGCTCAGACACAGATTGAAGAAGCCTATCGGCAGATTGAAGCTCAGTTTACTGCCGAGAAAATGCAACAGTTAACCCATCTGTTAGAGGAATTTATTGCTCTGGGCAATTCCCGACAAGAAGCCATCCCGGGCGATAATGAATAACTTTTTAGTATCTGATAACCAGCGCCTGGTTTTTCCATGGATGGCGGGTTACACCTTTTCATAAAGTTTTTGCTTTCCAGGCCGAAAATCTTGCATCGGTCCACAGGAAAGAGAAACCATGTTAAAACGTATCAAGATCGTGACCAGCTTACTGCTGGTTTTGGCCGTTTTTGGCCTTTTACAACTGACATCAGGCGGTCTGTTCTTTAATGCCTTAAAGAATGACAAAGAAAATTTCACTGTTTTACAAACCATTCGCCAGCAGCAATCCACGCTGAATGGCAGCTGGGTCGCGTTGTTGCAGACGCGTAACACCCTCAACCGCGCGGGTATCCGCTACATGATGGATCAGAATAATATTGGTAGCGGTTCAACCGTTGCTGAGCTGATGCAGAGTGCCAGTATTTCGCTGAAACAGGCGGAAAAAAACTGGGCGGATTACGAAGCGTTGCCGCGTGACCCGCGTCAGAGCACCGCCGCAGCGGCAGAGATCAAACGTAATTACGATATTTATCACAATGCGCTGGCGGAGCTGATCCAACTGTTAGGTGCAGGCAAAATCAACGAGTTCTTTGATCAGCCGACTCAGGGATATCAGGACGGTTTCGAGAAGCAGTATGTGGCTTACATGGAGCAAAACGATCGGCTCTATGATATCGCCGTCAGCGATAACAATGCCTCCTACAGCCAGGCGATGTGGATTCTGGTGGGCGTGATGATCGTCGTACTGGCGGTCATCTTCGCCGTCTGGTTCGGTATTAAAGCCTCGCTGGTAGCGCCAATGAATCGCCTGATTGACAGCATTCGTCATATTGCAGGCGGCGATCTGGTGAAACCGATTGAGGTGGATGGCTCTAATGAGATGGGGCAACTGGCAGAGAGTTTGCGCCATATGCAGGGAGAGCTGATGCGTACCGTCGGTGATGTGCGCAACGGGGCCAATGCCATCTATAGCGGTGCCAGCGAAATCGCTACCGGCAATAACGATCTCTCTTCGCGCACCGAGCAACAGGCCGCTTCGCTGGAAGAGACGGCAGCCAGCATGGAGCAACTGACCGCAACGGTGAAACAGAACGCCGAGAATGCGCGCCAGGCCAGCCATCTGGCGTTAAGTGCTTCTGAAACGGCGCAACGCGGCGGCAAAGTGGTAGATAACGTGGTGCAGACTATGCGCGATATCTCCACCAGTTCGCAGAAAATCGCCGATATTATCAGCGTAATTGACGGCATTGCCTTCCAGACCAATATTCTGGCTTTGAACGCGGCGGTTGAGGCTGCGCGTGCGGGTGAGCAAGGGCGCGGTTTTGTGGTGGTCGCGGGAGAAGTGCGTAATCTGGCCCAGCGTAGCGCCCAGGCGGCTCGTGAAATTAAAAGCCTGATTGAAGACTCGGTGGGGAAAGTGGATGTTGGCTCTACGCTGGTCGAAAGCGCCGGGGAAACAATGGCGGAGATTGTCAGTGCTGTGACCCGCGTGACGGACATTATGGGCGAAATAGCTTCTGCTTCTGATGAGCAGAGCCGTGGTATCGATCAGGTTGGCTTAGCGGTTGCTGAGATGGACCGGGTAACTCAACAGAACGCTGCGCTGGTGGAGGAGTCTGCCGCTGCCGCCGCCGCGCTGGAAGAGCAGGCCAGTCGCCTGACCGAAGCTGTGGCAGTGTTCCGGATTCAGCAACAGCAGCGTGAAACATCGGCTGTGGTAAAAACCGTGACGCCAGCTGCGCCGCGTAAAATGGCCGTGGCAGATAGCGAGGAGAACTGGGAAACATTTTAATCGCCATGAAAATGCCCGATAAGCAAAATGTTATCGGGCATAAGGAGATTAATCTTTACGTGGGTCGTTGATCGGCTGACGAACCAGGAAGATGTACGCCAGTGCCCCCGCTGCGGTGACGCAACCGCAGATGATTAGTGCCAGACGGAATGAGTGGGTGGTATCAACAATAAAACCAGTAATGATCGGCGCAAAAGAGGCGCAGATGAAGCTGGCAAAGTTCTGGATACTGCCCACCGACGCAGTCATGCGAGAAGCAACTGCGACGTGGATCAAGCCCCAGCAGGATGTTCCGGCAAAGTGAATACAGAACAGTGCCATGCCAATCAGCAGAACCGCTGTCATGGATGTTGTCGCTTGCGGTACGACCAGCGTAAAGGCGGCAGAACAGAACATCCCGGCAATAATGCAGATCTTACGGCTTTTAATCGGAGCCATTCCCCCTTTGACCAGCCAGTCAGTAACGTAACCGTTGACCAGCATCCCGGCAGCCCCAAACAGGAAAGGGATAGCCGCCATCAACCCTGTGCTTTTTAAATCCAGGTTATAGGCTGTTTGCAGGTAACCAGGAAGCCAGGCCAGATACAGCCACGCAGTGTAGTTGATGCCACTGAATCCGAGCATCATTCCCCACATTGTACGGTTACGGAACAGGCTGCGCCATTCGGCAAAACTGAGCGGATCTCGGCGGGCATTGACGCTACCTGCATTGAGATAAGCTTGCTCAACGGCAGTCAGTTCTACGTGCTCGCGGTTGCGATAGAGCATATACCAGCCGATGGCGAGAAAAATCCCCAGTACACCAATGGTAATAAACATCCCGCGCCAGCCCATCACCAGCATCATCGCCGCCAGAATCGGTGGGCTTACGGCAACGCCAATGGTAGAAGCTGCGTTGAAGAAGCCCATCGGGCGTCCGCGCTCTTTGATGTTGAACCAGTCGTTAATGACTTTTACACCGCATGGGTTCATCGGCGCTTCACCAATCCCCATACCGATACGCACCAACACGAACTGCGTAAAGCTGTGCACCATGCCAGACATGGCCTGGAACAGTGACCAGAAGAACATCCCCAGTCCCAGCATCAGGCGTGGGCCTTTACGATCCAATAGTGGGCCGCAAGGAAGTTGCGCAATGCCGTAAGCGAGTGAAAACACGGAGAGCAAAGCGCCGATTTCGGTGGCACTTAATCCCAATTCTTCACGAATCGTTAAATTTGCTACCGACAGCGAACTGCGGTCGAGATAATTGATTACCGCCGCAAAAAATAATAACAACATGGCGGTGGTTTGAATGCGTTTAATTCGGGTACTGCGTTGAACTAATCCATCTGGTGGCACGGGAATATCTGCCGACGAAGATGGAGTAAATGAAGAACGCGGATCGAGGGTGATATTTTCTTTTTCCACGCCGGACTCCTGTATTTATAATTTTAATTGTTTACGTAATTGTGCATTACGCAAGGTTGACATTAACGGCAGGTTAAAGTTTTAGGACTTTACTACCGCTCACAAAAACATTTTTAGTCGACTGATTGTGAGCATAGGTAAGCGGGAATTTCCCGGTATTTATCTTTTGATAAAACCGTGCACCCGCTAATAGTTTGCTGTTTTTAATCCGTACTTAATGAGCATAACGCGTGTTCTCATTAATGGATCGAATCATTGATTGTTTAGCTGAATTCAAATGGTTACGGAGCGCAAGGGTGGCATCAAGGTCACTGCGGCAAATCAGAGCGCTGAGAATGGTCATATGCTCATCGACGGCAATGATATTGCGCTGTTTAAGATCGCTTTCGTCCCATTGATAGTGAAAATGAAAGATGACTGAGATGATCTCAAGCGATTGATCAAAAAAGATATTGTCGGCAGCTGAAAGCAGTAAGGAGTGAAAATCTCTGTCAAGTTGCGAGAACATGCGAAAGCTATTGCCGATGTTGTCACGCAGTAGCCGATGACGTTCGAGCATGGTTTTCGCCTGCAGCCAGCGGGGATCATGATCAGGCAGGTTGAGAAAGTGCTGAAGTGAATGTGTTTCGAGCATTTCGCGTAGCTCAAACAGCTGCTCGGCGTAGGATTGATCGAATTGCTTCATGCTCCACTGGCCGCGCTTTTCGCTGTGAATAAGATTATAACGGCCGAATTTTAAAAGATATTCTCTTACTACAACCGGGCTGACACCCGCGGCCCGAGCCAGTTGCAGTTCAGAAAACGTTTCCCCTGGGCGTAACTGGCGCTGGTTTATCATCGTGAAAAAAGCCTGCTCAAACACTTTGTTTTGTTCACTCATTGAAGCGGTAGTACAGGCGAAACCGTCATCGTGGTCAGGTTTACGCGCAATAACATAGTCGTTTCCAACCTGCGTCAAGACGCCGCATTCGCGTAAGTGGCTGAGAATATGACGCACTGTGGTGCGGCTGATGTTGTACATTTCCGCCAGCGCACTTTGCGATGGAAGTGGGGAAGGGATATGACCCCGCGCCATATCATCAATGACCTGGTTAATCACATTGTGGCGTAAATTTTGTGAACGACTCATATTTTCCTCCTTGTGAGTCCATTAAAACCCGATTTAAAACATTTTTATGCGTGTGTTTTCACAAAACAGATTTTCCGTTCCGCTGCCATTTTTCATTTTCATTGATATCTAAGGCAACAAAAAGTGGAGAGCCGAATCATGTCTACGATGAATGTTTTAATTTGCCAGCAGCCGAAAGAATTAGTCTGGAAACAACGCGAGATACCTATTCCGGGTGACAATGAAGCATTAATAAAAATTAAGTCTGTCGGGATTTGCGGTACCGATATTCATGCCTGGGGTGGAAATCAACCATTTTTTAGTTATCCACGTGTTTTAGGCCATGAAATATGTGGGGAGATTGTTGGGCTGGGTAAAAATATTGCTGATCTTAAAAATGGTCAGCAAGTTGCTGTGATCCCTTATGTTGCCTGTCAGCAATGCCCGGCGTGTAAAAGCGGGCGTACCAATTGCTGTGAAAAAATTTCAGTCATTGGCGTGCATCAGGATGGCGGTTTTAGTGAGTATTTGAGCGTGCCGGTGGCGAACATTTTGCCCGCAGACGGTATTGACCCGCAGGCGGCAGCATTGATTGAACCTTTCGCTATTAGCGCTCATGCGGTGCGTCGCGCAGCCATTGCTCCCGGCGAGCAGGTGCTGGTGGTCGGGGCGGGGCCAATCGGTCTGGGCGCGGCGGCAATCGCTAAAGCCGATGGCGCACAGGTGGTGGTGGCGGATACCAGTCCGGCGCGCCGTGAACATGTGGCAACGCGTCTGGAATTACCTTTACTGGACCCGTCAGCCGAAGATTTTGACGCGCAGCTACGGGCGCAGTTTGGTGGTTCGCTGGCGCAGAAAGTGATCGACGCGACAGGTAATCAACATGCGATGAATAACACCGTGAATTTGATTCGTCACGGCGGCACGGTGGTATTTGTCGGCCTGTTTAAAGGTGAGTTGCAGTTCTCCGATCCGGAATTCCATAAAAAAGAAACGACGATGATGGGTAGCCGCAACGCCACGCCGGAAGATTTTGCTAAAGTCGGTCGACTGATGGCGGAAGGAAAAATCACTGCTGACATGATGTTAACCCATCGCTATCCGTTCGCCACGCTGGCAGAAACCTACGAGCGCGATGTGATTAACAATCGTGAGTTGATTAAGGGTGTAATTACTTTCTGATAAGGCGAGATTATTAAAGTTGCCATGCAGCGTCCGGGGAAGTGTTGGGCGCTGTTTTTTTTCTGTTTCTCAATGACGTTTTGTAGGCCGGAGAAGATGTGTAGGTCGCACCTTATGCGACCTACACATCAGTCAGAAATTACCCTTCACGTTCCACAACTTTAATTTCCACCATGCCGATCCCGAGCTTACGCGGCGAGTGTCCGAGGATATTCCCTTCGTTGGTTGAGACAGGTTCCGGCGGCACAATTACCAGTGTGTCGGCATCGGTTGGGTTATCGAAATGCAGTGTGGTGGTGGTCACTTCATTGCCCAGCACAAGAGTTTGTTCTTCATTGCCTACGCGTACCGGAATAGGACGGCTGGCGTTATTGCCGTATGCTTTGGCGGTAATCACCAGGTCAAATTTCTTCGGCAGCGGATGCTTGTACTCGATTTTTACTTCATCGCCCAGCTGCGCGTTGGACCAGCGGCCCCACGACTCTGGACGGGAAATCCCACTAAACTGTTTCACCTCTTCTGGCGCACCGGCGACGTTGAAGATGAAACTGTCGGCTTTGTAGCGAATATCGTTATCAACAATTTTCAGCGTATCGACATTGCCTTTATAACGCGCCATGTCGATGACCGTATCTTTAAATGCCGTTTTGCCCTGCCATGTTGTTTTGTCAACATGCTGAACAATTTGCTGACCGCTAAGCTGCCCTTGCGAGACACACCAGTCGGTGGAGAGTGCCAGTTCCGGAGCCCAGAGTTGTGCCATCTTATAGCAACGGTCAACCCAGACGAAATTGTCGCGTGGAGCGAAATCGGCCAGCTGGAAACGCAGCGGTGCTGAGTATTCGCTTTCCGGCAGCGGTTCCACGCGTTTGTCTGAAACCCGCAACAGCAGCGGCAAACGGAAATGGCTACCCGAGAAGGCAATCATGTTTTTCTGCTGGTCGATGGTGAACTCTTTCATCTCTTTAGGGAATTTCCACAGGCGGATGATATCTGGCTTCCACGCCAATGTTTTCTCTTTGATATTGAGGAAGATTTCCGACATCGACTGCCCGGATAAACTGCTACGACCAAGTCCGAGATAGTTATCGCCACCGAGAATGTCCAGCACCGTCGCGCCGTTATCCATCGTGTTACGCTTCACTGCCAGCGTCTCTTGCTGCGGCTTGTCGCCACGAATGACAAAAAACAGGTTATTGCGATCCTGCTTATTGAGGTATTTCCACGCCGTGTTGTTCATCGCTAAATGGTCAGAAGAGACGACGATGACAGTATCTTTAAACCACGGTGACGCTTTGATTTTGTTGATAAACGTCGCGATATTCTCCTGGCTGCAACTTACCGCGCTGAATGACTGATTCGGTTTACCGTCAAAATCATATTTTTTGCGGTTACAGGTACGAGAAATAAAACCATCCGGGTGATGGGTATCGACTGTCAGGGTAAACAGTGAGAATCGCTGACCTGAGCGGGAAAGCTCTTCAAACTTTTTCCACGCTTCATCGAGAACGGTATCGTCGTAGAATCCCCAGTCGTTGCGATAGTGCGGGTCGGCTACCACGCTTTTCAGCTCTTCTGAGCCGTATAAGTGGTCGAAGCCGTGCGATTTCAGGAACACATCTTTACCGGCAAAACGCAGATTTGCGCCCTGCACGAAATAGTTCTGATAACCCGAGTTTTTCAGGATATCGCCCAGACAGATGTTCTGCGGGAAGAAGCTGGAGACAGAGGCGGAGGCGTTGCCTTCAAAGGGGGCAAACAGCGGTATGCCGCACTGAGAAGCCACCATGCCCGCAATCGTGTAATCCGTTCCTGGCAGCTGCTGCGTGTGGCTGAAATCCAGGCCTTCATTTTTCAACGCGCCCAGTTCAGGCGTGAGATCCGGGAAAGCCTCGTTATCAAAATAGGTCCGCTCGAGACTTTCGCCGTAGATATAAACCAGGTTGAGTTTCGGGTCAGGGATAGTTTTCGACGGCTCTTTATAATAAGCCGCAAAGTCCGGGTCGCCATCGCGTGACTGGGATTTCACCAGTTCCGTTATCTGACGAAATGCCGGGCTGGCGTCCACCGAACCCAGCGCCAGTAAGAGCGCCAGCAGGCTGTAACCAAAATGGTGCGGATGATGGCGACGACGGCGCAGGATCCAGCCCAGCGCACCGAACACCGCTGTCAGCCCCAGCACAATGCCGATACCCGGCAGGATGTATTTGCTGACGCCAGCACCGGTCAGGCTGTTGGTTAAGGTATAGAGAACCGCGTCGTTAATACCATCGCCAGTAAAATAGTCGCTGGCAAACAGGGTGATATTTAAAACGACAAATAGCCCCAGCACTGTTAATGTGGCTGCAAACCACCAGGTGTTACGTCCCGCTTTCCATGCGTAAATCAGCACAGAGGCGAGAAAAAGGGCGAAAGAGAGTAGTTCTGACAACGGGCGATCCTCACTAAACCGGGCCGTTTAGCCAACGTTTAAGCTTTTTGAGAAGCACAATGTAATGGCGTCGCCATATTGCTGCAATTCTAGTGTCAAAAAAATGCGATGTTGTTAGGAATTAGTTTATAAACAGACTTTTTTGATCGCGGTCGCTTCCCGTGTAACAGGGGGAAAACCGTCCAGGAGCAGGGAAAAGGGCAGGAGAGAGCCGCGTCAGCCGGGTAACAGCTAAAACGCGGCGTTTCGCGGTTCAGGAAATGAAGTTCAGCCCCTGCTTTAACACCAGATCGCAGGCTTTGGTTTTCACCTTTTCTGCCAGCGGAGTCGTTCCGATGTTATCCAGATTGAGTTGCTGACCATCTTTGGTTTTCAGCAAACCCTGAATGCCATCCAGATAGTTGGTGTCTTCTTTTTGTTCTTCACTGTTCAGGCCCAGCTTTTCCAGCACCTGGTTCTTGATGTTTTCGGCATCGGTTACCGAAGCCAGCTTTTGCTTCGCGCAGTATTGCAGAATGCCTGCGGCGTTGTTCATGTTATCTGCGCTTAAGGCCTGGTTCCCGCTGCTAAGCAAGTTAGTTAATGACGCGAGCGACCAACCGCCTTCCTGTGTCGTGCTGTTTTGGTTGCCAAGTTCGCTGGCGGCGCTGGAGAGCGCATCTTTCCAGGACGCAGCATGCACCCCGGTGGAAATTAATGCGCTGGCGGCAATGGCACAGCACAGAAGGTGTTTAACAGTTTTCATCATCATTACTCAAGGTGGAATTGTGTCGCAGTATACCGCCAGAAACGGGGATTAATACTCTTTACCTGTTACCCGGCTACGGTAGCTATCCCAGTTGAAGATCACCCATAAACTGTTACCCAGGCGCATACGGTCCATCACGCGTTCGCCCAGCAACTTGGTCATCTCTTCCATATTACTGTTGGTCAGCATCCCGGTTGGGCGTTTGGAAGAAGAGCGGCGATCGACGATCTGGTTGATGATCACTTTTTCGTATTTCGATTCGGTCTGCACGCCGATCTCATCGATCACCAGCAGATCAACGTTGCTCAGATCGTTAAGCAGTTGTTCTTCGCTGGTACCGCTATTCCTGAAGGTATCTTTCATCGCCGACATAATATCGGCCACGGTGATGATCAATACGGATTTACCGCGTAGCAGCAGCTCGTTGCAGATTGCCGCCGCCAGATGGTTTTTGCCGGTTCCTGGCTTACCAGAAAAGATAAAGCTGGCGATGTTGCCGTCAAACTCTTCGACATACTGGCGCGCTTTGCTTAACGCATTCATCTGCCCTTCACACTCAACGCGATAGTTCTCAAAGGAGCAGTTCTGATGCAGTGGACGAATACCGGAGCGGTTAAAGGTGCGCTGCATTTTCATCGCCCGATTTTCACGTTCGAGAGCGGCGGAGCGGATCGCCCCTTGTTCTTTCTGCCAGGCCAGTAGCTCTTCACCCGTTTTGAATGCAGGTTTGATATGGGCAGGCATCATTTTTTGCAGGCGTTGCATCAGGTCGCCAACGTTTTTCATCGTTACCCTCTGAATCCTGGTGGAATTTGGCTGTCAGGTTCGCTGACCGTATTCACATCTCGTTTCGGCAGTCCGCCGTTGCTGGCACGTCCGATTTGCAGGCTGCGCGCCAGTTTTTGTTGCCACTGCACATGGTGAAAAACTTTACCTTCCGCCTGCCAGTAGGCAATGAATGAGGCCAGTTCTTCGGTGGTCACCGGTTCTCTTAGTGCCACGCCCCATAGAGCAGCCAGGCGGATAAAGTCGGCATCGGGTTGCCAGTCCGGATACATGGCAAATTTCCCCATTGGTACAGCAACGGGAGCGGCTTGCGGTTCCTGATAGAGTTGATCGTCCAGAGCGACATCGCTTCCCGGACGCGCCAGCTTTTCTTCCAGTGCCAGCAGTTCAGCCAGGCGTGCAGGCGTGACGGCATAAAACGCCGGGGCATTGTTAGCAAATACGGCAACCACACCGCCTTCAGCTTTTGCCAGAACGGTTTGGTGATCGTGTACCAGGGCGTCAATACCAACGACGTCCGGGGTCAAAACTCTGGAAGACATACTGTTTCTCAAATATGGAACGATGAACGAGAAGGGAGATAACTTTTATAGTAACACACGGAGGAGAGGAGGCTGTCTCTCATCCGCGTGCTTTAAGCGAGGCAATTTTATACGCGAGGGCGCTTGCGGTACAACCATAATCCAGGAATGGAAAGACCGATGGATAACGCACCAACAATCGATGAAGCTGTAAGAAAGTTGGTTAATAGGGTAATCATCAACGGTTCGCTGTAACCTAACTGGCTGATTTTTACCGCCGAAATCATTGCGGTATAAGCCGATATGCCCGGAAACATGGGGATAACGGCCGCCACGGTAAACACTTTCGGATGCGCCAGATACCAGCGCGACCATTGAATACCAATGGTGCCGACCAGCATAGAGGCCATAAAGGTTGACCACTCAATATTCAGCCCGCTGGTCATCAAGATCATTCGGGAACCATGACCTATCGAGCCAAGCAGCGCACACCAGCGTAACGCCCGCACGGGAACGTTGAACACCATCGCAAAGCCGACCGCAGGAATGGCGGCGAGGATCATATCCTGCGCCAACGCTAACAGAAATTCGATCACACCCATCCGCGTAGCCCCCAAATCGTCAGTGCCATCACTACGCCGACGCAGGTAGCCAGTGTCAGCAGACTGGCGATCGCCCAGCGTGCCAGTCCGGTATTGATGTGGCCTTTAAACATATCGGCGACGGCATTAATCAACGGAAATCCCGGCACCAGCAGCAGAACGCTGGCGGCCATCGCAATGGTGGGGGTATTGCTGAAAGTGGGGAGTTGCAAAAGCAATCCGGAAATGGTGGTGGCGGCGAAAGCGGTGAGGCAAAAGTTTATCTGCGGATGAAGATGACGTTGTGCCAGCAGCTGGCGGATATACATCGCGGCCGTACTGGCAAAGAAGGTGATGACGGCACCATCCCAGCCACCGTTATTGAGTTTACAGAAACAGGCGCAAGAAAGGCCAACCATTAAGGCTACCAGCCATCTTGGGTAACGTAATGGCTGAATTTGGCTAAATCGTTTCTCTACGCCTTTGTAATCCAGCAGATGATGCTCCGCCAGAATCACAATGTGCTGGACTTCAGTCACCACATGCATATTAATGCCGCGATCGTGATTTTTACGTGTCGATGTCAGGCATTGCCCATCTTTAATGGTTGTCAGCACTATGGCGTTCGAAGAGATAGAACTTTCGACGCTGTCCATCCCCAACGCCCGACCCAGTCGTGAGGAAAGCTCATCAACCAACGCGCTTTCCGCACCATGTTGCAAAAGAAATAATCCACACTGGATACAAAGCCGTGTTACGGCTCGCTGTTGCTCAGTTTGCATAACTCGCCCTTTGTCATAGACGTGCTGCGTATTGTTCAGATAATGAGAATTCATTTGTATCATGAAGCACGGTTGTTTTGCGGTAGGTTAAGATCAAAATTGCGCTGATTAATCCTGGTTATCGGGACAAGCTCGGTGATAAAAAGCGAATTATCTCTCGCCGCAAACAAATTATCACATGAATATTATCACCATAATGAATTTATTGTTTGGCCTTTACGAATCAGGATAATAGATAACTGGGCGCGTTTTTTAATGCCAATAAGTTAAAACAATCAGATTTTATTGAATAAATATTGGTTGTGTGATTTTGCATTTTGCGGGAAGAGGTATCATTGAATTATAAATTAAATGAATGATATTTCTGTTTTTCATTAAGT
>ENA-UERG01002713-UERG01002713.1-human-gut-metagenome-genome-assembly--contig:-NODE-2713-length-12262-cov-4.198523_pt1 | contig 12262 bp, 17 predicted proteins | sample MGYA00242954_ERZ507954 | MGnify/ENA primary metagenome ERZ507954 (study PRJEB26167, sample SAMN06115478) | human gut metagenome | host: Homo sapiens | place: China:Sichuan | collected 2015-01-21... | reverse complement strand
GGGATAGCTAGGTGGCGATCCTGAAGAAGACGCGCGTACATTTGTCGTTGGACGGTAATCCTAGGAAATCCTCCATTTTGACATTCATGATTCCTTCAGTCTCGAGATCATCCATCTTTCTACTCGGACGTGGCTCGAAGCCTCCCAGTGCGTGTTTATGTAACCGATGACCCTCCTAGCTATCCCCACTTCACGATGCTATTCCAGTCGCTTGCCTCGATGCTGGTGGTGATCGACGGTCTCCGTCAGTTCGTCCCCGACATTTTCTTCGACACGACGGGCCTCGCCTTCACCTACCCTGTGGTGAAGCTGCTCACGGGGGCGACGGTGCTGAGCTACACGCACTATCCGACGATCAGCACGGACATGCTACAGCGCGTGCGCGAGAAGCGCTCGACCTACAACAACGACGCGTTCATCAGCAACAGCACCACCATCAGCACGCTGAAGCTGCTGTACGACCGTCTTTCTCCCCTCACGCCAGCTACTACCACGCGTTTAGCGTCCTCTACGGGCTGGTAGGACGCTGCGCGGACCTGGTGATGGTCAATGGCACGTGGACCTACAACCACATTCTCTCGCTGTGGCGCCAGCCGGAGAGTCCGCTCGCCTTCTCTCTCTCATCCAGAGACCTCGATCGTGTATCCGCCGTGCGATACCTCCGAGCACCGCAAGCTGGGTCTCGGCTGCGCGCGCCAGCGCTGCGTTCTGTCGATCGGGCAGTTCCGTCCGGAGAAGGACCACGTGAAGCAGCTGTACATTCTGCGGAAGTTGATCGATGCCGGTAGGCGTGTTTGTTGACGACCACGCGCAGACGACCAGTTTGCGGACGTGCGGCTGGTGCTGGTTGGCGGCTGTCGCAACGTGGAGGACGAGCGACGCGTCGCGGAACTGAAGCGCATCGTCTCGGACCTGGGAATCGAGCGCAACGTGGTCTTCGAGGTGAACGTGGGAATGGCGGGGAGCTGCGAGCTAGGCGCCGTACGAGCGGATGCAGGAGTACTTGGCGACGAGTCTCGCGGGCATCCACACCATGTGGAACGAGCACTTCGGCATCTGCGTGGTGGAGATGATCGTAGGCGTCGAGGAGACGTGCGAGGTAGGCGGCGGGTCTGGTGACGGTGGCGCACAACAGCGCGGGACCCAAGGAGGACATCATCGTGCCAGCGTACCCGCTGGTGAACGGAGAGTACTCGCTGGACACGCTGCACTCGGAGAAGTGTCCGGTGGGCTTCCTGGCAGCGTCGGTGGAGGAATACGTGAAGGCACTGAGCTTCATTCTCTCGCACGAGGCGGAAATGAAGCAGGTTTCCGACGCTGCGCGCGAGCAGAGTCGGCTGTTCAGCACGGAGCGCTTCGTGAAGACGGTGAAGGACAAAATGGCTACTTTCTTAGTGTTGTGTGTTTGTGAAAACAGAGTACTAAACGGAATTGTGGAGAAGAGCGTCTTCCGCCGGGTTCAGGTGGACAACCTCTTCGTAAACGGTGCTGGGGGCGAACTGGCGGGAGGGAGCAGATTTGGCTCCATGAACCCTCTGCTTTCGCCGACTCTTCAGGTAGCAGTTCATGTCGGAGCAGATGTGGCTGTAGTAGAGGTAGGAGATCAGGAGCATCACCACGTTCCACACCGTCAGCACGATGACGTAGACTCCTAGCGTCACGGAGGGGTTGATTCCGTTCTAGGTAGGAGAACTCTCCGATGACATACGTAGCGCAGAATGCTCTCGCCCGTGAGCGTCATCTCGGCGCCCCTGTGGTCCCAGATGTGGATGTCGAAGGAGGTGCCTTTGAACTCCACGTACATGAGGGCACGATAGGCGACCACCGGCGGAAAGAGGTACGCAAGTTCGTGCTGGATGTGAGGAAGATGCAACGACGGCACCATGATGAAGTCGAAGCCGTTGGTGGTGGCGATGATGTAGACGAGCGCAAACACGATGTAGAGGATGAAGAGGATGCTCAGCGGACGGAAGCCAACGCACACGGAATGAGAGGAGCAATACAGGCGTACGCGAGAAGAGAGACGAGCAGCTCGAGAACGCGAGGACGATGATGATGAAGTAGGAGACGATTTTCGTAAAGGAGGAGCCCAGACCAGTGAGGAGGAAAAAGCCGGGCAAGTGGGTGAAGGAGAGAGCAAACGACGGCGACAGGATATGAACACGATGGCGGGCAGAATGCGGAGGTAGACGAAGTCCATGAGGAAGTACACGATTCGGTAGATGTGGATGGGACAGAAGCGGGAAACGTGGTCGTGGACGAACACCGGAAAGTCCTGTGTGTTGAAGATGCTGGATGACACGCCCGCAAACAGCGACAGCGTGCACTGGTGATCATTCGTTCTCAGTCGTACGAGGATGTGGAAGAGGTTCTCGCGTTTCTCGATTCCAGCGCGAATGGCTGGGATGTTGTAGTAGAGCACGCCGAGGAGGAGACTGAGGAGCAGCGCCACCAAACAATGCATGGCGCACATGGAGGTGCGCGTCATGCAGCGCTGCAGCCGCGAGGCCACATTCTGGATCCGCTTCTCCTTGGTCACCGTCTCGCGGATCTCCGAGATGCGGACCGTGTAGGGGTTGCGCGAGGGAGGATGCGAACTGCTCATGTTGGACGACGGGTCGTTTGAAGTCTCTTCCACCTGCGACAGCGGCAGCGCCTGAAGAATCGACTGGGCGCTGCGTGTCGGAGAGAAAGCACGCCTACGTGTCGCTGCTGAGGAAGGTGGACTGCAGCTGGTGCAGCAGGAAGGTGTCTCCGTAGGTGAGCTGCGTGAGAGTGGGAAGCAATTCCAACGAGATGGTACACTCGGTCCATGCTGTTGTAGTTGGGCTGCGGGTCGAAGTAGGGGTCGAAGAGGACGGAGCGAGAGGTGCTGATGGACCCTGGAGATGAGAGAGACGACGCGGAGCCACCGTAGTAGAGAACGACTCCCGAGTCGCTCAGAACGAGCATAGAGTCCGAATAGTCGTAGAGAATGGACGTGGGCGACTTTGAGTAGACGAGGAAGAGGATGCCGGTGCGACTCGCCTGCTGCATGTACTTGTACACCTTTTCCTGAGAACGAGAGCACGTCGCTACCACGATGAAGTCCTCGGGCGTGAAGTCGGTGAATGCGTTGTCGAAGAGGATCACGCGACGGTTGCTCTGGATCTCCAGCGCAATCCTGGCGGTTAGAGGAGGAAGCGACTCTCACTGGAGCATGATCTGCTTCTGGTGAGAGAGGTTGCGAACGAGCGTGTCGCGGTCGTTCATGAGTCCGAGATCCGTGATGATGTCTCGGAACTGCGTCTCCCGCTCCTCTTCCTCCCTTCGTGTCATCGCTCTCGTTGCACCTACATCCACAGCGGCGAGTTCAGCTCGATCGTCTGTTGCACGTACTCCTCCACCGTCAGCGACCCGCAGAGCCAGCCGCGATTGTCCACGTAGGAAACCAGCATGAGCAGCTCCGACGGCGAGAGCGGACTGCCGTTGTAGAACAGCTTCCCAGAGATCTCGTCGTCGCCGCGGTCGGTGTAGCCGTAGAGCGACTGGAGGAACTGGCTTCCTGGAAGTGAGGCAGGGAAAACAAACGAACCGTTCTTGCCGACGACAGTGACGATGCCTCCCTGCGTCGAGAGGAAGCCAAAGGGAGAGTAGATCGACGTGACTTCCGCCTTCGCGGGCTTCACTAGCTGCTTCAGACGGCTCGCGAGGCCTTTCGGCTTCGCATGGATCTTCTCGAACTTCTTGTGCGTGAGATCGACCCAGCAGAAGGTCTGTGAATGACAGTTCCGCCCTTCCTCCACGTTTTCTGCCGTCAGGGTCGCGCTGTCCTCCAGCTCGTCGTAGTACTCGTCGATGGCGTACATGGAGGAGTTTTGACAGATGCGGACGCTGGAGTGGAGAGAGTCACCCAGACCTACGAGAAGGGCTTGTGGTCGAAGTGCGTGGGCTCCTTCGGCGGCGGCGTGTTGTTGCTGCGCATGCAGAGGTAGATGATGATCACGATGATGGGCAGGTTGAAGACGACGATGTAGGCGACCAAGTTCAGTCCGGTGCTTCAAGTCACCGTATCTCTCCAAACCCACTTCCCCGAGTTGTTGGGAAGCGTCATGCACACGCCGACGGAGCATCGAAGCGGCTGGCGATACGCTTGGTTCTAGGTCTCATCGAGCGATCGCTCCGACGTGGAGCCACACGCAGGAGCCGTCGGCGTGGCAGCCGAAGATGGACGGCTGGGGAGTCTGCGGCGAGGAGAAGAAGAAGAGCATGGGGTTGAGAGCCGGCGAGGTTCGGTAGTAGGGAAGACCTTCTGTGGTTGTGGTTTGGATGGATGCATCGCGTGATTGTGGGATTTGGTGACTGTTGCTGGGCATTTTATCTGATTGCATCTTTGTTTCACTGATTACGATTCGGATACTTTTATCATTTCGTGGATCGCATCCTCTACATGCATCCTCTTTCCATCATCCATCACCATCTCACTCCACTCACCACTCATCCAACTCCACGCATCCAGCGCCACACTCTGATTCCTCATCGCGAAGAGTCGCAACTCCTCGTTCCGCCCCACAGAACAGACGAAGTCGTCGCACTGCAGACAGTTGTTGAAACCCGAGAGAAACGTCGAACAGTCGGCGCCGCTCAGCAGACGACACTGCGCATACTCGCAGCGGAGGGTGGAGGAGGAGAAGGAGGGGTATGCTGAAGAGAGCAGCTCCACCGTAGTCTCCGTCTGCGAGCGCTGTCGCAGCGACAGGCGGAAGGAGCCGAAGAGGTCTGCGAGGGCACCCGTGTCGGAAGCCTCACAGGTCATGTTGCGGAGCGTCGAGTGGAGGAACGAGGTCGTGTGGACACACTGTGGGTGAGCAGGGAGGAGGAGAGGGACCGTCTGATTGGTGCAATCGAGGTCGCTGCCACATGATGCACAATCGATTCCGGAACCACCGAAGCCGCAGACACACTGGAAGTGAGAAGAAGGGAAGACAACGACGTGTGTACATTCGGGATGGAAATAGGATCCGTTGTGACAGGAAAAGGAGGAGCGAAGACACTTCGCAGTGGAATGAAGGGACCTGCAGGATAGACACTAGGATATTCGTGGATCGTTCGGTTCAGGAAGAAGCAGCTCTGCAATTCGTTGTTGCTGTTGAAGTGCGTGCCGTTTCCCGGTGTCGTGGCGTTAATCGACGGTCCGTCCAGCGGACATTCCACGGGTGTGTCTTTGTGGCAAACGGCGTCCAAACTCTGGCATGTCTCGCGACAGGGGAAAACAGCATAGTGATTTGCTGCAGCGCAAGGGGGAAACGTCTCCATGCACAGAAAACGACCGACCCTCTCTTTGCATCGGGAGGAGGCGTGGGATCCTCCCATTGAGAGCCACCGATCGTACTTTGTTCGACTAGACGTGAAAAACGGAAATATCGTTGACACGACATCGGTATCGAGTGGCACCTCGGTTCGATTGGAGAGTGTGCGGACCGCCCGGACGGTCGTGTAGTTTCCAATGTAGTAGCTACAAGGGAAGTAGCGATCATCCTGCTACCGAGATTACGCCAGCGAAAAGCGTTACGTACGTATTCGTCCCAGTGAGCAATCTCCCTGCTTGCGTCGATACACTGATCGCACTCTCGTCTCCCACACACGAACGAAGCAACGACGGGTAGAAGAGCCAAAAAGAGATAGAAAGCGGAGCAAGGCATCCGAATCCTCAAGAACTTGGCGGAATCGCTTTTCCGGCGTCTGATTGGACGCACCAATTTCATTGTTGACAACAAAACACCGAATCAAACGAATCACTCCTTATCACCATGAACCTCTTCACACCACACACGCGCGTTCTGGAACATCTTCAGCCACGGCGACTCCAGGAAGTCCCACTCCTCCGGCCAGTAGGGCCAGGCCCATCGCATCAGCAGTCGTTCGCTACCATGAGAGAATCGTCTCCATTCCTACGGATGCGGCATCATGCTCATGTGGTGTCCGTTCGTCGAGCACAGCGCAGCGATGGCGTCCTCCGATCCGTTCGGATTGAACGGATAGTCCTCGGCCACTTCTCCGTTGTTGTCAACATAGCGCATGGCGACGCATCCGCTTTCCTCGGCCTTGCGCTTGATCTCCTGGTCGGGCCAGTAGCACTGTCCCTCTCCGTGAGCGATCCATACGCCGAGTGTGGATCCCTCCATTCCACGAAGGAAGATGGAGTTGGACTTTTCAATGCGCACGTTGACGAAGCGACACTCGAGCTTTCCAGCCTTGTTCTGGATGAAGCGGGGCTGTTTGGATCGGTCCTCGATGGCAAAAGGCACGTAGTTGATCTGACTCATCAGCTGGCAGCCGTTGCAGACGCCGAGCGAGAAGCGGTCCTCCTGCTGGATGAACCACTGGAACTGCTTGCGGATGGTATCGTTAAAGAGGATGCAGGAGGCCCATCCTCGCGCGCTATCCAGCACGTCCTCGCATGAGAAGCCGCTCCGACCCCTACGCCGAACGAGAAGCCGCCGCAGAAGGCGAGTCCGTGGAACTGCGAGACGTCGATGCGTCGCTGCACGAGGTCGCTGATGGTCACCATCCACGGCTCCAGGCCCGCCTTGTAGAACGCCGCCACCATTTCCTTGTCGCAGTTGGTTCCCTGCGTAAGAGGAGAGGGAAAACGCCCACCTCCTCGCGCAGCACCGCCACGCGATACTTGTTGCCGCAGCTCAGCAGCGCCGAGCGTGTGCTCAGCGGCGTGTAGGTCAGCTGCCAGTGCGGCGTCGTCATCTGCATGCGCGCGTTGTAGTCCTGCGCGTCATCGCATGACGTCACTCTCACCTTCTCCACGAACTCCCGGTTGTACGCCAGCTTCTCCAGCTCGAAACTCGTCTGCTCCCACGCCTGACGCAGCAGCAGCAGCGACTCGTCCAACAGCACCGTCTCGCCCTGGCGAATCTGCACGTGAAGAGCTGAGAGAACGACGACCGTCACGCGGTGCTCCGAGCGCGTGGCGCCGAGAATCACCGCCGGGATCTGGTTGTCGGCGAGCGAGCGCATCAGCGGCGCGCAGAGCCCCTCGTCCACCTCCAGCACCAGTCCGAGTCCCTCGTTGAACAGGTAGGGAATCGCAGGCACGTCGGCAGGCAGCGACAGGTCGAGGCCGCAGTTGCCCGCGAAGGCCATCTCCAGTACCGTGGTGAGCAGACCGCCGTCGGAGCGGTCGTGGCCCGCCAGCACGTGGCCCTGCTTGATGAGCGTCTGCACGGCGCGGATCGCGCGCTGGAGAAGCTCCAGGTCCACCTCCGGCGTCTTCTCGCCCACCTGCGAGAAGACCTGCGCCAGCGCCGAGCCGCCCAGCGGGAAGTCCGCGGCGTTCAAGTCGATGAAGAGCAGCTTGCTGCCCTGCGCGCTGTGCTTGATGTCGGGCGTCACGACGTCGTTCACGTCCTCGCAGTTGGCGAAGGCGGTCACCGCGAGCGTCAGCGGCGCCTACGTCGAGAGGAGAGCGCGACCGTACCTTCACCGTTTCGTTCTCCATGTGCACCGCCATGCTCACCGAGTCCTTCACATTCACCACCTCCAGGCCCAGCGCCATCACCGCCTCCTTCACCTCCTCGCAGCACTCGTACATGCGCGCGGTCTCCCCGCGCAGCTTGCCGGCGCAGTTGAAGCTCAGCACCAGGTGGATGTCTCCGTAACGCATCACGTTGCCGAACACCAGGTTCGTCAGCGCCTCGCCCAGCGACAGACGCACCATGTTGCGCACCGAGTGGAAGGACTTCAGCGGCTGCTCGCCCAGCGCGAACGCCACGCCGCTCGTGCGGGAACGGTAATCCTTCGCGATCACGGCCACGTCGGCCACGGGCAGGTACAGCGGGCCGCAGCACTATGTGGGAGTGACGGGAAGGAATTACGGGCTGACTGGCGATGAGGCCGGTGATGCTGCGGTCGAACTTCTCCACGAAGAAGCGCTTGCTGCCGACCGAGAGAAGGTGCAGCGTACGCAGAAGCAGCTCGCGGAGCGGGAGGTCGGGAAGCTGCAGCGGCTCCAGCAGCGTGGTCTGCGTCTGGTCGGTGTAGACGTGCTGCGGGATGTCATCGTAGGTGATGTCGACGGGCAGGTCCACCACGCGCTCCGAGTTGTAGAACACCTCGATGCGGCCCGTGTCTGCCGTGAAGCCAACTAGCGAGTCCCACCGGTCACGTTGCCGATCTCCATGAAGTTGATGCGCTCGCGCTCGCAGATCTGCTGCAGGAGCTCCACGTTCTCCTTCTTCACCAGCACGCACACGTTCTCCTGGTACTCGGCGCCCCAGATCTCGCGGGCCGACAGGGAGTCGTCGCCGAGGACGATCTTGTCCAGGTTGACGCGGACGCCTCTCTCTACGTCTCACGCCGCACCGCCGTTCCGACTGAAGTGCGCGCGACAGGCGGTGATCAGCTTCATGATGTTGCTGTTGCCACCGGCGCCCTGGTTGAAGATGTTGATGATGGGGTTCTTCTGACCCATCGAGAGACACGTCGATACCACGCGACACAGCTTGTTCTCCATCTCCGCGTCACCGCGCTGCACGCCCTCGAAGTCCACGTTGGGCTCCGCCGCCTCCTCCTCCGCCTGGTCCATCGAGTTGGAGCGTGTGTGGTGCTGCGAGAAGGACGACGAGGTGGTCGAGTGGTGCTTCTTCTGCCGCTGCGTCTCCTGCTGCTTCGACGACAGCGCTCCGCCCTTGAGACCCATGCGGAAGGCCGGCCCGCCGATCTGCGCGTGACGCACGTCTCCAAAGCCCACCTTAGCGATCACAATGTCCTCCTCGAGCAGATCGTCGTTGTGGATGGTGTCGTAGCAGCACCCGAAACCGTCGCTCATCACCACCGGCTTGATGTACTCGCTGCGCGTGCCGCTCGGCAGCACCTGACCGAAGGACCGCGTCGTTCCCGCAATGATCGGCTCGCCGTACTTGTTCGCGTAGTCCGCAGCGCCCGCAGACGCCTCCAGCAGCACCGTCAGCGGCGCCGAATACAGCTCTGCGCGTCACTCTCTCCACACACACCGACTGGGATACGCCGCCTCGCTCTCCCACGGCTGCTCGTAGCCGGGGATGCGCAGGTTGCCCACCATGAACCCAGCAGCGCCGCCCATCACGCTGGCGCCGTTGCCGGTCGACGCCACCTCGCGAATCTGTCCTCCGACGCCGGTCCTGTCGGTGAGGTTTCCGCCAAGCAACTACTCCGCTCCGGGGAACGGCGTGACGCCCGAGGGGAAGTTGTGGGTGGTGACGGTGGCGACGGGGTTCTTGTTCTGGTACGAGGGCTCCACGGGCGAGGGCTGTCCCGGCTGCGTGGAGGTGAGCGCCTCACAGAGCGTGCCGCGAATGGCCGATCCGTCCTGGCCGAAGGAGATGAGTGTGGAGGGGAACTCGGTGGTGGGCTTGCAGCTGCGGAGAAGCTCGCTCATGGTGTGCGGCTGCTCGATGCCGTCGATGATGACCTTGCCGTTGAGGAGGAAGTGGCGACAATGCTCGTTGTTGCTCTGGATGAGGTCCATGATCTCCACGTCGGTCGGGTTGCGGTGGAGCTTGTTGCAGAAGATGTCCGCGATCTGGGACACCTCGTTGGGAGAGAGCGCCAGCGACCACGAGCGGTTGATCTGGGAGTGAGGAGATGCAGAAGAGAGGACGCGTTCGATGGCGACGTCGCCTTCCTCCAGAACGGGGATCACCTGCACATCCTCGGGATAGCTGGCCGCGGCGAAAGAGGTCAGCGGCTCGGGGTAGATGGTCTCTGTCATCTCATCGTACAGGACGCTTTCCACGGCCTTTCGGTTGACCGACTTGGTGGTCGTGATGAGGTAGCGCTTGCTCATCTCAATACGACGCACGTTCCGGATGTTGCTAGAACGGAAGATGGAGAGCTGCGATCAAGACTACCAAATAAGCGTACGGCATTTGTGCACCAGGCGGTCACGATGTTTACACGCGGGCCGACCTCCACGAGAAGATCGGTGGGGTTTGCCTGCCGCAGGAAGGAGTGTTTGCCGAATCCGTCTTGGTTGTAACTCTCGCTGAGCATGAAGCGCATCACCTGGACATGAGGGGACCCGCACAAACCGGACCTCGCTCTCCTCCTTCGTGAAGTCGGTGATCATGTCCAGGTTGTAACACAATTCGGTGTCGACGGCGGCAATCGCTGGGTCGACTTTGGTTTGCAATTTTCGGAGGATGTTCTCCTCGGTGGACTTGGTCAATCCGGGATGGCGGTAGTAATGAGTAAACATGAGCCTGTACGTTATACCTCTATCCCAGACAAACCAGAATCACAAAGAATTGCAATCACGACAAGTAAGAAAAGTAGAACCGAAGGGAAGACACCCGACCCGAACGGAGTTTTGAATCGGGACCTCGTTAGGAAGTGCGCAATCCCCGCGGTTGCGATTGGCAACCCCCTTTCAGATTAGGCTTTTGCATTCATGTATCCACTTCGCTGTGCTGTCGGTATCGGATTTCGACCTTTCCTGTAGGTTCAGAATTACCACTGGGGAAAGAAGGGATCCCGGAGTGTGGTTGCGGAATTGAAGGTACGTGCTGGAGCGGAGAGAGTGACGTGTAGAAGGACGGAGATCCGTCCTTTCAAATCAAGGAGACGGAGCCCTATGCCGAGTACTGGTAGGAGATGACATATGTATATATGGCGAGGTTCGGAACCCATCCGAGCGGTCCTTCGGAGGTTCTCGTCGATGGCAAGTATGAGTTGCTGAAGACGTTCCTGGAGGTGTGTTTTTATTTTTCGGCTCACTTGAAGGCGCATCCCGAGATGCTGGGACAAAGCAAGGGACTGGAGCGAAGAGAATTGCCGTTCCTGTCAAAGGTGCTTTCCGTCGATACGGCGCTCTCCATCCAAGCGCACCCGGACAAGAAGCTGGCGGAGATCCTTCACGCGAAGAAGCCCGATATGTACAAGGACGACAACCACAAGCCGGAGATGGCCTACGCGCTTGACGACTTTGTGGCGATGTGTGGCTTCCGTCCCGCGGAGGAGATCGCCCAGAATCTCCGCAGTTGCACGTATCTGCGCAACCTGATCGGAGCGTCGCGTTTGTTCCTTTCCCCTCCTCATTCCCAGTCTGCGAGGAGTTCGAGAAGGCAGTCACCGCCCACACCGATGTGAAGCCGTCGCTGCAGAAGCTGTTCACAGCCTTCATCGAGGCGTCTCCGTCGCACGTTCAAGTCCTTCCCTCCCTCCTCTCCCATGTAGACGCAACTCGACGGGATGAAGAGTTATCTCGCCTCCAAGTCCTCGCTGACCTTCGAGGAGCAGTGGATCGCGAAGCTGCTGTCGCAGGTCGTCCCGCAGTCTCTCTCTCCTCTAGTACCCAACGGACGCGGGCGTGTTCGCGCCGCTGCTGCTGAACGTGCTGACGTTGCACAAAGGCGACGCGATCTACTTGGGCGCAGACATCCCTCACGCGTATCTCTCGGGCGATATCGTGGAGACGATGGCGTGCAGCAACAACGTGGTGCGCGCGGGCCTCACACCGAAGACGATCGACAAGGAGACGCTGGTGAGCATGCTGACGTACGAGTGGGTGTCGGTGAATGGGTGAGAGACAGGGACGGACCGGTGACGGTGCTGCACGGAGAGAAGCGTAGTGAGGAGTACGCGGTGGTGGAGACGCCTGCGGAGGAGTTCATGATCGAGGTGATCACGGTGAAGAAGGGCGAGCGGTTCACAATTCCGGTGATTCCGGTACCGCGAGTACTGATTTGGTATCAGGGACGGGGCGTGGTGGAGGAGGGTCGCTACCAGTGGGTGAGAGAGGGGACAGTGAGGGGTAGGAGAGGCGCCATTCTGTTCCAGGCTGCGGGAGATGAGAGAACGATCGTGGCGGAGGAGGATATGGTTGTGTATGCTACGCATGAGAAGTGTTTGAGTGTTTGTTGGTAGCAGTGTGTTGGCATAGGAGTATTATCATACTATTGATCCAACAAACAGTCATCAATGCCGACATACCAAATACATAATACCACCGACAACTCCCGAAACAAGCGCCACTCCGATGAGAATCTTGACCCAAAGGGGCTTCTTCTCCTTCAAGTGACCCTCCTTGAAATACACCTCTCGCTTTGCTCCCTCCTCGATGACCTCTCCGCGACCACTCGCCAAATTGCTTTCGTTCACGTTGAAGCGCACACGAATCTTGCCATCCAATAACGACTCCTCGCAGTGATATCCGTCCACAAGATCCTTTGTCCATGACCGAGTGACGTCCGGTTTGATTTCCTTCGCATAGACGAGATCCTCATTCAGGTAC
>ENA-UERG01002712-UERG01002712.1-human-gut-metagenome-genome-assembly--contig:-NODE-2712-length-12275-cov-5.657813_pt1 | contig 12275 bp, 8 predicted proteins | sample MGYA00242954_ERZ507954 | MGnify/ENA primary metagenome ERZ507954 (study PRJEB26167, sample SAMN06115478) | human gut metagenome | host: Homo sapiens | place: China:Sichuan | collected 2015-01-21... | reverse complement strand
TGTCGTCGACGACGCACAGCTCATAGCCGCCGAACGCTTTCTCGCAGATGATCTGCTCTGCCCTGCCGTCGTTGTCGAGGTCGGCGGACGCCAGCGCCCTGCTGCCGTCGCTCTCCGACGGCTCTGTGCAGCGGATGACTGTGCCGTCGCCGTAGGAATGCAGCTCGGCGTTCAGCGTGGAGAACAGCAGCTCGCTCTTGTCTAAAAGCCTGTTGACCTCGTCCGCGAATTTCCGCGCCTCGGCGGGCCATGGGTCTTTGGAATCGGGATTTATGCTGAAGCTCACCGAATTCTCCGCCAGCGTGGTCGTCCCGTTTTCACTGAGCAGAAAGAGCTCGTAGGAATACGATGCCTCGCCCTGATAGATTGTCGGCTCGTAGCGCAATAGCGCCGTCTTGACGCTGTCGCGATAGAGGAAATAGCTGCTCCAGCCCACGTGCGCCAGCCCCAGCTCCGCGCTCCAGAGCTCTTCGCCGCTCTGATCGCTCACCCGCAGCCGGTACGGCTCCTGCGTGGAAGTGCCGGTATAGGAGATCACTTCCTCGATCCCGTCGCCGTTCAGGTCAGCGCGGGTCAGCTCGGTCGCGCCGCCGTTCAGGCGGACGATCCAGCGGTAGGGATGCGCCCCGCTGTAGGGAAGTCCCCCGCTGCGATAGCCCATCACGAGGTAAAGACTGCCGTCCTTCTGCTGCAATAAGAGCCACTGGTCCATCGCCGTGAGCTCGTCCTGACGCCTGATCTCCGCCATCGGCACTGTCGCATTGACGTCCTCGCCCGTTCTCGTGCCGCGCCAGGCATGGGCGTTTTCGCGGCGCAGCTTCGCGGCGCTCGTACCGTCCCAATCTTCGCCGCTTCCGCTGCGGAACAGCCAGTCGAAATTGCTCACGGTCAGGTCGATCTCTTCCCACTCCGAAAAGCGGTAGCTGTATCCTCTCGCCGCCGTCACTGTACCGTACAGAATACCGGTCATGTCCGTGCCAAGTGCGGAGGAAAGCCACAGCTCGGGCGTGGACTTTGTGTTGGCAAAGGTCTCCTCATAGCTGGTTTCCCAGGCGGAATCCTCGAAAACGGCCTCGCCGAGCGTATACACCCCCGTTGTCATCCCATAGAGTGCATACGACAGCCGGTCTGCCATGTCGATCGGACTTGCCGAATCGCCCTTTAGCACATAGTTTTCCCATTCCGCCTGATTCTCGACGTCCGCATCAAAAGTATCGCCGTCGATGATCAGATAATGGCCCACTACGCTGCCGACAGCATGCACCGTGCCGTCGTCCATCGTGAGGAGGAACCACACCGGCAAGCCGCCGTAAACCGTCTCCGGTTTTTCGATATATGTGCCGCGGCTGCTGTTGATCAGTTCGACTGCCTGTGCCATTTCTTCCGTACCGAGTTTTTTATACTGCCGCGCCTTCCCTTCCGCCGGAACGTAGAGCTCGATCGACGCAACGTCCGCCGCATTCAGCTTCTGCGCCCAGACAAGGCTGCCGCGCTCCGACTTCGGATTCGTCAAAAAGCACACGGCCACGATCACGACCGCGAGCACCGCCGCGGCAGCGACCCAGAACGCGGGCTTTTTGTAGTGCAGCGCGCTTTTCACGCGCGTTTTGATGTTCCCCTCGCCGAATGCCAGCGGGCAGGCCGCGACAGCTCTTCCCGGCGCGGCGCAGGACAACAGCGCCTGCGAATAGTCCGCGCGCGCCGCACCGTCCAGCCCCTTGACGACTTTTTCATCGCACGCGAGCTCGATGTCGCGGCAGAAGAGGATGTAGGCGACCCACACCAGCGGATTGAACCAGTGCAGCGCAAGCACGAGGTAGCCGAGCACCTTCCACCAGTGGTCGCGGCGGGCGAGGTGCGCGTGCTCGTGCGCGATGACATACGCCGCCGTCCCCTCGTCCATGTGCATGGGAAGATAAATGTTCGGCTTCACCACGCCGAAGACGAACGGCGAATCGACAAATTCGCTCTCGTAGATGTTATCTCGCAGCAAAATCGCCGTTGCGAGCTTTCTTTTCAGCTTTCCCGCGCTCACGAGCGCGTGGACGAGCAGCGCCGCCATGCCGGCGAGCCAGAGGACGCTGTAGATGTTGAAGTCCACCTGCGCCTGCTGGCGGCTCACGCCGACGGGGACCTCCGCCGCCGAAGGCAGCGTCGGATTCGTGACGATGTCAAGCGTCGCCTGCTCGTAGAGCACCGGCTCGCGCGTTTCGGTCACGATCTCGCTCGGGATGGTCTCGGCGCTCGGGATGAGCGAGAGCGCGCTTTCAATCGAAAACAGGCAGACAAGCCGCAGTGCGACCACACCCCAGAGAAGCGGCATGACCCACTTCGGCGCTTTTTTGAGGACAACCCGCAGCACGAGCACCGCCAGAATGAGCCAGCTTGCGCTGATGCTGAGGTTCACGAGCTTCAAAAAGACGTCATCAATGATGATTCTCCTTTCGGTAAAGGTCGATCATTTTCTGCACCTCGTCAAGCTCTTTGTCGCTCACGTGGCTCGACTTTGTAAACGCGGCGACGAACGCGGGCAGCGAGCCGTCGAAGCGCTTGTCGAGCAGCTCGTCGATCTCGGCGGTCTGCGCCTCGTCCTGTGAGATGAGCGACGTGACGACAGTATTCTCGTTTTTCAGCATCCCGCGCTCAGAGAGCCGTTTGATGACCGTGTAGGTCGTCGTCGGTTTCCAGCCCAGGTGCTCGGCGCACAGGGCGACCAATTCACGGCTCTTGACCGGCTCGTGTACCCACAGGATTTGGCAAAAGCGGTATTCGCTCTCAAAAATTTTCGGCGTTTCCATCTTGTTCCCTCTCTAATCTGTTAGAGTATATTTGTACACTAACAGATTAGAGTCCTTCTGTCAAGCCCTTTTGCGCTCAATTCTGGGCAAATCTCACTTGACAAGGTCCTCCACGCTCCTTATAATAATTCATATCGCACAAAAAGCTCCGCGCAGGAGCTTTTTTTTGTTTGGAGAAAGAGAGTGTCATCCCATGTCAAAAAAAGCCAATCCCGCGGCGCTGCTGCCGATCTTAGTGTTCCTTGTCCTGTATCTGGGCCTCGGCCTGATCTTTGAGTACGTGCTCAAAATCCCGATGGGATTTTATTCCATCCCCATCGTCGTCATCTTTCTCATCGCGCTGCTCGTAGCCTGCTGCCAGAACCGCGCGCTGTCGTTCGACGAAAAGCTCACGCTAATGGGCCGTGGCGTGGGTGATAAGAACATCATCACGATGCTGCTCATCTTCTTAGCCGCGGGTATGTTCGTCGGCGTCGTGGGCCGCTCGAGTGCGGAGAGCGTTGCGTACTTCATGCTCTCGATCATCCCGTCGAAATTCGCCGTGGCGGTGCTGTTCGTCGTAAGCTGCTTTGTCTCCACCGCGATGGGCACGAGCGTCGGCACCATCACGCTCATTGTCCCCATCGCCATCCCCATCGCCGCGGCAAGCGGCTATTCCCTGCCGCTGTGTATCGCGTCCGTCATGGGCGGGGCAATGTTCGGTGACAATCTGAGCTTCATTTCCGACACAACCATCGCCGCCTGCAACGGGCAGGGCTGCGCGATGAAGGACAAATTCCGCGAAAATTTCCACATCGCCTTCCCCGCCGCGCTCGCGTCGCTCGCACTCATCCTCGTGCTGACGCTGAATGCGGACGTGCACCCCGCGCCCATCCCTGCCTACAATCTCATTCAGATCATCCCCTATGTGCTCGTGCTCATCGGCGGCATCATCGGTATCAACGTCTTTGTCGTGCTGCTCATCGGTATCGTATCCGGCGCGGTCATCGCGCTCGCGACCGGCGCGACGGGGCAGACCGGCATCCTCGCAGTCAAGGCGCTGCTCGAGAACATGGGCAGCGGCGCGGCCGGCATGTTTGAAACGTCGATGGTCGCAATTTTGGTCTCCGCCATCTGTGCGCTGATCCGTGAGTACGGCGGCTTTGAAGCGCTGCTCGGCTGGATCAGAAAGGCGTTTCGCGGCAAGCGCGGCGGCCAGATCGGCATGGGCCTTCTCGTCGGCGCGATGGACATTGCCACCGCGAACAACACCGTTGCCATCGTTATGGCAAACCCCATCGCCAAGGAAATGAGTGAGGAGTACGGCATCACCCCGCGCAAGGCCGCGTCGATCCTCGACACGTTCTCCTGCATCTTCCAGGGCATCATCCCCTACGGCGCACAGATGCTCGTCGCGATCTCCGCGGCGCATGAGCTGGGCTACGCCATCTCAGCGTTCGACATCATTCCGAACCTCTTCTACCCCTATCTTCTGGCGGTGAGCTCATTCTTCTTCATCGCGATCGACAGCAAAAAGAAGGCGTGACTGATGGTTGACCATAATCCGCTTCAGTGCAAAAAGCTCTTTCTTTTCGACCTCGACGGCACGCTGTACTTGGGCGACCGGCTTTTTCCCGGCGTCCGCGAGCTGCTCTCTGCCATCCGCGCACGCGGCGGGCAGTACCGCTTTCTGACAAACAACTCCTCGCGCAGCGTAGCGGCCTACGTCAAAAAGCTCACACGCCTCGGCGTCGCGACGGAGGCGGCCGATTTTCTCACCTCGGTCGACGCGCTGATTCACTATCTCCGCGAGCACGGCGGAGAAGACCGACGCTATTACGTCTGCGGTACGGAGTCGATGAAATCACAGCTCCGCGCGGCGGGCTTTACCGTCGCAGAACGGCGTGAGGACGCGAACGCGCTCCTGATGGGCTTCGACACCGAGCTGACATTTCAAAAGCTGGAGGACGCCTGCATCCTGCTCGGACAAGGCATCCCCTACCTTGCGACCAATCCCGACTGGGTCTGCCCCACGGCCTACGGCTTCGTGCCCGACTGCGGGAGCGTGTGCGAAATGCTCTGGCGCGCGACTTCCCGCCGCCCCATCGTCATCGGCAAGCCCGAACCGCTGATGCCGCAGCTCGCAATGCTTGAGGCGAGCGTTTCCGCGCAGGAAACACTGCTCGTGGGCGACCGCATCTACACGGATATCGCCAGCGGCGCGAACGCGGGCATCGACACGCTGCTCGTTCTCTCGGGCGAAACGAAGGAAGAAGACCTTCCCACCGCTGACCCGCAGCCGACGTTCGTTCTGCCGGACGTCGCCGCACTGCTGAACATCTTAGAATCTTAAAAAGGAAGACCTATGGCAAACATCATCGAAATCCACGATTTTTCCGATCCCGCGCTCGACGTTTACGCGCGCCTGACTGAAAACCAACTGCTCAATCGCGCGGACCCCGACAACGCGCTCTTCGTCGCGGAAAGTCCGCTCGTCATCGGCCGTGCGCTTGATGCGGGCTGTGAGCCGGTGTCGTTTCTGATGGAGCGGCAGCATACGCAGGGCAAGGGGCGCGAAATTCTCGCCCGCTGCTGTCAAGATATTCCGGTTTACACCGCTGATGAATCCGTGCTGACACAGCTCACTGGCTTTCACCTGACGCGCGGCATGCTCTGCGCCATGCGGCGGCCGAAGCTCCCAAGCGTCGAGGACGTCTGCCGCAATGCGCGGCGCGTCGTCGTGCTCGAAAACGTGATGAATCCGACGAACATCGGCGCGATCTTCCGCTCCGCCGCCGCGCTCGGCATGGACGCGGTGCTGCTCACGACCGCGGGCAGCGATCCGCTCTATCGCCGCGCCTCGCGCGTCAGCATGGGAAATGTGTTCCTCATCCCGTGGACCTACCTGCCTGAAAGCGGCGACTGGACGCAGCTGCTGCGCGATCTCGGCTTCCGCACCGTCGCGATGGCACTGCGCAACGACTCCGTACGGCTCGACGATCCGCGCCTTGCCGCCGAAGAAAAACTTGCCATCGTCATGGGCACGGAGGGTGACGGGCTCGCGTCCTCGACCATCGCGAGTTGCGACTACACGGTCAGGATCCCGATGTACCACGGCGTCGACTCGCTCAATGTCGCCGCAGCGAGCGCCGTGGCGTTCTATGAACTGGGACTTCCCCCGCTGAACGAAAAGGAGGACTGACATGCTGAACAATACCGGCTTCGACCTCTGGGCCGACGGCTATGACAAGAGCGTCGGCCTCTCCGACGAGAACGACCGCTACCCCTTTGCGGGCTACCGCGCCATGATGAACGCGCTCTATCAGCGCGTGCTCGCGCAGAGCGCGCATGACGTGCTGGATATCGGCTTCGGCACGGGCATACTGACCTCGCGGCTCTACGAGCAGGGCTGCCGCATCTATGGGCAGGACTTTTCCGCGCGCATGATCGAACTGGCGCAGGCAAAAATGCCGGACGCGCGGCTCTATCAGGGCGATTTTTCCAAAGGCCTTGTGCCCGAGCTTCGTGCGCAGCAGTACGACGCCATCGTCGCGACCTACTCGCTCCACCACCTGACGGACACGCAGAAAATCGACTTTCTGCGCGCGCTTCTGCCGCTTTTGAAGCAGGACGGCTGTCTTTTCATCGGCGACGTCGCCTTCCGCACGCGCGAAGAGCTCGAAGCGTGTCGAACTGCGGCAGGCAGTGAGTGGGACGAGGATGAAATTTACTTCGTCTATGACGAGCTCCGCCCTCACTTCCCTGCGCTGACGTTTGAATCCTTCTCCCACTGCACCGCGCTTTTGACGCTGCGCCGCTGATTCCCCGGGAAATACGATAAAAAGCCTCTGTATGGTCAACCCATACAGAGGCTTTTCTGTGAAGCATTATTCCTTTTCAGTCGTTCAAATGGTCGAGGATCGCCGCGATCAGCTGCTCCTTGCCCGTGCCCTTTTCGGCAGAGAACGGAATGACGAGCTCATCGTCGCGCAAACTCAGCGTCTCGCGAATTTGGGCAAGATTCGGCTCGATCTCGCGCGCTTTGAGCTTGTCGAGCTTGTTTGCCACGATCACGACGGGACAGCCCGTCTGCACGAAGTAGTCGCGCATCGTCACGTCGTCCGCCGTCGGCTTGTGCCGCGCGTCGACGATCTGCACACCGAGGTGAATGAGCCCCGCAGACTGAAAATAGTTTTCCATCAGCTTGCCCCAGCGGTCGCGCTCGGTCTTGGAGACCTTGGCGTAGCCGTAGCCCGGCAGGTCGACGAGGTAGAGCTTGCCGTCGATCTTAAAGTAGTTGATCTGCGAGGTCTTGCCCGGGGACGCACCCACGCGGGCAAAGTTCTTGCGGTTGACGAGCCGGTTGATGACGGACGATTTGCCGACGTTCGACCGCCCCGCAAACGCGAGCTGCGGCATCCCGTCGCGCACGAACTGCTTTTCCGACGCCGCCGAGAGGATGAATTCGACCTTGTTGAAGTTGATCGCCATGGTTTTCGTTTCCTTTCAGCTCATTTCGCCCGCACGCAGCGCGCTGTGCGCGCTCTCCTGCACGGGAGGAAGATAGCTCTCGTGCGCGGCAGCGGTGCATTTTTCGGGCAGCACCAGCGCTTCGGCAAAGACGGCGTCCACCGTCTCGACCGGTACAAAGCGCAGCTTTTCGCGCACCAGCGGGTCGATCTCGTCGAGGTCCTTTTCATTCTCCTTCGGGAGAATGACCGTATGTACGCCCGCGCGCAGCGCGCCCATTGTCTTTTCGCGCAAGCCCCCGATGGCGAGCACACGGCCGCGCAGCGTGATCTCGCCCGTCATGGCGACATCGCGGTGTACCGCCTGCCCCGTCAACGCGGAGAGCACCGCTGTCGCGATGGCGATACCGGCGCTGGGTCCGTCCTTGGGGATGGCCCCCTCAGGGAAGTGGATATGGATGTCCTTCGTCTTGTAAAAGTCCGGCGCGATGCCGAGCTCCTGCGCCCGCTGGCGCAGGCACGAGAGCGCCGCGCGGCAGCTCTCCTGCATCACATCGCCGAGGTTGCCGGTGAGCTCGACCTTGCCGCTGCCCTCCATCACGCCGACCTCGACGGGCAGGATCTCGCCGCCGACTTCCGTCCACGCAAGGCCGTTCACCACGCCGACAAGGTCCTTTTCGGGAATCTTCTCCTGTGCAGCACGCGGCGCACCGAGGAAGTCCTTGATGTTCTTCTCTGTCACGGTGACTCGCTTTACATCGCTTGTAGCAAGCTGCATTGTCGCCTTGCGGCAGATCTTGCCGAGCTGACGCTCAAGCGAGCGCACGCCGCTCTCGCGCGTGTAGAGCGCGATGACCGCGCGGATGGCGCTCTCGTCCACGCGCAGGCTCGAGGCCGTCAGCCCGTGGGCCTGACGCTCCTTGGGCAGCAGGTGCCGCTGCGCGATCTGCACCTTCTCCTCGTCCGTGTAGCTGGGGATTTCAATGATCTCCATGCGGTCGAGCAGCGGGCGCGGAATGGTGTCGAGCGTGTTGGCCGTCATGATGAACATCACGCGGCTCAGATCGACGGGAATTTCAAGATAGTGGTCGCGGAAGGCGTAGTTCTGCTCGCTGTCGAGCACTTCGAGAAGTGCGCTCGCGGGGTCGCCACGCCCGTCGCTTCCCATCTTGTCGACCTCGTCGAGCACGAGCAGCGGATTCATCGAGCCGCTGCGGGAGATAGCCTCGATGATGCGGCCGGGCATCGCGCCGATGTAGGTCTTGCGATGGCCGCGGATATCCGCCTCGTCACGCACGCCGCCGAGCGACAGCCGCGCGACCTTGCGGTTCATCGCCTTGGCGACCGACAGCGCGATCGACGTCTTGCCGACGCCCGGAGGGCCGACGAGACATAAAATCTGCCCCTTCGCCTCGGGGTTGAGCTGGCGCACGGCGATGAACTCTAAAATGCGCTCCTTGACCTTCTGCAAGCCGTAGTGGTCGCGGTCAAGAATCTTGCGCGCGGCGTCTACGCTAGCGCGCTCCTTCGTCTCCTCGCCCCAGGGCATTTCCATGCAGGTGTCGAGATAGTTGCGCAGCACACTCGCCTCGGCGCTGCCGAACGGCTGCTTGGCGAGCTTGTCCACATCTTTCAGCAGCTTGCGCTCCACTTCTTCGCTCAGGTGCGCCTTGCTGATCTTCTCGCGGTACTCGTCGAGTTCTTCGTCCTCCCCGCCCTCACCGATCTCGTTCTGTAAGACCTTGATCTGCTCGCGCAGGACAAAATCCTTCTGAATTTTTCCGACGCGGGAGCGGACCTTGCTTTCAATGTCCTGCTCCATGGCGGTAACTTCGATCTCGCGGCGCAGGATCTCGTTCATGCGCTGCAATCTCGGCAGCGGGCGCAGCTCGTCGAGGATATCCTGTTTGTCCTGATAGCGCAGGTTGAGCTGCTGGGCGATAAAGTCAGCGAGATAGCCGGGATCGTTCGTCGATAAAATGGCGGCGTAAACATCGTCCGGCAATTTCTGCGCGAGCTCGGCATATTCCGTCACGCTGGCGTAGGTCTGGCGCAGCATCGCTTCCGTCCGCTTGCTATGGCACGAGGTGGCCGGCTCGTCGATGAGCTCGACCTGCGCCTGCAAAAACGGCTCGCGCTGCCACAGCCGCTTGAGGCGGGCGCGGCACGCGCCCTCCATCATCACGCGCAGCACACGGTCAGACACGCGCAAGATCTGCGTCACGCGCGCGACCGTGCCGATCTCGTACAGGTCTTTTTCCTCCGGCTGCTCCACGGCGCGCTCAAGCGCGTGCACGGAGATCGGACGCTCGAGGTCAAAGCTCGTGTTCATGCGAGGGAACACATTGAGCCCGCGCATGGCGATGACCGGAAGATTTTTTGTTACAGGTTCCATGGGGTTTCTCCTTATGAAGCGGAGTCTGCCGGCAGCGACGGCTGCGGCGCCTCCCCTTCTTTCTCTGTGCGGTGGGAAATTTTCGGCTGTTCCGTCCCCTGCACGCAGCCCGGCGTGATGGTCACGCGGTCGATCGTGCGGTCGGACGGGATGTCGTACATCACGTTCATCAGCAGACCCTCCATTACCGCGCGCAGGCCGCGCGCGCCGATCTTGCGCTCGATGGCCTTGTCGGCAATCGCTTCGAGCGCCTTGGGCTCGAACGTGAGCTCAGCGTCGTCGTAAGAAAACAGCTTTTGATACTGCTTGACGAGCGCGTTTTTCGGCTGGGTCAGGATCTTGACAAGGTCGTCGCGCGTCAGCGCGTCGAGCGCCGTGATGACCGGCAGTCTGCCGACCAGCTCGGGGATGATGCCGAACTTCAAGATATCGTGCGGCTGCACCTCGCGTAAAATCTTGCTTTCATCCACGTCGTTTTTGCTCTTGAGCTCCGCGCCGAAGCCCATCGACTTGCGGTCGAGACGGCTCTCGATGATCTTCTCGATGCCCTCGAACGCACCGCCGCAGATGAAGAGGATGTTGTGCGTGTCGATCTGGATGAACTCCTGATGCGGGTGCTTGCGGCCGCCCTGCGGCGGGACATTGGCAACCGTGCCCTCGACGATTTTCAGCAATGCCTGCTGCACGCCCTCGCCGGAGACGTCGCGCGTGATGGAGGTGTTCTCGCTCTTGCGGGCGATCTTGTCGATCTCGTCGACATAGATGATTCCGCGCTCGGCGAGCTCCACGTCGTAATCCGCCGCCTGAAGCAAGCGGAGCAGAATGTTTTCCACATCGTCGCCGACGTAGCCCGCCTCGGTGAGGGTCGTCGCGTCCGCGATGGCGAACGGCACCTTCAGAATGCGGGCGAGCGTCTGGGCAAAGAGCGTCTTGCCGCTGCCAGTGGGGCCGAGGAGCAGGATGTTGCTCTTTTGCAGCTCCACCTCGTCGTCGCCGCCGAAGAAGATGCGTTTATAGTGGTTGTAGACGGACACGGACAGCGCGACCTTGGCCGCCTCCTGCCCGATGATATACTGGTCGAGCACCTCGCGAATTTCGCGCGGCGTGGGGATGGAGTCGGGCGCTTCCAGCTCGTCGTGCGGCTCATAGCCGTCCTCCAGCACGTCCATGCACAGGCGGACGCACTCATCGCAGATGCGCACGCCAGGCCCCTGGATCATGCGGTGCACTTCGTGCTCGCTCTTGCCGCAGAACGAGCAGCGAAGCTCTTTTTTCCTATCTTCACTCATAAGTCAAACTGTCCTTATCTCTTGTAAATGACCTTGTCCACAAGGCCGTAGGCCTGCGCCTCATCCGCCGTCATCCAGTGGTCGCGCTCGGAGTCGAGCTTGACCTGCTCGGGCGTCTTGCCGGTGTTCTCGGCCAGGATCTTATTCAAGCGCTGCTTGATGCGCAGGAAGTGCTCCACGTCGCTCTCCATATCCGTGACCTTGCCCTGCGTACCGGCGGAGGGCTGGTGGATCATAATCTCCGCGTTCGGCAGCGCAATGCGCTTGCCCTTGGCGCCGGACGAAAGCAGGAACGCGCCCATGCTGGCGGCGAGGCCGACGCAGATGGTGGACACGTCGCACTTGATATACTGCATCGTGTCGTAGATCGCCATGCCGGCCGTCACACTGCCGCCGGGGGAGTTGATATAGAGCTGGATGTCCTTGTCGGGGTCCTTGGCCTCGAGGAATAAAAGCTGCGAAACGATCAGGCTCGCGGTCGCATCGTTGACCTCTTCGCCGAGGAAAATGATGCGGTCTTCCAGAAGGCGGGAGAAAATATCGTAAGAGCGCTCGCCGCGGTTGGTCTGTTCAATGACGTAAGGGACTAAACTCATCTTGGTAACCTCCTTGTTCATACCCTGTTCAAAAAATTGGTATGTACACAATCAACCACAAATGGCAGGCATTTGTGGTTGATCGTCGTTTCTATCTATTATGGCCGCTTTGCCGATTATTCAGCCTTTTCCTCTTCCTTCTTGGCAGACTTTTTGGCAGCGGTCTTCTTGGCGGGCTTTTCCTCGCCTTCAGCGGCTTCGCCCTCGGCTTCCTTCTTGGGAGCCTTCTTCTTTTCGATCTTTGCGCTGTCCACGACGACGCTGATGGCCTTGTCGCGGATGATCTGCGTGCGGACGGACATGGCGTCAAGATACTTCTTGAGCTCGCCCACGTCCATGCTGTACTTCTCAGCAAGGTCGTTGTACTGCTTTTCGACCTCCTCGTCGGTGGCCTCGAGCTTCTCTTCCTTGATGATGGCATTCACGGCGAGGTCCATGCGCACCTGACGGGTCGCGGGCTCCTTGCCCTCCTCCAGGAACTTGGCTTCATCCATGTTGGTCATCTTGCAGTACTGGTCATAGGGGATGCCCTGAGACTGTAAGCGCTGCTTGAACTCCTCGAGGAAGCGGGCGCACTGCTCATCGATGAGCGCATCGGGGATGTCGCACTCGATGTTCGCGGCGACCTTCTCCATCAGCTCGTTCTCGACGGCATACTTGGCGGACTGCTCGCGCTGCTCGGTGATCTCGCGCTTGATGCTGTCCTTGAGCTCCTTGAGCGTGTCGTACTCGGACACGTCCTTGGCGAA
>ENA-UERG01002711-UERG01002711.1-human-gut-metagenome-genome-assembly--contig:-NODE-2711-length-12279-cov-3.901492_pt1 | contig 12279 bp, 13 predicted proteins | sample MGYA00242954_ERZ507954 | MGnify/ENA primary metagenome ERZ507954 (study PRJEB26167, sample SAMN06115478) | human gut metagenome | host: Homo sapiens | place: China:Sichuan | collected 2015-01-21... | reverse complement strand
AATGCCGGTCTGAAGAAGAAGGGACCGAGGTGAGTGTGGTTTTGGTAGGTGATCGTTAGTTTCGAGAATCTGAATAAGCAGTTTTTTGAGTGGGTTAGTTATCACATGAAGAACCATCCGGCATCCAACTGGACCGTGTTCTTGAAGGTGTGTGTTTGGTGGTTCGTTTGATTTATAGGAGTACATTGAGTTTGCGGACTCGATTCAGATGGAGTACAACAAGGAGCACAAAGTTCCGGTGATCGATCTTGGAGTTCAGCCTGTGGATATCAAGGCGATCAACATTCTCCCGTCGACGAAGAAGGATGCGGTGGAAGTCCCTGTGAGCACTCCCTCGGTCGGTGGCGAGAAGCCCGTGTTTTCATTCGGCGCGTCGGCTACGAAGCCTGCGTTCTCATTCGGAGCGCCAAAGGAGGACAAGGCGATGGAGGAGGAAAAGCCTGCAGAGGAGAAGCCTACGGAGAAGAAGCCTGCGGAGGAGAAGCCTACGTTCTCGTTCGGAACGAAGCCCTCGGGCGACAAGCCCACGTTCTCCTTTGGTGTGAAGCCTGAGGAGAAGAAGGAGGAAAAGAAGGAGGAGAAGCCCATGTTCTCCTTCGGGGTTTCCAAGCCCGAGGAGAAGAAGGAAGAGGAGAAGAAGCCAGTCTTCTCGTTCGGCGCCAAGTCGGACGAGACGGAGGAGACCAAGCCCTCTTTCTCGTTCGGCACTTCGACGGAGGACAAGAAGCCTTCGTTCTCATTCGGAGCGAAGCCTGCTGAGAAGCCCGAGGAGAAGAAGGAGGAGACCAAGCCTACATTCTCGTTCGGCACTTTGACGGAAGACAAGAAGGAGGCCAAACCCACCTTCTCCTTCTCCTTCGGAGCGAAGTCTGCCGACAAGCCCGCTTTCTCCTTCGGCACGAAGCCCGATGACAAGAAGGAGGAAGAGAAGAAGCCTTCCTTCTCCTTCGGAGCGACGGAGGACAAGAAGGATGCGAAGTCTGCTTTCTCCTTCGGTGCTTCTTCGGACGCGAAGCCTGCATTCTCCTTCGGATTGTCAACAGAGGAGACGAAGGACGCCAAGCCTACTTTCTCCTTCGACACCAAGCCCGCTGAGAAGCCCGAGGAGGAGAAGAAGCCTTCCTTCTCCTTCGGATCATCAACGGAAGACAAGAAGGACGCCAAGCCCGCTTTCTCCTTCTCGTTCAAGCCGTCGGGCGACAAACCCGCGTTCACGTTCACGTCGAAGCCCGAGGAGAAGCCCGCGGAGGAGGACAACACCAAGCCCGAGGAGGACGACGTGAAGATGCTCGGACAGGAGGGCGTTACGGTGCTCTTCTCCACGCGCTCCCGTGCGTTCATCTTCAACGACGAGAAGAAGTCGTGGGACAGTCGCGGCGTGGGAACCCTCCGAATCGAGGAGTTTGAGTAAGATTGAGGGGAGAGTGACAAGTAGCGATGACAAGACGAAGCGCATCATCTTCGTGATTGACAGTGGCGCTGTGAGGATCAATTCCGGGTTCAGCAACAAGCTGAAAATCAATCTCGCGAAGAACTCGATCACGCTGTCGCTGATTGACGAGGGAAAGCTCCATCCCTTCTGCATCAAGACGAAAACGGAGGCGGAAGCACAGCTGTTGAAGAGTAAGATTGAGGAGGCGTTTGCTTAATATACGTTGTTTGTTGGACAGTCCCATCATAATTGTATTGGCATTCGATTGTGATGGCTTGCACAGGAAAGGTTGTCGTTGTTCTAGCGGTTATCGGAATCATGATTATGATTCCTCTGGGAATGTACGTTGTTGCGGAGTTGGCTCCCTATTTCTACAGTAGTCGTGCGAAATTGATCAAGGCGTAAGATACAGTGCTTTGCTACGAGGTAGATACAACAAGAGGGCGAGATCTTGGAACCAGGGTGGAATGGAGGACTTTAAGGGTGTCCTGTTCACGGCTAGTGTGGGGGACAAGCAGGTTTCGCTGTCTCCCTACGACAAACCGTTTGGGGAGAATTATCCGATTCGCGATAAGTGCAACCAGAAGAAGGACCCGAAGGGAGGGTGCATTACGACGGGTGCGTATTACTACACGGCGAATCTCGAGTATGAGGGCAAAACGACGACGGTTGTGCTCACAAACACGAAAACCGGTATTGTGGTATTCAACGCGACGTACAAGACGTCGAAGGTGATGGGCAAAACGTGGGACACGATGGGTTGCAATTCGGTGGAGACGTGCAAGCCGATCTGCGACAAGTACGAAGGAGAGCTGATTGAGAAGTCGCGCGTGTGCATGTTTGACGCGTATCTGAACGAGGTCTGCTATCGCGTAATCAAGGGCTCGGGTGACTACTACATGATCGACGTGCCTCCCGCGTGGTATTTGTATCCGGAGACTAGTCAACCCGGATGTGAGTAGGAAAGGAGTGTATGTATCAATTAGTTATGACTTGTCTTGGAATCCGGATTATTACACTCCCGGAAAGCGATCATCGGTGAAGATCACGGTTCGCAGTTACCAAGACTCGTATATCCAGGCGAGCAGCTTGACGCGAGGCTGTTCCTCCAAGTATGAGAAGGAAACATCATGTTTCCCGACCGATGCCTCTCAGGATGTGGAGCTGGCGACGTTTTGCGGATACATGAAGTTGGGAGCAATTGGCGTCGTTGTTATTGAAGTGATCGTAGGTCCGAGGACATCATCACAGGTAGTTGCTCGGATGCTTCGGCTGCGTGATGGCATGCAAGAAGGGGAAGAAGAGTGCAGGTGAGGAAGGGAGATGGGGAGTGAGCGATAGATGCGCGCAGACAGTTGATTTGATGTGTTTGTTGAACAAACAGGTCCACGTAAAGTCCACAAAGAAAACCACTGACACGACGCTGTCTGCAAGGCAGGCTTTCAACTAGAAACCGGTTAAGCAGCTCTCTGACACGCTGGGGGTGAAAAAGGAGCTCGGATCGTAAAGTTCACTTGAGCCGAAGCAATCAGACCCACTGAAAGACAACGGCTCCTGTTCGCACAGTTGTTCGCTGAATTGTTCGCATAAAGGAAAAGCATCAGAAAGAGGAATCTCCTTCTGAAAAGTACACGAAAGAGAGGGAAAAGGCTTGAGGGAAGACGGCATCGGGGGAGAAGGGGCCATCTTCGGTTGTTTGACTGAGTAGAGCCGACTGTGGATGCAGTGATATCTGTTTTTCACGTCGTTGTCGGAACGACCGGGAAAAGATTGCTTGATCAGGCTCCACCGATTTCCCATTTTTCGCTGTAAGGAGAGGAGGATCGCGTCCTCCTCGGGAGTCCAGGATCTCTTCTTGATAGATGGATCCAGATAATTGCACCAACGCTGACGACACTACACTCACAGCAACGACATAGGGATGACTTGTTTGCCGCAACGTCCTGGAACAGATTGGGCCACAACCTGCCAATTCTTCGTTCCATACTTGCCCACCAGTTCACGAAGCAGCGAATCCTCTTCCTCCGTCCACCGTTCCTAGTCCTTACCCCAAATCGGCTAATTCCCACCTTTCGAGTGGTATGTTTTCGCTTTGGCGGAGCGACGTCGAAGTCGCATGGATCGATTGTACTGGACGACTCGGAGGACCCTTCCAAGGAAAGAAGGCCGGATTCGCGTGGAATGAGGAAGAAATCAGATTGATACTAGGCATGAGAAAGAGCCCTCAGACCTACTTCTGCCTTGTCAAAGAAGTCTTGCATATCCGTACAAGACGAGAAAAGAGAAGGACTACGAGATCGCATAGTACGTTCGTAAGGAAGAAAGGAGCGGCTGTTTGTTGGAGTACTCTACTGGGCAAGAAAGAGGCAGTAGGGCTGCCACACAACAAAAGAAAAAATGGTCAAACAAACATCGGAAACCCACAATCTCAATAACTAGGATTACTTCCGGTGATTAACTGCACATACTCCGGATAACTATAATTTCCCCCAGGGAACACGTCGCGGTCCTCGACGAGGCGCCACTTGAGGACGGCGAACTCGGGGTCGGTGACCCGCACGATCTTCAGCGGACAGAAGTAGGGTCGGTCGGCCCGCAGCTCCTGCAGCAGCAGGTGCACCTTCTGGCTGAGCGCGGTCTCCAGCAGCGGGAGCCGCATGTTGGGCACGTCGTATCCCTCGAGAGAGGCGACGCCGAAGAGGTCGGTCATGAGCGCAGGGTCCACCTGGGAGCCGAGCAGCAGCCACAGCGCGAAGCCATCGTCCAGCAGGTACACGCCGTCGGCGGTGAGCGCTGCGAGCGAGAGGTTGCGCATGGGAGGCAGGATGAGTGCGTGTTCGCCGGTCACGCGGACGCCCTCGGGGAGATGCGCGGGGTCTTCCGCGAAGGTGCAACTCTGCGCATGAGAGAGAGAGAGGAGGAGAACCGTAGCGTCCAGCTGGTGCAGCGCCATCAGCGAGGGGTACAGCGAGCGTAGCAGCACCTCCAGCCCGCTCTCGCGGAACTGCTGCAGCGCGTAGCAGCGGAGGTCGCTGCGAGCGTCGCCGCGGCAGAGCGCGTTCTTCTGGAGACTCATCTGCGTGAGAAGAGGCTGAAAGATCCACCAGGTAGAGCGGCAGCAGGTTCAGCGCGGCGGGGATGCCCGGCTGGCCGCCCGCAGCGGCAGGAACGGCGGTCGATTCCTGTGCGCGGGCGCGCTTGACGAGCTGGAGACAGAGCTGGTGGAGCTTCTGGCGGACGAGGGCGGGTCCGGTGAGCGCGAGGGCGTCGGCAGCTGTGTGAGAGAGGGAGAGAAGAGGCACCTTGGTGCAACGCGACGGCGGCGACGACGTCCTGGTTGACGCGCTCGAAGAGGTGGGCGAGGACGTTGCTGACGGGGAGACTGAGCGTGTGCACGCGGATGCGTCGCTCGCCGCGGGCGTTGGTGTAGAGCAGCGCCGACTGGATGGGGAAGGCGGGCATCGCCAACGTGGACTCGATTGCAAACTCCAGCACCGCCGTCGTGTCCGCGTGACACACCGGCGCCACCATCAGATCCGTGTTCGTCAGCGTGAAGTTCCCGTGGAACGCCGCCACACGGGCTCCCTGTGGCACCCGCACGCGCAACACGGCCTCGAAGCCCGTCTCACGCGTCAGGTCGTGGAAGATGTCTCCGTAGAGCGCCTCTGCGAGTGGCCCTGCGCCGTGGAAGGCGGGGTAGAAGAAGAACTGGCCGCCGGTGACGCTGCAGAGGGAGGAGAGCGTGGCCACGTCCGCATACTGCGCAGCGCCGGCGAACACATCGATGGAGACCTGCTTGTCCACCAGCGCGGTCGCCAGCTCGCGGTAGAGAGGGCTGCCGGGACTCAGCAGGTCCTTCTCGCCCTCGCCGGCCGCCACGGGCGTCTCGCGCACCTTCAGCTTGCCCTCGCCGCAGGAGGGCAGCGAGGCCTGGAAGAGTAGCAGCTTGCCGCCGCAGTCCTCCAGCAGCTTGCCTGCGAACTTGAGCGCGTTCAGCGTGCAGGTCTCCACGTTCTTGGTGGCAGCGACGCTAGCGGGCAGCGCGTCGAGGAAACGCTCGACGGCGGCACGGTGGTCGGTGAGGGAGAAGAGGAGGGAGCTGGGCAGCGGGAGGAACGGCTCCTCCACCTCGCTCACCACCAGCTGTCGCGGCGAGGCGTCGTCCTGCGTGGGAGGAAGAAAAGACGGCTACCGAGAGCTGATAGAAGTGCACCGCGCTGTCGAAGGCCAGGAAGGCCACGTTGACGGTGCTGTGGTCGCACATCGCCAGCAGCCCGTCGAGACTATTCTTCACCGCAGCACAGACCGTGGAGACCAGCCCCGAGGCCACCGACTGGTAGGAGATGTCTGCGTCGCAAGCGGAGAAGAGACCTACCCAGCAGGAACAGGTACGTCGGGAACATCGGCGGACGCAGACAGTACTCGGGACCCGCCACGTACTCCACCTGCCCCTTCAGCAGCTCCGGACGCTGCGACAGGTCCTGGCGCTTCCCGTTCATGTCCAGCGGCGAGTAGTACTCCGTTGGTACTGTCGGTCAGAGAAAGAACGATCGCTCACCGTCGTTCACGTAGCCGCACATGTTGCACTTCCAGCGACGACCCCCGTCGATGAACTGCACGAACGGGTTCACGTACAGACGGCAACGCTTGCAGCGCTGCACACCCATCGCGCCCGGAGACACCACCGGAATCTCACCCTACCATGCATCGCCGTCATCACACCTACGCCCTCCACGGCCATCGGACGGAAGATGGCGCCGAACGGAATTCCCGCCAGGCCCTGCAGCGACGTGCTGTTGGGCGCGATTTCGTAGGTCACCTTGGCGTATTCCTCGTCGGGAAGCACCTCAGGATCGGGAGACGCGGGGGCGGGCGCCGCCGCATCGTATGTGTGACCCCCTCCAATGTATGCCGGAGTAGACGCAGGTCCTTGCGAACCACTCTCCGCAGCGTAGTACGCGTTGCTCGACGAATCCGTTTGGGAAGCAGATCCATACTGATATGCGCTGGCAGGTAATTGATACCCACTCTTCGTAGAGAGATAGGATCCTTGCGCAGACCCGGTTGGTGGAGGTGGCAGCGGCGAAGTAGGCGGACCCTGCGGACGCAAACTCATACTCGCCATTTGCTGTGGCATTGAAGATACAGTCGGAGGAGGAGGCACAGACCGACTTGCGGACGGATTTGAATAGAATGGAGTGTTCGGTGCAGAGACTGTGGGGGGAACACTTTGAAATGAAGTTCCCGTTGGTATTCTCGGACCGTTTGAATTCAAAGCAGAACCCTGAGGTTGGGTAGCCCCGTTTTGCTGCTTGCCTCTTAAGAAGGGGTTATTCATACGTAGAAATATGATTCTTCCATCAAGGAGCGCATGTGCAGTGATGAAGACCTTGATTATCAAGAAAACCCACTACTGCAGAATGATAACACGTCAGCATTTCATCATCGAACAAACAGGAAATTCACGCAATAGTACACTCGATTCATGCAGACTGCACTAACCCCACAAAAAAGACATCAAACCGCCTCGCTCATTCTCCTCCTCCTCCTCTTCGCGCATCTCCTGCTTCATCTCCCACTTCTTCTCCAGCTCCAAATCTAACTTCAACTTCAACGCCTCGATGGATGACAAAAGGGCATTCTCTCGTTCCTACAAGTCAGTTGCGAAGATAACGGTAACCTGGTGGTCACGCTCCAAGTCGTCGACACGGTGGATGAACTGGTCCGTCAACCGTCTACATCACAACGAGTCATTTCTCCTACACGTTCATCTGCTTTGCCTCCTCTAATTCTTTTTTTGCCTCCTTCATTCCTTCCTGATAACGGCGGAGTTCCTCCTCCAGTTCCGTCGACTTGGAAAGGAGTTGCTGATATGCGTCTTCAATTCCCTCCACCACGACAGGCGGCGTCACCGGCTGCGGAGGACCCATCACCACCGACGCTGCATCCTGCGGAAGCGACTCCGTCTGAGACATTGTCGGAGGCTCCTCCTTCTCATCTTCCACAATTTTCACCGTCTGGGACTCTTCCAACTGCTGCTGCAGAGACTTAATCCGTTCGCGACTAATCTCCAAATCTACACTGAAGCCCCAGAGCGAGGCATACCCTTCTCCAGCTTCGCATTCACTTGCTTCTGCTGCGCCATCATGGCACGCCAGTTCTCACGCTCCGCTATCATATACTGAGCACGGTCGTCTCTCTTCAGAATGAGCAACTCCCTCCTCCGTGTGTCAAGTTCCTCCTCCAACAGTCGGTACTTCTCTTGCATACTTGCCTTTTCCTTCTCCATCGCCTTCATTTTTACAAGCATTGTATTGATCTGTTCTATTCGATCAGAACAAGATTCAAGCAATCCCACCCTCATACTGCATCTTCACTTTCACCAGGTGATCTGCAAGCATCTTCACCCCCAGAGGAGTCTCCGTGTCTTCACTCATCCCCAATTCAGAAGCAGTTGTGGTGGACCTCATGAAATGAATCCCGCGGGAATCTAATTGAGAGGATCGTATGAAAACAAACATATCGTGTGAAAGAGACACACAAGCGCAATTCAGAAGAGTACAAATCTACATATACAAACAACGAGGTCGAACGTGCGAAGCACGCAATCGACACTCGCGTTTGATTGGGTCCGGGACATTGATCCCGTCTAAGATACGATCCACGTAATCCATCGGAAAGAGTCCCGAAAGCGCTGCATTCAATCTACTCATCATCATCCCCTTCTTCTCCTCACTTTGTTACAAAGGGAAGCACGTTAAATTCCTTAAACCATGTCTTCCAGTCCCATTGGTACTCGTACAGCAACTGGAGCATGATTGTGGGATTCTCTTGCAAGTAATACTTGTGATAAATGTGTTCGGCATCGTGATATCCCTCGAGGGGCTTCACCACCGTAACCGCCTCGTCAGACTACCCGTCACCTCAATCCACCAGCACAACGAGAACGTTCCGGATGAAATACTCGGCTTCGTCCTTCTGAATGTCCTCCGTGTAGAAAACAGACGACCGATATCGAGTGGGAAAGAGTGCCGTGTAATCATGGTTCTCGAAAAACACTTGCAAAATGTCCGAGATGCTGATTAGCTTCGGGTTGTAGTGCACTTCTACCACTTCCGTGTGATCACCAATTCGACGATAGGTGGGATGCAACTTCTTGCCTCCGGAGTAGCCGATCTGCGTGTATTCCACACCGTAGAGACCACCCAGCAATGCCTTGATATGAAGAGACAATGAAAGCACCACTTCTGAGCAGCGGAAACTCTGCATTCCGAGAACAACCTTTGACAGACTCATCCTTTGCCGTAGGGAAAAAGTGATAGAGACCACACGCGAAGCCATTGACAACTTGTCAAGACGTCGTTTCGCCATTCATTTGATTCTTAGGTGAGTAATTCCATACCCAATCAAAAGGATCTCTCCATACAGAAACGTAACCATCCTCCCAGAATAGCATCCAATCATTCTCAATTCTTGCTCTCCACAGCCACCACCCATCCATTCTTTCATTCTCTTCCTAACCCATCTCCATCTCCTCCAAACTCATGATGGAGATTATCTCTCGCAATATTGGAAATCATTTGAAGCGTCAACCCAATCGCGCAGAGTGATCATAATCCGAATTGGTTGAACAAAACACGAATAACCGCGGGAGATCGGTGAGCATGATTGTTGTTCTTCACTATTGTTGATTATCGAACCAAAAGAATGGGTCTTTTCAGTAGAAAGAACAAGAAGAATGCTGCCGCGGAGGCTCCTGCTCCTGCGGCTCCCGAACAAGCTCCTGCCGAATCTGCGGCTCCTGCTGCGGCTCCCGCAAATCAGGCGGGTGACATGTTCAGGTAGGGCGTTGTGTTGCACTTATGACTCACTAGTGGCATGAATGCTGCTCCTTCCCAGGGCAATAGTATGTTTGAGTAGATTTTGAATATTTGCACGTGATCGCGTAGTGGCATGCAGTCGGCTCCTGCTCAGGGCGGAGATATGTTTTCGTAAGAGATGATGGGTCGGTTCACATGTAGTGGAATGTCGAACGCCAGTCGTACGCGCCGGTGCCAGTAGTTACCCGTAGAGGCCCCGGCTCCCGCTCCTACTCCCGCTCCGGCTCCCGCTGCGCCTGCGCAGATCCAGGATCCGCTGATGGGTGCTCGTCAGAAACTGATGCAGATTTCGAACCAGCTGCGCAGCGAGGTCGTTCGCCTGAATGAGGGTGAGCGCAAGGTGCGCGAGAACATGACGACGATCGAGGGAACCATTTCGCAGATGCAGGACAAGCTGGTAGCTGCGGACTCGGAGGAGAAGGCCGCCATCGCCGCGGAGGACTTTGCGAAGGCGGAGGAGATTTCGAACCAGTCGGCGGCGCTGCGCCCCGAGATCGAGGCGAAGTACCAGGAGCTGCAGCAGTGTCTGCAGCGCAACGGTCAGGCGACGCAGCTGCGCGTGCAGAAGATCCAGACGGAGCTGGTGACGATCGACGCGATGATCAAGTCGTTCGAGGCGGCGTTCACGCATGTGAACGTAGGCGAGGCGGCGTGAGGTGAGGCGTAGGGCCAGTTCCAGGCGTTCGACAAGCAGCTGACGGACCAGGCGTCGGCGCACGACGCGCGTCTGGCGGGAATGAAGGCGAAGATCGAGGAGAGCGAGGCGGCGCTGGCGAAGAAGCGTGAGGCGATCGCTGCGGAGAAGGAGGAGGTGGAGAAGCTGGTGCAGGCGGACTGCACGGACCTGTACAAGGAGAAGGAGGAGGCGGCGATGCTGAAGATGACGTTGGACCAGGAGATCGCGGAGCTGAAGGAGCAGCTGCGGCAGAAGAACCAGGAGCTGCTGGCGTGCACGAAGCACATCGGAGAGACGGACCAGAAGATCCAGCAGGTGCGGATGAAGTTCATGCCGCAGTTCCAGCCGATCGAGGAGAAGAACAAGGCGCTGGGCGGCGAGGTGAAGAGCATCGAGACGATGAAGTCGCAGTACGCGACGGCGGAGAGCCGCGTGGCGATGGTGAAGAAGCAGATGGACGACTCGCGCAAGGAGAAGAAGGAGATCGTGGACACGCGCAAGGACGAGCTGGACGTGATCAGCGGTCTGGCCTCCGCGCTGCGCTCCTACGACGAGACCATCGCCGCCAGCTATCGCGACGTCGTGGAGAAGCACACGAAGGTGGCTGCGGCGCCTGCGGGTGACACGTAGATGCTGGCGCTGAAGAAGGAGCTGGACGCCGGCAGCATCACCACGAAGAGCGTGCTGAACCGCATCCAGGCGCTGGAGAAGACGGTGGCGGACAGCAACGCGGTGATCGCCGAGACCTCGTCGAAGCTGCCGGAGCTGGAGCAGCAGAAGGCGACGGCGGTGGAGTCGAAGAACTACAAGATGGCGGGCCAGCTGACGATGCAGATCAAGCAGCTAATGAGCAAGAAGGAGTCCGCGACCATGGCCGCCGCCACCGCGCAGGAGGAGCTCGGCGCCATCCGCGCGTCCTCCGCGTCGGACCTCGCGGAGCTGGAGGTGGCGTTGCTCAGAGTCGCTCATCCATAGACCAAGAAGGGCGTCTACGAGGAGGCGCGCAAGGCCTATCTGCAGGCCGACTACGCCATGCTGCGCAAGAACGCTGTCACCTGTCGCAAGGCCTCGCGCAGCATCGAGGCCATTCAGCGTGGCGACGACACCTTCCGCTTCGCCTGCCAGGCGCTTGCCGCCTCTCTGTTCGAGCTCACGAACGCGGACCTGACCATGGTGTGCAACCAGCTCGGCGTCCCTGCGCTCGGCGACAAGGACGACGACGAGACGCCTGTCGAGACCCCTGCGGAGGCTCCTGCTGCCGCTGAGACTCCTGCTGCGGAGACTCCTGCTGCTGAGACTCCTGCGGCGACGCCTGCGGAGACCACGCCTGCGGAGGACATGTTCGGTCTGAGCACCACGCCGTCGGCGGCGCCTGCGGAGGATATGTTCGCGACGATGCAGGCGGCCCCTGCTGCGCTGACGAAGGAGCGTGCGACGGCGATGGCGACGATCGCGGAGGCGCAGATGGAGAAGCTAAACAATGATCTGGACGCGGCGATGGCGGACGACAAGACGGAGGAATGCGAGAAGCTGAGCGAGGAGATCGAGAGTCTGGAATCGTATGCGGGGGAGCTGAAGAAGTTTGCGGCGGGAACGGTCACGGAGGAGCCCAAGGCGCCTTCGTGTTTTGACGAGCATTTCGCCTCCAAGAACGCGGGAGATGACTTATTCCTTGGCATGTAGCGTAGATCATTGGCAGGTGTATTGTTCTCTTTATTAACAAACACGACACACACGCTTGATGCGAGAGAGGGTGATACCGCACTGTGAATTGTTGACACTGTGAATAACACGATCCATTTCAGATCGGCTTGACACGGGACCGGGGTTCTTCCCGATCGTGAGGAAGAGCAAGCCGTGTCGATAGTCGACGGTGGCTTTGCTGATTTGGAGAGAACTGTCCTTCACCTTGGAGGAGAGGGAACGGAGAAGGGTACATGGACGGTGAATGCAATGGGCTCCACGGAACGTTGGCGAAAGAGAACACGTCCCTTCATCTCGTTCGCGTTGACACGGGCACACGAGATGTGGAGCGCATTGGATTGAGTATACAGATGGAGCGTGGACGGATCGATACCTGGAAGGTCGAAGCATACCACATACGACTTGTCGCACTAGATAGGAGAGTTGGGAATGATACTCACATCATACACATCGAAGGGCGTGGACCATGTGGACGTAGAAAACGACACAGGACCGATCGGGGAATTGCTCAGTGTGTGAAGTTCATGACAATTCGCATCGTCCGTGGGGTGAGGGACGATGGGTTTGTATCGTTTTGTAATAACAAC
>ENA-UERG01002708-UERG01002708.1-human-gut-metagenome-genome-assembly--contig:-NODE-2708-length-12295-cov-4.386561_pt1 | contig 12295 bp, 7 predicted proteins | sample MGYA00242954_ERZ507954 | MGnify/ENA primary metagenome ERZ507954 (study PRJEB26167, sample SAMN06115478) | human gut metagenome | host: Homo sapiens | place: China:Sichuan | collected 2015-01-21... | reverse complement strand
CCGTATTAATTAACGTATTTAACAACGAAAACGAACCTTTTCGTTAGGCCGAGCGCCGAGCCGCACTTGTGCGGGCTATGCCGAGGCGAGAAAAGGAGCATGAAAGTGAACAACATGAAAAAGAGTCTTTGGATTGTCCTTGCGGTCGTTGCGGTGCTCGCCGTCTGGGGGTATTCGGTCTACAACGGCCTGGTCGAAAAGGAGGAGGCCGTACACGGTGCGTGGTCGAACGTCGAGACGCAGTATCAGCGCCGCTCCGATCTGATTCCCAATCTTGTCAATACGGTGAAGGGGTATGCCGCCCACGAGCAGCAGACGCTCGCGGCGGTGGTCGATGCGCGTTCGAAGGCGACTTCGATGAATGTCGACGCCGACGACCTGACGCCCGAACGGCTGGCGGCATTCCAGCAGGCGCAGGAGGGCGTGCGTTCGGCGCTGGGGCGTCTGATCGCCGTCGCCGAGAACTATCCCGATCTGAAAGCCAACAGCAATTTTCAGGAGTTGCAGGCGCAGTTGGAGGGGACGGAGAATCGCATCGCCGTAGCCCGCACGGCCTTCAACGAGAAGACGCAGGCCTACAACGTCGCCGTCCGCCGTTTTCCGGCCAATCTGGTGGCGGGAATACTCTCGTTCGGGCAGAAACCCTATTTCGAGGCGGACGACAGCGCTGCGCAGGCGCCCGAAGTCGCCTTCTGATACGACAAACTACTAACCCTGATTCGATATGAAACGATTTTTTCTGTTGACACTGGCCTCGGCGGCGCTTCTCGGCGCTTCGGCCGCACCGGTCAAAACCTATGAAGTGAAGAGTCCCGACGGTCGTCTGGCCCTCGTGCTCACGGCAGGCGAACGGCTGAGCTTTACGGTCGCCCGCGACGGGGAGACGCTGGTCGCCCCCTCCGAAATGGCGCTGACGCTCTCGACGGGCGAGGTGCTGGGCGAGTCGCCCCGGGTGCGCTCGGCACGGCGGCGTGCGGTGACCGAGACGATCGACGCGCCGCTCTACCGCCAGAGCCGTTTCGATGCGGCCTACAACGAACTCGACCTGCGCCTGCGCGGCGATTACGGCATCCTGGCCCGCGCCTACGACGACGGCGTCTGCTACCGCTTCTATACGGAGCGCGACGGCGAGCTGACGATCGTCGACGAGACGGCGCAGCTCAATTTCGAGGGCGATCCGTCGGCCTACATTCCCTATTCCAAAACGGAGATTCCGATGCGGACGTCGTTCGAAAATACCTACGAGTACGCGCCGCTGAGCAAGTTCCGGACGCAGACGGTGGCCTTCATGCCGGTGCTTGTCGATCTGGGAGAGCGGGGTTACGTGCTCTACACCGAATCGGACGTCGAGGCCTATCCGGGCGTCTACCTTACCTACGACAAGGAGGCCAAGGGGTTTGCGGCCCGTTTCGCGGAGTGCCCGACCGAGACGTCGCTGACCAAACGCTTTCAGGACGTCGTGGAGCGGAGTGCCGACTACATCGCCCGCGTCGACGGCCGGCGCAGCTATCCGTGGCGCATTGTGGCCTACGCCGCGACGGCGACCGAACTGCCCGTGAACGACATGGTCTGGCAGACGGCCGAAGCGAGCCGCGTGGCCGACGCCTCGTGGGTGCGCGACGGCAAGATCGCATGGGACTGGTGGAACAACTGGGGCGTCTACGGCGTCGATTTCAAGTCGGGCATCAATACCGAAACCTATAAGTATTTCATCGATTTCGCCGCCGCCAACGGCATCGAGTACGTGGCGCTCGACGAGGGATGGGGCGTGCGCGACGGCGACGTCATGCACGTCGTGCCGGAGATCGACCTGCCGGAGATCGTCTCCTACGCCCGCGAGAAGAAGGTGGGCATCATCCTGTGGGTGGTGGCCAAGGTGCTCGACGACAAGCTCGAGGAGGCGTGCCGCTACTATTCGGAGCTGGGCGTCGCGGGCTGGAAGGTCGACTTCATCGACCGGCAGGACCAGGCGGCCGTGGAGCGTGTCTACCGCATCGCCGACGCTGCGGCGCGCTACCGCATGATCGTGGATTTCCACGGCGTCTACAAGCCCACGGGGTTGCAGCGCACCTATCCCAACGTCGTCAATTTCGAAGGGATCTTCGGGCTGGAACAGCTCAAATGGACGGACAAGACGGACGCCGACATGCCGGCCTACGACTGCACCTTCCCCTTCATCCGTCAGGTGGCCGGCCCGGTCGACTACACGCAGGGGGCGATGCGCAACGCTTCGCGCAAGAATTTCCGTGCGGTCAACAACCATCCGATGAGCCAGGGCACGCGCGCCCATCAGGTCGCGACCTACGTCGTCTTCGATTCGCCGCTGGTGATGCTCTGCGATTCGCCGACGGCCTACGAGAAGGAGCCTGAGACGCTTGATTACATCGTGCGCTTCCCGACGCGCTTCGACCAGACGTTGATTCCCGCCGGCGAGATCGGCCGCTACATCGTCACGGCACGGCGTGCGGGCGACCGCTGGTATCTGGGTGCGCTGACGAACTGGGATGCCCGCGAGGTGGAGGTGAAACTCGATTTCCTAGGCGACGGCCGGTGGAAGGCGCGCATCTTCCGCGACGGCGTGAATGCCGACCGCTACGGTGAGGATTACCTCTTGGAGGAGCGGACGGTGGCGGCGGCCGACAGTCTTGCGATGGCGATGGCCCCCGGCGGCGGTTACGCCGTGCAGTTCGAACGGGTGCAGTAATCTCCGACCGACGATACGAGGAGCGCTTTCGGGCGCTCCTCGTATCGTTTGCGGTACGGGATACAGAAGGGGGGGGGCCGTCCGGCGATCGGACGGCCCCCCCCCTTGCATTCGTACGGTCAGGTGCGTCACTCCTCGAGCCAGCTGCCCAGCTCGGCGTAGATCTTGTCGGCGATGAACTTCATCGCCTCGGAGCTCGGGTGGCACCCCTTGCCCGTGGCGGGATTGTAGTCGTGCTTGGGCATGTAGGTCTGGTCGTTGAAGCCGTTCACGGCGTAGAGGTCGACGCAGCGGGCGCCGTAGTGGCGGGCGATGGCGAGCGTCGAGCGTTCGATGCCCGTCGAGAGGTAGTCGCCGATGATGCAGACGATCTTGACGTCGGGATAACGCTCTTTCAGCAAGCGAAGCAGTTTGATGTAGGCCGTGCAGAAGGTCGTGTCGTCGAGCGCTTCGATCTCGGCGCGCGTCGCGGCCGCGTCGGCTGCGGCGAACAATTCGGCCAGCGCCGCCTCCGACGGTGCCTCGGCGCTTTGGATCGGAAGGCCCGGAGCGAGCGGGTCGACGTTGTGCGCGTAGTCGTTCGTGCCGCCGTGGATGAGCACGATGTCGGGCTGCCCCACGCCGCCCTGTGCGATGAAGCGGGCGCAGAAGTCGTTGCCGTACCATGCCTGGGAAGCGTAGGCCGGATCGGTCGTGCAGGCGACGGCCGTGCCGGAGAAGGAGATGTTGCGCTCGATGCGGGCGTCGGACATCAGGTCGTGGGCCAGCCGGTACCAGTAGGTTTGCGACACGGAGGTCAGATCGTGGTCCGAGGTCGGATAGTGGCATGAATAACCCGACGGTACGAAACCTCGGAAGGTCGAAATCGAGTCGCCGATAACGCTGATGCGCTTGGTCTTGCTCACGGGCAGCAGGGTGGTCATGCCTTCGATGACGGGGTATCCGTCGGCGTCGAGCGTCCAGTTTTTCAGTGTGCGGCCGCAAGTGCCCTCGTAAGCGGCGACAGCGGCATTGAGGTCGGCCAGCAGCGTCGACATCTCTCCGTAGGACTTGACGGTCGCTGCGTCCGCCTTAGTGAGATTCGAAATTCCCGGACCGGCCTGCGTGCTCGGGTCGAAATAACAATGTTTGAGTGAGGTGATCGTATAGCTGCCGCTGTGGATTTTGGCGTAGATGCCGCCGCAGTAGATGGAGGTCGAGGGTTCGCCGTCGGTCAGGAAGCCGTCGTGGCCGATGGTCGAGTAGAGTCCGTAGAGTTCGGCGGCTGTCGGCGAGCCGTTCTGGAAACCGAGGATACCCGACAGCGTGTTGTTGGCCGAGGGATAACCGCCTGCCTTGCCTACGGTCTTGACGGTTTGGACGCGCGATGCGCAGTTGACGATGTGGGCTTTGCCCGTTCCGACTTGCAGCCAGCCGACCAGACCGGTTGCGAGCGTATAGCCGTTGGAACCGTTGTTGCCCGTCGCCTCGACCTCGCGGCCGGCGTAGATGCTGTTGACGATGTCGACGATGCAGGCCGCGTCGTTGCATTTGGCGTATCCGCAGATACCGCCCACGCTGTGCTGTCCGCGGCAGTTGCCGTAGGCGATGCAGCCGTCGACGGCGGTTTCGCCTTTCGATACGATGTAGCCCACGATACCGCCCACCTGATGCAATGAGGAGCTGACGTCGCCGTAGGCCTGGCAGTTCTCGATGAAACTGTCGCCGTAGGAGGTGATCGAACCGGATATACCGCCTGTATTGTAGCCGTATCCCGTGACGGATTCCCGCGACGTGCAGTTCCGCACGATCGATGTGTGCTCCGCTGTGGCGGTTCCCTGATAGCCGGCGATGCCGCCGACGTTATCGGCTCCGAATACCATGATGTCGGTTTCGCAATCTTCGACGACGGCTGTCATATTGCTTCCGTCGTCGGCGTTTTCCTCGTTGGCTTGCAGCGCCCCGACGATGCCGCCCGTGTGATCGCCCTTCGACGAGAGCGAGGCCGAGGCAGCGATCGTGCAGCCGGAGATCTTGCCCGAAGTGAGATGTCCCGCGATTCCGCCGACATAATTGCCGTTGTAGGCCGACGCTTTGCCGCCCACCGTACAGTTCTCTATCGTCGAATTGTGACGGGCGCGGCCGACGATGCCGCCGAGGAAGTGAGTTTCGGCATCGATCGTGGCCGCGGCGTCGACCGTGCAGTCCGATATCTTCGTCCCGCTCGTGTAGCCGGCCATGCCGCCGATCTGTGCCAGCGCGCGAATAGAGCCTTTCAACGTGCAGCCTGCGATCTCGGAGTCGAGCGCGTAGCCGATGATACCGCCGACGTCGCTGACGGCATATCCGTCGAACTCCGTTTCGGCCGTTCCGACGAGCGATTCTTCAAACGTGCAGCCGCGGATCACGCTTTGTTTCGCCACGCCGGCCACACCGCCTGCATGGAGTCCGGAAGCCGAGTATTCGCACTCTTCGAGATGGATGTCCTTCACGGTCGCTCCGTCCAGATAACCGAACAGACCGCAGGCGCCGGATTCGCAGTTTGTCAGCGTGAAATTGCCGATCGTGTGGCCTCCGCCGTCGTAAACGCCCCGGAACGGCGATTGTTCGCTGAGTCCGATCGGTTGGATCGCGATCTGAGCCATGTCGATGTCGGCAATTTGGAGGTAATGTTTGTCGGCGAATTCGGCGTATTCGCCGCCGTCGCTGTTGCAAAGAGCGATCAGTCGTTGCAGGTCTTCTGCCGTCGCCACCTGATAGGGGGCTTCGGCGGTTCCTTCGCCGTTCCAGCCGTCGATGGATTCTCTGGCTGCGGTCGAAAGGTTTATGCTCGCATCGTAGCAGGCGTTACGTTTCATTTCGCATTGGAACGGCTGCGTGTACACGGCTTTTTCGGTGGTTACGGAGAGGGTCCCGTCGTAGGTGCCCGGAGCGAGTATCATGTAAATGTCTTTGGCGCTCTCCTGCGACGACGGGACGGCGTAAGGAATGGAGAGCTGGGTTTTTGCCGTGCGGGAGGCGAGTCCTGTCACGATCAGCGACGCCTCGTCACTCAGCCCGGTCAGATCCAGTTTAAATGCACCGGCCATCGGCGTATTCTCGTCGGCGAAAGCGATCGATTGCACCTTCTCGTCTCCGTACTGTCCGTCTGCGAAGACCTTTGCGCGCAGAATTCCTCCCAGCACGTGCATTTGCAGGGCGGGTATCTCAGAGAGGGACTCGGCGTCGAGTCTTTGCGGATAGGAGACCATTGGCAGGTTCGCGATGTCGAATGCGCCGGCTTCGGACTGCGACTGTACGGCAGCGATCGACAGCGCCACGTTTTTCGCATCGTTGGACGAATTGTCTTTCGTGTAGGGAAAATAGGCATGGAGCTTGTCGCCGGTTTCGGCGCGGTTGACGTGGAATGCGATCGAGCTTGTGCCATCGTTCGTTGTGACGGAGGCTTCGGCATTGAGCGTCGGTGCCGACGATACGGCGTAGACTCCGATCCTGTCACCGCTTTCCCACGAGTGTCTGTCGTCCGTCGACGATCCGAGAGCCGCCGTCAGGTCGGATTCGACGATGCAGGTCAGGTCAACGCCTCCGCTTTTCGGTTGTTCGACGGGGGCGTCGTCCGTGCAGGCACCGAGTGCCAGTGCCAGCGTCGCAGAACAGGCGAACAGCCTTCCGATAAGACCGCTCCGGCGTTTTGCTGTCCGGACGGTCTTGTTTCGGAAGTCCTCTCTGCGAACGTCGTGTCTGTCGCTGCCGACCGTCGTGTGGCGGATTCCTGCCGTGTAGTCGGGCTTTTTGATCTCTTCTCGTTTCATAAATTTGTAGTTTGAGGTTCGATGTGTCGAAAGGTTTTCACTATGAATATACACGCCGGCGGATAAAAACACCTAAGAACGAGGCGGGATTTTTCGACGATCGCGAACGGAATCGGCCGGAAAACGACACACGGGAGCTTTTCAGAAAAACTCCCGTGCCGTTTCGGTTTCCGATGTCGGCTTCTTTTACATCCGCCCCTTTTCGTCTCCGGCGCCGCTCTCGACCTTGCGGGCCTTGAACGACTTGCCGGTCTTGAAGTTGTAGTTGACCGTCAGTACGAAGCGGCGGGGCTGCCAGTCGTTGGATACCCGCAGGTCGCGTACGAAGGTTTCGGTCTCGGCCACGAACCGCTGCGAACGGTCGAAGAGGTTCGCTACCTGCGCCGTGAGTGTCAGACGGTTGTCCAGCAGGCGTTTTTTGAGGCTCAGCGTCACGCTGTGGTAACTCTTCATGTCGAGGTTGGCCTGCCGGAAGCGGCTCATGGCGTAGTATTCGGCTTCGATGAAGAACTTGCGCGGCAGCGTGAAGGTCGTTGCGGCGTTGGCGAAGGCGGCCCACGTCGTTCGCAGCGGTGCGTCGGCGGTGATGCGGTCGCGGCGGCAGATGCCCGTGAGGTTGGCGTTGAGCGTCCACCACTTCGTGAGTTGCAGGGGAATATTCGCCGCGGCGAAGTATTGCTCCGTGCGGTCGAGGTTCTCGAAACGCAGGTTGGTGATCGATGCGTCGGCGGCGTCGCTGCCGAAGACCTGCGCGATCTCGTCGTGGTGGAGTTGGGCGCCGGCGCTGAGCGAATACTTTCCGGCGAAGACGGCCGTGAGCGAGAGGTTGTCGGTGTAGGCGGGCAGCAGGTCGGGGTTGCCCGACTGGTAGGTGTAGTCCGAAATCTGCATTCGCATCGGGTTGAGCGCCCAGAAGCCCGGCCGCGAGATGTTGCGGGCGTACTGCACCGTGAGCGACCACAGTCCCGCCGCATCGAACGCATAGGTCAGGTTGGCGTTGGGAAAGAGGCTGAAATAACGCTGGCGCACGTCGCTGCCGTAACCCGTGGTGCGGGTATATTCGCCGCGCAGCCCCGCCACGACGTTCCAATGCCCCTTTTTCAGCGTCGCGGCGGCGTAGGCGGCCGTGATGTGTTCGGTATAGTCGGTGACGTAGCTGTACGTGTCGAGCGTCTCCCACCCCTCGGGGCGGAGGTAGCGGTAGAGCGCTTCGTTGTGCATGTCGTTGTAGGTGTACTTCGCGCCGGCGCGAAGCTGCCACGCCTCGCCGAGTCGCTTTTCGAGTGCGGCGTTGAGCGCCGCCACGTTGTAAAGCCCCCGCGTGCGGTCGTCGTAGGTCGAGTCGCGCACGATGCCGGCGGCGGTCGAGCGGACGAAACTGTCGTTGCCGTGGCGGCGGTTGTTGCGGCTGTAATCGGCCATGACTTTGAGCGTCGAGCCGAGCGTGTCGATGCGCCAGATGTAGTTGAAGGTGGCCGAGAAGGTATTGACGCGCTCCGAACCGTCGTAGAGGCTTTCGTTGCGGGTCAGCCGCTCCGCTTCGCGGAAGTCGGTCGACGAGCGGTTGGGCGAGCGGTCGCGGTCGATGTAGAAGTCGGCCTCGGCGCCGATGCTGTGCCGTTCGGAGATGTCGAAGATCGCGCCGGCGCGTCCGCCGCCGCAGTTGTCGCGGCCCCGCATTTCGGAGGAGGCGTCGAGCAGTGCGCCACCCGCACGGTATTCGGTGTGTTCGGCGGTTTTCGTGACATGCAGCGGCACGACGCTCGCCCAGCCCGAAACGTTGAAGGTCCAGCGTCCTGTGTGGCCGTTGAGCGAAAGCGAGGGGTTGTAGCCTTCGATCTGCCGGCTCTGGCGCGTCGAGAACGAAAGGTCGCCCGTGAGCCCGTTGTCGCGCTGGCGGCGGAGCGTGATGCGGATGATGCCGGCCGCCGAGTCGGCGTCGTAGTCGGCACCGGCCTGCGGGATGACCTCGATGCGCTGGATCTCCTCCGATTTCAGCCCGCGCAGGTAGTTGAGCAGCTGCTCGGTGGACATGCGCACTTCGCGGTCGTTGATGTAGACCTTGACGCCCGATGCGCCGTTGATGGCGATCTTGTCGTCGGTGAGCCAGACGCCGGGCGCCTGTTTGAGCAGTTCGGTGCCGTCCTTGCCGAGCGCGACGGGCGAGCCTGCGATCTCCATGACGAACCGGTCGGCTTCGCGGCGGACGAGACTGGTCTTGACGACCACCTCCTGCATCTCGACCGACGCGGGATGCAGTACGAATTCGCCCAGATCGCCCGGCGTATCGACGTCGCGTGTGAGCGTTTCGTAGCCGAGATACTGGATCGTCAGGCGGTACCGGCCGGCCGGGACTTTGAGCGAGAACGACCCGTCTGCCGCGGTTGCCGTACCCGCCAACTGCGTTTCGGCGTCGAGCAGCACGACCGTGGCGTAGGCGACGGCCGTGCCGTCCGGATCGACGACCCGTCCCGTCGTCGGGGTTTGATGGGCGGCCGAGGCGTCGACGGCGAGGGCGGCGAAGAGCAGGAGCAGCGGCATACGGAGGAGATACTGTTTCATTTTCCGGTGGTTGTATGTTTCGATTGCTATTTTACGCTGCAAATATATATATAAACGAATATAGTTTGTATTGCAAAGTAGTGATTTTTTCAAAATATTTTTGTTATCATATTTTTGTTTTGCTTCTGTCATTCCTGATGTTAATGTTCCACCTATTTTATCTGCTCCTTCAGCTAATGCTGCTGCACCCGTTGCCAATTCTCCCGTTCCATCTGTCAATGACTTTGCCCCAGTAACAAGCGCTCCTGCACCAGATAAAGCACTATCAATTCCTGCATCAAGTGTTGCAGCGCCTGCTGCCAGATCACCTGCCCCCTTAGCTGCCGAAGCAACACTGCTGTCAAGATTGTTATCCTTAAGAGTATTATAAAGAGTTCCGATTCCGTCAGCATATGTCTTCATGTTGTCATTAAGTGAAACTGAACCCTCATATGCACTTGCAGCGCCATCTGCGTATGCATATATACCATCCTTAAGAGAAGAAGCACCTGTATTTAACTGGTCAACACCATCAGTAAGTGCTGGAATTGCATCACTTAACTGCTGTGTTCCATCCTGTAATGTAACCGTTCCGTCTGCAAGCTGTGTTGCTGCATCATCTAATGAAGCAACAGTTTTCTTTAGATCATCTAAAGTAATGTCATCAGCATTCATATCTGAAAGAAGATTAGACGTTGCAACAGACATTGTCATATCAAGTGAGAAATCCTTAACATCTGCTGTTAATTCAAAATACTCAGGAATATCAAGGTCAAGTGACTTATCATTAAACTTAAGATTCATAGTATCCTTAAGTCCTGGCATTGTCATACCGACTGCTACAATATTATCACCGACCTTAGTAAGCTTACCATTAGTAACCTCAACATTTGAGAATACATCTGTTGGAAGCATCATACCTGTAATCATTGTAAATGGTACGGCAACTGTCTGCTTCTTACCATTAATTGTTACAGTTTTCTTCTGATTATTAGTGTAATCAAAACGTATTGTAACCTTTCCGCTCTTTCCGGCCAGATCTTCCGGCTTAATTTCCTTGCCATCAAGCTTGTAAGTAACCTTCATTGTTACTGGCGCATTTTCACTTGACTCAGTCTTATTAAGAGTCTCATTGCCGTTACCGTCTGTAATCTTTTCATTGACAGTGATGTGATTCTTGTTACCGGAAGCATCATTGAATACATAAACTGTTTCCTGTCTTGTGTTAGTTGCAAGTGTGCTCTTGTTAGACACTGCAAGTTCATTAGTTATTGCCTGTGTAATCGTAGCCTCTGTACTGCCTGCTGCCATCTCTGTTACATAAGCTGTATCTGTTCCTGTTGTTGCAGCTGTATTAGCACCGCAGCCAACAAGGCTTGCTGCTGTAAGAACTACACACATTAAAACTGAACTATATCTGAATAAATTCTTTTTAACCATAATAATCTTCCTCCTATTAATTCTGACTGTTCTTCTTAGGCTTAAAACCTAAACTTGTATGAATAATCACCTTATCAAGCAATACGAAAAGTGATGGAAGAACAAATATAACAACAAACATACTGATTATTGCGCCTCGTGCCATAAGTGTACAAAGTGAAGCAATCATATCAACACTGGCTATCATACCTACACCAAATGTTGCTGCGAAGAAACCAAGTGCGCTGACAATAATAGATGGAATAGATGTTCCAAGTGCTATTGATATAGCCTCTTTCTTAGAGTTACCAGCGGCTCTTTCTCTCTTATATCTTGTAGTCATAAGAATTGCATAATCGACTGTCGCACCAAGCTGAATAGTTCCGATTACTACCGAAGATATAAATGGTATCGTTGTTCCTGTATAATATGGAATACCCATATTAACAAATATAGCAAATTCAATAGCAGCAACCAGAATAACCGGAAGAGATATTGACTTCAATACAAAGAAAATAATAAAGAATATCGCAACAATTGAAACTGCACTAACTGTCTTGAAATCCTTATCAGTAATAGTGATAAGATCCTTAGTACAAGGAGCTTCTCCAATTACCATTGATTTGGCATCATACTTCTTCGCAATTGCATCAACCTTATTAATCTGGTCATTGATTTCATCAGAAGCAATTGTGTAATTAGTTGATACCATCATAATCTGGTATTCATCACCCTTAAGCTCTGAAACAAGCGAATCAGGAAGCATTTCCGTAGGTATTTCTCCACCGAGTGCTGAGTCAATACTTAATGCAAATGAAATTCCGTCCAGATCATTTACCTCATTCATCATTGCATTAGAATCCTCTGCTGAAAGATTACTGTCTGCAAGAATCATATATATAGAATTAGTTCCGTCAAAGTTCTCGGCAAGCATCTTGTTAGCCTGCGAACAGTTAAGCTTCTCTGGAAGTGTATCAGACAAATCATAGTAAACCTTAGTATTGTTATATCCGTAGATTGCCGGGCCAAGAAGCAGAACAAATATTATAAGGAATATCCATGAATGATTAACAATCCATCTTGCCGGCTTATCAAAATTCGGCATAATCTCTCTATGCATTGTTTTCTCAAGAGCCTTGTCAAATGTAAGAATAAGGGAAGGAAGTATTGTAACACAACCAATAACGCCCAATACAACACCCTTTGCCATAACAACACCAAGGTCAAGACCAAGCGTAAAGCTCATAAAGCAGAGTGCGATGAATCCTGCAACAGTTGTTATGGAAGAACCAACAACTGATGTAAGTGTATTCCCAATAGCAACCGCCATAGCTTCTTGATGATCATCCGGAGTTTCTTCCTTAGCTTCCTTGTAACTGTGCCATAAGAATATAGAATAATCCAGAGTTACACCAAGCTGAAGTACCGCTGCCAGTGCTTTCGTTATGTATGAAACCTCACCTAAGAAATAATTAGAACCAAGGTTATACACAATTGCCATACCTATACTTAGCATAAAGAATACTGGTACAAGGAATGAATCCATAAATATAGCAAGTACGATACATACAAGTACAACCGCTACAAGTACATAAAAAGGAGTCTCCTTTTCTGCCATTGTCTTAGTATCTGTAACTACAGCAGACATACCGGCAATATAACACTGATTATCCGTAACATCTCTTACTTCCTGAATAGCCTTCATTGTATCGTCACTTGATGTTGTATCATCAAAGAATATTGCAACTAACAATCGAATCATAAAATATGGAAACAATGGAAAATAATATTCCTTCCGCTACTCATCAGGAGAAAGCGAAGAAGATGAAGAAACTTCGTC
>ENA-UERG01002707-UERG01002707.1-human-gut-metagenome-genome-assembly--contig:-NODE-2707-length-12296-cov-4.860136_pt1 | contig 12296 bp, 9 predicted proteins | sample MGYA00242954_ERZ507954 | MGnify/ENA primary metagenome ERZ507954 (study PRJEB26167, sample SAMN06115478) | human gut metagenome | host: Homo sapiens | place: China:Sichuan | collected 2015-01-21... | reverse complement strand
ATAATGCAAACTGCTATGAATTGCTGAATGTAGAAGAGGGACACCTCGATGTGGCAAACGCAGCTACTGTAACGAAGCGTACCTTGAACGTGGAGGTTGCATATGATGTGGATTCTGTATTGTTTGGACAGGATAGTCCGGAATGTACACTGACGATTACGAATCCAGATAATATTGCACAGGGAAATAACAATGAAGAGCAGAATGCATATGCGGCAGATCCGAATACATTTATGACAAGATATCTTGGACTGAATAACAAGGATGCATGGGAGACAAACCGCAAGATTTATAGCAGCCCGGCAAATGCGTATTACTATATCCGTCCAACCTTTGCAAGCAACGGAAACTATGAAGTAGTTGTTGCAAATCCACCGAAATTCTCGGTGACAAGAGAAAGCTCCGATGGATATTTCTCCATCAAGGAGACTGCGGTTGGTGGATATTATCCAAGTTATACGATCGTGGCAACGAACGGATATGATATGGTTCGAATCCTGAGTGATGGCGAGGTTGATATTTCCGACACGATGACACGTGCACAGGCAAAAGCGTTGTTCAAGAACCAGTCCGCAGGTATTACGGCAGATGGTACTTACACGAACATCCGGTTCCAGTTGTACAATTCGACAACCAATGCAATCTCTACAATCTACACAGTGAAAGAGACGATCATTGTAGATACAAAGATTCCGGTTTATGTAAGCCATGCAGTGGAACCGACCGGCTTTGTAAATCAGCTTGGGTTTGGTACATATTATCATTCGCAGAACAATGTCACAGGTATGACACTGACAGTTACATACCGTTCAGACGAAAGCCCTTGTGATTACTTGCATTATTATTTTGCAGGTGAGGACGCAAGTACCGTTCCGACCACGACGATGCAGACAAAGATGGTATCGAAGGGAAATGGTCTGTATGAGGCAACACTTCTGGTAGGAAGCGGCTATGCCGGACAGCTGGTTGTATGGGCAACCGATACAAAGCAGAAGGAGTCTGCACATACAAAGCTGGTATGTTATACAACGAACACTGATGCAAGTCTGACAGATAAATATTATGAGTGGATGGTTGAAGGAACCCCTCCAACTGCTGCGCTGAGCGTACAGGGAAATGGAGAGGCTGCGCTGACAGATAAGTGGTACAATACATTGGATGCAGCAATCGCAGCAACGGATATCGACAGTGGACTGGATGAAGTGACATGGAGTGTTGAGACACCAAGTACAACTGTGACAGCTACGACATCTGCGTATGGTGCCAATGCGACAAAGAATGCAAAGATTACAGATTATACCTTCCACCAGATCATTACAGGTGGTGCATCAAATAATTACACACCGGGTGAGTATTATATCTCGGCAGTGGTAAAGGATAATGCTGGTAATACGGTAGATGTAGAGAAGCAGGGTCCATTCCTCTTCGATGGCATCAAACCGGCAGTGACATTGTCTGATGATGGAGAAAGCCAGACACAGTTCCAGTCCGATGTCACGATTACGATGGAAGCGACAGAGGGTGAGCTGGAAAGTGGTATTGACAGCATCGCACTGTACAAGGATAGCACAGGCAGTGAGCCGATCCAGACATGGTCTGCCGCTGGCGCGAAGAGCTGGACAGAAAGCTATGATGTAACAGAGAGTGGAACCTATATCTTAGTTGTAACGGATATTGCAGGTAATCAGTCTACCGAGCAGGTAACCTACAGTCATATTTCTTCGGAGAGACCAGACAAGCCAAGCGTATCAATCGCGAAGGGCGATAATGGTGCGATTGGAAATGCAGGCTGGTTGATCGAGGATAAGCCGAAGGTAACAATCAAGTCAACAACGGAAACAAGTGATAAGGTTCCGGTCAAGACATATTACAAAGTGATTTATACAGACGCAAGTGGAAAGCATGAATCACAGGATAGTTTTACTGGAGAGAGTCATACATTTGCACTGGACGGACAGGGTGATGTGACAGTGGAAGCGTGGGCAGTCAGCGAGGCGGGCTGTCAGAGTGATACTGCTTCTGAGGATGCAAAGGTTGATATTGATGGACCGGCTGTGACGATCACAGATTCTGTGGTTGATGCAAATGGAGATGTAACAATCAACTTCCAGGCAATTGATTTGATCAGTGGTGTAGATACTGACCGGGTACTCGTAAATGGCAACGCTGTATCGGTAACAGATACAGATGGCGTGGCAAAGGGAAGCTTCAAGGCAGATGGCAGTGCAACTTACACGATTGTTGCTTATGATAATGCAGGCAACAAGTCCGCAGAGGTAAGCTTTGAGCCGCTTGGACTGGAAGTAACACCGGTAACAGCAATCACAAATACAACAGCACATATCGAGGCGCAGGTAATTCAGGGAACAAACCCATTGTCAAAGAGCCTGTGCTATATCGAGTATAAGAAAGCGACTGAGACAAGCTACGATACCGTACTTGTCAATAAGACAGATACTGCAAGCGGAATTGAGATGATCTACAATTTCAGCAAGCTGACACCAGATACGGTATATAATTACCGTGTACATGCAGCGACACTGAATTCTTCTGAGGAGCGTGTGATCGAAGGAAGCTTTAAGACGCTGTCTGGCAATTCGACGACTACGATCTACGGTACGGCAGCTTATAACGATTCACTGCCAGATGATGTGAAGGATAAGCCAATCTACATTAACCTGTACCGTGGCAATACGATTGTCGGCGGTGAGGTTGTAACAAGCGCAGATAATACACGGTATATGTTCACCGGTGTATCCGATGGAACGTATCGTATCGTTGCAACAAACGGTACTCTGACGAAAGAGGCATCCGTGACAGTTGCCGATGGCATGATCACCTATCCAGAGACCTATTCGACAACCGGAGGAATCAACTTTGTACTTTCCGGTCTGTCTACGGATGTGATTTTGGATGATGGCGATGTAGAGATTGCTGTGGATGGTCTGGATAAGATCTACAACAACAGCTACTACAAGGGAAATGTAACGGATGATGATCTTCGAATCGTTCAAAATGGTGGCCGGATCGATATTGCTTTGCATGCAAGCTACATCAAGGTAAGCGATGTGACATCCGAAGAGCAGGGAATCTTCGCAGATAAGCTTGGCAGCCGGACAGAAATTGTTCGTTATATAAGATTATACATCGTGAAAAATGTATATAATGAGTTTGGAAACTTAGAGTATTCACAGAATCTGACAAGACTGTATGAGCCTGTGACGATCTCCTTCCCATTGGAGGATTTGGCAGGTGAGAACATCAAGGTAGCATCGCTACATGCAGAGGGAACGGATTATTTGTTCAAGAGCTGGACAGATGCAAGTGAGGTTACACTGACGCATGATTATGTAATTATCAATACAGACCGTTTCTCAACCTACGCACTGTATCGTGTGACACAGCCGAAGACTTACACGGTTGTATGGAAGGACGGCGATGGAAATATCCTAAAGACAGAGACTGTAGAAGAGGGTGCTTCTGCAACACCGCCAGAGGGAACACCGACGAAGACACCAACAAAGGATTACACATACACCTTTGAAGGCTGGGATCAGGATTATACAAATGTCACAAAGGATATGGTCATTCTCGCATGGTTCTATTCGACAAAGCGTGATGATACAACGGAAGATCCTGGCACAACGGAAAATCCAGGTACGACAGAGCAACCGGGTACAACGGAGGGACCAAAGGCACCGAATGCAAATGTGACACCGGGTGGTAACGGAGCAAACGGTGGACAGAACACGTCAAAGAACCCAGTGAAGTATACATATATGGGAGCGACTGGTTCTCCGCAGACGGGTGATGCAACACCAATTGTATTGCTTGTATGTGCAATCGTATTTGCAGGTGCAGGAATCGTAGTTACGATCAAAAAGAGAAAAAGTTTCTAAAAATTAACAGTTATAGTTCTTCGCATACCGAACATAATAAGAGTAAGACAAACATGTCTTAATTTAAAAGTATGGAGGTAGATAATTATGAAGAACTCAAACAACACAACAAGCGTACCAGAGGCTAAGGAAGCTATGAACAAGTTCAAGATGGAAGTAGCAAACGAGCTCGGTGTAAACCTGAAGCAGGGTTACAACGGAGATCTTACTTCCCGTGAGAGCGGTTCAATCGGTGGCGAGATGGTCAGACAGATGATCAAGAAGCAGGAGCAGCAGATGTCTGGTAAGTAATCAATCTGACCAGATGGATATGCGCTAAGTAAGACCATGTAAGGGAGTTTGTTTCTATATCGGTGATAATGGGAAACATTATTGCATAAGATATAGAAACAAGCTCTTTTTTTGAGCAAATATATAGACTTGCGAAAAATCTTATGATATAATGCAGAGAATAGTGCTTACAATGGATAGTAGGCGTTGCAAGTTAAGGAGGAAAAAAACAAATGAGTTTAGCAGTAGAAAAATTAGACGGAAGCATGGCAAAATTAACAATTACAGTACCAGCTGAGGAGTTTACAAAGGCAATCACTTCTGCATACAACAAGCAGAAGAGTAAATTCTCTGTACCTGGATTCCGTAAGGGAAAAGTACCACAGGCATTCATCGAGAAAATGTACGGTGCTGCTATCTTTTATGAAGATGCTGCAAATCAGCTTATAAATGAGTATTATCCAAAGGAACTCGAGAACTGTGAGGAAGAGATCACTTCAAACCCAGAGATCGATGTAACACAGATCGAGAAGGGTAAGGATTTCATCTTTACAGCAACTGTAGCTGTAAAGCCAGAAATCAAGATCGGTGATTACAAGGGTGTTGAGATCGAGAAGATCGATACAACAGTAACAGACGAAGACGTTATGGCAGAGATCCTGAAGGATCAGAAGGAAAACGGAAGAAAGATCGATGTAACAGACAGAGCTGCACAGATGGATGATGAAGTTACAATCAATTTCGAAGGCTTTGTAGATGATGTTGCATTCGAAGGTGGAAAGGGCGAGAACTACAAGCTTACACTTGGTTCACACTCCTTCATTGATACATTTGAGGATCAGATCGTTGGCAAGAATATTGGCGATAAGTTCGATGTAAACGTAACATTCCCAGAAGAGTATCATGTAGAAGATCTGAAGGGTAAGCCAGCTGTATTTAAGGTAGAGCTTCTTGCAATTTCTACTCTGGAGCTTCCAGAGCTTGATGACGAGTTCGCAAGTGATGTTTCTTCTTTTGAGACATTTGCTGAGTACAAGGAAGACAAGAAGAAGACATTGGAAGTAAAGAAGGAAGAGCAGGCAAAGCGCGAGAAGCAGTCTAAGGTAGTTGAGAAGATCGCTGAGGCAGCTGAGGTTGAGATTCCAGAGGCAATGATTAAGTACAACCAGGAAAGAATCATGAATGAGATGTCTCAGAGAATGATGTATCAGGGACTTCAGATGGAGCAGTATCTCCAGCTCATGGGAACAACAAAGGAAGAGTTCTTAGAGCGTGTAAAGCCAGATGCAATCGCAAGAATCAAGACAAGCCTTGTTCTTGAAGCAGTTGCAGCTGCTGAGAATATCGTTGCAAGTGATGACGATGTAGATGCTGAGATCCAGGATATGGCTACACAGTACCAGATGAAGCCAGAGGAACTGAAAGATATGATCGGTGCACCAGAGCTGGAGAATATCAAGAAGGATATCGCTTCCAGAAAGGCACTCGAATTCCTTGGCGAGAATTGTAAGGAAGTTTAATCAAAAAGCTTCACATGAGTTAGGAGATAATTAGAATGGCAAATCGTTCAGACGATAAGAAAAAAGTGAGATGTTCGTTCTGTAACAAATCACAGGAACAGGTGCGCAAGCTGATTGCGGGACCGAATGTATATATCTGTGATGAGTGTATTGAGATTTGTTCTGAGATTATACAGGATGAATTTGATAATGAGCCTTCCGATTCAGAAATCAATCTCTTGAAACCGAAGGAAATCAAAGAATTTCTGGATGATTACGTGATTGGACAGGAGCAGGCAAAGAAGGTGCTTTCGGTTGCCGTATACAACCATTATAAGCGTATTTTGGCAGAGAAGGATTTTGATGTCGAGCTTCAGAAGAGTAATATCATCATGATCGGACCTACGGGCTCCGGTAAGACATATCTGGCACAGACACTGGCAAAGCTTTTAAATGTTCCGTTTGCAATCGCAGATGCAACTGCTTTGACTGAGGCTGGTTATGTCGGAGAAGATGTAGAGAATATCTTATTGAAGCTGATTCAGGCAGCCGATTATGATATCGAGCGTGCACAGCATGGTATTATCTATATTGATGAGATCGATAAGATTACAAAGAAGTCTGAGAATGTATCTATCACACGAGACGTATCGGGTGAAGGTGTACAGCAGGCACTTTTGAAGATCATCGAGGGCACGGTTGCTTCCGTTCCACCACAGGGTGGAAGAAAGCATCCACAGCAGGAGTTTATTCAGATTGATACGACGAATATTCTCTTTATCTGTGGTGGTGCATTCGAAGGTATGGAGAAGATTATTGACAACCGTATCGGTAAGAAATCCATCGGTTTCAATGCAGAGATCGCAGACCGTTCTTCCGACAAGAAGGTTGGCGAGATTTTAAAGCAGGTATTGCCAGAGGATTTTGTAAAGTATGGTCTGATTCCAGAGTTTATCGGACGTGTGCCAGTCAGTGTTACGTTGGATCTTCTGGATGAGGATGCGTTGGTACAGATTTTGTCAGAGCCAAAGAACTCCATCTGCAAGCAGTATAAGAAGCTGTTTGAATTAGACGGTGTCGAATTGATTTTTGATGAAGATGCACTTCGTGAGATTGCGAAGGAAGCTATGACAAGAAAGACCGGTGCGAGAGGACTGCGTGCGATCATTGAGAAGACGATCATGGAACAGATGTATGAGATTCCTTCTGATGATACCGTTGTCAGCTGCCGTATTACAAAGGATATGGTGGATGGCGTTGCAGGTCCGATCATTGAGCGCTCAGACGAACCAAGAACGAAGAAAAACGCTTCCCGTAAGCGTATAAAGCAAGAGGATTCAATCGCGTAATGGTTATCAAATCAGCAGAATTAGAAACAGTATGCGGCATTACGAGTAAATTGCCGGAAAATACATTCCCGGAGATTGCTTTTGCGGGCAAATCAAATGTTGGAAAGTCTTCGCTGATCAACGGTTTATTGAACCGGAAATCGCTGGCGAGGACTTCGGCATCGCCCGGAAAGACACAGACGATCAACTTCTACAATATCAACAAGAATCTGTATTTTGTTGATCTGCCCGGTTATGGCTATGCGAAAGTATCGCAGGAAATCCGTAACAAATGGGGCAAGATGATTGAACGGTATCTGCATGCGTCGACACAGTTAAAGGCAGTATTGCTTTTGGTTGATATCCGGCATGCACCGGGAGAAAATGATGTAACGATGTATAACTGGATCGTGGCAAATGGATATGAGCCGGTTATCATTGCGACGAAGCTGGACAAGATCAAGCGGAGTCAGAAAGACAAGAACATAAAAGTGATTCGAGAGACACTGGGATGTGGAAAAGAGACAAAAATAATTCCCTTCTCCGCTGTATCAAAACAGGGGAAAGAGGAGATTTGGAACTTGATTGAGGATTCTATTCAGACATCCACAGTTGATTGACAAGATATTCATAAATGCCGGAACTTTTGCTGCGCCAGTTGTTGCAAATGGTTTCGGCTTGTGATTTTGTTGGGACATCGAATTTCAGATCGATCAAGGTTTCCTTTCGATCTTTGATGATGCACTGTACGGTGTACCAGTTCGAATCGTTGTAAAAGTAGTCCGCATAGATTTCGGACTCTTTTTTTACGTTGATACGCTCTGCCTTGAGATATTCTAAGATATCTTCCTTGATGGCGTAAGGCAGACGGTTCTCAAAATAGGAGAGTGCCTCCTCGCCGGAGCTTGTGATCTTATAATGAATCGTGTCGCGGATTGTGTCCGTGGAGATGAACTCATCGTTGATCAGCTCGCTTAAGGACTCGTGCAGATTGAACACACTCGTGTAATCTTTTCCAACAATAAAGCCCGAGATCAGAGAGTTCGTCATCGTATAATCGGTCCGATCCAGCATATATAAAATCATCAGTTTGTATAGTAATAACCCTTCCATGATACGTTCCTCCTATTGTGTCCTTTTTACTTTACGCTACCAGAAAGCAAAAATCAAGAAAAAAAGCAAAATTAAAGGTTTACGAGTTTCATTAAGTGTGCTAAGATAAATATAATCTTTCTAAAGGTATAAAGTATCACTTCATTATTCAGTGAGATGCCCCAGAATTAGAGAATACAAATAGTTAAGTACAAAATGCAACATAAAAGTAGGTTATTTGAAAAAGGAGACACGCATGGAATTTAGAAAAATGTCTTTGGCTGAGTTGCGGGAGTATGCAAAAGAAAAAGGAATCCGCAATATTTCAACACTCAAAAAAGCCGAGCTTGCCGAGCTTCTGGAAAATATGGAGAAGATGATGGCAGCGAAGAAAAAAGAAGCCGAGCAGAAGAAAGCTACGGAGCGCAAAAACCAGGAAATGGCAAAAGTACGTCCGGATACACGACAGGCGAACCGCATAAAGAATCCGGCAGAAAATTATCAGGAGCTTCGGAACATTGAGCCGGAGGAAGGCGAGACAGAAGCGGAGATTCAGGTATTTGACGGACAGGAATACAATCCGAAGCTAGACAGTGGTTCGGAGGCAAATGGTATTCTGGAAGTTATGACTGAGGGCTATGGATTTATCCGTAGTGCAAACTATCTGCCAGGTGATCGTGATATCTATGTATCGCCGGTACAGATCCGGAAGTTCTGTTTGAAGAAAGGTGATATCATCGGAGGTCCGGTGCGGAACAAGACACAAGGCGAGAAGTTCTCGGCACTCTTGTTTATCCGTCATGTGAATGGTATGCTGCCATCGGTCGCAGCAAAGCGGAAACCATTCGAGGATCTGACACCGATTTTCCCGAATGAGCGTATTTCACTTGACGAGACAGGTGCTCCGGTCGCTATCCGTATCGTGGATCTGCTTTCTCCGATCGGAAAGGGACAGAGAGGTATGATCGTATCGCCTCCAAAGGCAGGTAAGACAACCCTGCTGAAAGCGATTGCAAAGAGTATCAGCACAAGAAACCGGGACATGCATCTGATCGTGCTTTTGATCGATGAGCGTCCAGAGGAAGTGACAGATATCCGCGAGTCTATCGAGGGTGAAAATGTTGAGGTTATCTATTCGACATTTGATGAGCTTCCAGATCACCATAAGCGTGTATCGGAGATGGTAATCGAGCGTGCAAAACGTCTGGTCGAGCATGGCAAGGATGTTGTGATCCTGCTTGACAGTATCACAAGACTGGCAAGAGCATACAACCTGACGGTACCACCAAGTGGAAGAACGTTGTCTGGTGGTCTTGACCCGGCAGCACTGCATATGCCAAAGCGGTTTTTCGGTGCGGCACGTAATATGCGTGAGGGCGGAAGCCTGACAATTCTTGCAACGGCACTGGTAGAGACCGGAAGCCGTATGGATGATGTCGTATTCGAGGAGTTCAAGGGAACTGGCAACATGGAGCTGGTGCTTGACCGGAAATTATCCGAGAAACGAATCTTCCCGGCAATCGATATTGCGAAGTCTGGTACGAGACGTGACGATCTGCTTTTGACTCCAGAGGAGCAGGAGGCAGTCAATATGATCCATAAGGCACTGACCTCTGCAAAGTCGGAAGAATTTACCGATGAAATCCTGAAGTTGTTCGCAAGAACAAAGAATAACCGGGAATTTATCGAGATGGTAAAGAAGATTTTGCCATATGGAAGAAGATAGGAAAACAGCCGGAATAAATGTGACAAAAATTATCAGAAATATCAAAAAAATGCTTGAATTTCTTGATATGGTATGATAAAATCCGTATGTTGTGTAATAAACAGTCTGCTATGTCTAGCACATGGTAGCAAGTATGATTTAAGAGGTGAAAGAAATGAGAGAAGGAATCCATCCAGCGTACTATCAGGCAAAGGTTGTTTGCAACTGTGGTAACGAGTTCGTAACAGGTTCAACAAAGGAAGATATCCATGTTGAAATTTGTTCAAAGTGCCATTCATTCTACACAGGTCAGCAGAAGGCTGCACAGGCTCGTGGTAGAATCGATAAGTTCAATCGTAAGTACGGTGTTCAGGCATAATACGGAAATGACATGGAATAGGCTTGTTACAATAATGTAGCAAGCCTATTTTCATATGTATGAAAAAGGTGGAGTATGAGCAGAATAAATATCGGCGGACAGGCAGTTATGGAAGGTGTCATGATGCGTAACAATGACCGATATGCTGTCGCTGTCCGAAAACCAGATAAGCAAATAGAAGTAAAGACAAATCGGTGTACAGGAACCTCCGACCGTCCGGCAGTTTGTAATCTGCCGATTGTGCGAGGGGTATTCAGTTTTGTACAGTCGCTCACTATCGGTGTGAAAACACTGATGTATTCGGCACAGTTCTTTGAGGACGAGGAAGAGGAAGCGCCGAAGAAGAAAAAGAAAAAGAAGAAAGAAAAAACGAAAGAACAGGAATCACGTGCGGAGAAAGCAGAGATGGCAGGGACCGTTACATTTTCGATTGTGCTGGCAGTCGGACTTTTTATGTTGCTTCCGGCGTGGATTGCATCGCTGTTAGATGCTGTGATAAAAAGCCATGTGCTGATCGGACTGATTGAAGGCGTGATCCGTCTGGCAATTTTTCTTGGGTATGTGATTGCGATTTCACGTATGGAAGATATTAAGCGGACGTATATGTATCATGGTGCAGAGCACAAGACAATCAACTGTCTGGAACATGGAAATGAGCTGACGGTGGAGAATGTCATGCAGGCATCGCGGTTTCATAAGCGATGTGGAACGAGTTTTCTGTTCATCGTTATGATTGTAAGTATTTTGGTGTTTATGTGTATTACAGTAGATGCCATGTGGCTGCGGTTATTGCTGCGTGTCCTGCTTGTTCCAGTGATTGCAGGAATTTCTTATGAATTTATCCGGTTTGCAGGAAACAGTGAGTCGTGGATCGCTAATCTGCTCAGTAAACCGGGACTTCTGATCCAGAGACTGACGACCAAGGAGCCGACGGAGGATATGGTTGAGGTTGCGATCGCTTCGGTGGAGGCGGTTTTAGACTGGCGTGCATATCTCGAAGAACAGGCAAAGAGCGAGAAATGAGGAAAACTATGACGTGGCAGGCATTGATGAAAGAAGAGTTAGAACGCCTGAGACAGGCAGATATTCCGGAGGCGGACAGTGATATCCGGCTTCTGGCAATGGATGTGGCGGGCTGTACATATTCAACACTGATTCTGCGTATGGCAGAGGAAGTCACGGAGAAACAGGCACAGAGGCTGCATGCATATGTCACGGAACGTATGACACATAAGCCGTGCCAGTATATTCTTGGAACACAAGAATTTATGGGATACGAGTTTGCCACAGCAGAGGAGGTTCTGATTCCAAGACCGGAGACGGAATTGCTTGTAGAAGAAGCCTGCAGGATCGCGGAAAATTGGAAGGATACCCCGGATGGCAGAAAACGCCGGGTGTTAGATCTGTGTTGCGGAAGTGGTTGTATCGGAATCAGTTTCTCGAAGCTCCGGCATGGTAGAGATCTGGTTGAGCTTGCAGATATTTCGGACGCTGCAATCGCCCTGACGAAGAAGAACCGGGAACGGTTACAGGCAGATTGTGCAGTGATACAAACAGATTTATTTATGCAGATCGAAGGAAAATATGATATGATAGTATCAAATCCGCCGTACATCCGGACGGATGAGATTCCAAAGCTTATGGCGGAGGTGCGTGATTTTGAGCCGCATCTGGCGCTTGACGGAAAAGCGGATGGATTGTATTTTTATGATAAGATTATTCGGGAAGCGAGGGAGTATCTCTATGAAGATGGATATATTTTGTTTGAAATCGGACAGGATCAGCTGGACGCTGTTCGGGGACTCCTTGTAGAGAACGGATATACGGATATAAAAGGAATCAAAGATTATGCAGGGCTTGACCGGATCGTGACGGCACGGTATCTGAAGTCTTGCGTTCAATAAAGAAGAGAAAAATGATTTCGTCCGTATGGAACGAAATTGAGGATAGTTGGAGGATAAAAACATGTTTGATAAATTAGAGGATTTGGTAGCCCGTTTGGACGAATTGCAGAATGAACTTTCAGATCCGAATGTGGCAAGCAATGCAGAACGTTTCCGGAATCTGATGAAGGAACAGGCAAATTTAGCACCAATCGTAGAGAAATATCAGGAGTATAAGGAA
>ENA-UERG01002706-UERG01002706.1-human-gut-metagenome-genome-assembly--contig:-NODE-2706-length-12296-cov-20.675178_pt1 | contig 12296 bp, 10 predicted proteins | sample MGYA00242954_ERZ507954 | MGnify/ENA primary metagenome ERZ507954 (study PRJEB26167, sample SAMN06115478) | human gut metagenome | host: Homo sapiens | place: China:Sichuan | collected 2015-01-21... | reverse complement strand
CGCTGGGTCATGGGCGAGCAGAACAGCCGCCAGCTCCGCGGCGCCAAGATGGAGGACGTGATCTTCGGCGGTACGGAGAAGCGGAACCAGATGGGCTTTGCCCAGGTGACGCTGGTCATCGACAACACCGAGCATATCTTCCCTACCCGGGAGGAGGTAGAGGTGGCCGTGACACGGCGGTATTACCGCAGCGGTGAGTCGGAGTACTATATCAATAAGCAGTCCGTGCGGCTGAAGGACGTGAACGAGCTGTTCATGGACACCGGTATGGGCCGGGAGGGCTACTCCATTATCGGACAGGGCAAGATCGACGAGATACTGTCTGTGAAAAGCGGCGAGCGCCGGGAGATCTTCGAGGAGGCCGCCGGTATCAGCAAATACCGGCACCGCAAGGAGGAGTCCGAGCGCAAGCTGGAGCGCACCGAGGAAAATCTGGTGCGTATCAACGACAAGATCGCTGAGCTGGAATTGCAGGTGGAGCCGCTGCGGGCGCAGGCGGAGACGGCGAAGAAGTATCTGGTGCTGCGGGATGAGCTGCGGGTGCTGGAGATCTCCGTGTGGCTGGAGCAGCTGCAAAACCTGCGGACTGCCAAGCTGAAGCTGGAGAGCGATACGGCTCAGGCCAAGGAGGCCTGTGACCAGGCCCAGGCGGCGCTGGACGAGGCCTACGCCCAGGGAGAGCGTTTTACCGAGGAGATGCGGCAGAACGACGTGGCGGCTGACGCGCTGCGCGGTCAGGTGACCGAGGCGGAGTCCGCCGCCGGCGAGGAGTCTGCGGCCATCGCGGTGCTGCAGACCTCTGTGGAGCACAACAACGAGTCTCTGCGCCGGCTGGAACAGGAACTGACCAGCACAGACCAGCGGCGGGAGAATTTACAGGGACAGATCGACGGACAGCTGGCGCGTATCGCGGACATCGACCGCGACGCGGCGGTATTGGAGACGGCGCTGAGTGAGCTGCTCTCTCGGGCGCAGGCGCTGGCTGACAGCGCAAAGGGCGCGGCGGACGAGGCCGAGGCCCTGCGGGCGCAGGAGGCCATTGCTGTGGCCGAGGCCGCAGACGGGCGCGCCGCGCTGTCCGCCCTGCAGGCGGGCCTGGACGAGGCCGGACAGCGGCGGATTACGGTGCGGCAGGAGCTGTCCGAGGCACAGCGTAAGCTGGAGGAGAGCGAAAAGGACGCAAAGACCAATCGCCGGGCGCTGAACGATGCCAGGGAGGAGGCCCAGGCGGCGGAGAATATCATTCAGGGTCACAGCCTGCGAATGGACAGCCGCCGCCAGAAGGCGGAGAGCGCCCAGAACATCAAGCAGGAGCTGACCCGGCAGGTGAACGCCCAGGAGGACCGCATCCGTCTGCTGACGGAGATGGAGAAGGAGTATGAGGGCTTCAACAAAGCGGTAAAGACCGTGATGCAGGCGGCGGAGAAAAACACACTGCGGGGCATTCACGGGCCGGTGGCCGGACTGATGACCACAGAGCAGACCTATGCCGTGGCGCTGGAGACGGCACTGGGCGCGGCGCTGCAGAACATTGTGGTGGAACGGGAGGAGGACGCCAAGGCGGCCATCCAGTTCCTGAAGCAGCGGGACGGCGGCCGCGCTACCTTCCTGCCGCTGACGGCCATCCGGGGCGACGAGCTGCGGGAGAACGCTGCGGGAGAGTATGGTTTTGTAGGCATCGCCAGCCGTCTGGTGCGGTACGACGCGCGATACGACCATATTTTTAAAAATCTGCTGGGCCGGACGGTGGTAGTGGAGGACCTGGACAGCGGTATCGCCATGGCGCGTAAGTTCCGCAATGCCTTCCGCATCGTGACGCTGGACGGACAGATCATCAACCGGGGCGGCTCCATGACCGGCGGCTCCGCCAGCCGATCCTCCGGCGTGCTGTCCCGGGCCAATGAGCTGGAACGGCTGAAGGCGGCACAGGGCGCCCTGCACGGTAAGCTGAACGAGGCCGCGCAGCAGGCCGAGGCGGCCCAGAGGGAGCTGCAGAAGGCTGAGTATGAATTGCAGGTGGCCAAGGACCAGCAGCGCAAGGCGGCGGACGAGGTGCTGACCTTACAGGGACGGCAGGACCACTATGACCTCCTGTTGGAAAGCCTGCGCCTGAGCTGCGAGACTATGGAGCAGGAGTTGTCCGGCCTGGACCGCCGGGAGACGGACGGCCGCGGGCGCATGGCCGGGATACAGGCGGACATCACTGCGGCAGAGGACCGCGCGGCCGCGCTGCGGCAGGAGATGCGGGACAAGCTGGCCGGCCAGACCGATCTGACGGAGCAGACCAACCAACTGGCCCAGGCCGTCAGCGACAAGAAGGCCGATCAGGCGGCACTGAGCGCGGAGAAGGACAGCGTTCTGCGGAGCGTGGAGGACCTGCGGGGCTTGCAGGCGGATATGGTATCCGACCGCGCTGAGCGCGACCGGCGGGTGCAGGAGTACCGGCAGGCCAACGAGAAGGCGCTGGCCGATATGGCGGGCCATCAGGCGGCGCTTGCAGAGAAGAACGACCGCGCGGCGCAGCTGCGGCAGCGGCTGGAGGATCTGGCCCAGGCCAAACTGGCGCTGGAGCAGCAGCGTGACCAGCATAGCCGTGACAGCCGCGCCTGCAACGATACGCTTTTGCAGACCATGCAGGCGTACAACAAATTGCAGCAGAAGCTGGAAAACAGCGGCATGGAGGAGAGCCAGATCCTGGAGAAGCTGTGGGAGCGCTACGAGCTGAGCCACAGCGACGCCATGGAGCAGCGCATCGAGCTGGAGAGCGTGCCCAAGGCCACGCGGCGCATTGCCGAACTGAACCGGGAGATCAAGGCGCTGGGTACGCCCAACATCGGCGCCATCGAGGAGTTCGACCGGGTGAACACCCGATATACCTACCTGTCCGAACAGCGCAGCGATGTGGAGCAGGCCAAGGAGGAGCTGCTGGGCATTATCGACCAGATCACCCAGCAGATGACCAGCATTTTTGCCGAGCAGTTCCAGCTGCTGAACGAGAGCTTCCAGGAGACGTTTCTGGAGCTGTTCGGCGGCGGCAAGGCGCGGCTGGAACTGGAGGACGAGAGCGATATCCTCAACTGCGGCATCGAGATCAAGGTACAGCCCCCTGGCAAGCAGCTGAAGACCATCACGCTGCTGTCCGGCGGTGAGAAGGCCTTTGTGGCCATTGCGCTGTACTTCGCCATTCTGAAGGTACATCCCACGCCGTTCTGCGTGATGGACGAGATCGAGGCGGCGCTGGACGAGGCCAACGTGGTGCGCTACGCCCGGTATATGCGGCGGATCGCCGGAAAGACGCAGTTTATCGTCATCACCCACCGGCGGGGCACCATGGAGGAGGCGGACGTGCTGTATGGCGTGACCATGCAGGAAAAGGGCGTCAGCCGGATACTGACCATCAATCTCAACGACATGGCCAAGGAGCTGCATATCAAATAAGGAGGGCTTGTTATGGCAATGGGCTTATTTCAAATACTTAAGGAGGCGTTCACCGCCGTTCCCACCTTCGACGACCTGAACGACGAGTTCTACGACGGACTGGAGGAGGCGCTGATCCTGGCCGATGTAGGCGCTGATACCGCCGCTGATACCGTGGCTCAGCTGCGGAAGCGGGTGAAGGAACGCTTTATCGGCCGGATGGACGAGGTGAAGGACGCCCTGCGGGACATCCTGAAGAGCAAGCTGGAGGTGGGTGACAGCGCGTTGGTGCTGGAGGGCAAGCCCGCCGTGGTGCTGGTCATCGGCGTCAACGGCGTGGGCAAGACCACGTCTATCGGCAAGCTGGCCAAGCAGCTGAAGGATCAGGGCAAAAAGGTCCTGCTGTGCGCCGGCGATACGTTCCGTGCGGCGGCTGCCGACCAGCTGGAGATCTGGGCGGGCCGCGCCGGTGTGGATATCGTGCGGCAGCATGAGGGCGCGGATCCCGGCGCGGTACTGTTTGATGCTTTGCAGGCGGCCAAGGCACGGAGCGTGGACGTGGTGCTGTGCGACACCGCCGGACGGCTGCACAACAAACAGAACCTGATGAACGAGCTGGCCAAGCTGCGAAAGATCATCGACCGGGAATGCCCCAATTCCAACTGCGAGACGCTGCTGGTGCTGGACGCCACCACCGGACAGAACGGACTGATCCAGGCACGGACCTTCAAGGAGACGGCAGGGTTGACGGGTATTATCCTGACGAAGCTGGATGGTACCGCCAAGGGCGGCATCGTCATCGCTATCGCCCAGGAGCTGGGTGTGCCGGTAAAGTTCGTGGGTGTGGGCGAGGGCATCGACGACCTGAAGCCCTTTGACCCGACTGCCTTCGTGCAGGACATGATATAAGGAGGGCGCAGCATGACGAGAGCAGACGGACGGGCATTTGACCAGCTGCGCCCGGTGGAGATGACACCCGGCTTTACGAAATTCGCCGAGGGCAGCGTGCTGATCCGCTGCGGCGACACGGTGGTGCTGTGCAACGCCTCGGTGGAGGACAAGACACCGCCCCATGTGGCGGAGGGCTGCGGCTGGGTGACGGCGGAGTATTCCATGCTGCCCCGGGCCAACCGGGAGCGCAGCCGCCGGGACGTGGACAAGCTGAAGCTGTCTGGCCGCAGCGCAGAGATACAGCGGCTCATCGGCCGCAGCCTGCGTGCGGCGGTGGATATGGCAGCCCTGGGGCCCCGGACCATCACCGTGGACTGCGACGTATTGCAGGGCGACGGCGGGACGCGGACTGCATCCGTGACCGGCGGGTTCGCGGCGCTGGCGCTGGCCTGTAAAAAGCTGGTGGCCGACGGTGTGATCGAGAGGCTGCCGCTGGTACACTATGTTGCCGGCGTGTCGGCGGGTATCGTGGACGATGTTCCCCTGTTGGACCTGCAATACAGCGAGGACAGCCGGGCGCAGGTGGACCTGAACTGCATGATGACGGAGCAGGGACAGCTGATCGAGATACAGGGCACCGGCGAGGGGCGGCCCTTTACCGTGGCCGAGCAGCAGGCACTGGTGGCGCTGTGCGCCAAGGGGTGCGGCGAGCTGCTGGCGAAGCAGAAGGAGATACTGGGAGAGATACTATGAGATTTGTACTGGCATCCCACAACAAGGGAAAGCTGGCCGAGATGCAGGCCATTCTGGGCGAGCTGGGCGTGGAGGTGGTCATGCCCTCCGACGTGGGCGTGGACGTCGACGTGGAGGAGACGGGGACCACCTTCGCGGAGAACGCGGCGCTGAAGGCCAACGCTGTCATGGCGGCCAGCGGCCTGCCGGCTATCGCGGACGACTCGGGACTGTGCGTGGACTGGCTTCAGGGCGCGCCGGGGGTGTATTCCGCCCGCTACGGCGGGCTGGACAGTGACCCGGAGCGCTGCCGGCTGCTGCTGAGCAATATGCGCGGCGCTACGAACCGGGCGGCGCATTTCCACACGGCCATCGTCTGCGCCTTCCCCAACGGGGACACGCTGACGGCGGAGGGGGACTGCGCCGGAACCATTGCCTTTGCGCCTATGGGCGACGGCGGGTTTGGGTACGACCCTGTGTTCTTCGTGCCGTCCCTGCGAAAGACCTTCGCCCAGCTGACGGCGGAGGAGAAGAACGCTATTTCCCACCGGGGCAGTGCCCTGCGGGCCTTTGCCGCGGAACTGAAAACGTATTTGGAGAAGCAATGATATGGAACTGACAAGCAAGCAACGCGCGCAGCTGCGGTCCCTGGCCACCAATCTGGACACCATCGTCCATGTGGGCAAGGACGGCATCGGCGACAATCTGATCAAGCAGGTCAACGACGCGCTGGAGGCCCGGGAGCTCATCAAGGGCCGGGTGCTGGAGAATTCGCTGCTGACCGCCCGCGAGGCGGCGGAGGAGCTGGCGGTGGCCGCCCGCTGCGAGGTGGTGCAGGTCATCGGCAGCAAGTTCGTGCTCTACCGGATGCAGCACGACAAGAGCAAGCGGAAGATCGAACTGGTCAAGGCAAAGAGAAGCGTATGAACATCGGTATTTACGGCGGCACCTTTGACCCGCCCCATATCGGCCATGTGACGGCGGCCAGGGCCGCCATGGATGTCCTGGGGCTGGACAAGCTGGTGCTGGTCCCGGACGCGCAGCCGCCCCACAAGGTGCTGCCGGAGGGCAGTGCTGCGCCGCGGCAGCGGTATGACATGGCGGTGCTGGCCACAGCGGCGCTGGGGAAGCGGGCGGAGGTCAGCGACATGGAGCTGCGCCGCAGCGGCGTCAGCTATACCGCGGACACGCTGGCGGCGCTGCGGGAGCAGTATCCGGATGACACGCTGTATCTGCTGATGGGGTCGGATATGTTTCTGAGCCTGCACAACTGGCGCAGGCCGGAGGCGATCATGGCCATGGCCCACATCGCGCCCTTCAGCCGGGAGGCGGAGGATGAGTCCGCCGCCTTTGCCGCGCAGAGCGCGCGCCTGGAACGGGAGTTCGGCGCGCAGGTGACCGTGGTGCCCAATCCGCAGGTGGTGGAGCTTTCCTCCACCGAGGTCCGCGCCGCGCTGGCACAGGGCGGGGGAGAGGACCTGCTGCCGCCGCCGGTGTGGGGCTATATCCGGCGGGAGCACCTGTACGGTACCCATACGGACCTGACGCACCTGACGCCGGAGGAGCTGCGGCCCATCGCGCTGAGCTATCTCAAGCCCAAGCGGATGCCCCATGTGCTGGGCACGGAGCGGGAGGCGGTGCGTTTGGCGGAGCGTTACGGCGCGGACGTGACAAAGGCGCGCATCGCCGCGCTGCTGCACGACTGCACCAAGAAGCTGGATATGGACGAGCAGCTGGCGCTGTGCAAGAAGTATCACATTCCGCTGGACGAGCTGGAGAGAAAGGCACTGAAGCTGCTGCACAGTAAGACCGGCGCGGCCATCGCACGGGATGTGTTTGCCGTGGACGACGATGTGTATAACGCGATCATGTACCACACCACCGGTAAGCCGGATATGACGCTGCTGGAGAAGATCATCTATCTGGCGGATTATATCGAGCCCACCCGGGACTTTCCCGGGGTGGAGGCGCTGCGAAGGACGGTATACGAGGATCTGGACCGGGGCCTGCTCATGGGCCTGACCATGACCATTGATGAGATGGAGGAGATGGGTAACCCCGTCCACCACATGACCCGCGACGCGCGGGACTATCTGATGAAAAGAGGGATATCATGAAAACACCGAAAGAACTGGCGCTGCTGGCCGCCCGTGCCCTGTCCGATAAGAAGGGCAAGGAGATCCGTGTGATGGAGATCGCCGAGCTGACCACGCTGGCGGACTATTTCGTTCTGGCCACTGGTGCCAGCAATACCCAGATCAACGCACTGGTAGACAATGTGGAAAAGGTACTGGCAGAGGAGGCTGGTGAGCAGCCCCTGCACCGGGAGGGCTATCGCGGCGGCACGTGGGTCCTGCTGGACTACGGCTGCATCGCCATCCATGTGTTCAATCAAGAGGCCCGGGCCTTCTACGGCCTGGAGCGTCTGTGGCAGGACGGCAAGAGCGTGGACCTGAGCGGCGTCATCGACGAGCACGAATGAAGTGTTTTCGGCGGTTTTCCCGGAAAACGGGGTTGACATTCGGCAAAAATGCGCTAAAATAGACTTCGATATTGTCAGAAGCGATGAAGGGAAAAAGACAGAGATCATCCACCCGAAGAGAGCCGGCGTATGGTGCGAGCCGGCGGGGACGCTCTGTTGTACTGGCCCCGGAGCTTTCCACCTGAACAGGGCGGGACGGGTGCGCGCCGTTACAGCGTCGTCTTTCGTAAGAAAGACACGGAGCGCCGCGGAGCGATCTGCGGCGGAAGCAGGGTGGTAACACGTCTATAACGTCCCTGGCTGCTGTAAGGCAGCCGGGGATTTTTATTTGCGGAAAACAAAATTCACATACAAGGAGAAGCGAGCATGAATTACGATTTTGCGGCCATTGAGAAGAAATGGCAAGCCAACTGGGAGAAGACAAAGCCCTATGCCGCCATTACCGGCGACAAACGGCCCAAGTTCTACGGGCTCATCGAGTTTCCGTATCCCTCCGGCCAGGGTCTGCACGTGGGGCATCCCCGCCCCTTTACGGCTATGGATATCGTCACCCGCAAAAAGCGGATGCAGGGCTATAATGTATTGTTCCCCATCGGCTTCGATGCTTTCGGCCTGCCCACGGAGAACTATGCCATCAAGAACCACATCCATCCTGCCATCGTCACGAAGAACAACATCGAGAATTTCACCAAGCAGCTGAAGATGCTGGGATACGGCTTTGACTGGGACCGTTGCGTGGACACCACCGACCCCAAGTACTACAAGTGGACGCAGTGGATATTCCTGCAGATGTTCAAGCACGGCTTGGCCTACAAGTCCACCATGCCTGTCAACTGGTGCACAAGCTGCAAGTGCGTGCTGGCTAACGAGGAAGTGGTCAACGGCGTGTGCGAGCGCTGCGGCAGCGAGGTCATCCGCAAGGAGAAGAGCCAGTGGATGCTGAAGATCACCGAGTATGCCCAGCGGCTGATCGACGATCTGGATGATGTGGACTATATTGAGCGCGTGAAGATCCAGCAGCGCAACTGGATCGGCCGTTCCACCGGCGCAGAGATCACCTTCGACACCAATGTGGGCGACCAGGTGACGGTCTATACCACTCGTGCCGACACCCTGTTCGGCACCACGTATATGGTCATCTCTCCCGAGCACCCGCTGCTGAAGAAGTGGCAGCCCCTCATTAAGAACTGGGATGCTGTGGCGGCCTATCAGGAGGAAGCGGCCCATAAGTCCGACTTTGAGCGCGGCGAGCTGAACAAGGAAAAAACCGGCGTGCGGCTGGAGGGTATCGAGGTCATGAACCCGGTGACCCACAAGCCCCTGCCCATGTTCGTCTCCGACTATGTCCTCATGGGCTACGGCACCGGCATCGTCATGGGCGTGCCCGGCCACGACCAGCGCGACTGGGAGTTCGCCAAGAAGTTCGGCCTCCCCATCATCGAGGTGGTGGCCGGCGGCGACGTGACCAAGGAGGCCTTTGTGGCCAAGGATGACAGCGCTGTCATGGTCAACTCCGGCTTCCTGAACGGCCTGACCGTCAAGGAGGCCATCCCTGCCATGAAGAAATACGTGGTGGAGCAGGGCTTCGGCAAGGAGAAGGTCAACTACAAGCTGCGCGACTGGGTGTTCTCCCGCCAGCGCTACTGGGGCGAGCCCATCCCCCTGGTGAACTGCGAGAAGTGCGGCTGGGTGGCCCTGCCGGAGGAGCAGCTGCCCCTGGTGCTGCCCCAGGTGGAGAGCTATGAGCCCACCGACGACGGCGAGAGCCCCCTCAGCAAGATGACAGACTGGGTCAACACCACCTGCCCCTGCTGCGGCGGCCCGGCCAAGCGCGAGACGGACACCATGCCCCAGTGGGCCGGCTCCAGCTGGTACTTCCTGCGGTATATGGATCCCCACAACGACAAGGCACTGGCCAGCAAGGAGGCGTTGGACTACTGGTCCCCCGTGGACTGGTACAACGGCGGCATGGAGCACACCACGCTGCACCTGCTGTACTCCCGCTTTTGGCATAAGTTCCTGTACGACATCGGCGTGGTGCCCACCAAGGAGCCCTACGCCAAGCGCACCAGCCACGGCATGATCCTGGGCGAGGGCGGCGAGAAGATGTCCAAGTCCCGCGGCAACGTGGTCAACCCCAACGACATCGTAGCCCAGTACGGCGCGGACACCATGCGCCTGCACATCATGTTCATCGGCGACTTCGAGAAGGCCGTCAGCTGGAGCAACGAGGCTGTCAAGGGCAGCAAGCGCTTCCTGGACCGCTGCTTCAATCTACAGGATATCGCCACCGACGAGGAGTCCATCTCCGCCAAGAACGAGTCCATCGTCCACAAGACCATCAAGAAGGTCAGCCAGGATATCGACGAGCTGAAGATGAACACCGCTATCGCCGCCATGATGACCATGGTCAACGAGTTCTACGCCAATGGCTGCTCCAAGGGCGACGTGGAGATGCTCTGCCTGCTGCTCAGCCCCTTTGCCCCCCACATGGTGGAGGAGATGTGGGAGAAGATGGGCTTTGCCGCCAAGTACGGCAAGATGGCCATGCAGATGGATTGGCCCGAGCACGACGAGGCCAAGACTGTGGACAGCCACGTGGAGATGGCCGTGCAGGTCAACGGCAAGCTGAAGGGTACCGTCACCGTCCCCGTGGACAGCGACGAGGCTGCTGTGGTGGCCGCCGCTATGGAGAGCGACAAGGTGAAAAAGGCCACGGAGGGCATGAGTGTTGTCAAGACCATTTTGGTCAGGAACAAGCTGGTGAACCTGATCGTGAAGCCCGCGAAATAAAGCGTTGTATCCCCCGGTGCAGCCGGGGGATACTTTTTCTGGAGGGCGGACCGCCGGGACGCACACTTTTTTGCCGTTTTTGTAAAAAAACGACTTGACAAGCTGTGTTATCCCCGGTATAATACACCCGTTAGTCATGTAAATGGCTCTTAAAGAGCACCCAGGATCGAGCCGGGTGTATCGGAGGGAGGGAAACATAAATGTCCGAAGTCCATGTTAAGGAAGGCGAGTCCCTGGACAGCGCTCTGAAGCGTTTTAAGAGAAGCTGCGCCAAGGCGGGCGTCCTGGCCGAGGTGCGCCGCAGAGAGTGCTACGAAAGCCCCAGCGTTAAGCGCCGCAAGAAGTCCGAGGCTGCGCGCAAGAACCGCAACAAGCGTTACTATTAAGTGACAAAGAAGCCTGAGAACATAGGTTCTCAGGCTTCTCTTTTATCTATCCTGTCAGGTCCCGCAGTATGTCGGCACACTCCGGCAGGGTCAGCAGACCCCGGTGTATGCCCAGGCGCTCGCCCAGAGCGATTTTTCTATGCAGGGTGTCACCGTCGTCCAGCAGGACGAACCGTGTCTCGCCGCCCCGGCGGTACGTGAAATACCGGGCGCCCAGCTCCCGGGAAAAGAATATCTGGCGGCCTGTTTGCAGGGCGGCTAGCTGTTCATCTGTCAGCGGTATGCCCTCACCAGTGGGACAGGGGAGAGGGAAGTCCATCCGCAGGCGCTGGAGGTCCAGCACGATACGGTCCGGCCCGAAGGCACGGCAGCAGGCGGACAACCGGTTTTCGATATCCCCGCCGGACAGGGCGGTGCATACCAGTACCCGCGCGCCGGGAGCCGTGTGGGCGCATTTCTCGTGGACCCACAGGGCGATGCCGGACCGGTGCAGGGGCTGGGCCAGCGCCTCCGTCAGTTCTGCGGCGGGGAAGGGGACGATCACTGTGCCGTATCTCCGGCGGCGGCACTCCTGCACCACGCCGGCTGCCGTTTCCGGGCTGAAGGGTCCCGCCGCGCCGGTGAGCAGCATGGCACCGCCCCGCAGGGCAGGCGGCATGGGCAGGGCACACAGCACTCCGTTTTCTATCCGGTAGGCCGCGTTGGCGATGGGCAGCTGTGTGCCGCAGGCCATCTGGCGAAGCGGCGGTGCGGCGGCGATCATCAGCTGCATAGGCGTACCCCCTTGCGAGACCACGATGTCCGTGGTACAATACTGCTGTACTTTATGAGAGGAGTCGGATACCTATGCCCATTTCCATGACGCCCTACCGGGTGTTTGACAGCTACCGCAGCATCACGCCCGCGTTTTTTATGCGGCACGGCATCCGGCTGCTGCTGTGCGATCTGGACTATACTCTGGCGCCCAAGTCCCAGCCGGAGCCGGACGCGGACCTGCGCCGCTGGCTCTCCGATGTGCGGGCGGCGGGTGTGGAGGTCATGATCCTGTCCAACAACCGCAGCCCCGTGCGAGTGGAGCGATTCTGCCGCGATCTGGGGATCACCTACGAGGGCCATGCGGGCAAGCCGTCCGTAAAGGGCTTTCGCCGGGCCATGGTGCGCTGCGGCGTCACCCCACGGGAGACGGCCATGCTGGGCGACAAACTGCTGACGGATATGCTGGGTGCCAACCGGGCTGGCGTGCTGCCGCTGATGGTGGAGCCGCTGGGCGGGCCGCGCGGCGCGTGGAATAAGGTGCTGCATGGCCTGCAGAGGCCGTGGAAGGCCGCCAGTTTGAAAAAACATCCGGAACGGTGACTTTTTTACGCGGAAACACTTGCCAAACAGCAGGTTATCATGTAAAATATATAAGGCCGATTTTGGCTGGTATTATTTATTCAGAGGGAATGGAGATATTCCCTCATACACAATGGGAGGAATATCAATATGGCAACTATTACCGCCGGTGATTTCAGAAACGGCAAGACCTTCGAGATGGACGGCAAGGTCATGCAGGTCGTGGAGTTCCAGCACGTCAAGCCCGGCAAGGGCGCGGC
>ENA-UERG01002705-UERG01002705.1-human-gut-metagenome-genome-assembly--contig:-NODE-2705-length-12297-cov-3.540917_pt1 | contig 12297 bp, 20 predicted proteins | sample MGYA00242954_ERZ507954 | MGnify/ENA primary metagenome ERZ507954 (study PRJEB26167, sample SAMN06115478) | human gut metagenome | host: Homo sapiens | place: China:Sichuan | collected 2015-01-21... | reverse complement strand
CTCTGGATAGCTGGAAGGATGAGCACATTAAGAACATGCAGAAGTGGGGCAACAAGAAGTGCAATGCCTACTGGGAGGCGAAGCTTCCCAAGAACTATCCTCGTCCTGACGAGCACAGTTCGATGGCTGAGTTAGAGCGTTTCATTCGTGCCAAGTACGAGCAGAGAAGATGGGTTGCTGATGGCAGCGAGGAGGAGGAAGAGGAGGAGTCTGAGGAGGAGGTGGAGGTGTCTTCCGACGACTTTGCTCCTCGCAAGAAGAAGGCTCCCGCCAAGAAGTCCAAGAAGTTCGTGGAGTCCGAGGAGGAGTCTGAGGAGGAGGAGCGTCCTAGAAAGAAGGCTCCTGCCAAGAAACTGCGCAAGCCTGTCTCTGACGAGGAGGAAGAGGAAGAGGAGGAGCGTCCCAAGAAGAAGGCTCCTGCCAAGAAGGCTCCCGCGAAGAAGCTGCGCAAGCCCGTGTCGGAGGAGGAAGAGGAAGAGGAGCGTCCTAAGAAGAAGGCTCCTGCCAAGAAGGCTCCTGCCAAGAAGGGCGCCAAGAAGCCCGCGGAGGAGGAGGAGGAGGACTTCGAGGTGGAGGAAGTGGTGGAGGAGGTGGTGTCTCCGATGACGGAGATGACCAACATGCTGGGCGACATGAGCAACATCATGAACCTCTACGGTCAGGCGCCAGCGCCCGCCCAGCAGGGTGAGCAGTCTCCCGCCATGGGAGCGCAGATGGGTTATGGAATGCCGATGGGCTACGGAATGCCCGCGCAGCAGCCTGCTCAGCCTGCTCAGCCTGCTCAGCAGCCCGCGCAGCTCACGCAGTCGCCTGCTCAGGGCCCGCAGTCGCCCGCGATGGGAGCGCAGCAGCCTCAGCAAATGGGTTACGGAATGCAGATGGGCTATGGAATGCCCATGGGTTACGGAATGCCGCAGGGATACGGAATGCCCGCGCAGCAGCCCGCGCAGCAGGGTGCGCAGTCGCCTGCGATGGGAGCGCAGCAGCCTCAGCAGATGGGCTACGGAATGCAGATGGGTTACGGCATGCCAATGGGCTATGGAATGCCCGCGCAGCAGGGTGCGCAGCAGCCCGCTCAGCAGGCATCGGCGGCTACTTTTGAATTCTCTTGGTAAGTCCGTTGCAACAGTTGATAACAGCGTATTGGTTTGTTTGTTGGAGCACTGTGTTGTTTCATCTGATTCATGCAACCATGATATTCAGCCCATTACGTTGGAGGACTACATCATTTTGTCCGCCTTGACGCCATGGCGCAGAGAGAGATAGAGGAGAGCGAGGCAGGTTGGTGAGAGGGTGGAAAGGTAAGACGTAGTGATCAATCGCTACTTTGAGCGGATCAACGAGAACACTTCACGGCAAGACGAGATTCAGCGCGTGCTATCTGTAGGACGACGGTGGGTTTCTGAGAGTGAGTAGGAGCTTGAACTGATCGGAGAAGGAGAGAAGCTGGTGTCTCTGATCGGTCCGGTTTTGCTCGAGGAGAAAAAGGAGAACGCGCGTGCGAATCTGAAGGATCAGCTAGCGACGCTGAAGGACGAAGAGTGGGATCTGCACGGGGTGTGTGAGCGTAGGAAGGAGCTGCGATCCCAGGTGGATTCGGAGAGGAGGCGTCATGACAGATTGGTAGAGGAAAAGAGTTGGGTTGTTTGTTAAATTGAACGAGTGTCAGAGACGTTGTTGGGTGCGCCCATCCTGTGACTGGATCACACCGCGGTTATGAGCGAAAATGGGTTGAAGTCAGAAGATGTCTTATCACACGCGCATAGCAGATTACTTTTTTGTAGCGTCCGTGACGGTGGATAGTACGGAGAGAGGGATTGTTTGAGTCCGTAGAGAGTAATCTGGAGCAGGAGAATCCGGATCCCGTGGTGTTGGATCGGTTCCCCGAAGAGGATTACGAAGATCTTCCGTTTACGGAGAATGCCGAATTTGTCCATGTCGTTGTGGGGGGGTGATGACTAGTTTTGCTTGCCAGAGGGAGCCCGCATTGAACACCGCGAGGCGGAGCGCCGCAAGCCCTATGTGTTTACGTTTTGTTTCACGCAGTCGTAGGATTGGAGGGAAGGGATGAGTGGGAGAGATGGAAGTCAGAGTTACGGAACGAGTTTGGTGTTTTACGAGTTGTTGAGTGGGAATGGTTGGGAGACGTAACTCTAGAGATCGATGGAGAAGAATGCTATAACAAATACAACCAGGAGCTGTATGTTCCAAAGGCGCTGTGCATCTTGTCGCTGAAGCCGTTCTTTTCCTGCCACACGGCGTTTCTGAAGTGGCACCACGCGTACACTCCGACGTAGAGCGCTGTTCCGCAAGGCGGTGATAAGCGACGATCAGAATGATGACATATCGGAGATGATATCGGAGAGCGAGACGCGTCGCTTCACGTCTCCTCTCTCCCCCTCTCTCCCCTAGTCTGTCGCGTGCCTCCTCCTTCTCGCAGCGACGGTCGGTGCGCGCAGCCCCGCTGTCGCAGTCGCCGATCGAGCGGGACATTCGCTACTACGTGGAGGCGTTACCCTTCTACACTCCGGGCGTGGCCCTCACGGTACCCCCTGGGTGAGTATGTGACGCAGGTGCCGGTGGCGGGGTCGCGCGTGGAGTTACGCTGTCCCCCTGCGAACTGTCTTCCCTTCTGTGACCCGCTGTGTCTGCGTGCGCTCCTGCAGTGCATGTCGTTGCGCCACGTGGAGACCATTCTCTGCACGCTGCTCACCGACGGCAAGGTCCTCATGCACAGTCGCAACGTAGTCATCCTGTCCCGCGGGGACGTAGAAATACCAGCTGACACTCTGCGGGACCGCATTGCTTGCGCTGCTTGCGCCGTTGCGCTACGCCCTCACTTTCATCCCCCTGCTGCCCGCCCCTCTCATCGACTATATCGAAGTAGCATCCCCGCGGGAATCTCAGTAGGCGCCAACACCCTTCCTCGTGGGACTTTTCTCCGACACTTTTTCCCTCCACTCGCTTCGTGCCGATGAAACGCTCATCGTCCATCTCGATTATGACAAGGTGACATCCCCGCGGTAATATCATCCAGATCACCTTCCCCGCGGGAGTCGTCGCCGCGGTCCCCGAACTCCCCTTCGCCGACCTCTTCGATGAAACGCCCCCGCTGGCATGTAGTGGTTTCCCCGCGGTTCTGACGAGATTCCGTCGTGGACACCGACCGCCCCGACTCGCGAAACGCCCGCTTCGTGCGCTTCACGGTAACCGCGGGACCCGGCCCGCTCGGCGCGGCGTTTCGGCAGGAGTGGCGGGCGATCGAGGCTCCCGCGGGGATTCCGCGGATGGAGCGGGTGACGGTGCTGGACGCGAATCGGGCCGATTTCCGGCATGGCGTGTTGGGACCCCACGTTTCGCACAACGCGCTGCTGAGTCAGAGTCCCGCGGTTCTGCAGGTGAATGAGGTCCCGGTGGTGGGCGTTTCGCTGAAGCGAGTGGCGATGACGATGGCATCGGCGCCGCGGCCGATGACATTGCTGATGCAGGTGGGGTGTCCGGGTCAGAGCTCCCTCTCGCTCGACTCCCGCGGGGGAGACGCTGTAGAGGACGTAGGGGACGGAAAAGGGCTCGATCGCAGAGTTTCCAGTATTTCGAGGAAATTCGCATCCGCTTCTTCCTCTTCTTCGTCATGTTGTTCCGCGACCTCCCGCGGTTCTGTAGGGGTGCTTGGGCGTTTCAACGGTAGTGTCGGAGTCGGGCTTCGACGTGGCGGGGTTTGTGGGATCCCAACCGGCGTCGTGGCGGCGGTTTGCGGAGGAATTCGCGGGGACGCAGGTGTTTGAGGGGTTGCGGATGGCGCTCGCCGACAGAACCGCGGGAAAGGCCCCGCGCAGCGCGGCAGAGGCGGAGGCGCGGGAAGTGTGGAGTTTGTTGGAACAGGTGGGGTTCCCGCGGGGATGTGAGGTAGTGTGCAGAGGTGCTGCGGGAGGAGGGAGAGGACGAGGAGGCGTTACGGCGGGGAGCGGAGCGGATCCGCGGTTATCTGCACCCGCGGAACTGGAAGTTGAAGATGGTGACGCTGACGGGCGTGGAGACGGCGCCGTTGATGAGCGAGGTGCCGCGCGACGGAAGCGTGTTCCCGAGGCTGGAGAAGAAGTTGTTTGGGGAGAAAATGGTGCGAATGGAGGGGTAAGGTGTTTGTTGGGATGAATGTGGGTGATTATGAATAATGGGTATGGTCGTATACAATGCGTTACCATGATTAGATACAATGCGTTACCATGATTATGAAGTATGAGTTGCCATGATCACATACAATCCAACACTCCAATTACACACACTGCATTGCCTAATGCTCTAGAATGCACCACTACGACGATTCACATTACAGCAAGGCCACATAACCCATAACTACCACCATTCATCCCAACAAACACAACAAAGAGAAGCCACATACAAATGCGCCGCATCGCCGTACTTCCGCGACACGGCCGTCAAACCGCTGCGCGCCAGTTGCTCGACACTCCGCATCGTCACTTCCTTTCCCTCCTCGTCGCGCGCCGCCTCTAACGCCACCGTCGCCACGCGAGACGGCGTCTCGGTCGCCAAACTTCCCTCCACGAGGAGACTCTCCAGAAAGAACTAGTCGCCACCCGCGGGGAACCCCTACAAGTGCACGGAACAGCACGAGCGGCGTGACGGAAATAGCGGCGAGTTTGGCGAGAAGGAAGTCGAACGCGGTGACGAAACGCACGTTGAAGTGAAACTCCCGGAACAGCTCCATTTCCATGTCGACAAGCTGCTGCACCGAGAAGCAGCGCAACGACAGCGACGACAGCGCTGGATGAAATTCCCGCCAAATCCGCACTTTCCAGCGAGGGATGTGTGTCGTCGCAGAATTTGGCGGCAAGCAGGAGTGCGGCGGCGCCGAGACACTGCAGCCGGTCCCGCGGGAGTTCCCGCGTTTCCAGGAACTTGTCGACGAGGAGAAACTGGGTGGAAAATGGCGGGAAAACGTACCGCGAGAACGGAGGTCTCCGTGCGGACGTGGAATTCGTGGGATACCTCGGCGAGCCAGTCTAGGAGTTTCGCACGGTGCTGCGTGGGAGGGAGGGAACACGGCTACCGATTTCCGGAGGATTTTGGTCACGTGGCTGCGCGGCTCGGCGGCTTGAAGGTGGGCGAGATTGCGTTGGCGGTAGGGAGTCCACTGGGAGGTGAGAGAGGGGTCGAAGACGAGCAACAACGCGGCGTCCGGCTACGTGAGAGGGGAAGGGGAGGAGTACGTCGAGAGGGGATGATGATGATGTGGTGTGTGATAGAGTGGATATCCCCTGTAGTTTTGGTGTGTGCGTTTCTTTTTGTTTTGTAGTGGACATTCTTTGCTTTTCCGTACTCAACACCCCCTTTCCATCCTCATCTGACAAGAACGCCGTTGCATCCGGTATACATGACACACATGCTCTCGTCAAAGAAACAGTGGTAGACGACCCGATAGATCCTTCGTAGGAAGGAATCGAATCGATCGGATACTGAACCAACGGACTCTTCACCTTTGTTTGCTTTGTATCGCCAATACCCGACTTTTCAGTGGGAGACGCTTCCGAAACAAGGGAGTCATTGACAAGTTCGATGGTTTTGAAAAAGGTATCCGTGTTCTCACAATCTGGCTTCTTCGCACTCTTCATATCACACATCCATAACAAACGAACAAGTTCGTGCAACAACTCCTCTCCTCCTGCGCGCTTCATTCCATAGGAAAGGATACGGTGATCTACGGATAAACATCTACTTTCCAAACAACACACTCTGTGCACAATTCTGAACGAACGGGGGATCCCAATGATTCGATCCGAAGCACCGCCATAGTTGTTTCGTCCAAACGCGACGGCCTTGTGAATACGTATCAACGCATGACAGACCGCACGATTGAACTGGTTTCGTTTATGGATGCCGTCGGTGTGGCGCTCATCATCACACTGATTCCCTTTTTCACAAAGGAGTTGAATGTCGGAGCCGTGGGATTTGGAATGATTACGTCTCTTTATGGATTGTGTCAGATTGTCGGGGGATCTGCCATCACTTGGCTCACTGAAAAAGGGCTCTCTCGGAAGAAGATCCTCCTACTCAGCTCGGTCGGTTCGTGCATCAGCTACGCGATGCTCCTCATCCGCGGCAGTTTGCTTTCTCTCATCCTCAGTCGGATGTTGGTTGGATTTGTCAAGCAGACAACGACATCCTGCAAGGTATGTGTTTGTAGCGAGATTCTTAGGCTAGGCCCTTGTGATGATGAGCGAAAACCACGACTCCAGTCGCTTTTCCTTTTTGGCCGCCGTGCGCCATATGGGTTCCTTTGTACATCTAAGCGTGGCTTCTGACGTAGGTCGGTTCCCTGCTTTTGTCGTGGATCACAAAGCAGTTTGATTGCTCGGTAGCGATCATGCTATCTGTCCTTCTCTTTGTCGTGGAATCCGCCATCATTTTCTTTTGCATACCAGATACAGGTTCTATTTCTCCCACGCACAGCGAGAGCGCTCCGAAGTCCTCGAAGCCGATCACGACGTTCCACGGCAACATCGGGGTGTTTCTCTCCCCTCTGGGCAGTAGCACGAGCTCCGCGACGCCGCACGACCCGACGAGCTTCGCGCTGCTGCTGTACCTGGGCTACCTGCTGGCGGTGGACTCGCTGAACAAGGGCTTCGGCGCGGTGAAGGTGGCGGCGCCGCTTCGCTGAGACGCAGATCGTGCTGCTGCAGGAACAGTTCGACGTGTCGCCGCACGCCATCGGCCGCGTCTTCGTCGCCAGCAACCTCTGCATGTTCCTCACCGAGTTCGTCGTCGCTCCGCTGGTGACGCGCGTCGCCTCCGCCTGCGTCATCGTCCTCCTCGCCCTCCTCCTCCTCGCCGCGGGAAAGTTCGCCCAGCTCCTCGTCTCGGGATTGTGCTCCCACGCTTTCGCTGCCATGTAGTGCGCAGTATCTCGCCGTCTGCGTGGCGCTGAACACTGTCGGCGAAGAACTCTTCGCCACCACCTTCGTCGCCGTCCTCGCCAAGGTGGGCGTTTCCTCCCTGCGATCTCCAGATTTCCCCGCCCGGTCGCGTCAGTCGCTACCTCGCCTTCTACGACATCGCGGAGTCGCTCTGCCGCCTGCTGGGGCCCGTGCTGCTCGGCGGAATCGTCTCCTGGCGGGGTTTCGCCGGCTGCGTGCGCGCGCTCGCGGGCTGCTTCGTGCGTGAGGGGTGGCGGTGAGACGTAGGCGGCGCTGGCGCTGGCGTGGACGCTGCTCCCGGTGGTGAATCGGGAGGACGCGTGTGTGGGAAGCTTGATGAAGGAGGATTAGGGGATTTGTGTTTGTTGAGGAATGATTGAGGATAGTTGATGTTTGTATGGGATAATGGTAATTGATAGTTGTGTTGAGTGATTAGGATATGCTAGAAGGTAGTTGGTGTTTGTAATAGAATACATGCCTGATGACTCTTGCCCTGATATAACACGTAACACAAGTAAGATGGAGATTATTTGCATTACCAACGACACTCCACCACAATCCCATTGTTCCAACAAACACCCCACCCCCCAGCAAACGGCAACGGACTACGTAAACACGCCACCTCTCCACAACCACCGGATCCTCTGCGTCTCGCCACAGCTGTCCAGAATGACGTTCCCGTTGTTGTACACGTCCGCTGGATAATACGTGAAGCTCGCCGCGTTCCTCGGAAATCGCTCATTCAATTCGCGATCGCCCAATCTGGCACGAACAAGTCCGTCGCTGGAAAACCCATTACTCGCAACCCCATGGTCTATACACCTATCTCCCTGCAACGCCGGCAGCGAGAATGCCGGCAGCGAAACGGTCTGGCCGACGAGCTGCCGCGCATGGTACAGATGAGTCGTCTATGCGTCAGCGCAGCCCCGCAGCCCCGCTTGGAAGTGCTCGCGCAGCGCCGCCAAAGGCAGCGACCGTTTGCCGTCGCCGAACTACGTGAGATACCGCGGGAGAATCGACCTCACACTCGGGAAACGGACAGTGGTAGCGGCCCTCGGGGATGAAGAGCTGGTTGCCCAGCACCGTCACTACGGTGGAGAGAAAGCGAAGGAAAAACGGAGAGTGGCGTCCGGGTGATGCGACGCATGCGCCGTCAACGCTTCGTAGGAGGGGAAACGCTGGCGACAGCCCTTCACGCCGCATATGTAGGGGTTGGGGTCGGAGAGGTAGCTAGCTGGAATGACAACAGGCGCCGGCTCGTCGTCAAGTTCCTCAAGTTCCTCCTCGAGATGCGCAATTGTCGCGTTGAGTTCCCGGATAATCTGGAGGTTTCGCTTCCAGTGTGTCCGGATGGAGTGACTAGGTGGGAGGAGAATAGAGGAGAACTACCAGTAGACCCGATTGCACTCGAGAGTGATTGGGTTGCGTTTGATAAAGGACTTGAGAATGACACGCACTGCTTGGTTGATGTCCCAACTACAATGGAGAGGGATGGCGGAAGGGACTTGAGTTCATCATTTGCAAAATGTCTCCTCTCGTGGTTGATGAATCCCGAGAAGGATTGAAGGTGTTTTCCGCAACTCTGAAGAGGACAGATGAAGCAGTCGTTGGATTCTATAGCTGAACGGAACGACTATGTTCCGACGGTCATGGACAACATGATGTTCACGCAGCGTAGACATCCGAGCATAGCGTTTGGGACACGTATCGCAGACAAACGGCTTGGCTTTGGAGTGAGAGAGCTTGGGATTGGAGGGGAGGAGGAAGGGTACTTGGTGGGATCGAAGATGGGCATTGTCGGCAAAGGAGTGGTTGCACTGTGAACACGCAAAGTGCCCTTCTCCCCTTTCGGGCATGACTATAAAGAAGTGAAAGAATGAATGGGAACAAACAGGTCATACTACAGTATAGAGAAGTGACATCACAGAGGCACGAAAGGGAAACAACCAGGTACTATCGAGAGGCTCCGTTCTGCTTGAGAGGATAGCCAGTGTCCATGTCCACGAGCTGGGCGCACCAGGGGAAGAACTCGGCGGGGTTGCAGATCTGGTAGAGCCGGTCGTTCTGTCCCTTGAGGAGTCCGCAGCACTGTCGACTGGGTGGGAGGGAGAGAGGAGGTCTACCTGCTGCTGTTGCTGTCGGTACAGGTGCAGGGGAGCACGGGGAGGATGTTGCAAATGAAGCAGACGGCCTTGTCGCGGTCCCAGACGAGCGACAGCGAGAAGAACACGGGCTGGAAGCAGTCGCCGAGACAGCAGTGGCGCAGCATGCAGACGCCGCTGCTGCCGCGCGCGCGCAGCATGTTGCTGTAGGAGCTAGGTGGGAGCGGGCGGCGAGCGCTACCCGAAGGCGCAGGGCAGGTCGTCAGGGTGGGCGAACTTGAAGAGCGTCATTTCGCGCAGCTGCTGCACGGTCTTGCTGGTGAGCGAGCAGAACTGTGCGTTGGCGTCGATGAATTGGCCGTCGGTGGCTAGGATCGCCTGCGGAATCGGGTTCTGCAGGAACATCACGTGGTAGTTGACGCTGCTGCGGATCGGCCGGTAGCTGATCTCGCTCATCGCGCGACGCGTCATGTACGGAGTGAGGGGAGGGGAAGAGAGGTACCTCGGCGTCGCGCACCTTCTGCCGCAGCTCCTTCACCGCCGACTCCAGGTAGCGGATCTTCTTCGTGGTCTCTGTGAGGACCGTCACTTTGTTCTTCCGGATGGACACGCCGGATGACTGGGTGGGAGGAAGAGACCATTCTTACCTCGAGGAGGGTGAAGAGCTCGTTGATGCAGAGGTTCATGCGCTCGATGCGCTTCTTCTCCGAGATGTTGTGTTCTACGATGAAGAAAAGGAAGCACACCAACGACTACGCTTGTCGATCACGTCCGGTTTTGGCTTCTGGTTTGGTTTCGCGACGAGCCGGGGAGCCATCATGGCAACAGGGACTTCGGAAGGGAGAGAATCCAAGGGAGGAATGCTGATCTGGCCCATATCTTCAGATATGGGAGCGGAGGCATCAAACGAGTCGGGAGGATTTGGAGAAAAGGAGCAGGGCCCCGAGAGGTCCATATCCGAGAAGGGCAAGCTAAGGAATGAAGCGAGGGGAACACGATTACGGTGTATTGTCCTGCTCGTTTTTGTAACTCATTCCATAGGTATACGTTGGGGTGTCTACATATGAAGATGCATCCAAACAGAATACAGGTGGGAGGGAAAAAATCACCCGTCCTTTGGGTACTCACACTTGACGTATCTGTGAAAAAATCGCCGTCGTGAGAGTCGAATGATAATGTGCTGGCTTGATAGGGATCATAGATGGGGATGTCGGCAGAACCTCCTTCATCCTGGAAGAGATAGTTCAGAAGGCCATTTGAAGCATTCTCGATAAATGGCTTTGAGAAACAATCCATCGCGGTTAGAGTTGTATGATGCGAATCGGTTTTGACTCGGTATACGGGTTCATTGGCCGCGTTTGCAATTGGGTCAGACCGTATCCAATCTCAATGAATTTGGAGTGTTTTCGGTTCGGATCGAGAGGGGTGGAAGGTGTACGGAGTGGAAGTGTATATGGGGTGGTTGCTTGGATGAGGAGGATGGGAATTGTTGGATATCCTGGTATAAGATACCTGTAAAGAACATCTTGTCCCGAGGACACCCCTAGACTAGGCCTTTCACCCACCACTACCATTGGTAACAATAAACACCCCACATCGCACAAAACAAAAAACTAAACCGCTTCTGCGAGAAGGTGTAATTCAGCTCCAGACGCCCGACACTTCCGAAGGGGATCATCAGACCCACGCCGTAGCTCTCCAGCGCGCTGCGCCACGCCTTCTTCAGATCTACGGAACTCTTTCCGTCCGATGCCTACGGTCATTGCGATTCCAGATCGAGCCCATGTTCCAGAACACCTGTCCGCGAATTCCCGAGGTGTTTAGAACCACGGGGAAGCTCACCGCAGCGCCCACCGCCAGACAGCGGTCGCCACCCAGCACGTCGCCCTCGGGTTTCCCGCCATCTACATGCCAAACCGCCGTCTCCCCCACCTTCTGGTCGCGACCGCGGCCCGATTTCCGCGGTTTCGAACCCGCGGATATGTTCTCCCGCTACGTGAAACTCCTCGGAGAGCGTTACAGAGGAAGAAACGGTCAAAGTAGCGTGTGGGGCGTCGGCCGAAGTTGCGGATGAAACCCCCGTAGGAAGAGAGATGGAGCGCCAGACCGGGCGTTTCGCCGAAGGACGGGGAGAGCGGGAGCGCGGCGGCGAGCGCGGCGTCGAGGCGGCAGTTTCGGACGTCGCCGAGGAGGCCGCTGAGACTCTGCGGAAAAAGGCGGGAAAAGGGCGGACGAGGCGGCAACGCGCGAAGAGCCCGCGCGTGGGCACGACGGGGTTGTCGCGGGAATCGAAGCGGAGTTGGGCGAAGAGCGAGGACTTGAGCGACGGCCGACACTCGCGTAGCATGCTGCGAGAGAGGCGAGGGGAAAAAACTACCTGGAGGGGAGAGGAGGGAGAAAAAACTACCTGCGACTGCAGTGCGTGGCAGTGACGCGCTCGACGTCAAGGTCGGTGGCGGGCGCCATGTCGCGCCAGGTGAGGCTACAGCCGAGCGCGAATCGGTTGGCGGGCGAGGCGAGTTGCGCCGTGAGACCTGCGGGAGAGAGGGCGATGAAAGGTACCTTCGGTGAAGACGTTTACGCTGCTCTCCTTGAGGAGGTTGCGCGACTCTCTGAGGGAAAGCAGGAAGAATGGAACGACTTGAGGTAGTTCACGCTGAGGGAGTAGCCGCCGATGAGCTTGGGGAGACGGTAGTCGATGTTGTAATAGGTGTTGCGACGAAGCACGTCGTACTGGATGCGCGTAGACAGCGAGTCGGCCAGACCGAGCGGATTGACGTAGTCCACAAACCCTTCCTTCCATGGAGCCCCAACGAAATCCGTACAATGCCGGCATCATTTCCGGTGGTAGTTACGCTGCCTTGGATGCCGATGCGCAGAGGACGCGCCTCCTTGGCCTTCACCCGAACAAACACGTTGATGTCGTCCTGAGAGGGGATGTCCACTAGGAGAAGAGAGGGGCGAAAAGCCGACATGGTTCCATAGTGAGCTCAACGTCCTCAAAAATGCCCAGAGCAAGGAGGTTCATTTTCATTTTTACAAGAGCGACATATACTTCTCCAAATGTGCGAGCATTGGTCAGTTCCTAGAAATGACGCGACAATTGGGTGCTCGGACGGGTGTAATCTCGCGTGTGAAAACGACAGAACTAGAAGATGAAGGTGGAGGATCCACACGTACCGGGTTTTCCCCTGCGATTCCTTGTGAAAGGCCATTACCCGCATGGGGATGCTGTTCAGAACCTCGGCTTCGTTCATTTGAAC
>ENA-UERG01002695-UERG01002695.1-human-gut-metagenome-genome-assembly--contig:-NODE-2695-length-12327-cov-5.558694_pt1 | contig 12327 bp, 9 predicted proteins | sample MGYA00242954_ERZ507954 | MGnify/ENA primary metagenome ERZ507954 (study PRJEB26167, sample SAMN06115478) | human gut metagenome | host: Homo sapiens | place: China:Sichuan | collected 2015-01-21... | reverse complement strand
CCGGACGTGTACATGAAGTCCGCACGGCCATCTGTGTCGGAACCAGTGAAAACAATCTCAAGCAAGCTGTCAGCATCTCTGAAGTGCGCTTTAAGACCCTCAGTCACGAGGAGATTTCCGCTTACGTTCAAACCGCTCAACCCTATGACAAAGCGGGCGGCTACGGTATTCAAGGACTAGCCGGAGCGTTTATCTCGGAAATAAAAGGTTCTTACAGCGGCATTATGGGATTGCCAGTTTTCGAAACCTGTGAACTCTTAAAATCATTCGGACTTGATCTTTTTAAGCGGTAAGTTCGCTAAAATTATTGGATTAACCCAAGAGGCCACTTATGCTAGATCAAAAAGCCGGTCGTTTGTTTTTAGTCACCGCTCCTTCTGGAGCCGGAAAATCATCGCTTGTCGCGGCGCTTTTGAAAGCTGACCCGACAGTTCACTTGTCTATTTCACACACAACGCGAGCGCCACGTCCCGGAGAGGAAAACGGCAGAGAATATCACTTTGTGTCTGTGGAAGCTTTCGAAAAACTCAAAGAGGACAATGCATTTCTGGAATGGGCCTATGTTCATGGTAACTACTACGGAACCTCAAAGAAATGGATTGCCGAAGAGCTTGAAAAAGGGCACGATGTATTACTAGAGATCGATTGGCAAGGGGCCCTGCAAGTTAAGCGGCTTTTTCCGGATGTTGTCGGTATTTTTATTTTGCCGCCTTCGGTTGACGCACTCCGAGCTCGCCTGAATAAAAGAGGAACGGATTCCGATGAGGTCATCGCCAGACGTTTGGCAGGGGCCGGTGCCGAAATGGTGCATGCGGGAGAGTTCGACTACGTTATAATTAACGATGATTTTGATCGTGCAACGGGTGACTTGATCGCTATTGTGCGTGCATCGCGTTTAAGTTTTAAGACTCAGGCGGTGCGGGAACGTGAAACGTTCAAACATTTAGGTATTCCGCTTTTAAATTAAGTGGAATACTTGGTTATTTTCTTTTTATTGAAAAAAATATGGCTCGTGTAACTGTTGAAGATTGCTTGAAAAAGATCACCAATCGCTTTGAATTGGTTTTAGCCGCTGCTCAGCGTGCTCGCCAATTGTCCTCCGGTGCGGTTGCCCGCGTGGACGCGAAGGATAAGCCCACGGTGCTCGCCTTGCGTGAGATTGCCGCCGGTGAAATCTCCAAGGATGAAATGTTCAAGCGCATTTCTTAATCCAAGAAAGAAAGCGAAGTAAAGGTTAGGGCCTGACTTCGCTTTTTTGTTTTCTATACTTCTGCTTATCGCGTTTAACTAATTACTGAAGTACGAATGCAAGCAGAGGCGAGTCAATAAAAAAAGAGGTGCTGTATGGTACCGAAATACTTACAAACCGGGTCAACCGATATTCTCGCCTCGATTCGTCAGTCCATTTTAAGGGGCGAATCGAACTCTTCTCCGTCGCCCGCTCACAAAGAAGAGCAAACAGAGCTTCCGCTTGTCACAACGACAAAAAAAGCCGGCATTGCCACGGCGGCCTCCCTCATCGAACTGTGTTCAAAGTACATGAGTCCGTCGGATCTGGAAAAAATCAAAGAAGCTTACCGATATGCCGATGACGCCCACCTGGGTCAATTCCGAAAGTCCGGAGAACCTTACATCACTCACCCGATCTCGGTCGCTTGTATTCTTGCCGAATGGCATTTGGACTGCGCGGCCATTCAGGCCGGTTTAATGCACGATGTTCTCGAAGACACTGGTCACTCAAAAAATGAAATGGCTAAAAAATTCGGCACGGTTACGGCCGAAATTGTTGACGGTGTCTCAAAACTCGATAAGCTTAAGTTTTCATCCAATGAAATTGCTCAGGCCGAAAGCTTTAAGAAGATGCTCTTGGCTACGAGCAAAGACGTGCGCGTTATTCTGGTTAAACTGGCTGACCGTCTGCACAATCTCAGAACCCTTGGAGTCATGCGCCCGGAAAAACGCCGTCGCATTGCCAAGGAAACGCTCGACATCTATGTTCCGATGGCCCATCATTTGGGCATCAATCACGCTTTTCGTGAATTGCAGGAGTTGTGCCTGCAAAACTATTATCCCCGTCGCTATGAAGTTCTCTATAAAGAGCTGATTGCCGCTCGTAAGAATCGTCGGCCCGCCTTGGAAGAAATTCTGAATGACACCAAGCGCATGTTGGAGCGCGCCAACATCAAAGGCCGCGTTTTAGGGCGAGAAAAAACGTGCTACGGAATTTACAACCAGATGCGCATCAAAAAGCTTTCCTTCTCGGAAGTTTTTGATATCTACGGTTTCAGAGTCATCGTGAGTACCCGTGAAGATTGTTATCGGACATTGGGTGCTTTACACATGATGTACAAGCCTGTTCAGTCACGCTTTAAGGACTTTATTGCCATTCCGAAAAGTAATGGATACCAAGGTTTGCACACCACCGTGATCGGCCCTCAGGGCACGCCGGTTGAATTTCAGATTCGCACCGAGAAGATGAATGACATCGCCGAGCAAGGGATCCTCACTCACTGGCTCAACCGCGGTAGCGAAAGCGATATCCAGACGCTCACCCACGCTTGGTTGCAGTCTCTGTTGGATTTGCAACAAAAGTCTTCCGACACAAGCGAGTTTTACGAAAATATTAAAGCCGATCTTTTCCCCGATCGCATTTATGTATTCACTCCGAAAGGCAAAATTATCTCTTTGCCGCAAGACTGCACACCGATTGACTTTGCCTACCAGATTCACTCGGACGTGGGCAGTCATGTTCGCGAGTGCCGAATTAACGGTCAAGTAAGAGATATCGATACAAAATTGTCCAATGGTGACATGGTGGAAATCGCAACAAGCTCGCTTTCTCACCCGGATCCCCGTTGGCTCGGATTTGTCCGAAGCGGCAAAGCTCGCGCAGAAGTCCGTCAATACCTTCGTTCACTGGATTTTGACAGTGCTGTCAAGATTGGACGCAAAGTCCTTGAAGAAGAAGCCGAAGCTGCCCATTTTTCTCTTGACAATGTTTCCGATGAGATTTGGAACACTGTGATGAAAGAGCACGATGTTGACTCTCGCGCATCGCTCTATTCCCTTGTGGGCTCCGGCAAAGCCAGTTTCGTTGTCGTGCTGCACCGTCTGCAAGCCCTGTCCGATGAAGAACGAGAACCGAATAAAACTGAAGATGGTATCGAAGTCATGGTTAACGGCAAACGGCAAAGCGCTCAAATTGCTCGATGCTGTCATCCGGTCTGGGGCGATGACATTTGTGCGTTTGAACGCGCCGGACACGGCATCACAGTTCACCGGGCCACCTGTATTCATGCTCAACAAGGCCGCAACAATAACGCGGAACGTTGGGAAGAGGCCTCCTGGACTGAAGCGACTAACCACCACTTCACGGTACCGATTGATATTAAAGTCAACGATATTCGCCCGGCCATCTTGCAGGCCACGCAAGCCGTTGCACAAGAAGGCTCGTCTATTGTCGGGATGAATATTCCGGACGACTTAAATGATCCTGAATTGCAACTTCTTGTTCAGGTAGACAATCGTATTCAACTGATGCGTGTGATGCGAAGCCTACGACAGGTCAGCAATGTCAAAGACGTTAAACGTCGTTTTGAATCCTCCTTCTAATCATTTCAAGGGCGATGGACGTAAACGTTCATCGCCTTTTTCTGACCAATCCTATCCGTTGCTTTTCGTTGAACTGAAAACAAAATCAGTCTAGTAAAAAGCGCCTAGATGAAATTCGTTTTCATCTGACCACTCCACTAAAATGGGTGATCTGCGATCAGTCCCTCAGAAATCAGATTGAGAAAAAAAAGGAAAAACGATGGCATCAGACAACAGCATTGCCGACACCGTTTGGAGTTCCCGTCTCGGGTTCATTCTTGCCTCTGCCAGTTCCGCCATTGGCTTAGGCGCCATATGGAAATTCCCTTTTTGGGCCGGCACTAACGGCGGAGCTGCTTTTATTGTCCCCTTTTTAGTTTTCACCTTTACGATCGGCATCGTTTTGGTCATGGCCGAATGTGCCATGGGGCGAGCAGGCAGAGGTTCTGCCGTTCATGCGTTAAAGAAAGTAGGCGGTCCCTTTTTTGGCATTGTCGGCGGTATCGCTGTCTTAAATGCCTACATTATTTTGACCTATTACTCCGTCATCGGCGGCTGGTGCGTTTCCTATTTATTTGATTCTTTTGCCGGCAATGTTGTCAATGGCGACCCGAAAATTCTCTCTGATCATTTCAAAGCATTGGTAGGCAACGGAACGGTAAACGTTTTTTTCATGTTCCTATACCTGACGGCAACTTGTGCCGTGGTCGCCTTGGGGGTTGAAAAAGGTATTGAAAAAATTGCTAAATACCTTATGCCACTTTTGTTTATCCTGATGATTTTCATCATCATCCGATCCTTAATGATGCCTGGCTCTTGGGAGGGCATGCAGTTCCTATTTTCGTTTAACTGGGAACAAGTCAGCGGAGCCACGATCCTAAACGCCATGGGATTTACCTTCTTTTCGCTGTCTCTGGGCGCAGGCATCATGGTGACTTACGGTTCCTACCTGAGTTCTCATACTGACATCCCGGGCTCTTCCGTATGGGTAGCGTTTTTATCCACCCAAGCCGCACTTTTAGCTGGTGTCATGATTATTCCCGCGGTTTTTGCCTTCGGCATGGATCCGGCCGCCGGAACCGGTTTGGTATTTATCACGATTCCGATGATTTTTGAGCATATGCCAATGCCTGATGTGCTGGCGGCTGCTTTTTATGTCTGCCTCTTCATTGCAGCTATTACAAGCTCCGTGTCCTTGCTGGAAGTTGTTGTTGCTTACCTTATCAACGAATGGGGCATGCGCAGGCGGGCGGCAACGGCGTTATGCTGGATCACACTTTTCATTTTCGCAAGCCTTCAAGCGCTTTCATTTAGCTCTTTCTCATGGATTGAAATCAATGGAATGTCTCTTTTTGATTTCTCCGACTACGTCTGCTCCAACATTCTGATGCCGCTCGGTGGTCTCAGTATTGCAGCTTTAGCCGGATGGAAGGCTTGGCCCGTTATGAAGCAACAAATGCTTGCCATTCGTCATCATTCGGTTCTGACAATCGGCTGGATACGACTGACGATTTCTTTGTTGGCTCCGGCACTTGTTGTCATTGTTTTGATTTCGGGCATTTAGACTACAATTAAAGCATCATTCTGAAGCGCCCGAGCCGAGGAAGGCCGGGCGCGTTTTTATAGGTTCATGTGTCATGAGTGATCGTTCTACGTGGGGTTCTCGATTAGGTTTTGTGCTTGCTAGCGCCGGAGCGGCCGTAGGGTTGGGAGCAATTTGGAAATTTCCCTATCTCGTAGGCTCTAATGGTGGCTCCGCTTTCTTATTCCCCTTTATTGTGCTGACATTCACAATCGGTCTGGTGCTGCTGATTGCGGAATTGACCGTTGGTCGTGCCGGGGCTGGTTGTATTGTCACGGCTTTCAGAAAATTAGGTGGCAAAAATTGGGGGCGTGCCGGTTATTTAGGCGTCATTACAGGCTTTTTGATTCTTAGTTTTTATTCTGCCATCGGCGGTTGGACAATCGCGTATTTCGTCAACGCTTGTTTGGGTGCCGGACTCGTTGCCGATCAAGCTCAACTGGGGGCTCACTTTGCCTCAATATCAGGTGATCCGGAATTGGCCATCGGCTATCAGGCACTCTTTTTAATTATTACAGCTTGGGTGGTCGCCTATGGTGTGAGCAGCGGTATTGAGCGGCTATCTAAAGTTCTCATGCCACTGTTATTCATTTTGATGTTGATCATTATCGTGCGCTCGCTTTTTTTACCGGGCGCATTCCAAGGCATTGAGTATCTTTTCAGTTGGAATCCTCAAGCCTTCACCTTCGATGCCCTGCTTTCGACCATGGGCTTTACTTTCTTCTCTTTGTGCTTGGGCAGCGGCTGCATGCTTACTTACGGCAGTTATTTGGACAGTAAAGTCGATCTGATTGGCTCGTCCGCTTGGATTGCTTTTTTAACCATCATCAGCTCCTTACTTGGTGCCCTGATGGTTATGCCGGCGGTTTTTGCTTTCGGATTGGATCCCAGTGCAGGTCCCGGTCTGACCTTTGTCACCATGCCGGCTATTTTTGCTCAGATGCCCTTTGGTAATTTCTTTGCCATCACTTTTTATGCCTGCTTATTAGTGGCAGCCATCACCAGTTCCGTTTCAATGCTCGAAATTGATGTAGCCTTCCTGCATGACGAGTGGAAATGGAGCCGTCCTAAAGCCGTGGTCGTCACAACAGTTGGCCTAATGATTGTCGGCTCTTTCAGCGCCCTTTCATTTGGTCCACTCGCAGATACCAAGTGGCTGGGAAAGACGTTTTTTGACTGGATCGATTATTTGACGAGCAACATCAGCTTACCGATTGGCGGCTTAATGATCGCTGTGCTTTCCAGTTGGATCGCATGGTCTCAAATCAAGCCTTTCATTTCTGGGGATAAGTCACATCTGCACTGCGAAGCGACCTACTCAATTTTGCGCTGGAGCATCGCTATTTTTGCACCTATCCTCGTCATCACGGTTCTTATTTCCGGAATTTAGCTTTGCCTTCATTGGCCGGTGGGAAAAATACCGGCCAATGAAACGCCTCTTTTATTTCAACTCTACGGTGCCAATTCCGTTTTCAATCTTTATTTTTGTTCCTAGTTTTTCACTCAACAGCCTGATTTTTTCCAAAATAAATAAACATCCTTAGGTCTTTCGTATTCAAAAACAGATTCAGAACACAATCGTGATAACATGACCTGAAGCGGTCACCTTACAAAGGGTGGTAGGCCGCGCCTAAAGCCGATTAAATAAAACCGTCGGCTTACCGAAGAAATCGGACTGCGCTCCCTTTACTGTCTGACTATTTTTCGCGCAGGACCGAACCTAAAACAAAGGATAGGCTATGAAAATCAGGAAAGTTGCCCTTGCCGCCGTTATCACGGCAAGTCTTATCGCTTTATCGGGTTGCGGAGAAGAAAAAAGTGCTCCGGCTGACCAGTCAAAAACTTCCACGACCGTGGGTCTTGTTCAGTTAGTTGAACCCAATCGCGGAATTGTTGATGCCGTTAAAGCTCGCGGATTAAATGTGGAATTTGACCAACAAAACGCTCAAGCTGATCAATCCAACCTCGGCAATATCGCCCAGCGTTTTGTCACTCAAAAATATCCCCTGATTTTTGCCATCGCTACCCCCGCTGCTCAAGTCGTCGCCAATGCTACGGATAAAACGCCGATTGTCGCGACAGCGGTTACTGATTTTGAGGTAGCTAAACTCGTTAAATCTAACCAAAAGCCCGATACGAATGTGACAGGTTCTTCTGATTTGAACCCCGTGGCTGCACAAGTCAAACTGATGCTTGAATTGGTTCCCGATGCCAAGCGTATCGGCACAATCTACAACAGCTCGGAAATTAACTCTCAATTTCAGGCAAAAATTCTAAAAGAAGAGGTCCAAAAGCGTGGCCTTACGTTGGTGGAATTGACTGTTTCCTCCGTGAATGATGTCCAGCAAACAGCCCAGAGCATGCTCGACAAAGTCGATGTCATTTATGTGCCGACTGACAACATTATTGCTTCGGCCATGCCCGTTCTCACCAAAATCACAACGCCTGCCGGTATCGGCATCATCACGGGTGAAGAAGGTATGCTAAAGGGTGGCGGCCTGGCAACGGTCGGCGTGGATTACTACAATCTCGGCCGCATTGCGGGCGATATGGGTGCTGACATATTGCAAGGCAAGGCTCAGCCGCAAAACATGGCCATTCGTTTCCAAACAGAATTTAAGGCCAAAATCAACGCATCTGTAGCAGAAAAACTCGGCGTCAAAATTCCGGACTCTCTCGCGAAGAACGCAGAGTTGGTTCGCTACTAATTCGATTGAATATTTATATCCCCGTTGCTCTTTGTAGAACAACGGGGTGTTTGACACAGAGAAAATGATTGATATTTTGATACCTACCGTCGCGCAAGGTCTTTTGTGGGCGCTCTTGGCTCTAGGTGTATACATAACCTTTCGCGTTCTTGATATTGCAGATTTGTCGGTTGAAGGGAGCTTTCCGCTCGGAGCTGCCGTTGCAGCGACTGCACTTGTCAACGGCTATGGCATGCTCATTGCCTTTTTTCTAGCTGCCATCGCGGGAGCACTGGCCGGTATCGTAACGGGCTTTTTCACAACGCGACTGAAAATCCCCGCCCTTTTAGCCGGGATTCTTACCATGATTGGCCTTTACTCCGTCAACCTGCACGTAATGGGGAAGGCCAATGTTGCGCTGCTGCGCGTCGATACCATCTTCTCCTATGCAGAATCTTTCGGAATGAGCGCAACGGTTGCCATGCTGACCGTGGGCGTTGTTGCTGCTGTGTTCATTGGTTGTCTTATGTACTGGTTTTTTGGTACAGAAATTGGCACAGCAATCCGTGCGACAGGGTGCAATTCCCAGATGGCCCGCGCACAGGGTGTCAACACCAATCGAATGATTGTTTTAGGCTTATTAATCAGTAACGCTTTAGTCGCGCTCTCCGGGGCTCTTGTCGCGCAATCCAACGGTTTTGCCGATGTCGGCATGGGTACTGGCACCATCGTTATTGGTTTAGCCTCTGTCATTATTGGGGAAGTGCTTTTCGGGACAAAGAGCTTTAAGAATTGTCTCATCTCCGTTATTTTAGGCTCCATTGTTTACCGCCTAGTCATCGCTGTCGTCTTGCAACTGGGGATGCCGCCCAATGATCTGAAACTTTTTACTGCACTGCTTGTGGCTTTAGCTCTGTCCATGCCTTTAATTCGAGAAAAATGGCGCGAACGGCAACGCCGTGCCTAACACCACTTGGAGAGGTTCATGCTTACGATCGACAACATTCACAAAACGTTTTTTCCAGGCAGTGTTAATGAAAAACGCGCTTTGCAGGGAGTTTCTCTAACTCTACAAGACGGCGATTTTGCCACAGTCATCGGATCAAACGGCGCTGGGAAATCAACGTTATTAAACGCTATTGCCGGTGCTTTTTATATTGATCAGGGACAAATTCGAATTGATGACATTGATGTCACCCGGATGCCCGAACATGAGCGGGCCCAATATATCGGCCGAGTTTTCCAAGACCCCATGAAAGGCACCGCCAGCAAAATGATGATTGAGGAAAATTTGGCGCTTGCATCATGGAGAGGGGAAAAACTCGGACTTCGGTGGAGTTTTCAAACTCAAAGAACAGCTCAATTTAAAGAAGCACTCAAGGAACTGGGATTGGGCCTGGAAGATCGCATGAGTGCCCATGTCGGCTTGCTCTCCGGCGGTCAAAGACAGGCTCTGACGCTTTTGATGGCAACGCTTGTCAAACCCAGACTTTTGCTGTTGGATGAACATACGGCAGCGCTTGACCCCAAAACGGCAGAAAAAGTACTCCAATTGACAGAACGACTGGTGAAGGCAGACCACCTCACCACCCTCATGATCACGCACAATATGCGTGATGCCCTTCGTTTTGGCAACCGTCTGATCATGATGCATCAAGGCCGCATTGTGGTGGATGTGAAAGAAGAAGAAAAATCAAAGTTAACGGTTCCAGATCTACTGGCCCTTTTTGAAAAGGGTGCCGGTGTCGTAACGGACGAGATGTTATTGTCTTAACTGGGTTCAGAAGCCGAAAAAACAAATGAGTTTTTTCGGCTTTTTCGTAAAAATAGCCTTTTGTACCAAGTTTTCTTTCGCTCTTTGTCCTAGAATAGCCAACTGATTATTTAAAAAAGCTTGATGGCTCATTTTTAACTGACGGGATACCGACACTTGCCATCTCATGCTACTTACAAGGAACAAAGCGATGGCGACTTCTTCAGAGCGTTCCGTTTGGGGGACGCGTTTAGGATTTATTTTAGCCAGTGCCGGTTCAGCTGTCGGATTGGGAGCCATTTGGAAATTTCCTTATATGGCCGGTACTAACGGCGGATCCGCATTTATTCTTCCCTACATTGTTTTGACCATTGCCATCGGTTTTATTGTTTTAATGATCGAAATGGCTTTAGGTCGTGCATCTCGTGGCGGTGCCGCCCATGCATTAAGACTCTTCGGCGGTCCCTTCTGGGGAGGCGTTGGAAAAATCAGCGTATTGACCGGTTTTTTAATCCTGTCCTTTTATCAAGTGATTGGCGGTTGGTGTCTAAACTATCTCTTTGATGCCTGTATCGGTCAAGGACTCATAACCGACACCGCCATGCTGGGTAGCCACTTTGATAACTTTGTCACCGATGGCCCGCGGGCTGTTTTCATGCAGCTGGCCTTTTTGACACTAACGGCTGGCGTCATCGTCTTTGGGGTTGAAAAAGGTATTGAACGCATCTCTAAACTTTTAATGCCGACCCTCTTCATTCTTATGCTTTGCCTGATTGTGAGAGGACTGACGTTGCCTCACGCTTGGGACGGGGTCGAATTTATGTTCAAGTTTGATCCCGAAGCGTTCAACGGTTCCTCCCTTTTAAATGCCATGGGCTTTGCCTTTTTCTCCCTTTCATTGGGTTCAGGCTCCATGATGAATTACGGTTCCTACTTGTCCGACAAAGTCAACCTTCCGACTTCGGTTGCCTGGATCTCCTTTTTAGCGGTTCTCGCCTCTATATTGGGAGGATTGATGATCATGCCGGCTGTTTTTGCGTTCAGTTTGGACCCGGCGGCTGGCCCAGGTTTGACTTTTGTCACGATGCCTGCGGTGTTTGCCCAATTGCCCTTTGGTCAAGGCTTTGCTATCCTCTTTTACATCTGCTTGGTGGTGGCGGCACTCACAAGTGCAATCAGCATCCTGGAGATGAGCGTGCAGTTTCTTGTTGATGAATACCACGTCTCGAGAAGAAACAGCATTATGCTCAATACGATTGCCTTGTCCGTTTTAGGCGTTGTCTGTGCGTTAAGTTTCGGAGCATTGTCCGGTTACAAATTGGCAGGTAAAACATTCTTTGATCTGCTTGACTTTCTGACCAGCAACGTCGGTATGCCGATCGGAGCAATGGGTATCGCAATCGTTGGGGGCTATCTGGTATGGCCGGTGATGAAGAAACAACTCACTCTCACCTCTCCCATGAATGACAAAGTTTTAGTAACGACACATTTCTTGATTCGATTTATCGTGCCCTGCGTCATTGTTGTGATCGCGGGCGCAGGGCTTTTCAGTTAAATTCCTCATCTTGCCAGGGAGGATGGTTTTTACTGTCCTCCTAACAGAGGAAGATCAATAAATCCTGTTTCCGTTAGTTTCAGAAAGCATTGCGGAAAAAGAATTTCTAAAAAAATAAGCTTTCTTATACAAAGCAAAAGGTATATGACTATGTCTTCTCGTGATTTATGGACTTCACGCTTGGGTTTTATTCTTGCCAGTGCTGGTGCTGCGGTCGGCTTAGGTGCTATTTGGAAATTCCCTTATATGGCAGGCACCAACGGCGGCTCGGCCTTCATCATTCCTTACATTCTGTTTTGCTTTACGCTCGGGATGTTCTTACTGCTAGCTGAAATGGTTGTCGGACGTGCCGGTCGAGCTGCTTCCATCAATAGCATGATTCGTGTCGGCAAATCCAAATTTTGGGGTATTTTCGGTACAGTCGGTATTGCCACCGGTTTTCTAATTTTGACTTTTTATTCAACAATCGGTGGTTGGTGCGTAGCCTATGCCGTTGATGCCGCCATGGGCAATGGCATTATCACTGACCTGTCTCAATTGGGTACTCACTTTAACAATTTTGCCAGTGACCCCGTTCTCGGCATCTTCTACCAAATCGTCTTTATGATCATGACCGCCGGTGTCGTTATTTTCGGCGTTCAATCCGGTATTGAACGTTTGGCTAAATATCTGATGCCGACTCTTTTTATCCTGATGATCGTATTGATTATCCGTGGTCTCACATTACCCGGCGCTTGGCAAGGCGTGGAATTCATGTTCAGCTTCAACTGGGATGAGTTCAATGCCGACTCCCTATTCAACGCAATGGGTTTCTGCTTCTTCTCCCTGTCTGTGGGTGCCGGTACTTTGATTGTTTATGCCTCGTATCTTTCAGAAGACGCCAATCTTCCTCATTCAACAGCGTGGGTAGCCTTCCTGGGTATTTTGGCTGCACTTTTAGGCGGCTTGATGGTTATGCCGCCGGTATTTGCTTTTGGTCTTGAACCCACCGCGGGCCCCGGTCTGACCTTTGTCACCATGCCCGCTGTTTTTGCCCATATGCCTTTTGGTACATTCTTTGCCGTTCTCTTTTATATCTGCTTGATTGTGGCAGCGATCACCAGCTCTGTGAGTATTTTTGAAGCTGTCGTTGCAGCAATGGGAGATCTGCCCGTTTCCC
>ENA-UERG01002690-UERG01002690.1-human-gut-metagenome-genome-assembly--contig:-NODE-2690-length-12347-cov-7.358517_pt1 | contig 12347 bp, 6 predicted proteins | sample MGYA00242954_ERZ507954 | MGnify/ENA primary metagenome ERZ507954 (study PRJEB26167, sample SAMN06115478) | human gut metagenome | host: Homo sapiens | place: China:Sichuan | collected 2015-01-21... | reverse complement strand
CGGAAAAACAAGCATTATGCGTCTATCGGAATGGACATTGATTTCCCAAAGCCAAAAATCTCACTCCGACAGGCTGCTAGCGACTGGAAAGGTTTATAAAGGTCATTCATTCACAATTGTGTCAAGTCGTCTTGGTTCCTGCTGCATGGCATGGGCAGAATCCGCGAGTTGGGCGATCAGTACATTCAGTTTCAGGATTTCCATGTCCGAAGCCATATGAATATATTCCAGCAACCGCTGACGCAGAATATTTCCGGTTTCGGCATATCCCGGCATCCCGCAAGAAGTATTTTCTCCTGCAGTCAGACCACGCATCAGGGCAAGTCCCTGCATTCTGGCCTTTTTGTCCGCATGGCTCTGGTAATGTCGTGTCATGCTGGCGGTCAGGTGTCCGACGATGCTCTGTACCACCGGAAGTGGAACTCCGCGCATCCCGGCGTAGTAACAGAAGCAATGCCGGAGCGAATGAAAATCCTTTACGCTCTGCATTCGGGTTCGTCCAGGAATCGAACGCTGCGTCTGGATGCCTAAAGAATGCAGGTAACTGAGAATTCTGTAATTCAACACATTCTTGTGTTCCAGATACATCTTCGCTGCTTCCGGCAGAATATACTCCTCCTGGCCGGAAACTTCATATTGTTCCCGCAGATAGTCCGCCAACTCCCGTTCAATCGGGATGTGCACCACCGCTTTGGTCTTGCGGGTTACACGGACTATTTCACGCTGGTAAAAATCCGGAGTAAGCTGATCGGGGGTGTAGCTTTCGATATCCTGCCAGCGGAGGGTTGCCACATCTCCAAGCCGCAGGCCGCAACAAATGCCAATCGTGAATAAACCACGCATCAACGGCGTGGGATTTTTGAAAATAAGCCCCAGCTCCTCTTCCGAGAAGATTTCCCGTTCCGCCGGGGCCAGTTTCAATGGTTTGATGAAGTAGAATGGATTTTCCTCCACCGAATATCCCAGGTCCGGCAGCAGAAACGTGAAAACCGATTTGCAGGTCATCTGGTAACGGTTCAAGGTGGTGGCGCTCAAGTTTCCGCCGAACTCATAATCCTTGAATTTCTTTCGTTGCGGACAGCGTTTCCTGTCATAACTGATGATCCGGTTCCAGCGCCCGTTCTTCCGGATATGGGAAATATACGCTTCCGCGTGTGCGCGTTCCACTTCATCCAATGTTTTCAACTGATAGTTGTCTTTCAGGAAAGATACGAAATCGATCCAATAGCGCTGGGATACCCGTAAAACCTGTTCCGAAGCGGAGCGGCTGTGCGGTTTCTGCTGGGCCAGCTCGAACGCTGCGTCCAGAGTGATCGTCAAACGGGCTTTCAGCTTTTTCAGCTTCGCTTTTTCTTCCAGATATTCTTCACGGGTTTCGATATCCCGGAGTTGCTTTTGCCGTTCCAGAAAATCACGGGCGGCGGCTTCCGCACGCCGTTCTTCCGTGATTTTCGCTCCGCTTTCATCCCGCAGGATCATTGCCTTGCGTTTGTGATCCTTCGTCGTATACTGGAGCAGGTAAACTCCATTTTCTTTATAGACCCGTCCTGTCCCTCGTGCGCGTCGTTTCTGCTTCATTGCTACCTCCGTATCGGTTGGGGTTGAGTTTTCCCGTCATCATTACTCCCAATGACGGGAAAACTCAATTAAACTTCCTCGCCCGAAGGAAAAAACTACGTCGTTTTTTCCTTCATGACGAAACCACAAATTCGGCTTCAAATCAGAACTTGCGTTCACTTGCTTTTCATGCGGCATGTCACTACGTATCAAAAGTTTTTCTTACATAAAATGGCCAAAAACAACAAAACATCATAACGATGAATAACCTTGTGATAAATGATTGATTTTCAATATTTTAGAAGATGATTTTTGAAGTTCCTGATACAGATCATAACGATTCTTGCCGCAATGCTGCTGCCGGCGCTGAATCAGGCGCGGGACCGGGCGCGGGCTTCCTCGTGCATCAGCCAGATGAAGCAGATCGGCCAGGGGGTGTACATGTACTGCAATGACAACGACGATTTTCTGCCGACCTACAATCACAACACCAAACTGACCGCGTATACGTCGGGATGGTCAGGGATTCCCGATCTCTATCTGATTCCGTATCTGGGACTGGCCGAAACGGACAAACAGGCCTGGGGAATCATGTACCATGAAAAGCCCAACCTGATGCGCTGTCCGGCAGATGTTGTGTATCCGCACAAGGCGGACGGAAATATGTATTACACCGGCAGTTACGCGGCGCTGCTGAACTCCCGTGAGTCGACCGACTCCGGGTCCGGTTGGATGGAGTGCAACGGAAATGGGGCGCAGTCCGGTGCTGGAGTGACTTACCACCGGATCTCCAAACTGCCGGGCAGGAGCGTTCTCTTCATCGAGATGGAGAGAAAGGCGGACGGTACAATCTATCCGGCCGCCCCGATTTGCGGCGCGGAAAACTATGACTGCACCCGGACACACGCAATGGACATCGGGGAGACCCGTCCGCTGGGATACAATCACAGCTCCTCGCGCATGGCCAACTACTGCCGGGCGGATGGGAGCGTACACTCCGTGAGTGTCGGGACGAAGTGGCAGCGGGATTTGAGTTTCTGATGAAAAAGGCATTGGACAATGCGTAAAAATATCACTTTTTCCGCTCTTGTGTTGTTGCCGCTGTATCTGGGGGCGGTTCCCGACATCCTTTTCCCGCCGCGGGGGGAATGGCGTCTGGAACAGCAGGCGGAATTCCGCGATGGCGGCTTTTATCTGAACGGCACGGACACAAAGAAAGACTCGTTTCCCAAAGCGCAGCTCTTTTTCAAGGCGAAACGCGGCAAGCATTATACGTTCAGCGCAAAGATCAGGGGGAAGGGCATTTCAAAGCCGCGGGCATACTGGCAGGGAGTCCGGCTCATGCTGGTGGGAAATTTTTCCGGACAATGGAAAGAATTCTCCAAGCCGTTCGATCTGAGCGGGGATTTCGACTGGAAAACCATTTCGTTTTCGTTCGATGCTCCCGCCGACTTTGACGGCTGGCTGATCTGCGGCCTGCGCGAAGTGACCGGTGAACTGTGGATTGAGGAAATCACCGTGGATACCGCACGTCCCGGCGAAAAGCCTGCCGTACCGGAAAAGTCCGCGGAGGCCCTCAAAAACGAGCAGGCCGATCTGGGTTTTGTGGTGCTTTCCCGGTTTTCGCCGAACAGTTTTGAATTTCAGCAGATGCTCGACAGCTGGCGCAAGCGGCTCGGCAAGGCCGATGAATACCGTGACTTCCTGATGAATCTTTATCAGGGATTCGCCGGAAATGCGCTCAGCCCCAATTATTGCGGCTGGGACCGGAAGGGACGGATCGAGCGGCTTCCGAAAGAGCTTGCGGCGCGTTTCACCGACTGGCGCACCAACATGCAGGGACTTGCAAAATTCGGCTTGCACTCATCCGCCGACAGCGAGATCACGGCATTGCAGAAACTGCTGAAGCTGCATAAAACGGATACCGCGGTTTATCCGGTCGAAATCGAACGGGCGGTCGGTTATTATACCGCCCTTGCCGAGGAGCGCGCGCGGCTCGGTGCGTCGCTGCTGGAACTGGACCGGGAGTTTCAGGCGTTTCAGCGTCTCGCGGAATTCCGCAACTCGCAGGGGAGTTCCATCAGCACGGATGAACTGAAGGAACGCTGGACGCGCCTGAAAGAGACGTGGCGGAATGATTACAACGCCGGGAATTTCTATCAGTGCTATCTTCATTCCCTTGCAGGGACGAAACTGCGCGGGGAATTCGCGCGTACCGTGTATATCCGCGACGGGCGTTCGCCTGTCGTCCGGCCCGGTGCGGGAACCTATGCGGTCGGAGTGTTCGGTTTTGAAGGCAGCTGGCACACGCTTCTTTGCACCAATACGACCGGGACCTCTCTTTATGCCGATTCCGGCAATGAATTCCAGCCATATACGGACAGTAAGGACGGCTGGAGTGTTTCGTTCGACATTCCGGGCATGACTCCCGCCGAAAGCAGTGTGGAGAGCGGCTCATGGACTCACTCCGTCCGGAAATTTCAGTTCAAAGCTCTTGACGGCAGCCGGAAACATGATGTTACCGCATACTGGAGCGCGCTGGCGCCCGGAGTCCTCTATGATTTCCCTTCCGAAACCGTCGCCGTCTCCGACAACACGCTTCAATATCCTTGCGCTCCGGCCGGGATCATCGCGGAGTGTGACGGAAAGATCGGAATTTTTCCTGTGGAACACTTTGACCCGTCCCGGCTCAGCGCGAACTGGCTCGTCCTCTGCTGGGAGAATCCGGCTGCCAAACTGCCGGTTCTGCTGGTGTTTGAAAAGCGGCCGCACTCACTGCGCGTCACAGATGGAAGTCTGCGCATCGGGCGGAAAGGCGGCGTCGGCAAGTTCGCCGCGGCAACTCTGTACGGCGCGGCTCCGCAGGACCCCGCATGGGGCAGCTGGCAGGCCGTTCCGGGAGAGGTGGCCGGACAGATTGCCGCAGTTGTTCCCCTGCTGACTTATTTCCCGCTTGAGATGGAGGAATTTCATGCCAATGACCGCGAAGGGCGGATCACGGTCTGGAACCGTGTGATTTCGGCGGTGAAACTGGCTCCGCAGGCAAGTGAATATGTCCCTTTTCCCCCGCTTTTCAGCCAGGCTTTATCGGGAAAGAGTTCGATTGCCGGATGTGACCCGCTGGAGAAAAGCCCGCTGATGACCAAATTCGGACCTTTCCGTTTCCGAAAGGGGAAACTGCTGAGTTACCGGCTGGAAGCTCCCGATCTGCTGGATCGCATCCCGCTGCGGCCCGACGGCGAGGAGGAGCTGATCGCCGAGTACAACCGCGTCATCAGCGAACGCTCCATCTCCGACGAGTGGCGGGAAAACCATCTCTCCGACCAGGCGCTCGGCCTGATGCACGGCTGGCTGCTGATGGATGAACGCAGCCGGAAAACGCTGAATGTCTTTCAGACTCCGGGACAGCTCGACCGCATTGCGGGAGGAGAAGCCTTCTACGGCCGGGCCCGCGGCGACGCAAGCTGGCTGATCCCGACATTTCATATCGAACCGGCGACCGGGAAAAGCGCATGGCTCGCCGGCTGGCGCGGTTTCCGTCACGGTTCCCCCATGAAAGGAGACATGACGGCATTCAACATGCAGTTGCTGCAGTTTCCGCTGGCGCAGGGCAAGTGGTTCGGCCGGTGGGACCTGGTGGAACGGCACTGGAACCGGCTGCGGGAGTATTACTCCGCCGTTCCGTTCTGCCAGACCTGGCGCGCCCCCGGCATGAACTGTACGAATACGGGCATCATCCTCTCCAGCGATATGTACGGGGACGGATTCCGGTGCTACTCCATCATGTACCGTCTGGCGCAGGCGATGAAAGATGAGGAACTGGAGGACAACGCGCTCTATTTTGCCGCCAAGCAGACCGCTTCGACAACCGCGCTTCTCAATCCCAATATTCCGGTTGTTGCACGGCATCTGCACAACACCGGCGGGAAAGAGTGGCCGGACGGCGACGGCGGCTGGCATTTCGGAGTGGACAACCGGGGAATTTTCACGCTGGACTGGGAACCGGAAAATCCCAATGCGTGGAATGCGCCCTGGCAGCTGGCCGGATGCGTCAGCTATGACCACCCGTTCTTCGGCATGCTGACGCGTTTCCTGCCGGAAAGCACGCTGGCGATCCTGAACGAGCAGAAGCGGCGCGTGCCCGGCTTCTTCCAGCCGGATTACCTGGTGTCGCCCGCCTACGGAGCACGCATCTGCAACGCGCACAACTCTTTGAAGCTCATGGCGTTTCTGCGCGCTCCGAAAGAGGAGGTGCGGGAGATGTACCGTACCTTCGCCGTGGATTATCTCGCCGATGAAGGCCCGTCTTCCGTTCCTGCCGAAGCATGGAAAAAATATCACGGCGGCAGTCACTTCTGGGATTGGCCGCTGCGGGTAAACTCACTCCCGCACATCATCGCGCAGAATGATCCGGTCTGGATCGGGGATTTCGGCAGAATGCGGCTCTATCAGGGCTCCTACGACCGGGGAACGCGCACGGCACGAATTGAGCTCGGAGCGGAAACCGATGACACGCTGGTGATCGTTTCTCAGGTGAAGCCGGATGCCGTTTCGGTCAATCAGACTCCGGCGAAGTTTACCGCCGGCGCATGGGGATGCGACTATTCTATTCCGATTCCAAAAGGCGCGGCGGTCGTCCGCATCGAACTGCCGGAACTGCCGGAACCGTCTCCTTTCAGCGGAACGATTCAGCCGACCGTTTCGCTGTCTCCCGCACCGGCTCCCGCCGGAAAGCCCGCCGTTCAAACACCGGGACGGCAGTTCAAAGTCGGCAGGTGCGTACAGGTCGACCTGACGAAAGTGGTCAACCAGCCGCTGAACGACTCTCTGCCGGATGCGCGGCAGGACCGCTGGAAATTCCCGGCGGCTGGAAAGCCGGTTCAAATCTGCGGAGTTCCTTTCACGTTCAATGCCAAAGGGCTTGTCATGCTGCGCGGTCATGAGAGACCGCAGAAGCCGCAGTCGGTTCGGATTCCGGTTCCCGGAGACGGTTCGTTCCGCCGCATCTTCTTCCTGCACGGAAGCTGTTACAGCCGGAACGGTCGGGTGCTGACCTACCGTCTGCATTTCACGGATGGGCAGACGCGGGATATTGAGGTTTTCAACCGTGCGCAAATCGGCGAATGGAAAGCCAAGCCGGGAAGCGATTCTCTGGAATATCTTCCGGCGGCACTGGCAAGCGGACTGTTTAAAGCTGCGGCTCCGGGACAATGGGGCGAAGGAGTCGGCGGATATGTTTTCGCCTGGGAGAACAATGTCCGGGCCAGAGGCATGACGGCGCAGGGTGTCGATCAGCAGGGAACCGCCCGGCTGGAATCCATTGAGGCGATTTCCGCGGGTGGAGGTGTTCCGCTCATTCTTGCCGTCACATTGGAGAAATGATCTTATGGACTTTCAGACACCGTGGTTTGATTTCCGGCTCACCGGCCTGGCGGACGGATGGACGTGCGATTACACATGCCGCCGGGAAGCGGAGGAAATCTGTATTGCCGGATTCCACTTCCGCAACGTTCAGCCCGGCAGGCTTCCCGCCTGCCGTCTGGAGTTCCGGGTCCCGTGGCGGGACATGCAGATCAAGTGGATGCCCCGCAGAAATATGACCGACTGCCACCATTTTTTCCCCGGCTGGTGGAACGGCGGAAAATTTCCGTATGCCGTCACCCACAATCAGCTGCTTTACGTATTTGCGAACGAAGCCGGTCGGAACCGCCTGGCGTTCGCATGTTCCGAATGCTGCCGGACGGTGCTGGCGACCTGCGGAGTGTCGGGAGAATATATCGAGTGTGAACTTTTCTTCAATACGACCGCTTCCGACCCGGCTGTCGAATTTTCCTTTGAAGTGAAAATCGACCGCCGGAAACTGGCATACGATTGTGTGCTCGCCGATCTGGCAGAGTGGCAGACCCGGCAGTATGCTCCGGCACCGGTCCCGGAATCGGCCTTCCTTCCGGTCTACTCCACCTGGTATCAGTTTCAGAAGGAGGTTTCTCAGGCCGAACTGGAAAAGGAACTTCCGGAAGCGGCGGCCGCCGGTTTGAAAAACATCATCATCGACGACGGCTGGCAATGCGCCGGGAACGGCGGCGGCGATGACATGTCCTCTACGGGGGAATGGCTGCCGGATCAGACAAAATTTCCCGATCTTGCGGCCTTTTCAGAACGCTGCGGGGAGTATGGCGTCGAATGCCTTCTCTGGGTCGGGCTTCCGTTCGTCGGGAAAAAATGCGCCGCCGTTTACGAGAAATTCCGGGGAAAATACCTGCTCGAAAACGATTCGTTTGCCATTCTCGATCCGCGTTTCCCGGAAGTCCGGCGGCACCTCGTCGGAGTCTGCCGGAGGCTGGTGTCGGATTACGGGCTGGCGGGCCTGAAACTGGATTTCATCGATCAGGTCCACCTGCTGGGCAGGAAAGATCCGATGGGGGAAGAAGATGCCGCCGGACGGGATTTCCGTTCTCTGGAAACGGCGCTTGACCGGCTGCTTGATGACATTCACTCGGAACTGTACAGGCTCCGGAGCGATGTCCTGATCGAGTTCCGGCAGTTTTACAGCGGGCCGTCCATCCGGCAGCACTGCAATATTCTCCGGGCGCAGGACTGCCCCGGAGATGAATTCCAGAACCGCATGCGCACCGTCGATCTGCGGTTGACTGCCGCCCCGACGGCGGTTCACGCCGATATGATGACCTGGCATCCCGCGGAAAAAGTTCCGGTCATTCTGCGCCAGCTCCTGAATACGCTTTTCTCCGTGCCGCAGATTTCCGTCCGGCTCGCCGACGCGCCGGAGGAAGTCCGGCGGGCGCTGACCGGTTATCTGAAATTTACGGAGGAATACCGTGAACTTCTGCTGAAAGGCCGTTTAAGCGCTTCGCATCCGGAGCATTGCTATCCTGTGGTGTCAAGCACGCTCGGCGATGAAATGCTGATCGCCGTTTATGCGGACGGGCAGGTGATCGAGCCGCCGCGCGGCCTCGGGTGCGTGGTCGTCGTCAATGCAAGCTGGCGGGACGGTGTTTTTCTGCGGGTGCAATCCAGTGTGGCGGTGAAGATTTTCGACATATTCGGGTCCCTCCTCCGGGAAGAAACGTTTTCACCGGGAATACGGGAAATCGCCGTCCCTTCGACCGGTTACGCATTGCTCACGCCGGACGGCGCCGACCGGCATTTCATTTCTGAACGCTGAAAGGGGAAAATGATGTCATATATTCCAATTGCCGCCTCGCCGGAGTATTCCACCGTCACACTTCAGGTCGGCTTGAAGGAGAGATTGCGCTGTCTCCATATTTCGGATACCCATCTGCTCTTTTCCGACGGCCGGGACTGCCGGGCCAAATACGATGTGGCGCTTCGGCGCTGGGGTGAATACGTTTACGCCAATGTCGGGCGCAACGTCACTTATTTTCTGGATGCGCTCCTTTACGCGAAACGGAACGGTCTCCTGCTGCTCCATACCGGGGATCTGATCGACTTCTATTCTCCCGCCAATCTTGAGGCGGCGGAACGGCTTCTGGTGCTGGCCGGAGTGAACTGTTTCCTGTGTGCGGGAAATCACGAATACACCAATTATTCCGGCCAGCATCCGGAGAGCCCGGAGGAGCAGGAGGAAGCACGCAGGGAAGTTCCGAAAATTTTTGCCGACAGACTCGATTTTGCTTCCAGAATCATCGGCGGAGTCAACTTTATCGCCATTGACAACAGCTCGGGATTTTTCCCGGAGGAATCATTCGACTTCTTTAATGCGGAAGCCGCCAGGGGGCTGCCGATGATTCTGCTGATTCACATTCCGATCTATACGCCCGGAGTGCTTGCGATGCTTCGGGATGAGGAAAACGTCAGGGATTTCAGCTTGTGCGCCATCCCGGAGAATCTTCCGAGTGCCGGTTGCAGATACGCTCCGACGGATGCCGTGACACTGAAATTTGTCCGGCGGTTGAAAAGCGAACCTTTGCTGAAAGCGGTACTGGCGGGACACGTCCACGCTCATCGCAACCAGATGGATGAACTTGCTGCGAATCTTCCCCAGTTTGTGGCGGGCGGAGGGTATTATGGCTGCGGCACGATCATTGAAATCAGTTGACCTGCCATCATCACAAGCAATCCTGTATGATATACCAATAGATTATAGTTCAGTGATTAACCCCGGACTGTCAGAAATTTTTTCTCGTGCTTCTGTAAAATACTGCGAAGTTCATCCTCCGGCATCGAATACGCCAGTTCGGCGATGCGCTGCCGAATGGAAAGATTTTCCGGTTGATCTGTTGTACTGTTGAAAATCAGAAACTCCTGGAGTTTCTCAATGGCTTCCTGTTCGGCCTTGATGGAGACATACGCCGTGTAGTGTCTGGTCATTTCCGGCGTCATGTGTCCGACGATGGACAGAACCGTCGAAAGCGGAATTCCGGCCTGTCCGGCGTAATAGCAGAATACATGCCGCATCGAATGCAGGTCCTTGACGCTGATCGCCCGGCGGCCTTCCGGCTTTTTCGTCGTTTTGATTCCGAGCCCTTCCAGAAAGCGTTTGATCCGGTAAGAAACCAGCGAAGCATCGTGCAGATACATTTCGGCATGTACCGGAAATACATATCCTCCTCGTCGCGGAAGAGTTTTCAGATAATCCTCCAAAGCCGACAGAATCGGAATCGCCATATCGACGCCGGTTTTGCGGCGCTTGCGGAAGATCATCCGGGTTGCCCATGAAATCTCATCCCATTTCAAAGTACAGATGTCACCTTCAGTTAAACCGGTCACAGCGGCAACCAGAAACAGCGGACGGCAGAACTCCGAAAGTCCGTCATCCCGGAAGATGGCCCGCTTGATGAGCACAAGTTCCGATTCGGAGAAAATCTCCCGGTCGGTCTGCTTCCACTCTGGAGTAATCACATTTGCCCATGGATTTATGACGATTCCGGCGTCTTCAGAGAGTTTTGTGAAAACCTCCTTACAGACACGGGCGATCTCATGAATGGTCTTACCAGCCAGTTTGTATTCCCGCCTGTAACCGGCGCGGATGATTCCATCATTGCGCCGGGCCTGAAATGTGACATCTTTGACAAACCTGCCGTTTTTGATCAGATAAGCGACATAGTTTTCGCAATGACATTTCCGAACCGCCGTCATGGCGGTGATCTCCGGATAAGTCGCTTTCATAAATGCCAGAAAATCATTCCAGAAGCGCTGTTTCTGCCTGATGATATGTTCTGACGGCATCCGCTTTGACGGTTTCTCCTGTGAAAGCGCATATGCTTCTTCCAGAAGAATCTGCCTGCCGCCGCTCAATTCGAGCTTGTAATTCTCAACCAGGGCGACAATGGTTTTGTTCTGCCGGATTCTCTTCTTTTCCCTTTGGAGCGCCTCATATTCTTTCAGCTTTTCGGCATAAACCTGCTCCTCGAATTTCAAGGCGTCCTTTTCGGTTGTACAGTTTTCACAGACACCGGAGAAACGGTGTTCTTTGAGACGGAAACGATAGTGATACTTCTTTCCACGCAATTGGACGGACATTTCAAGACTCCTCCTGAACCATCATGATTTCTGATGAATTGGCACAGGAGGCTATGTCGAAATCCTTCTCCGCAAGCAGGCACAAACCGGGCAAAAAATCGTGCGCCGAACTGTCCAGAAATCTGTAAGTCCTCGATTTTGAGGCAAAAAAATGGCTCCGGCTGCTGGATTCGAACCAGCGACCAAGTGGTTAGCAGACGTAACCGAGCACCTTGATTATCAATAACTTGAGCGCAATTAAATCAATAAAAATCGCCTTCAAACAACATATTACTGGTACAATTTTCGGTACGTCTCCGCACCGTCAAGAACGGCCACCAATAATACCGACATATATAGAATAACCCCTATTGCCGAAATGTCAAATGAGCTTTCAAGATTTGCCTTAGAGGGCAGATGTCAATAGTTCCAATAGATAATATAATTGAAAATGGTGGCATTAAATTGCTCGCTATTTAGTGAATTGCCTATTATTATAACAATAAAGATAATCCGGCAAGACGGTAGGTAGATATGGAAAAGCGAATGATTTTAGAAGAATTCGGGGAATACAGAATATTTCGTCCCTCATATGAAAATGAATTTCAATTTCGAGTTAGGCTGGAAAACTTTGTTAGGAGTCAATACGAAGTTGGACGGTATACCGACCCTAAAAAGATCAATGAGATATTGAATACAATACTATCTCACTTGGATGATGAACTTAAAACCATTGTAAAAAAATTGGCTCACCGTAGTTTTATTGAATTCTTTCTAGGCCAATACGATCAATCATGTAAAATACGTACTGTTTTTGAAAAATTATCTCTCCAAAAGCAATCCAGATGGGAAAAGATAGGGCCAATATTCCGCAGGGCAGTAAAGTACATCGCAGAATTGGCGACCATATACCAACTAGAGGGAGATATCGTTAATGACTATCCCAAAGGAGAGGAATGTCTTTATCTGACAGAAGACTGCCTTATTTGTGCAGAACAGGTTTTCTCTTACACAAATAACAGCGATTCAACGTTTTATTTGTTTCCTCAAGAAACTGTTTTAGAGATTTTTCCCCCAGGAGACATAGTTTATATCTCAGTTACTACAGGCAACGGTTACCAAGAGGACATGAAAAAACGAGTTGATTTCCACAGAAATAATTATGATACGACATATGAGCTTCGAAAAATACCATCATATGACATCGGGTTGCAGGAGAAATACTTAAATCCGTGTTTTGGCAAAGAATTTGGAGTTACCTACTCCAACTGTTTGGCCTGTATACGGGAGATCATTGACTGTGCAAAACC
>ENA-UERG01002679-UERG01002679.1-human-gut-metagenome-genome-assembly--contig:-NODE-2679-length-12397-cov-5.834984_pt1 | contig 12397 bp, 8 predicted proteins | sample MGYA00242954_ERZ507954 | MGnify/ENA primary metagenome ERZ507954 (study PRJEB26167, sample SAMN06115478) | human gut metagenome | host: Homo sapiens | place: China:Sichuan | collected 2015-01-21... | reverse complement strand
GATGAAATAATTTCCCCTGATATTTGGCAGCGATATGCACATCATTTGCCTCAAACAAGCTGCTTCCAAAATTCAGCCGCTCGTCCGAATCATGGTTTCCGCTGATCATATAGACCTGCAAATGCCGTTCAACCAACTCACGGATAAATTCGTCCAAGATCTGCACCGCCCCTTCACTTGGTACCGTCTTGTCAAACACATCTCCGGCAATCAGAACCGCATCGACCTGCTTTGTCTCTGCAATTTCCAAAATCTGCTGCAGGATGTACCGCTGGTCATCCTTCAGATCAAAATCCCCCAATGTTTTTCCCAGATGTAAATCTGCCAAATGTAAAAACTTCATACTCTCACCTCTCCGGTATCTGTTCATTCAACCATGCAAGCACAGCTTCCCTTCCCTCTGCATCAAACGGAAATGTTTTCCTTGTAATCTGCTCCTCTGGTGTTTTCTCATAGCAGGTACTTGCATGCCATATACACACTTCAAAGAAATTCTCGCAAGTTGTCTCGCCGCCTTCCTCCTCGGGTTCATGCTCGACCGTGAGCTTTGCGATCCGGTACCGCGGTCCATAAATATCACCCCCCGTCAGAATTCCTTTTGCATTATAAAATGGTAAATCAAATATCACATCGCCTGTAATCACGCGTATTCCTCCCATATGTTTCGTTCTTATAAATTTTACTTTTATCATTATAGCATACGGAAGCATATTTTCTAAACAAAAAAGAAACTGATTCATTTTCCTGCATCCATCTATGGAATCTCTTGTCGGTTTGTGCTAGAATAGGTATAAAAATATTGCATAATCGAGGTGCGAAAGATGGATTCCACATTGAAACGAACATGGGCTGAAATCGACTTAGATGCCCTTGCTCATAACTATAAAACATTGCGTGACCGCATTGGCGCAAATGTCAAATTTTTAGGCGTTGTCAAGGCAGATGCCTACGGACATGGCTCCGTACAGGTCAGCCGCCTGCTGCAGGAGCTTGGTGCTGATTATCTGGCGGTCAGCAGCATCGACGAAGCGATTGAGCTTCGCTTAAATGACATTACCATGCCGATTCTGATTCTTGGACATACGCCAAAGGAGCAGGTCAGCCGCCTGATTGAGTACAACATCACACAGGCTGTCACCTGTAAAGCAAAGGCACTTGAATACAGCGAAGAAGCCGTGAAATGCGGTGGCACATTGAAGATTCATATCAAGGTTGACACTGGAATGTCCCGTCTGGGATATCTGTGCGACGGGGATTATTTTGATACTGGTGTGGAAGGTATCTGTGAGGGCTGCTCGCTTCCGGGGCTTTACGCCGAAGGTATCTTTACACATTTTGCTGTCTCGGATGAGCCAGGCGATGCATGCAAAGCCTACACGGAGCATCAGTTCCAGTTATTTACTGACGTGATCAAAAGCGTCGAGGAAAAGCTCGGCAGACGGTTCGCCATCCGCCACTGTGCCAATACCGGTGCGGTTGCACGCTACCCAGAAACATGGCTCGATATGGTAAGACCGGGACTTTTGTTATACGGCTATGGAGAATTCGCAGACGAACTTGGACTTGAGCCAGTTATGAGTTTGAAGACAACTGTCAGCACGATCAAGACCTATCCAGCCGGTACCGCAATCAGCTACGGCGGCATCTATGTAACGGACAAGACAACGCGTATGGGCGTCATCCCTTACGGCTATGCCGATGGATTCTTCCGTGCCCTGTCCAATCGCTGCACGCTAATGTCGGACGAAGGTCCGGTTCCACAGCGCGGAAAGATCTGCATGGACATGTGTATGATTGATCTGACTGACAAGATGCAAATCGATGTCGGAAGCGAGATTGAAATCTTCGGAAAGAAGAATTCCATCAACGTTATGGCAGCTCTGGCAAACACGATTCCATACGAATTAACCTGTGCCGTCAGCAAGCGAGTTCCAAGATTCTACTACCGGAATGGAAAGATGATCGAGAAGGAATTGCTGTTGCGCGGCTAATTTGTTGTGCATGTAATTACATAGACATGAAAAAGCTGAGACAAAAGTCCCAGCTTTTTGTTTGCCTTCAATCATCCCTTCACATACGGAACGAATGTAAACCCAAACTGAAATTCCTTCTCATCGAATCGATATACCGCAAGCACCTCCGGTCCACAACTGTTGGAGCCGATGCCATTTAACGCATAATCGATACATAATACCGTACTGTCCGATTCTTCCAATTCATAATTGTGTTTTGCCTGTGCCAGCATTTCCTGTGTGTAGTTTGACGCCTGAAATGAAAATGGTGTCTCAGACACTGCCGCGATTCCATACCGGCCGTTGTACAGTTCGACATAATCACAATCGAAATGACTGCCATTTTCCTGTGGCATAATGTAGTCCTCATGCAGATCCTTCACCGCACTGCGATACAATCCATGACTCGCAGCTCTGTGCTTGTCACGGTAGCTCTCCTGCGGTCCCATGCCATAATACGAAGCCTCAGAAAGATTCTTGTTGAAGAATACACGCACACCGAATCTCGGAAGTTCTGGGAACTCTGCATCCTTGCTTACCTCCATGGATGCGGTAATTCTTCCTGAACTTTCCACCTTCCACACGAGCTCGACATCCAGAATCTTCTGTACCGTTGGTGCTACAACGCCGACATGGCTCATCACAATCACGCCGTACTGGTTCTGAATTGTCTCCACCTTATACGCTCTTGTGTACGCCTCGTGAAAATGTGCGTTCTCCCATTTTGCACGGATATACATATCATTATCCGTCGGTGCCCGCCAGATGTTCAGCTCCATCGGATGGTTCAGATAGTCCCTTCCTGCATATTGAAGCTTCGTAAAAAGTCCGGTTTTCTTGCTAATCGCATAGGTGAAATCGCTCGCCTTTAATGTAATCTCTGTATCGGTTTCGCTGACGATGATCTCATTTTTCTCTTCCGCTTCTGCCAGCCATTTGACTGCCGTCTGGTTTCTGCCGTCGGCATTGGCAAGCAGCACCTCATCAAATCCTAATTCATGCTTTGCCGGAAGCAATGGAAGTTCTTTTTTCAACTGATACCGGAGCTTCAGATACACCTTGCCGCTCTGCGGAATGTCCAACTTGAGCGTCATCACACCGTCGCTGTGCGGTGCGATCGATACCTCATCCAGCACACCCTTTTGCACGCACAGACCATCCACAGTTATTTCATACAAGATGTCTGTATAGTCGCTTATATCATCAAAATCCATGTAGTTATGCAATACAAGTCTGCCGGTCTTCTCATCATAAGATACAACACGCACCGGACGGTACACATTCTTATATTCAAGCAATCCGGTGTGTGGTGTACGATCCGGGTACACCAGTCCATCCATACAGAAATTTCCATCATGGATTGTCTCGCCGTGATCGCCGCCATAATAATATTTCGTCTTTCCATTTTCCGCCAGTCCATGTGCAACCGCATGATCGCACCACTCCCAGACGAATCCGCCACACATCCGCGCATCCTTCTGGATTATCTGGAAATAATCCTCCAAATCGCCGGGGCCATTTCCCATGCTATGGCAATATTCCACAAGCAGAAATGGCTTGCTGCCATCCTTCTCGAGATACTCTTCGATCTCGGAAAGTGCCGGGTACATCCGGCTGTACAGATCAAGATTTGAGTAATCATACGTCACATCGTAATTCCGATACCGCGCACTCTCATACTGCGTGATACGGGATGGATCGTATTTCTTTGTCCACGCAAGAGCCTTTTCAAAATTGCATCCATACGCACTCTCATTTCCCATCGACCAGAAAATGATACAGAAGCGGTTTTTATCCCGCGCAACCATACGCTTCACGCGATCGAGAATCGCCTGCTCCCATGCCGGATCATCTGCAATCTTCTCGTTCCATTTTTTGAAGCGGTTGTAGTCTGTATCCTCCTTGCGGTACAGCATAAATGGTCCATGCGCTTCGATATCTGCCTCATCGCACACGAGGAATCCATAGCGGTCGCACATCTGATAAAAATACGGTGCATTCGGATAATGACTCGAACGAATCGCATTGAAATTATGCTCCTTCATCAAAGTGAGATCCTTCTTGATCTTTGCAACATCAACTGTAAATCCTGTGACCGGGTCAGAATCATGCCGGTTTACGCCGCGCAGCTTGATTGCCTGTCCATTGAAATATAGCACCCTGTTCTGTATCGCTACCGTGCGCAAAGCAATCGCATCCACGATCGTCTCATCCGCGCTTTGCAGGATAAGCGTGTATAAATACGGATGTTCCGTATTCCAAAGCTCTGGGTTTGCAATTTCCAATGTCACAGTTCCAGCCTTGCTGATTTCCGTCTGTGCAACCACATTTCCTGCCGCATCCTCCACGGATACGGTAACCGGAGTCTCCTGATAGTAGCTGATATCCAATGTAATTTTCGCACACGCTTCCGTGATTTCCGTCGTGATCCGATAATCCTGCACCGCCTTTTCCGGCCGCTTCAGAAGATAGACATCCCGGAAGATACCGCTCATCCGGAACTTATCCTGATCTTCCAGATATGTACCGTCACACCATTTTAACACGAGAACATCCAGACGGTTTGTGCCGTCGGCCAGCAGCTCTGTCACTTCAAATTCACTCGGCGAATGGGAAACCTGACTGTAACCTGCAAAGGTGCCATTCACCCATACATAAAAGCAGCTATCCACGCCCTCAAAGTTCAGGTACACCTTCGGAGCCTTCTCATCCTTCGCATAAGAAAACGTATGCACATACGCACCACACGGAATATCCTGCGGCACATACGGCGGATCAAACGGAAATGGATAGCGGAAATTCGTGTACTGATGCGTGTCATAGCCTGCCATCTGCCAGACACCAGGCACCGGAATCTCATCAAAATCCGACGTATCATAACCGCTCTCATAAAATGCATCCCTCACATCATAGATGCTCTCAAAATACCGGAATTTCCACATACCGTTTAACATCTGTACGCGGTCGGATGCCTCCCGATGCTCCACCAGATCCTCCATTCGGCGGGAAGCTGGTATATAATACGCTCTTGGCGGCATCGTATGTTCATGTAAGAAATCCAAATCTTCATAATAACGTGGCACAATCATAAATCGTCCTCCTTGTATATGTATTTTTTTGTTTTTAATGAACCGTTCATTTTTCTGTCTTTTCGTATTGTCTGATATTATAATACTGATTTCCGTATAAAAAGTCTATGAACAGGAATGGACAAAATATGGACGAAATGATACAATGAGCATTGCGATGGAATGTGCTTGCACATACCAGCATAATGCGAATGCCAACATGGAGCCGCAGGCGACATGATACAATTAGCAATAGGAGGTGTCCCTATGTATATCAATACCGGTTACTTAAATCATTCCCATCTGGATTTCAAGGACAAAAGCCGCCCGCTCGTCGTCGGAAGCTGCGGCATCTATCGTCTGAGCGGCGATCCGAGGATGCCGACCTACCGCCCAAAGGGACGCCTGGATTATCAGATAATCTATATCGCATCCGGACTTGGACATTTTCATTTCGATAAACCGGAAAATGAGACGATCGTCCCTGCCGGAAACATGGTGTTGTTTCGTCCAAAAGAATTACAGAAATATGAATATTATGGAGAAGATAAAACCGAAGTGTACTGGATTCACTTCACAGGTTCCGATGTAAAAAACATCCTGCGAAGCTATGGTCTGCAAGATAACCAGAGAGTATTTCCGGTCGGTTCCTCTCTCGAATACGAACAGATTTTCAAACAGATTATTCAGGAATTACAGCGATGTCAGGAACACTACGAGGAAATGCTTGCCCTGCTGCTTCGCCATCTGCTTATTGTATTTCAGCGGGAACTCACACGCGTGCATATTCTGAAAAACGAATATCTGGATCGGGAGATGCACAGTGCTGTTACCTATTTCAATGAGAATTACAATCAGGATATCAGTATAGAAAATTACGCCCAGACAAGGGGCATGAGTGTGAGTTGGTTTATCCGGAACTTCAAGAAATACACCGGCATGACACCGATGCAGTTTATCGTATCGCTGCGCGTCAACAATGCACAGATTCTTCTGGAGCAGACCAATTATTCGATCTATGAGATTGCGAAGATCGTCGGTTACGATGACCAGCTTTATTTCAGCCGGTTATTCCGCAAACAAAAAGGAGTCTCTCCTTCCCAATACAGAAAGAGACACCCCCTTGCCTAATATCAGATTACAATTTCTTCAGGAAATGCTCCCGGTTCGGGTATTCCGCCCGGAATGCCCGCTTCGCGGCCTCCTGCAGCAATGCGAATTCCTTCTCCATATGCAGCATGTGCGGCGCCGTAAATGCAATCGCGCTGATCTGTTCTGCGATTTTCTTCGCCACACCCTCATCGGATAACTGCCCCATACCGAAAACGATCGACGTAAACCCTCTGCCGTTTCTGCTTACATCAATAAACTTCCGGAATGCATGCGTCATCTCAGACAGCAGGATTTCCTGTTCGACTTCCGGCCGCTTGTCTGCATCAAACAGGCACAATCCGGAGACGGTCTCAACTGCCTGCTTGCGCTTCTGTCCACCGATATCATTTGCCCCGCTCTCCGCAATGTATTTGAGCTGCATCAGATACCCGACGAATGCATCGGTCTTCGGTTTGCGCTTTCCGTAACGCGCCACCCAAAGTTTCTTTATAAACGCCACATCCACTTCTTCCGGATTTTCTGCGGAATGATTTGCCATTTCACTTGCGTTCACAGTTTTATCTGCATTCGTATTCAATATGTCCAGCCGCTTCTCCGCGTCCATTTCGTTATAAAATTGCTCTAACCATGTCTCCTGCATATCTGTTCTCCGTTTCTTTTTATACTACCGATCAACATCTGCCATCCATTCATTCATCTGTACATTCATTTTCTGTATAATTCCAGTTGCAGCCTTCCTTACTTTCCAAGGAATGTATCGACGTTGTCCGCGTCTACCTTACGATATTGTGACATATAATAGATGTCATCCTCCAGACCATACCCTTCGATATCGCTTCCCTGAAACAATGCGACCGTCAAAAGTGCGATCATCCTCGCCTGATCTTCCTTATCGTTATAGACCGTTCCCTGCATCGTACCATGTTCCACTGCCTCCAATGCATCGGTCAGACCATCAATGCCGAAAATAATCGGCCGCTCCGCCTGCCTGTAGCCGGCATTTTTGTACGCCTCAACAGCCCCCAGCGCCATCTCATCATTGTTCGATAAAATCAACTCAATCTCGGAACCATACTGATCGATCAACTGACTCACCCGGTTTTCTGCCTGTGCCCGGTTCCAGTCTGCAAACTGATAACTGAGTTTCTCCAGTTCTATTTCATTCTCAATCATCGTCTTAACCGACAGGTCTGTCCGGCTGATTGCATCCTGATGTCCGGCTTCCCCTTCTAAAAGCACATATTGGATCTTCCCATCGCCATTCTTATCGACCTCCGGGTGATTCTTAATATATTCCGCTGCAATCTCGCCCTGCATCTCACCGGACTGTGCCGCATCACAGCCAACATAGAAAAGCTTATCCCACTGAAGAAGATCCTCCTGTACCGGTTCCCGGTTAAAGAAAATAACCGGAATATCATTCTGCCGCGCCATACGGACAATATTCGACGGGGCTGTCCGGTCAACCAGATTCACGCACAAAACATCACATCCGGCGTCAATCATTTCCTCAACGATCTCGTCCTGCTCCTGCTGGTCATTGTCGCCGCTTCTTACAGATACGATTACCTTCATCGTATTGCTCTCTTTTGCTTTCAGATTACTTTTTATTATATCTGTCATTGCATTGATAAACGGGTCGTCCGGTGTATATGTCACGACACCAACACGCAACATATGATCGGCTTTTGTGTCCTGCTTTCCGCAGCCTGTCAGTGAAATCAAAAATACCCACACGCACAACCATGCTATCATATTCTTCTTTACGTCTCTTCTACTCATACGAATACAAAAACCTTTCTATCTCATCCGAGAACAAATCTTCTTTATAAATAACTTTTACTTCCTTCTCATGGCTCTTCAACGTGTAAAATGTCCGTGTCAGTTCTTTTTCAATTTCCTCGACACTCTCATAACCAATCCCGTATCCATCCGGGATTACCAGACACTGCACCTGTCCTGCATCGAGCAGTGCAATCGATTTCATGCTCGTACCAACGCCAAAGATCTTCGCATCCTTATACACACCATTTTCCGCGTGTTCACCCAGCGTATCCAAGGCTTGCGTATCCATTACCACCATATAATCGACGGACTCCTGTGCATCAACAACCGCACAGATATCCGTGTCACTTTCTTCATTATACTCCCATGCAATCTCGCAATCCTGTTTCTCCAATGCGTCCTTCAGTCCCTGGATACGATTCACACTTGCCTCCGTCTTGGATCGTCCGGCAATCACGCCAATTCTTTTTCCTTTCAGCCCATCTTCGTCCTGCGTAATAAGCTGCGTGCCAAGTGTGTATCCAATCTGGTAATTATCCGGTTTGACTGTCGCATACCCGCTTGCCCCTGGCTGTTCACCGGTATAAACATCTTCTGTCAGAAGTACAAATGGCTTCTTCTGCTCGCCGAGCCAGTCTAACATCTCCTTCGTATCTGTGCCCGGTGCCGGACACAGGATAAATGCATCCACATCGTTTTCCAGCTGTTCCTCGATCAGCTCCCGCTCGTCCTGCGCGCTTACAATATCATCCGTATTACAGATGATCAGATGCAGATTATTGGTTTTCGCAGACTGCTTTAATCCATTGATTACACCTTCCCACCGGGTGTCACCGGAATTCTGCAGGATAACCGCTACACGCTTTTGAGCGACATCCTCCTGGAAGATTTTATGTATGAAGAAGGCTGCGAGGACAATCAGAATAAGCTCTGCAATGAGAAATGTTAATTTATCTCGTTTCATCTGTAGCCCTCCCATTTCTATAGCTCTGCGCCTCGAGCTGCTGCCGGTTCTCCTCCGTAAACGGAATTGCCGGAATGTGTATCACAATCTTCGTTCCTTCATCCGGCTCACTGTAAACAAGAAGACCATATTCGTTACCAAACATCAGCTGAATCCGGTTGTGCACATTGATGAGTCCTACCCCGGAACCATGCTTTGGTACTTTATTATTATCCTTGAGGACATTTTCAACCGTTTCCTCACTCATACCCATGCCATTATCCTCGACCGAGAGATAGATATCATCTCCCTTTTTCTCGCCGCGTACCGTAATCATACCGCCGTCATCCTCGTCCATATTTCCAACACCATAATAGATTGCATTTTCCAGAATCGGCTGTACAATGAGTTTGACCGTACAGTAATCATTGACTTCCTCATCAATATCAAATTCCACGCGGAACCGTTCTTTATAGCGCACAAGCTGGATATTCATATAGCTCCGGCTGTGCTGCAGCTCATCCGCGATCCGGATTACGGTTCTTCCCTTTGACAGACTGATCCGAAGCAGTCTGGCAAGCTCCGAAATCATGAGAACCGCTTCCTTATTCTTCTGTGCCTCAACCATCCATGTAATCGATTCGAGCGTATTATATAGGAAATGCGGATTAATCTGACTTTGCAGTGCATCCATCTCACTCTTTCTGCGTTCAGTCTGTTCCCGGATAATCTCCTGCATCAGATTCTCTATCTGTTCATAGGACTTCTTGACCGAATATCCGAGATGCCGGATCTCTGAAGAACCACCAATATAGATATCCGTATCCCCACCTGTCTCATATGCCTTGACTGACTCATTCAGCCGCAGAATCGGACGTGAAATCTTTCTTGATATGATCCGGTTTACTTCGAGCAGCATCATCATCAAAATCAGAATGGCTGTGATAATATAATACCGGAACCGGTTGATATTTGCTGTCTGTACACGCTCCGGAATCACACCGACCAGCTTCCAGCCGGTATATGCCACACTACTCACAACAACATTTCCCGGTCTACCGTTCAGCGAAAGCTCATACGTTCCGTCTTCTAATTGCGATGTCATCTCACAGTTTTCCGAAAAATATCCACGGTCAATATCTGCACGTCTCGGATGGTAAATCATCTGTCCATCCCGGCTGCAAAGGTAATAATAAATACCGTTTGAGGACTCATTGATCCGCTTCATCGTATTGGATATCACAGAATATTTCATATCTACCAGCAGTACACCACTGCGCGGTTTTTCCCCATCGTTAATATCCACGGAACGACTAAGGGAAATAACCCAGTAATACCGGTATGTGCCATCGGCAAACAGATTCTGGATGTGCGGCAGGGAGAAATGCACATTCTCAATCTCCTCCTCTGCATTTGTATACCAGTCCTGTTCGGATGCCTTTACGCCCTTCTTGCGTTCTGAAACCGGCTCTGCCACAAGCTGTGCCCCATTGCTGTCATACAGCGCCATGCTTTGAACCTTGTCTGTGTTGATTTCATAAAGCAGACTGAACTGGCGGTTAAAATCATCACTGGAGATATCATTTTCCTGAATGATATTGTAATTCACAGCATTCATTATCTGACGGACATTCAACAACTCCGCATCCAGTTTAAAACGATTATACAGAAGCAGGCCAATTGTAATTGTCGTAATCAACGTAAGTGCAGTAAGAACCGCCATAATGATTGACTGGATACCCAGTCCGATAAATCTTCTATGATGTGTCCAGCCCTGCTTTTTCATCCACCTTTGAAGCCAGCTTTCCTTCTTTTGCAATTTTCCCATCTCTCTTGTTTTCAATCCATTTCCCCTATTTTTTTCTTACTGATTCGTATGCTGTGCCCGGTACTTCGACGGTGACACGCCAAATCGTTTCTTGAATACATAACTGAAATAATTCGCATCCAAATATCCCACTCGCTCAGCGATCTGATAGCTTTTCTCATTTGTTTCCAGTATCAGTGTTGCCGCATGATCCATCCGGTAATCCGTCAGATACGTAATAAACGCTTTTCCTGTCTCCTTCTTGAAGACCGAAGAAAAATACGAATTAGATACTCCGAGCACAGAGCAGATCGTGTCCAATGACAAATCCGGCTCCATATAACGCTCACGTACAAGATTCTGCGCATCGGTCACAAGCCGTCTCGATGTACTGTTTCGGGCATTTTTCAGCTGTTCCCCAAGCTCTACCGAAACTTCCTGCATCCATGCGGTAAGTGTACTCTCATCCATCTGCGGAATCGTCTCGTAAGGATTCTGGATTCCATGCAGATGATCATTAAAATCAAGAAAATTATTTGCACAAAACCGGTAAAATGCTCCCACCATCTCCATGATTGCAAGATTATACTGACTGACCGTCTGTGCATTGCTGTGCAGCTTTTCTATTTCGTTTACAACGACCTTCTCGATCTCTTCCTTTAGCCCCAGATGAATGGCTTTGAACAAATCATGCATCCGTGTATCTTCCGGCTGCAAGGTTGTTTCCTGTTCCTTCGGTGCAAGCTCGGCAATATTGATTGCGCGTTTCGTCCCGTACAATACCCTGTACGATACTGCCTCTCTGGCACCATCGTAAGACGTTTTAATATTCGCCATATTGTCGCATACACGACCGATGCCTGCCGTAACCACCGCCCCCATCACACGATAAGCCCATTTGCAGAAGCGGTCACACGAATCCGTAAACTGCACAATCGCGTCCTCCGATGAAAGCTCTATCAGCATCAGTGTATTGCCAAGATAAGAGAATACCCGGCTCTTCCACTCTGTCGCAAGCCGTTCCTTGATCTCGTGTTCAACAGACATCGCAAGCAGCAGCGGATTCATGCCGTCCGGCACATGATGTTCCGATGTGTGGAAAACTGCGCATCCATAATATGGTCCTTTCATATCAATCTGATACGCGGCAAAAAATTTCCCGCAGTTTTCTTCTGTTACCCGTCCCTCAATGAGAGATACAAAGAAGTTATTCTGCAGTACCGGAAGTGCTGCATTGAAATAATTCTCCAGACGTGTTACATTCAGTTTTTCTTCCCGTTCCCGGTCCAGTGTGTCCTTCAGACGTTTCAGGCAATCAGACAGTTCCGTTGCATTTATCGGTTTCAGCATATATTCCTCAACCTCCAGATGCACTGCTTCCTTTGCATATTCAAACTCATCAAACCCTGTAAAAATAATGATGTGAATATTCTGGAAGTCCCGGTTTAAACGACGGGACAACTCCAATCCATCCATATATGGCATCTTGATATCTGTAATTACGACATCCGGTTGAAGCTTCTCTACCAGTTCAAGTGCTTTCACTCCGTTGGTTGCGTTTCCAACGACGGTAAATCCAAGGTCGTCCCATTGTATGCGTTGTTCAATTACTTCGATGACTTCTGCTTCGTCATCCACCAAAAGCACTTTATATTTTTCCATGTTGCAC
>ENA-UERG01002668-UERG01002668.1-human-gut-metagenome-genome-assembly--contig:-NODE-2668-length-12433-cov-10.342587_pt1 | contig 12433 bp, 8 predicted proteins | sample MGYA00242954_ERZ507954 | MGnify/ENA primary metagenome ERZ507954 (study PRJEB26167, sample SAMN06115478) | human gut metagenome | host: Homo sapiens | place: China:Sichuan | collected 2015-01-21... | reverse complement strand
CTATCTGATGGATGAAGGCATCTTGTGATCCACCAGGTAATGACGAAGATCCTGGTTCCTGAATCCAGGGATGTGAGTCTTCTGGAAGTCCGGAAGACGACCGTAGAAACCAATTGTATGCTAATGATAAGCAACCCCCGTCAACAGTACTCTCGGGCAGACATCCAGGTACTCGTCATACTCACTCTCCAGACAAATACCTTCATCCATCAGATAGTCCATGATTTCCACAATGCTATCATAGTTTCTTCCCATAGCATAGTGCAACTGCTCCGAAGAGAACACCCACTACAAATGATACGCTCACGTAAAACAAACCTCCCTCTCCGGGGACTTGAGCCTGTATATCAAAGACATCATATCTAACGCGGAATACATGACATACTTGTTGTCGTACACACCATCCACAAAACTAAAGCTATCGTTAATGAGATCACTGGGATAGGTCATATTGTAACCGGTATATGCAGTGTTACGGAGAACACACTTCGCAATAAAGGTACTCTCGTCCCAAGCAATGTAGGCGGTCTTCTCTACTGACTTGTCCTTCTTGCCCTTATTATACAACCAATTCACGTTATCTCTGCAAGTCTCACTATATCTCAACGATCAACCACGCCACTCACTTAAATGGGTACTTATCTGCGAAAGGCTCGCAGATTTCATAAAATCGCTCTCCCAAACAAGCAGAGATGATTATCGCATATAATAGAAAAAGGCGACCAGCCATTCTTCAAAACTAGTAAAAGAATGGACTTATCAATCGTATGGGGAGGCGCTGGATTGTTCCAACACGATAGTGAAGAATCTCTGCTTCTCTATATTTACCCCATCTCAGTTTCGATACTGTTTTCGTATCATCACCATGACTCAATTCGATTCCTTGCTCTTCCACAACAAACACTCTCCAGCCTCTTTCTGCTCTCTTTTCTATCCATGTCCATCTCACCCCCTTTCCCCACCTATCCCTTCCGATCCCCTCTCCATCGCTTTCCAATCCTCTCCTTCACGCTCCTACGCGTTTTCTCTCTTCTCCGAAATCCTCCCGATTTCTGGAACCCGACGCTCTTTCCCCATAATAGCTGTTACAGCGAGTCTTTTTAAATAGTCATGCATTCATATGGATTACTAGGACTTGTTCGTGCTACTGGCAAATGGGCTAACGGATTAGATGCTTTTAGCAGTTGCATTGTCTCAGAACAAGTATTGTAGCTCCGATGGTTTCTGGCCGCAGACGGAGATCTACGACGAAGTCACCATGGCCTGCGATTCCGGTTCTCTTTCTCGGAGATGCATGGGCGATATGGAGTGGGGACGGATCAAGGACAACAACTGCGGTACGTTGTAGACGTCGTTTCTCATGCCCCATAGAGTGCGTTCCCAATGATGAGGTTCCTGTTCTTCACAACGTGAAACGAGGCGAGACCCTGATTCACCGTTGCGACCGTGGTTCCATCGAGGTCACGTGTAACATGACCGGAACCTGGAGCATGGGAGACATCATCGCAGACGATTGCTGTAGAGTTATGAAGGTCACTCAACGTCCTAGTCTGTGCGAAGAACAACGGATTCAAGCAAACTGAAACGGAAACCTACGCCAGCAAGAAGTGTACGTTGGGAGAGGCGGAGCGTTTCTGCAACTTCGGTAAGTGGGATGCCCCCGACTACGGAAACTGCTGTAGGAGTGAAGTGGAGAGGTCACGTGCTAGTCAACTACAAGCACCAGTGCACCCCGACCAACTACAAGAAGGTGCAGTTTTTCATTTCGCCTAGCAAGGGCATCAAGGACGTGGAAGTGTGCGTTCTTCCCGTGCTGCGTTCGGCCACCAAATATTCCAATGAGGATATCATGACGCTGGGTCAGTGCATCAAGAAGCCCAACGCCGACGGACAGTACGTGGCGACGTTCGATTTGGACCCGGCGGAGTACGTGGCGCTGATCTACGCGCATCGCGACTACACGTCCGTCCAGATCCCCGCGCTGAGCTCCATGTTCGTCAAGGACCACTACGAGTTTTTGTTCTCGATGCAGAGCTGCGGCAACACGGTCTCCTTCCTGACCTCCGACTCGTACTCCATCACGCTCGCCAACAGCTACGTGTGGGCGCCGCTGGAGGCTCCTCGCGTGACCGTCTACTACAGCGACAACATGAAGCTGCAAGTGAAGGACATCGCGAAGTTCAGCAAGAAGACCTTCCGTGGAGAGCACGGCATCAACACGAAGAACTACCGCATCACCGGACTAAAGCCGGCTACGCGTTACCAGTTCTTCGTGTTCGTGGAGGAGAACACCACCGGCACGTCGTTCATGAAGCCGCTGATTTCGGGACGCGAGTATGGACGCACCTACGCCACTTGCAAGGACGACACGTGGCCCGAGGTCGGTGTGAACGAAGAGTCGAAGATTGATTGTACCATCGGACACCACGCTTACTACTGCTCGAAGATGCCCGAGTACGCCGCCAACTTCACAACCGAAATCAACTCGTGCTATTGTCCCGAGGAGACGATCGGCGGAATCACCTACAACCAGACGCGGTATGGAGACTACGCGTACGGTCCGAACGGACGACGCCGATGCGGATGGAAAGGTATCTGGGAGAACGCGCCGTCGAAGAACTGTGAGGCTGATGGAGACTGGGAGGGCGCGTATGACGGTCAGTGGTCCGTGAAGCGATGCGAGAACGGCGGCCAGCTGAAGCGTCTGTGCGTTTTCGGCGAGCTTCAGGAGGTCGTCGACGAGAACTGCAAGTGTCCCCAGGTCTTGCACGAGGAGGTGCTGTGGGACGCTGCCAACCGCAACGAGACGATTCCTCACGCCTGCGGAGTGGGCTCGCTGAGTCGACATTGCAGCGAGTGGGGCTGGTGGGAGGACCTCGAGGACGAGGACTGTCGCTGCGCGACGGACGGCATGTGGGAGGAGCGTCCGCGCGACACCACGCAGTACGAGCAGTGCGGAACCCAGGGAGTTCAGGACAACCAGTACTCGCGTCGCTGCCGTAGCGATGGATTCTGGGAGGACGTGAACTACGGTCAGTGCGTGTGTGACGCGGAGACAGTGGACGAGATCTCGTGGGAGAGCACACCGATGGATGAGGCCGCGTGGATCCAGTGCGGCTCCGGATCGAAGGCGCGTATCTGTCTGCCTGGCGGTATCTGGGACTCGAACGTGGCAGACTACAACTGTATGTGTACGGCGGACATGGAGTGGAACCCGACGCCTGCGGGCGTGCAGGTGGAGCTGCCGTGTCCCGACAATCCGGAGAAGGTCCAGACACGTCGTTGCCGCAACGACGGTGTCTGGGAGGATGTGAACTCGATCGGCTGCTACGGATCGTGTCCTGTGCTGGGACGCTTCCCCGTGACGCTGAGCGGAAAGACCGCGTCGGTGGAGTGCGAGGAGGGCGGCGGTCGCATCCTGATGGACTGTCTGCGCAAGGTGGACGCAAACGGCGACTACTACGGTGAGTGGGACGAGTCTTCGTGGCGTGTGGACGGAACCTGCCGCTGCGCGTCGAACGACGAGTTCTCCGCCGCGGACGTCAACACGAACGCGGAGATTGCGTGCGACAGCGGAAAGCGAACGAAGAAGTGCGGAAAGTACACGGCGCTCTGGGAGAAGGCGGAGAACAACGACTGTCAGTGTACAGTGAAGGAGGCGCTGGAGGCGGGTCTCTCGCCGGTCTTCACGCCGGTCTTCGAGCGCGCGGAGGTTGCTTGTGGCGTCGGCTCGCGTAGCGTGCTGTGCGGAAGATTCGGACACTACGAGAATGAGGACGACTCCCAGTGCTTCTGCCAGTCCAGCGAGGGCTTCATGCAGACGCATGCCGGCGAGTCCACGAGTGCGCCTTGTCTGGAGGTGAACGATCGTTCGCGCGCTTGTCGGGATAGCGGTTTCTGGTCGGAGATCGACTACTCGCAGTGCCAGTGCCAGGGTCTCAGCTCCATCAGCGGTCGTCTCCTGCCGAACGCGACGTTCACCAAGGAGTGTTCTGTGGGACGGTACCACGTGGAGTGCAGCGTGGAGGGCGAGACGACCATCGTGGAGAAGAGCTGCGCTTGCCCTGCTACGAGAGACTTCCCCCAGACGCCTGCGGGAACGCACTTCTCGGAGGCCTGTGGATCGAAGGAGAAGAGTGCCTTCTGTAATCTGGACGGAGTGTGGAGCGGAGAGACGAACCCTTGCTTCTGCGAGGCGTCTGGCTTCTTCCCCGAGACTCCCTACGGCGAGACGACGGATGCCATTCCTCCTCAGTGCTTCAAGGCCACTTGCAACCCGGAGACTGGCATGTTCGACGAGGACTACAGCGGATGCGGATGCGCGGCGACCGGCGTGTGGCCGGCGATGGCGCACAACACCACGGAGACGGTTCCCTGTACGACGGGCGGCTTCCGCACGGCGACCTGCTTCATGGGCGTCCTCCGAGAGGAGTTCAACGACTGCAAGTGCAGCAGCACGACCGGCGAGATGGTGGAGGTGGGCGACTACGAGCAGTTCCCATGCATGTTGGGCTACATTCTGAAGCAGTGCCGTGGAGACAACTTCTGGTACAACGTCACGGACGCGTACTGCGGCTGCGCGAGTCCGGAGCCCGGCTTGAAGGAGTTCGAGCACGTGGAGGCGGGAAAGAGCAAGACGGTGAAGTGCGGTGCTGGATGGATGTCGATTCAGTGCGACGCCACGGGTCACTTCAACCAGAGTTCGCTGGTCAACCAGTGCAAGTGTCCTCTGGATGACGTGTGGGGAGAGACGGCTGCCGGAGAGACGGCGGTGATGGCGTGCCACGGAAACAGAGAGATGACCGTCGAGCGCAAGTGTGGTGAGCTGGGCGAGTGGGAGGAGCCTGTCGGCAGCTGCATGTGCATGATGGACGGAGAGTGGCCGGCAACGGGTCCTGGCGAACACACGATTACGTGCGACTCGGGCGTGGTGATTCGTCGTGTGTGCAACGAGGACGGTCAGTGGCAGGAGCCCACGGGATCTTGCTTGGACCGAAGCTGTCCGACGGACGGTCCCTTCATCCGAACGCCCCATAAGGGAAGCTACACGCACGTGTGTGGTAACGGACACCGTATCACGCGAACTTGCAATGCGGGAATCTGGTCTCCTGTGGACTGGTCCGAGTGTGGTTGCGCGGACGAGGACGGCTTCATCGGCGACGAGTACATTGATCCCAGAGTCAACTCCACCTTCTCCTCTCAGAAGTGCGACGAGGGAGAGCGTCTGCGCGAGTGTCGCTACGGAGTGTGGCAGGACGTGATCTACACTAACTGCTTCTGCTCCCAGTCGGGACCGCTGAAGCGCACGCGCGCTCTGGAAGACACGGAGCCCGTGCCTTGCCATGTGGGAAGCATCGATGCGGTATGCTCGAAGGAGGGTCACTGGAAGGTGCTCAATGACACCTGCAGTTGTCCTGCCGAGGAGGTCAAGGGCGCTCTGTTTGGAGTGACGCCGCGTAACAACACCGCGACGGCGTCTTGTCTGAGTGGCTCGCTGACACGTTTCTGTGGTCTTGACGGCGAGTGGCAGAGTGTGGAGTCTGGAGACTGCCAGTGCGTGGCGCCTGGCTGGACTCCCGCTGCGCCCATGGAATATGGATACAGACAATGCGACAGCGGCTCGCTGCGACAGAAATGTCTTCCGAACGGAACGTGGGATCGCGTGGAGAGCAACTCATGCATGTGCAGTGCGAGAGACCCCTTCGATAACACGCCCGTCGGTGAGACAGCCACCTTCCAGTGCGAGGTGGGTTCACTCAGCGCCACCTGCACGATTGGAGGCTGGGGCGAGGTGACGGACGAGGGCTGTGGATGCAACGCGCGCGACGGCTACGCGGCGGTGATGAACGGTCAGGTGGCGACGAAGGAGTGCGGCACGCTGCAGATCGGCATGAAGTCGCGCATGTGTGTGAACGGCAGATGGGGACGCGAAGACACGTCGATGTGTGTGAACTACTGCATGAAGCAGGGCGAGTGGGACTACACGCGTCCGAACACGACGGCGACGCTGCCGTGTCCCGAGGGATACAGCGACGGAATCCTGACGCGCTTCTGCAACGAGCAGGGCCTGTGGGAGCAGGGAGTATCGACGTGCAAGCCGCTGCGCTGCCCCGCGGAGGGTGTGTATCCGATCACCCCGATCAACGGAGTGGCGACGGCGTCGTGTCCCGAGGGAATGACAGGCTCGCGGACGCGTCGCTGCGAGCTGAAGAACGGCAAGGCAGTCTGGGGAGCGGAGGTGGACGGCTGCAATGAGGCGTTCTGCACGCTCGGAGGCAGCCGCTACGAGCACAACGCGAAGCTGACGCTGGTGTGTCCGGAGGGTCAGGTGGGCGAGGTGCAGAAGGTGTGTCGCACGGGCGAATGGGAGGTGGTCTCTGACACGTGTGTGTCGGTCCGCTGTCCTGCGGATCCCGAGCAGAACCTCCCCGAGGGCGTGTTTGGCAATCGCTACCATGTGAACTGCGGCGTGGACTACACGGGCATGTTGGTGATGTACTGCAACGCGCGTCAGCAGTGGGAACGCGAGAGTGGAACGTGCACTCCGATGGTTCCCACGCTGCGTTGCCAGCCGGCGAGCGGCGCGGAGAACGTGCCGCTGTCCACGGTGAGCGATGGACAGTACACCGTCCTCTGCACCAGCAACGTGCGTGTGAAGGAGGTGGTGAACGACCAGCTCGAGAACATGAACGTGCACATCGTGTTCACCTCTGCGGAGTCCATGTTCTCGTACCCCACGGAAGCCGTCTTCCTCTCGGACTACACGGTGGCCTTCGTGTTCCAGGGCTCGTTCCCGCCGAAGAGCGAGGGTGCGCTCTACATCAACCGCAATTCCTTCCTCTCGTACACGGGCATTCGCTACCCTGCGGACACCATGGTCCAGTCCTTCGTCACGCAGGAGGGAACACCGCTGTCTCCGAAGCCTCTGCCCGAGAGCGCCATCCGCATCGTGTCGGTGAACTACGCGGAGCGCACCGTGGTCCTGCAGATGGAGATGCCCTTCGATTCGGAGATGGCGGACCAGGGCGAGCTCGTCTTCATCGGAAGCAACCTCCATAGCGTCCGCTTCACGGAGCCGACCGTCATCGTGGAGGGAGCCATTCTGAACAGCGTTCTCGCCATCCGCTGGCGCACGCGTCGCGGCGACTACTGGAGTCCTCTCTCAGACCCCGTGGTGTACCGTCCGTTGGTGCTTCTGCCGCCCAGCAAGCCCGTGGTCGCCACGTTCGCGTCGCAGGAGGTGGAGTGGAAGTGGGAGGAGGCGGAGCTCTTCGGCCAGCCCTTCTCGTTCTACGCGTGGGAGCTGCTGGTGAATGGAGTCGTCCAGCGCAACGGAACCACGCAGGAGAACTCGCTGCGTCTCTCTCTGGAGACGGAGAAGGTGTACCAGCTGCGCGTTGCCGTCCACGGACAGCAGTGCGTCCCTGAGTGCACCGACATCGCCTCCATCTTCTCCGAGCTCTCGGAAGGCTTCACGGCCTCGGAGACGCTCCTTACGCCTTCGGTTCCTCGTAACCTCGTCGCGACGGCGGTCTCGTCCACCTCGCAGCGTCTTACCTGGGAGGCTCCCGCTTCCACGGGCGGCGGTGCGATTCTGAGCTACCGTGTGCGTCGCGCCTCCGACGCGGCGATGCAGTCGGTGGTCGCCACCTACGAGGTGACGGAGCCGGAGCTGCTGCTGACGGAAGTATCGGCGGTCGCGTACGTGGAAGTGGCTGCCTTCAACGGCTTCCTCTCTGCACCCGTCCGCGTGACGGTGACGCCGCAGCCGCTGGAGGCGGTGTGGACGACCAACGGCGACGAGGAGGCGTTGGACAACGCGGTGGTGGTGAAGGGTCGCTTCAACTATCTGGCGATGGGCAGCTGCGCGGTGACGGACGCGGCGCACCCCGAGTTCAGCTACAGCTTCGCGTTCGGTCCCGAGACGGCAGTGAGAGAGGTGGTGCAGCCGCTGGCGCCCGAGACGCGCTATCAGTTCGTCTGCGACGTGCAGGAGGTGGGCAGCGAGGCGGTGAGTCGCTCCGAGTTTGCGGCGACGACGGCGGCGACGGCCGATCTGACGCCGTCGCTGCTGGTGGATGGCGAGCCGACGAGCTCCGCGACGGCGACCGTGGCGGTGACGGCGAACCTGCTGGGCGAGCTCCGCTGCTACGTGGCGCCCTACGAGGGTCTGCAGTCGCGTCCGACGTCGACGACGGGCTTCGGCAGCAACTGGGTGCAGTCAGCGAGGGTGACGGACGTGGCGACGCCGGTGCACTTCTTGTTCGTGGTGGACGTGGATGGCAACGTGATTGACGTCGCGAAGACGTACCACGCGTGGTGTCTGATGGAGCGTTCGGTGCTGCGCTACACGGAGACGGGTGTAGAGGTGGCGCGCGTGGTGTTCCCCGAGTATAAGCCTGCGGAGGCGCGTCGTCGCCTGCTGCAGGAGGTGCCGTTCGAGATCGTGAAGATAACGCCGGCGGAGTTCGCGGTGGACGTGGACCCGAATTCAGACATCCAGCTGCAGTTCTCGCAGCCGGCGACCGTGGGCGAGGGCGCGGTGACGCTGCTGAGCGCGGACAACGAGATGGTGCGCGTGCTTCCCGAGCAGATCCGCTGTTTGCGGAATGTGTGTGTGTTGCATATGGAGGGCGGTCTGCGGTCGCGACAGCAGTACGTGCTGAACGTGGAGCAGGACGCCTTCCTCGCGGAGGCGAAGCCGCTGGAGAACGCGAAGGAGTCCTTCTTCGAGACGGGGTTGGAGCGGTGCGACACGACATTCGTGAGTAAGGGTCTGGGAAGCAGCAAGATGTGCGAGTGCTTCTCCGTGGAGGGAATGTGCCAGTGCCAGTGTGGAGAGACGGCGGTTAGTAGAGCTCTTTAATCTGTTGTATGTAATCTGTTTCTTTGAAGCATTCACTTAACCAATCCAGTTGATATTGTGACAAACAAACACTCCACTAAATCACTCACCACGCCTTCTTTCTCGGCTCCTCCTCCGTCTCCGTCTCCTCCTCCCGCTGCATCGTCTGCCGAAGCAGATGACTCATCAGCACGTCGTCGCGCTCCGTCGGGAACTTGAGCTCGGGGTCGATCTCCGAGAAGTCGAAGAACTTGTTTCCCAGCTTCTTCCGCACCTCCCGCGCCAGCTGGTCCTGTCCCTTCAGCTCGTACAGATGCTCCTGCTCCTTCTCTCCCTCGCGCACCTCCGTCGGCATTGTCCGATACTCCTTCGCCAGCGCGTCGTGTAGCGTCTGCAGCTGTTCCAGCGACACCTTCAGATGTCCCTTCTCGTCGAACACCTTCTCGTGCGGCACCTTCATCAGTCCCTCGCCGTCCCGCATCGCGTTCCAGTCGATCACCGTGGCGTTCTCGCCCTTCGGCGCCTCGCCCAGCCACTCCTTCATCAGCGGCACCTCATACCAGTTGTAGTTCGTGTACGCCTCCGTCAGCGTCTCCGGCAGCGTCGGGTAGAACGCCAGCGCCGTCATCTCCTCCAGCGGCTCCTTCTCCGGCATCGCATCGGGACTCGGCAGGAAACGTCGCAGCTCCGCGTCGCTGGTATGGTCGAACTCCTTCTTGTGCGTGTAGCCGAAGGAGTCGAAGCCGTCGTTCATCTCTCCGTGCGTGAAGCGGTCGCGACCGTAGTAGTCGTCGCTCGGGAGCGAATCCAAATCGTCGTCGCTGTGACGCGAACTGGCGTCGCTCACGTGGTAGAGCGCGTAGATCTGCGCGTTGGTGGCGTCGCTGTCCAGAATCGTCTCCAGCATGCTCTGGCGCAGCGACCGCGCCACCAACGCAAACTCGCGCGAGGGATCGATCTCCGGCAGCAGTCGGAACACGTGGATGATGTCGTCCCAGCGCTGCTGGCGCTCGTACACTTCCTCCGCCGCCGTCAGGTAGAGATACGGATCAGCAGGGTCCAATGCGATGGCGTTCTCCAACAGCTCTTCCGCGTAGTCGAAGTGCTGGCGACGCGCGGCGATGCTGTGTGGGAGAGAGAGAGGAGAGCTACACGGCCTTGTCGGCGAGGAGACGAGGCATCATGTGCGTGGCGGTCGCGTGGAAGTCCATCGCGTGGGGATCGAACGTCTCCTCGTCCTCCATGCGGCGCAGCTGCTCGTTCTCGTCGGCGAACACCAGCTGTCCGTTGCGAGTGACCACTTCCGACTGATACTCATCTGCGTCACATCCTCTCAACCTCTCTCACCGATCAACACGTCGAGAATGGCGGAGGCTTCATCCAAGTCGCCACACTCCACACTCATCTACGTCTCTCGCTCTCAGCAACCCCACTCGCACGATCGACCGAGCGAGGTCGTCGGTGGGCGCGATCGCGTAGGCGCGGCGGAAGACCTCGCAGGCGGCCTCATACTCGTTCATCTCCTCCAGGAACTCGCCGTACTGCGTCAGCAGCAGCGCGTTGTCGGTCACGTTCTGCATCGCCTGGAAATACACGTAGTTGAGCACGCGCGGGTCGCAGCCGTCGCACGCCGACAGAAGGTACTCGTATGTGAACACCGACTGCGGCTGCTTCGCGATCGCCTCGTTGATCGCCGCGAAGGCTGCATGATACCCTTCTCTCATCGCTACCGCCCTTGTAGTCCTTCTTCCGCAGCAGCGCGCCCACGAGATGCGACGCCACCGCGCGCGACGCGGGGAACTTGGCGACCGCCTCCGCCGCCACCTTCTGGTAGAGGTCGTTCAGTCCGCGCGCGCGCAGGAAATCGAGGTAATACTGCGTGAGAGAGGACGACAAACCCAACCAGCCAGGTCTGTGCGTCGCTCGCTTCGTTGTCCACGACGTACTGGAAGAGCTCCAGTCCCGCGTCGCGTCCGTCGCGCAGCTCGCTCATCTCCGCCAGCAGTCGCACCGCCTGCGGACGACTCGCGGGGTCCTTCATCGCCTGCTTCATCGCCGCCGTGCTCTGCGGGACGTCGTTCAGGAACTGCATGGGAGAGAGAGACGGCGACTACGTAGAAGAACTTCGCCAGCTCCAGCTGCAGCGGTCCGGCGGCGGCGGGGGAGTCGGCGCTCTTCAGCGCGGTGGTCAATCTGGGATGAGTCTCCTCTCTCTTTCCCACATCTGAATGGCCTTGTCGATGTATCCGTCATTGGCCTCGCGGCGCGCCCACTCCTGGCGTCAGGGGGAGAGGAAACGGCTACGATGAGGACGGAGGGACGGGAGCCCGCCTGACGGACGGCGTTGGCGTAACTCTCACGCATGGCTGCTCGTTCCTCGCGCGGGTCCAGATAGGTCACTTCGTCCCACTGGAGAGGCGGCGAGGACGTGGAGGGCGAGGAAAGAGGACGCGTTTCTGCCTCCATTGCCGCCATGCGGTTACGGAGACGGTCCAGGAGACGCATGTACTTGAACAGTGCCTTGGAGTCGCCCTAGAGTTGAAGGGACGAGGAGAGACGACAGCTCGCTCTTCCACCAGACACAGGTCCGACACGATGGAGATCTCGCAGGGGTACATGCGGTAGACTAGAGTGAAGGGAGAGGAGGAAACGGACGTTCCTTCAGCATGGTGCGCGCCTCTTCGTAGTGCTTCGCTTTCATCTCCAAGTACGCACACGCACGCAGATGGGCGAGGTCGGCCTTGGTCTAGTTGTTACTGGATGAATGAATGCGAACGGCCGTTCGGACGTACTTGCGCGCCAAGTTCACATCGTTTCGGAACTCGCCCGACGCGATGCTTCGCGATCTACACGTCCCAATCACCCACACGATGAATACTCATCCATTCGGTCTGCTACATGCAACCTCTTCTCCTCTCTGGGAACAGCCTTCATGGAGTAGATGTTCTCAACCGCTTCCGTCTCCGAAACGGGAGTCTCCTTCTCTCCGAGATGCGAGGACAGTGGAGACGCTACTCTTGATTCCCATCAACACAACACACTTGCCGTTGAGGGAGACGTCATGCGACTCCGTTCTCCACCCATTGCATTATTCGTTGCCTCAGTGGAGAAGTAGCGCTTTTCCCATCTCCAATTCGATTTCATGGAAAGCACGGGAATCGCATCTAGAGTTTACCGCAATGCGATTTACACGATTACTCGTCGACTGGGTGATGGCTCGGATGGAGTGGACCAGGCGATGCGACCTTCGAAGAGACTGAAGTCCTGGCATGTGTTTGATAAGAACGCAATAGGAAAAGCGGAAGAATCAAACGAATTCTGAGAGTGAGCCGTCGGAACCGAGGGTCTGTGTGGGAGTGGGATAAATGGGAAAACGAGATTCCGCCGTGTCCTCCATTGTTGTTTGAGTCAAATTGTGCCATTCGTAGTATCAAATACTAATGCCTGTAAGTATGTGATGAGAAGTGTGGTTTTGGAAGTAGCGATTCTCACCTTTATATAGATTCACTACTATCACGTTGTTGGTCGTAGACTTCCTACGGAGAACGATCCCGAGCCCGAGATCTACAGAATGAGACTGTTCGCTCC
>ENA-UERG01002665-UERG01002665.1-human-gut-metagenome-genome-assembly--contig:-NODE-2665-length-12439-cov-3.891442_pt1 | contig 12439 bp, 9 predicted proteins | sample MGYA00242954_ERZ507954 | MGnify/ENA primary metagenome ERZ507954 (study PRJEB26167, sample SAMN06115478) | human gut metagenome | host: Homo sapiens | place: China:Sichuan | collected 2015-01-21... | reverse complement strand
GGATGTACAACCCACGGAGAAGGATACTGTACGCTGCATGTTCCGTTACGATGACACTGAACTGCTGCAGCCGTTACAGCCCTCATATCTTGACGGAGTGGTCGTCCCGGCACGGGGAAACGGCAACTGGTTCGTCAGTATCGCCGGAGGCACGACGGCCTTTCTCGGCACCCCGCTTGGCTGCGAAGACCTGTTCGGGAGGTTGAAACCCTCGTATAGCCTTGCCATTGGCAAGTGGTTCACCCCGTGGGTAGGCGCACGCATAAATTATAGCGGCTTGCAGTTCAAGGACGGTACGCTGGCCGTGCAGGAATACCACCACCTCCATGCGGATCTGCTATGGAATGTGCTCGGCGGCAGTTATTCCCGTCAGGAACAGGTACGCTGGCATCTGGCTCCCTTTGCCGGTATCGGGCTGCTGCATCATGCGACCAACGGGCATAACCCGTTTGCAGTCTCTTATGGTATACAGGGGCAGTACCGGATTTCCAAAAGGGTAAGCGCCCTCGTGGAACTCTCCGGCGCAACCACTTTCCAAGATTTCGACGGGTATGGTAAGGAGAACCGTTTTGGTGACCACATGTTATCGCTTACCGCCGGATTTTCTTTTCATATCGGCAGGGTCGGTTGGAAACGCGCCATAGACCCAAGTCCTTATATCCGCCGCGATCAGTGGCTTGTCGAGCGCGTAAATGCTTTGTCGGAAGAGAACCGTCTTTATGCAGGGCAGCATGACAGAGACCGACGGACACTCGCTGAGCTGAAAAAGATTCTGGAAATCGAAGGATTGCTCGACAAGTACAGCCATCTTTTTGATGACGACGATGCATTCGACGGCAACCGTTATCCCAAAAACAATTACAGCGGTCTGAACTCGCTTCAAGCGAGACTTAAGAACCGGAAGTGGGACGGGAAATCTCCCTTGGATGGGAAGGGTACACAATCTGCCGACACAATTCCCCTTTGTGCGGGTCAAGACACACTCTGTATGCAATATTTGGCTCGTATGCAGAACGGAAAAGAGTGTATCGGCTCACCCGTGTATTTCTTCTTCCAACTCAATACGGCGCGTCTCACGGATACCTCCCAGACGCTTAATCTCGACGAGTTGGCAAGAGTAGCGAAGAAGTACGGGTTATCGGTAAGCGTCATTGGTGCAGCTGACAGTATGACCGGAACAGCATCCGTAAACAATGTCTTGAGTGCATCAAGAGCCGATTATATCGCTGAAGAATTAATCAAACGTGGGGTGTCGGGCGACAAGATAACCAAAACTCACCAAGGCGGCATTTCCGATTATGCGCCCAATGAGGCCAACCGCCATACAAAGGTTATGCTGCATCTCAAATAATACTTTTTGTTCATACGATATAAAAACATTTTTTTTCGTTTATGGAGAGCCTGTCTGTGAAGATCGGCTCTCTTTTTAAACGGAAATCTGACTGTTTGATATTTTCTAATCGGTAACGAACATCGTAATTATTTATTATATACTATCTTTGCATTCAGTCTTTTACCGGTATAATTCATGAACATGCAAAACTCTTATCTGACCTCGAAGCCGCACTACGAGATTCTGGACGGACTGCGCGGTGTGGCGGCTGCTATGGTAGTGGCCTTTCATCTGCTGGAAGCGCATTCCGGCGGCAACCATCTGAACCAGATTATCAATCATGGCTATCTGGCAGTCGATTTCTTCTTCATGCTTTCGGGTTTCGTCATCGGCTACGCATACGATGACCGTTGGAACCGGATGAGCACGGGAACCTTCTTCAAGCGTCGTCTTATCCGGCTACAGCCTATGGTGATCATGGGGAGTATCGTGGGAGCCGCGCTCTTTTGGTTTCAGGATGCCCCCTGTTATCCGGCAATGGAGGGCGTGTCCGCCGGTGCGGTGCTGCTGGTCATGCTGCTGGGTTGTACGTTACTGCCTCTGCCGCTGAAGTGGGACGTCCGGGGATGGATGGAAATGCACCCGCTGAACGGGCCGGCATGGTCGCTTTACTACGAATACATCGGCAACATATTGTACGCCTTGTTCATCCGCAAGTTCAGCAAGACGGCATTGACTGTCCTCGTGGCGATAGCGGCGTGCTTCACGGTACACCGCTGCCTTACCGCACCTGCCGGCGACATCGTGGGCGGATGGGCTTTGAACTGGGAACAGCAGTACGTGGGACTGGTCCGGCTGATGTACCCCTTCTTTGGCGGACTGCTCCTGTCCCGGCTTGGCTGGCTGATACGCACCCGCAAGAATGCTTTTGGGTGGTGCAGCCTGATGATAATCGCCGTGCTTTCCGCGCCCCGTATCGGTGGGGAGGACGGGTATTGGATGAACGGGCTTTACGAGGCTTTCTGCATCATCTGCATTTTCCCGGTTATCGTCTCGATGGGAGCGGGAGGCAGGATAACGGGCAAACGCTCCGCTGCCGTATGCAAGTTTCTGGGCGACATATCCTATCCCGTCTATATCACCCACTATCCGCTGGTCTATATTTATACGGCATGGGCGTTCAACCGTCAGGCGACACTTGCCGAAGGCCTTCCTTACATGCTGCTCACGTTCGTCGGGGCGTTCGCGCTTGCCTATGCCTGCCTGAAGTGCTATGATCTCCCGGTGCGCAAATGGCTCACGGAACGTTTCTTGAAGAAGAAATAAAAAGCGGTAAAGAAATCCTATATTTATTATCGTATTTCTGTCGGATGACAGATAAAGTTCCGACGCCGAAGGTGTTTTGCGGACGACACAATCAGATAACGCGAACCCAAATGTCTATTACTGTTTCGCTGATAGAAGAAAAGCCCCTTGATGCCTTTGCCATAGGTTTGAGGGGCTTTTGGGGAGGCTACAAACCTCTTTTTGTTGAATAGGTTCTTTTGATATTGTCACACCTTTTTCTATCCCGACCGACGTATAAAACGTGCGTGTGCATGTCGGTTGTACAGGCCAAAGACATACCGGGAGAATAAAAACAGCACTGCCCGCCTGTAGAGGGGTTTCCTACAGACGGGCAGTGAGTAAGACACGGAATTAAAGTTTGGCGGTTGTCACTGGATAGTTACGCCACTGGGCGGTACGTAGGCTGCACGGATGCGGAGAGGTCTATTGATGCGGGGTGCTTTACCGGTAGTGCCGTTATCATTCGTGTATATATCGTCCCAATCACTTTCTGCATAACCACCGTCTGGCAGGGCCTTGGTGGCACGGGCATAGCTGGTGCTCTCTGGATAGATATACGCAGGCCATATTCCTGTTCTATCTTTTGCTGCCGCCGATGACCAGTAGAAATTGTTCTGGAACTCCGTGTATGTATTGTAATAAGAGGTAAGAATACTTTCCAGTTGGGAGATACCGGGCAGGAACCAACCGGAAGAATTGCTCATGCCCTGTACGGCTCCATTGGCATTGCGCTTGTTCTTGTTATAGCAATATTCCGCCGCTGAGCGGGGTTTTTCGTTCAGGTTCATTTCTGATTGTCCAGCTTGGGTAATAATGCGCCGGGTAGCTGCCGCCCCATGTTTGTTTCCTTCCGTCCATTCGTTATTTAGCGGACCTCCGATGTATTCACCATTACAACCCCATTCCAAACCGTCATAGATATAATCCCCTTCAAACTCGTTCAGGGGGTCGTAATGGGATATATATTCCTCATAGGCTTCCACGTAGATAGTGCCTTGAAGTCTGCCTTCATAATACCACTGTACCGGCAACAGACCGTGCTGTACGATTTCAATGGTACGGGTACGTGGCGTCTGCGTGTTGTTGTCGGTGTACGAGATGTTGACGGTGGCGGTGCGGTCTTTCGTGCTTAGGTTTTCGTCCAAGTAGAAATAGATGCGGTCACGGCTCCTGCTGATGGTGTATTCGGTGTTTTGGGCAAGGGTGTTGGTCACCAAGTCCGTGGTGAAGTATTTGCGTTTGCCGTTTCCCGCAGTCCATTTCTGTCCGGTCGCCAAATGGGTATCTGTACTCATGTCGGCAGAGAGTGTTCCATTCTCCATATTTTCGGCTGGCACACGTTCCATGCGTATCCAAGTGTGACTTTCCGGGTCGGCTATGCTGACTTTCATCTTTGGATTCTCATCTTCCTCGAAGAGGTACACGTCCAAAGGTGTGATACAGAAGTGGGCGTCGTGGTCACGCTCGCGCAGCATGGACAGGTAGAACGGGTTGTTCTGCTCGGTGATGTTGACGCGGGCATCGAAGGTGATGTGGTCCGGGTTGTTGCCCACATGGGTCAGTCCGCTGATGACGATGTTGTTGGCGTAGTGCCTGTTGCGTATCACCTTGAAGTCATTCACCGGGTTGCCTCCGAGATAGAAGGTATATTCGGCCTCGATGGTGGTGTTATCCTGATTTGCGGGCAGGGAGGGGTCGCCGTTATAGGTAGTGTAGTAGGCTCTCATCTTGAAATAGGTAGCCTTACTGTTTTCGCCTACAAGTCTCGGCTTCCACCGCTGCTTGTCAACATCGTCCTCTACTCCAGCCGGATACTGATAGTTTTCCGGATCTTCGTCCGGTTCAATCATGTTCTCGAACATGTAGAAGGTCAGGGAGGCGGCCCCGCCGTGGTTGTAAACGACGGCATCGCTCTGTATGTTTTCTACATTGCGGTATGGCTCATCGGTAGTCAGGCTGGTCTGGCCATCGGCAGGCTCGGTCAGGGGTACGGCGGTAGGCATGTTGTACACGCCCCATTCCGCAATGGAAAGGCGGGGCAGTTGTCCGCTCTCGTCCGAGTGGTCGGAATCGATACTGATGTTGATGTCGATGCGGGCCATCAGTGCCTTGAGCTGCATCGTGAGGCTTCCCTTCTCGGTGAGGTTCACGGTCGCGCTCTTGCCCGCCATCGGCATTCCCGTGCTGGGCAGGGTCGTGATGTCATCGCGGGTGTTAGGAGTATAATTGGCAGGATCGTACACGAACGCTTCGAGCAGCTCCTTGGGCTTTTTCCCGTCTTTGCTATATTGGGGGAAATTATCGGGATAACCGTCGCCGTTGGCATCAGTTACCACCTCCGGAGTCACGTTGGCCAAAGCGTAGATGGTAGTTTTTTTTGCGAGTGCCGGATCTTTAAACACGTCCGTAGGAATGCTGACATTGGTCGTATTCGCCGACGGAGCCATATACGGCGAGAATACTTTCGTGTTGCTCGATTCCAGATAGTCGCCGTTTTCGTCGAAGAAGAACAGGTAGAGCTGGTTGATGCGCTTCTCCTTGTCGTCCTTGGCGATGGCCGAGCGGGTGACGACTTGCTGCGGCAGCATGTTCTGGCAGACGGCCTCGATGGTGAATCCGTCGCCGGGCGGAACGGTACCGCCGCCAAAGTCCTCCTCCGTGGTGCAGGCTGCCGGCAAGAGCATGGAGGCCACCGGCAGGAAATAATAAAGTATCTTTTTCATCTTTATGCTGTTTTCGGTTGTTGTTTTATTGGATAGAGACGTCGCTGTCGCCCCCGTCTTCCCAGAACTCGTTATCGGCGGCAATAAAGTTCAGCGCGAAGGTTTCGCCCACGAAGTTGAGCTGCGCCGTATAGCGGACACCCGCACGGGGCTGGAACTGTGTCGGACGTTCGGCTGTAGCGGTCTTATCCGCCCCTTTGTAGGTATATTCGACGGAAACCTCCACGTCCTTGCCGAAATAAGTGCCGTCCGTGGCGTTGCTCAACAGAAGCAGGTGCTTGTCGCCTATCGGGCTGACGGAACTGTTGGGAGCTACTGCAAGCCCTGTCTCGTTGTTATATATCTCGTATGTGCCGGGATAGGTGCCGCTGTAGGTGTAGAATCCCTCTTCGTTGGTATTCTTGCTGAAATCGATGGTAATCGAGCGGGTGAAGTGGCCCGACAAGGTAACACGCTTGACGGTAACAGTTTCCTTCTTTTCATCTCCGTAATTGTAGTTGTTCACGGCGAAGCCCAAGCCCGTCATGATGTGGCTGAAATTGAAGCCCACGTTCCCCGTGGTACGCAGGTGGTTATAGACGACGGAAACCATCGCGTCGGGTGTCTGCATGTCGTTCAACGTGGTAGTCGCTACATCGCCCGTCTCGCCGAACGGCATGGTGAACGTCAGTTTCGGCACGCCCCGTGTGGTGGCGCTGGCGGGACTTTCCACTGTAAAACCGTCCTTCGGGTAATAGGCGAAAAAGGTGTACCGATAGCTGTCGGGGGAGGTCGCCGCCGGATTTTCCGTCGTGTTGTACCATTTTCGCGGGCCGCCACTGTTATTATAGTCATAAGTGCAGGCCGAGCCGTTGTAGGTGACGGCTTGATTGAAGAACACGTCGGGGAAGGCGTTGCCGCTCTTGTTACCCCAGTTCGCGCTGCCCGATGCCCAGTCCTTTTCGGTGTTACTGCCACGCTGATAAGGCACGCAGTAGCCCAGTACGCCGAACGTGCCGCCGGTGGGGAATGCGTCGTGGAACGTGCTCCGGGTGAGTTTCTCCACGGTAATGACCGGGGCGGCAAAGTGGATGGCGTCGGGACTGTCGGCTTCGGGCTGCGCCCATTCCTCCTGCTGGCAGGCGGAGCAGAGAAGCAGGAGAGCCGGAAGTATGTATCGTTGCTTCATTTGGATGTTCATTTTATCGTCAAGTTACAGATAGCTTATAATTGGGTTATTGGGTCACGTCGATGGTTACGTTCCCGCCTATGGCGTCGCTCCATGCGTTGACCGTGGGCGGGTCGAACACGATATAGCCTCCGCCGGTGAGGGTGAACGAGTAACGGTAATGGTTCGCCGCCTCCCACATGCTCACGGTGGTGGCAGGCAAGGTGTAGGAAGCGGTCTTTCCCCTCTCGGCATCGGTATCGTAGGTGACAGTCAGTTTCACCCCGTCCGTGAGCGATTGCGGAATGAGTAGCAGGTCGCCCGACACGTCCGCATTTCCGGCTGGAGTTACGGAAGTCTCTTTCTCCACGCTGACGGTTCCCTCTGCCGTGTTGCTCCACAGGGGTTCCTTGCCGCTGTCGTAATCTCCCTTGACATCCAGCCCCTCAAGGGAGATGGAATGTACCGTGGCGTTGCCACCCTCACTGCGTGCCGCAAAGGTGATGCGTGCCAGCAAATGTTGGAATTTGAGGGCTACCGGACCGGGAGGCTCTGTCTGGCCTGCCATGACGGAGATACCCGTCTTTTTCGCCGTCATCAGGTCGTGTCCTTTCGTGGCGTCGAAGCCCTTGACGGTAAATGTGCCGTCCGTGCAGGTGGCGGAGGACACGGCATCGCCCAGCGTTTCCACAGACGGATAAAGGGCGTAGAAGTCGTAGGTATTACCGGGGAGCCAGTATCTCGTGCCCTCGTAACCCCACATGCCGGAAACGTATGTCACTTTTTCGGCGTTAAACACGCTCGTGGCCGTACCGCCCGTTCCGTCGGTGTAGTTCCCCCATACGCTGAACGAGTTTCCATCGGTCAACATTCCGTCCGCGTCGTCGATGGCGGCCCGTGTCACGGCGGGACCGGCAAAACGGATCGCCCCGCTGTTGCCGCTTGTTTCCATGTCCGGGCCCGTGCTTTCCGTACAGGCTCCCAGCAGGCAGGCGACAGCCGGTATGAACAAGGTTTTGAATAGGTTGTTATTCATAATCATACATTGTTTCTTTATATCCGGTTATTTCTGACGCTACCGGTAGCGTAAATAAGGAGCAACACTCCCGTTAGTGGCTATGAGGGGACATTCAACCCCTCATAGCCTGATGTGATGTCTTTTCGGCTATTGATGCAAGCGATTACTCTCCGGCGTTTTCCGGGGTTACATCACTATTTGATGCGTCAGCCCATTCATCTACATCAATAACTTTGAACTCAATTACCTGCTCCTTCAACTCCGGATCAATCGTGCTACCGTTGATTTCTACTGTATAGTTATATTTGAAACCTTCAGTCCATTGGTTCTGTACTGTGCCGCTAACATCGCCTTTATATGCCAATTTTCCTTTGAACTGATTTTCACTTAATTGTTTATTTGCTGCATCATAGAAAGTTGCGGTAAAGGTTACTTCCAGATTTTCGTTGCTTTGTGGAATGACAAAGCAGGTCGTAGTGTGGGTAGCGTCCTTAAATTCTTCGGCAATATCCCCTAATGCTCCGAAATCATAGTCCTCTGTTGAAACACTTTGAGTAGTCCAATTGATATCTGGTTTCCCGCTTTCGGCATAAGTCGCTGTAACATTAGTTGTTTTTACTGCATTCACCTTGATGTCGGAGATTTTCATGGTGTAGTCATAAGCGTCCGTGTTCTTGAACGTGAACTTCACCTGCGACAACATATGGTAGAAAGATAAGTTTACCGGACCATTATTAGCTTCTTTTGCAGTCACCTCTTGGGGTATAGCCACAATCAAATCTTTCGTATTGTCTACCGAGTAATTTGGGAATGTCAACACTCGAGAGGTTGCATTAAACTCTGCATTCTCAATTTTATTACCACCATTGGAGTAAGCGCCAAAACGGTACTTCTTGCCATTTATCCAATAAGCAGTCTGTGTGGGATTCCAAACCGTCCCCTCCGCTCCTACAGTGCCTCCGTCTACCTGAACATTGGTATATACGGAAGTCCATGAATCATCATAGTTTCCGAATACGAAGAACTTCTGAAGATTCTGCTCCGTTGTTTCAGTCACACTACTTCTCGTTGAATGGTTCACGAAAGTTCCGAACTGGATCGCCCGGCTCTGCGGCATATCCACAACTTCTTCGTTCGTACAGCTTGCCAGTGCTGCTACAGCCACTCCAAGCACAAAAAAACTTTTCTTCATAAGATGTAAAAAATTAAATTAAAAATTTGGTTATTTAGTACCTGTTGTTTTATTCGTTTCAGTCAATGGGCAGCGGTATGTCCACCCATTCTCCCCAGCCGTCCACATCTACGTCAAAGCTGCCTCCGCCTTCCAGCCCCTCGTCGTTGGAAATCGACAGCCCGCTCACGACGATAACGCCACCCCGTGGTTGTCCTTTCACTTGGTCTGTGACATCGAACTCGAAGGTCTTGAACTTGCCGTTCACCATTCTCACCTCCAAGTTCAGGCTGTACCTTCGCCCGTCCGTACCGTTTCGTCCGTAATGTTCACCCGGATAGTCGGGTACGCCGAACGACTGTACCAGCGCTTCCGCTCCGTAATCTTCCAGCGTACAGTCGAACATTACCGTGGCTGCGGTTTCTCCGGTATGCCCATCGTTCAGATAGACCGTTTCGGCCATGCCTGCCAAGGCTCCGCGTGCCAAGGCCACGTATTGTTGTCCGCTTTCGAACTCGTAACGTATCATATAGGTGTAAACCAATGGACGCAAGGTAACCGGCAGCTCCGTCGGGGCAAGTGTTTTTTCTGCCGTGTATTCTTCCATGTATGCCCCGTAAAGCATGTCGGGCTGGTTCACGGTACGTTCCCCCGCGTGCAATTCATGGAAAGAACTCCGGGTCACGCCGCGTGTGGTGGCTGTGGCGGATTCCGAAGCGGCCACGCCATCGAACACGATATATTCCGTATCATTGTTGTAGAACAACAGTTCGTGCGTGCCTTCCGGCATGGCGATCCGTCCTCCTTCATCGGGCAGATTGCTCTCTATACGCTGTCCGTCGCTGGTATAGACTTGGACACGTATTCCGTCGGCCGGAGCAGGACACAAATCTTCATAGTCGTACTTCCAGTCCTCTTCCCACAATTTTTCCCAGTCATAGGCGTAAGTACGTTCCCATTCCTGTTCCCAGTCGGAAGAGAGATTCACCTTCACGGAAAGACCATGCTCGTCGTGGTCGTAACACAGGTCTTTCCGGCAGCTCGTGGAAAGGAATGTCAATCCTGCAAACGTAAGCCCCATGAGGGTATATCGTAGCGTTGCTTTCATCGTGCGCCTCCTTTCTTTTTATCGGTATCCCACAACCGCCACACAAGGGCAAACTTCAGTTTCAACGGACCGAAGTAATTCATTCGGTTTGTCTGCTGGTACACGTAGTGCCCGTCGATGGGAAGATATTCTTCGTACTTGCTGTGCATGTACCCCAGACCGATACCGGCTTCCAGCGAGAGCCGCCGTCCGATGGGGAACATGTAGCCGTAGCTGACACCCACCATTTCGGCCTCGCCCTGATAGCCCTCTTTGCCGTTTTCAAGGTCGTACCACGTGAAGCCGCCGAACACGCCGAGGTAGTGGCCGTGCCACGGGCTGCCTTGCTTCTGTCCGAACCACCAGCGTCCCTCCGGGCTGATTGTAGCTACTTGGTAACATTTGTGCTTGCCGTCATTATTCCACCATGCCATGTCGCCTTCGAGGTTCACCGTCCAACGGTCGGCGATACGGTACTCCACTTCGAGCGAAGGCATCAGTATCGCATCGTAGAGCAGGTTGGTCTTAACGGCCAACCGCTGTACTGTCGGTCTATGCGGTTGCACGGTCGCTTCCTTCCGCACCGTTGCCGGCTCGGAGGCCGGTTCCGCCACGCTATCGGGTTGCAGGGCCGGTTCCGGCTCTTTCACTTTCGTCTCTTTTTGGGAAATGACTTTTACGGGCGGTTCGGGTTTCCGGTAGCAGGCCACCGAGAGGCTGGAGCGCAGTTCGGGAAAGAAATTCTCCAGCATGTAGGTGTACGGCATACCGCCCCGCAGGTCCATGAGCTGTTTCTTGCGTCCGTCCACTACGCGACCTGCCTTGTCGAACACCCATACGGGCGTATGGTCAAGGATATGCAGCACCTCTTCCTTGTATAATATGTCCGAGGCGGCGACCATTTGGCGCAGCATGTCCCACGCAATACCTTCTCCATGTATGCAGATCAAACTGTCGGGGATTCCGGCGTGGCGCACGAGATAGGATTTCAGGGAGTCGGCCCTGCGCTCTGACAGCACCCCGTTGAGACGGTTCACACCTTCGGGCGATGCCCACGAGCGTATCACGACGCTTTCAAGGCGGTCCGCACCGTGTTCTTCACGCAGGGTGCGGATAAAACGCTCCAGTTCCTGCGGCGCATCCCGCAAAGACAAAATTCTCAAAACACATTCCTTCATGATACACTCCCTGAAAGTTTCCCAGCCGTTAAAATTCAAGGCAATATTGTCCATGCCGGACTCAAGGTCAAGCGCACACCGGATCAAACCGCGCCATCTTTCCGGCAGGTGCTTCAGTCCCCAGAATCCACCATCCCGCTTGGACAGGACTCTTCCCTCCCCCGCAAATGCCGCATAACGGCAGAGATTCAATATTCCCGAAGCATCCCCGCCTCCCTCCGCGGCATTCCGGCGGATGCTGTCAAAAAAAGCCTCATACGGCACCTCTCCGAATATCCGGTCCACCGGTGCGCCGCACAATACGGTACCCGTTCTCCGTACCACTTCGAAATACGCGGCAAGATCGGGATCAACGCCGTTCATCTCCGCAAGGTATTTCTCCGGCTTCTCTCTGTAACGCTCCCGGTGCATCTTGGAATAATGAAGCAGAAAAGGAACCGGATGCCGGACATGGCGGCATTCCGCCTCCAGCACGACGCTCATCTCCAGTCCTTTGGACGGAGCGGATTCGCTGAGCCGGAGAATCAAATCCATCAGCCGCCGTTTGATGTCGTGCGGCAACTACTCTTTCACGACAACCAGAAAGTCGATATCGCTCTTTTCCCACCGGAAACAGCCGAATGCGACAGACCCGTGCAGATAGATTCCCGTCAGATTCTCTCCCAGCACATGCCGGCACCCGGTCTTGATTTCCAACAGCAGGCGCGAGAGCGGACCGGCATCCATAATAAAGAAGCCCGGCTCAGCAGGTCAACGCAGAGAGTTGACGAGATCCACGATCTCCTGCGGTCCGGCAACACCGATCATCATGATTTCGGTTCCGCCCGTCGCCGCCGTGCCGATCGCCACATTGCCGAGCCCGAACAGGCGCTGAAGCATTCCCTGCGACATGGAGGCGCCCCGCATGTCCTTGATCCAGATTTCATGCTGCTCCTTGGACAACCAGCCGCTCGTAATGATGATACGCCTGTTCGTTATCGTATATGAGGTTCGGCAGATCTTGATCCATACACTGACAAGAATGAAGACGCCGATCAGAAACACAGGGATCAGAATAATCCCGACAATGATGTCAGCCAGATAATTCAACGCCGCCGGATGGCATGTCTGCAAGGTCTCCTCCGGTTCATTGCTTTCAACGGCAGGAACAGCGGACGGAGCAGATGCAAATGAAGACATCTTCAGCCCTGCGCCGCAGGGCGGGCAGAACAGCGCCCGTCTGGAGATACTCGCAAAACAGTCCGGACACTCTGTCAGGTTCGGATTTTTAATTTCAAAATCATTTCCGCAGGCGGAACACGTCGTATGCCCGCCGACATACTTTGCTTCGACTTCAAAAGCCGCATTGCAGTTCGGACACTCAATTTTCATGGTACTCTCTCCTTTTTTATCTGATATTTTCAAGCATATCACAAAAAAATCAGATATCAAACAG
>ENA-UERG01002652-UERG01002652.1-human-gut-metagenome-genome-assembly--contig:-NODE-2652-length-12466-cov-5.437808_pt1 | contig 12466 bp, 12 predicted proteins | sample MGYA00242954_ERZ507954 | MGnify/ENA primary metagenome ERZ507954 (study PRJEB26167, sample SAMN06115478) | human gut metagenome | host: Homo sapiens | place: China:Sichuan | collected 2015-01-21... | reverse complement strand
TTCTCGGGAGGTCAGGGAGGTTTGGAGGGTAGGAGACCCTCTCCGAAAGAGGGTCTCCTGCGCCTCCAAGGTCTTCCCCTCACCCCTCCAAGGTCTTTTCTTTACCCTTCCAAAGCCTCCGCAATCGCGCGGGCGGCGGTCTTGCCCGCACCCATCGCAAGAATGACAGTCGCCGCACCCGTGACCGCGTCGCCGCCCGCGTAAACGCCGTCAAGCGTGGTCTTGCCCGTCTGCTCCTCTACCACAATCCCGCCACGACGGTTGATCTCAAGCCCCGCAGTCGTCGACTTGATCAACGGATTCGGAGATGTACCGATCGCCATAATCACACAATCGCAGTCCAGAACAAACTCCGAATCCGGAATTTCAACCGGACTCCGCCGCCCCGACGCGTCCGGCGCGCCAAGCTCCATCCGGACACAGCGCATCCCGCTCACAAAGCCGCTTTCGTCCCCTGAAATCTCCACGGGATTCGTCAGAAGGCGGAATTCGATCCCCTCCTCCATCGCGTGCTCCACTTCCTCGCGCCGCGCGGGAAGTTCCTCGAGCGAGCGGCGGTAAACGACGGAAACCTCGTCCGCACCCAACCGCATCGCGCAACGCGCCGCGTCCATCGCAACGTTTCCGCCGCCGACAACCGCAACCCGCTTCGCCGCCTGAATCGGCGTGGCGCTCCCCGGACGGTACGCCTTCATCAGATTGACCCGCGTCAGGAATTCGTTCGCCGAGTAGACCCCCTTCAGGCTCTCCCCGGGAATCCCCATAAAGCGCGGAAGCCCTGCGCCCGAGCCGATGAAAACCGCCTCAAAGCCGCCCTCGCGCATCAGTTCCTCCACCGTCAGCGTTTTGCCGATGACCGTGTTCACCTCAAATTTCACGCCGAGCGCCCGCAGACCGTCAATCTCCTTTTCCACAATCGACTTCGGCAGACGGAATTCGGGAATGCCGTAAACCAGAACGCCGCCCGCCGTGTGGAGCGCCTCGAACACCGTTACGTCAAAGCCTTTTTTCGCAAGGTCGCCCGCGCAGGTCAAGCCGGAAGGACCCGAGCCGACCACCGCCACGCGATGCCCGTTCGGCGCGGGTCTTTCGGCGGGCGCTTCGCTGTGCGCGTTGTGCCAATCGGCAACAAAACGCTCCAGCCGACCGATGCCGACCGGCTCGCCTTTCGCGCCGCGCACGCACTTCCCCTCGCACTGCGACTCCTGCGGGCAGACTCTGCCGCAGACCGCAGGCAACGACGAGGACGCGGAAATCACGCGGTACGCCGCCTCGAAATCGCCTTTCTTCACTTCCTCGATGAATTCGGGGATGTCGATTCCGACGGGGCATCCGCTCACGCAGGGGCGGTTCTTGCAATGCAGACAGCGCTCCGCTTCGTTCACCGCGACTTCGGCGGTGTAGCCCTGCGCCACCTCTTCAAAATTCCGTCTGCGAACCTGCGGATTCTGCGACGGCATGGGATTCTTTTTCGGGTTCATATTCGGCATATCAGTTCTCCCCCTTCCGGAACAGGTTGCAGGCCTCCTCATACGCGTGCCGCTCGAACGGCTTATACATCGACGACCGCGCAATCGCTTCGTCGAAGTCGATTTCGTGACCGTCGAATTCAGGCCCTTCCACGCAGGCAAAGCGCACCTTGCCGCCAACGGTCAGGCGGCAGCCGCCGCACATCCCCGTCCCGTCGATCATGATGGGATTCATGGAAGCAACCGTCGGAACGTTATATTCCTTCGTCAGGCGACAGACAAACTTCATCATCGGAAGCGGACCGATGGTAATCACCTCGTCGTATTTCTCGCCGCTCTCGATCAGGGCGCGGAGCGCGTCGGTGACCAGCCCCTTTTCCCCCCACGAGCCGTCGTCGGACATCCGCACAAAGCGGTCGGAAACCGCGCCGAATTCGTCCTCGAGAATCACAAGATCCTTTGTGCGGAAGCCCGCGACGGTGTGAACGACCGTGCCGTTTTCGTGAAATTTCTTCGCCACGGGGTAGCCGATGGCGCACCCGACGCCGCCGACCACAACGGCGACTTTTTTCTTTCCGTCGGTTTCGGTGGCGCGACCGAGCGGTCCGACAAAATCATGCAGGCAGTCGCCCTCCGTAAGGCGGTTCAGCCGCTCGGTGGTTGCGCCGACGATCTGGAACATAATCGTCACGCTCCCTGCCGCGCGGTCGAAATCGGCAACGGTGAGCGGGATGCGCTCGCCGTCCGCGTCGGTGCGCAGGATGATGAACTGTCCCGGCTCTGCCTTTTTCGCAACCGCGGGCGCATGAACGCGCATGAGCGTTACGGTCGGATTCAGCGCTCGTTTTTCAAGAATTTCGTACATAAACAGACTCCTTTCGCGGGAAATCTCCCGAAACCACTTGTCAAGAGGCGGTTTATCGTGTATAATAGAAGGAAGTAAGACCCCGTGCTTTGCCCGAACCCACTCAGGGGACTTCTTGGAAGAAGTTCATCCACAGCGGCTTATCCCTTAACTTGATGAAGGGACAAGCCATGTCACAACGGTGAGCGGAAATTGATCCCCCCTCATCAGTCGCTTACGCGACAGCTTCCCCCCAAGGGGAAGCCTCTTTGCGAAATTTCATTCGTGTTTTGCATCAAACCGAATCGAGTTAATAGCAAAAGCTGTATTTAGGGGAATTGCACGCTGTACAGCAGGCTTCCCCTTGGGGGAAGCTGTCGCGACAGCGACTGATGAGGGGGGATCAATCTGCTCCAACCAAGCGAAACAGCGAGAATCCCCCCTGCAACGCTCCGAGACCTTTCTTTTAATTATACTATATTCCGCTCGGAAATGCAATAGCGGAAAACGACAAAATTGCAGGACTGCCCGAAAAAAATTTCATGCCGAAAGGACCGAACCCAAATATGGAAACCGATTACCTGAACACAGCGGGCAAGAACGCGGGCGAGATTGCGCGCGACATTGCCGATTTTCTTTCCCTCCCCTGCGTCATTCACGGCAAACGCGACATTGACCTCGCCGCGCTCCTGCCCGACCTCAATATGCACGAGCAGTTCTCCTTTGCACTCCTGATGGAGGCTTACACGCAAGGGTGGAATCCGGACGCCGCCGAGCAGTTCTTCCGCCATGCCGTCGCACCGTCGGTCGGAGACGCGGTAACCGAGAAGATGCTCGCCCTCTTCCGCGCGCCCGAGAGTCGCGAATTCGGCGTTGCGGTGGTCAAATACGGCTACGGCTTCGACCTCACCGTCCCCTCCTACTGGTCGTCCTGCCTCAAGTTGGCGATTCAGGCAAAAGCAGTTCCCGCGCTGATGAATTACCTCAAGCTGTTCATGATCTGCCTGACCGAATTCGCCTACATGGACGGCAGAAAACCGAAGGAAACCTACGCGTGGAACTACTATCAGACGTTTGAAAAGATTCTGGACGACCTCGAAAAGCCCGACCTGCCGCCGTCGCTCCCCGTAACGGTCTGCGCGGTGGGCGGAAGCTCGGGCAAGCGCGAGAATCAGACCTACTTCCTCTCGCTCGGCGTGGATCTGCGAAACCCGAATGCCGACCGCGCCCTGCAGGATATCAAGGTCGACATCACGCTGAAGGATCGCGAGGGCAACGTCATCGACATCATCGGCGACCGCGTCAGCACGGTTGACCCCGGGGCGGTGTTCCACTACGGCATTACGCGGCGGGTGCGCGGCGCGGCAGTGGCGGAAATCCATGCGAAAGCCCGCGCGGGCGCGTTCCTGCCTGCCGAGACTGCCGTCACGCGCGGCGTGAAACTCGAGAAGGTCAGCATCAAGCGGGACGAGCACTACGAGATTCTCAAGGGAACGCTGGTCAGCACCTATGCGCACGACCTGCCCGCGTTTGCGCTGCACTATCAGTATCTGAACAAGCAGAACAAGATTGTGGGCGGCGGGTGCGAATGGTTCTTCGACGGACTGAAGGCGGGAGAGGAAAAACCGTTCCGCGCAGGCTGTAGCGTTCCGATCCCCGGCGCGGCTCGCATCGTTTACAGCATTGACTTCGATCTGAAGGGCTTTCGGGGGTGAAATCCCGCCAAAAGGCGAAAAAATTTGCAAAAATGCTTGACAAGCCGTTTCATTTATGATATAATACTCAATTGATACGGGTAAAATACCCGTCTCTCTGCCACGCAAATTCATAAACAGCGTGTGCCGAAAGTCCATAGGGAGGAAAACACATGGAAAACAAGCTCAACTCTTATGAAACCATGTTCGTCGTCAGCCTCGCAAACGGTGATGAAGCCACTGCGGCAACGGTGAACAAGTTCAAAACCCTCATCGCATCGAACGCGGAAGTCGTTTCGGTTGACGATTGGGGCAAGCGCCGCATGGCATATCCGATTGAGGATATGAATGAGGGCTACTACACGGTGGTCACCTTCAAGTGCGTTGGGGACTTCCCCACCGAGCTGGAGCGTCTGATGAACATCGACGAAAGCGTGATCCGCGCAATGACCGTGAAACTCGAGTACGACGCAAGCGAGCGTGCGGCTGTTCTGGCAGCAAGAAAGGCTGCGGAAGAGGCTACCCGTGCAGCGGCTGCAGCGGCTGCCGAGGAAGCGGCTGCGACTCCCGCAGAAGCAACCGACGCAGAGTAATCGCCCACCGGTAAAGGAGAACCAACATGGCTAACCTGAACCTGAATAAAGTCGTTCTTGCCGGCAAACTGGTTGCAGACCCCGAACTGAAGCAGACCGCAAGCGGCATTGCCGTGGTCTCGTTCCGTCTCGCGGTCAACCGTCGGTATCAGTCCAAAGCGGCTGACGGCACGCAGCAACAACCGCAGGCAGACTTCATCAACCTCGTTGCGTGGAGACAGACCGCGGAGTTCATCTCCCGCTACTTCCACAAAGGCTCGTCCCTTTGCGTGACCGGTTCCATCCAGACGCGCACCTATCAGGATCAGCAGGGACAGAACCGCACCGCAACCGAGGTCGTGGTGGACGACGCAATGTTCGTGGACAGCAAGTCGGAGGCAGGCGGACAGTATACGCCCGACCCCGCTTACGCCGCTCCCCCCACGTTTGCATCGACCCCCGGCGCAACCCCGAAATTTGAAGAACTGAAAACAGATGAGGACCTGCCGTTCTGACGCAGGCATCCAATGAGGAGGATTTCATAAGATGGATAGAACAGAAGCAACACCCGTGGTTCGTCCGGCTCGCCCGATGAACCGCAGAAGAAAAAAGGTCTGCATTTTCTGCGCAGATAAGGTTGATTTCATTGATTACAAGGACAGCGGCAAGCTGAGAAAGTTCATCAGCGAGAGAGGCAAGATCCTGCCCCGCAGAATCTCCGGCACTTGCGCAAAGCACCAGAGAGAGCTGAACACCGCAATCAAGCGTGCACGTAACATGGCGCTCCTGCCCTTCGTGACCGACTGATTCAACCCAAAAAGAGATGTCACCCTCGCGGCGGCATCTCTTTTTTCACCTCACGCCCATCCCCACATAAACCATGCGAAACGACCCGCGTGTCGTTCCGCCCGTCCACCAACTAACCTGAACCGTTTCTATCCAGTAGAAGCAGCCGGAAATAGTAGCACGGCAAATGGCTGCACTCAAAATTCGAACAAAGTAAAGACAGGATCAAAAATCCCCTTGGTTAAAGTTCTTGAAAGTCTTGAAAACTTCTTTCAAGAAGTTTTCAAGTAGGGCTTGGGACAAAGTCCCAAGGTCTTTAAAGGAGGCAACATGAATTTTCTCAGATGGATCGCCACGTGGCGAAACCCCGTTTTGGACGTTGTGTTCGGCGCGCTTACCTACGCAGGCGGCGAAGTGGTCTTTATCGTCGCGGCACTCGTCGTGCTGTGGTGCGTCGATAAAAAGAGAGGATACTACCTGCTGTTCTGCGGGTTCTTCGGCCTGGTCACAGTCCAGATTCTGAAAATGGCGTTCCGTATCCCCCGCCCGTGGGTACTCGACCCCGCGTTTCAGATCGTGGAAAACGCCCGCGCAGGCGCAACCGGGTACTCCTTCCCAAGCGGACATACCCAAACCGCCGTCACCCTCTTCGGCGGACTGGCAGTCTCCTCCCGCCGCAAAGCCGTGAAAATCGGCGGGTGGGTCGCATGCGCCTTGGTCGCCTTCAGCCGAATGTACCTCGGCGTTCATACCCCGCTTGACGTCGGCGTTTCCTTCGCAGTCGGGGTCTGTGTCGTGCTTGCAACCAAGTACCTCACCCGGTGCGCCGACCGCACCCGCGGCGGACTGTGGTGGTTCTTCGGCGCGGCGCTTGCGCTGACGCTCGGCAACCTCCTGTTCGTGGAACTCTACACCTTCCCCGCCGACGTGGACACGACCAACTACACCGACGCCGTCAAAGTGGCGTGGCAGATCCTCGGCATGGTGTTGGGACTTGCGGTCGCCTACGCCGCAGACCGCTACAAGACCTGCTACCGCACCGAGGCGGTCTGGTGGGGTCAGCTGCTCAAGGTGGCGCTCGGACTTGGGCTGATGCTCGGTCTCCGCGCCGTCCTGAAAGCGCCCCTGAACGCGCTTCTCGGTCTCCGCGCGGGCGTTTGCGTGCGCTACTTTATAATGGTTGCGCTCCCCGCCTCCGCGCTTCCCTTCTTCTTCCGATTCTTACCGAGGGGACGCACCAGAGGGGGCTTTTAAGGAAAGCAACGCTTCGCTACTGACGATTGCAAAGCGACCGTCACCCCTCTGGACTCCCCAAACCTTTTAACCCAACAAAAATAGTGCGAACATGGTGTCTTATCCCGAAAAAGGATTGCGCACCATGTTCGCACTATTTATAAATGAGTTAAAAGTTTTGAGGGAGTCCAGAGGGAACTTTTTCAAAAGTTCCCTTTGGCGCATCCTTTGGCGCATTCCTTCGCTTCCTCCGCGCCCTTGATGTACTTGGTCCACTTCACGTAGCCGTAGATCGAGTTCGTCACGTAGCCCGCCTTGAGGACGAGGAGCACGAACTGACCCGAAAGCACGTTGATAACGGCTTCCAGAATCGCGCAGGTGATCCACGCAATCCATTGCTCGCGGAAACGGAAGAGGATGAACAACCCGTTCGCCACACCCACCGCAGAAGCGCAGGCATCCAGATAAATGACCAACGTTGCAAGAAATTCGTTCCCGCCGAACAGATCCGTTCCCACATCCAGACGGGTCAGCAGATAGCCCAGACCAAACGTCCAGACCGCAATGCCGACCAGAACCAGCGCCTCCTGCCAACCGCGCAGCGTCCGCACCACGGTCAGTTCCTCCTCGCGACGGTCGGGGTGACGGTGCCAGTTCACAAAGCTGATGATGTCAATCGGCAGCCAGAAGAACAGCGTTGTCGCCATCGTTGCAAAACGGTAGCGGAGCAGAACGCAGATGCCGATCTCGGCGATCTCCACGAATACCGAAACAATGAAATTCCACTTGCTCTGCTTGGAAATCAACAGCTCGCACCAGATGTTGAGCAGCGTGTCCAACAGATACAGCGCCATGATCGCAATCCCGCTGATGCCGTTGCAGTCCTCCTCCGGAAACAGTATTCCGAAAACCGCCGCAAGAACCAGAATCGAAAGAAACCAGATCTTTTCGTAAGCCGAGTAAAACTGCCAACCGCAGGACATGATGACCGTTCCCACCGACACCAGAAGCAACGCCAGCGCAACGTTCAGTCGCATGGCTTCGCGGTCGGTCATCACCTCACGCAAGCCCGCGCGAACCGTCGCGTCATCCGAAACCGCAGCAAACGCCACATCCGCGTTCTTCTTTTCGGAGTGGTAGACGTACCCCGTCAGACGGTGTCCCTCGGGGAGCGCTTCCCATTCCTCGTAACTGTACTCCACAGCAAGCACCGCGTCGGTCGTGTCGCTCGTGTACTCCACACGGCAGACCGTGTTGTCCTCATCGTAGCCTTCTTCCTCCGCCGTGTTCGCGCGGACGAATTCCGCCTCCACAGGACCGGTGATCTCGCCCGCATCCGACCCGATGCGCACAAGCGCCGTCCCGCCCAACACTGCGGCGGTGCAGAAAAGCAAGAGTGCCAGAATCAATCCGGCCGCGCGCATTCCGCGATTGACGGGCTTTTTCGCAAGCTCCGGCTCATCCGCCGTAAAGGTCGGTTCAACCGTACTTCCGCCGCAGGGAGCGCAATTTCCGCCGTTTCCGCAGTTTCCGCAGTTCGCTTTGTTCCCCGCGCCCGCGCGCTCCGCACGCTTCTTTTTCAGCGCAACGCGGCTCACGGCGCAAATCGCCGCCAACCCCGCGCAAATCAATACCAAACGTTGCATAACAGACATAATCTTAATAAAATCCTTTCTGAATCAAATGATAAACAATGAACCGATTTTTTCCGTGCGTACCGCCCCGTCAGCCGTCCTCGATCTTGTGGAACACGCGGTAGGCGGTGTCGTTCATGACATCGGGCGCCGTTGCGATAATACCGACCCGCTCGTCCCCGAGAATCAGAAGCGTGTCCCCCGGCTTAATGCCGAACAGCTCGCGCGCTTCCTTCGGGATTACGATCTGTCCCTTTTCCCCGACCTTTGCAGTACCGAACAGATGCTTCCCCTTCGGCAGACCGAGGATCTGTTTTCCCTTTGCCATCGTCCCTCCCCTTTCGTCATACTTGTAGGAAAAGTATAACACAAAAAGCGGGAAAAGTCAAGATGAAAATAAAAAAACGAACGCCGAAGCGTTCGTTTTTTGGAGCTGGTGATAAGATTTGAACTTACGACCTGCTGATTACGAATCAGCTGCACTACCACTGTGCTACACCAGCATATCAGGAACCGGCAAAACCGGCTATCAAAACCGACGGACTGACAGATGAAGAAAGCGACGCCCGAGCGGAACATATATCATTATACCCGATTTCGGTCGATTTGTCAAGATGCTTTTGAAAAAAAGTCGGCGGAAAATCATTTTTTTTTGAAAAGGACTTGACAAAGGAACTGGTTTATGGTATAATACAAGTGTTCCGACGCGAAGAATCCTTTGCGAAGGTCGTCGCTGGTGTGGCTCAATGGCAGAGCAGCTGATTTGTAATCAGCAGGTTGTTGGTTCGACTCCGATCACCAGCTCCAATGAGTTCACACAACGTGAACTCTTATATGGGAGATTTCCCGAGTGGCCAAAGGGGGCAGACTGTAAATCTGTTGTCGCTGACTTCGGTGGTCCGAATCCACCATCTCCCACCAAAATAAAGGCATACCCTTGTGGTATGCCTTTATTTTGATCGGAAATGGTTGAGATGAGGAACGCCGCAGCGGCAGTTGTGCGGAATCGCTTTCGGTTCGGTGAACTGCCGCCGTTCACAACTGCTGTCCATTTCCCGCGCAGGCGCGGGAAATTTGTGGTCACGAATCCACCATCTCCCACCAAAACATCCCGAGCAGGTTCGGGATGTTTTACTGATTCCTTCTTCCCTCTTCCCTGCCCTTCTCCTTCGCCCCTCTTGACTTTAAACAAAAAGTATGCTATACTATTTTCAAAGCAATCCCGCAAAGGAGATGAAATCATGAAACCGACCCGATTTTTGGCAATCGCACTGTGCGTTGTTCTGTTGCTGTCCCTCTGCGCCTGCATGAAAGAAGAATCCGAAGAAACCCTGAAAAGGCCCGAGATAGGGTCGATGGTGGAATATCGCATAAGCGATACCGAATATTTGCGTGTTTTGTACAACGACTATTATTCCAATTACGGCGAATGGATCAGGGACGGAGAAACAATCAAGCTGTGCGTACAAACAAACATCGCGTATTGGGGACTTTTTACCGCCCGTTACGGAATTCAGGATCTGAACCTTGATATCAGTGAATTAACGCTCGGAAAAAACGAAGAGGAAATTGGAAAGTGTCTGGCAACAACGGACGAAGGCTTTCTGAATTCAACCGCGCTCACGATTGCCGAAACGGGCGAGGTTCTGCCAATAACGGATATCCGGGTAACCGAACATAATGCAAGGAATTTCGACTGGGCAACGCCCGAATGGAAAGAATTCTGCGCGCCGGAAGAAAACGCATATTACGAAATAGAAAAGCTGTCCGTCAAAATCAATTCCGCAACCCGCGAGGGCAAATGGATCACAAATGACATAACCGTTCCGGTTAAAATCGTCTTTCACGATTGGTTCTGCACGGTTGAAATTTTCGATCTTTCGGATCAGCAGGAAAAGCGGATTTTCCATGGAAACGGTCACATGGAAAACGGCGCTCTTGTCATGGACGAAATCGAAAGCGATATGTTTTACGGCAATTCGGTGACCGCTCTCACCGTTACAAAATCTACCGATCCGTAAGAATCAAGTCTCAAAAAAAGAAAGCCGCCCGGGCGGCTTTCTTTTTATACCTTTTCCTTTTTCCTTATCTCTGCTTCCGCGAGCAAGGTCTTTTTCTCATTCTCCAGATTCCCGTCCACCACTGCGTCAAGCAGTTCCTGCAGGATTCTTCCCACTTCACGCCCCGCGGGAATTCCGAGTGCCATCAGGTCGCGCCCGTTCACCGCAAGGTCGCGCAGTGAGAGACACGCATGCTCCGCCCGCAGTTTCTCCACCGTGGTGGGGAGCGCGTACCATTCCTGCGGCAGGTCGCGGAAATCGGGGTGGTGCGCCAGACGGTCGCACCGCTGAATTTCCAACAGCCGCGCGATGTCCGCGTCGTCAAACCGCATCATCAGCCGCCGCACGCCCTTTTCCTGCGTGGGAAGCGGTATATCGTGTTCCCGCACCAGTGCCAGCACCCGCGCGGTCGTGTCGCGGTCGTACCGCAAGCGCTCCATTGCCGCCTGCGCCAGTTCCACGCTGACCTTTGCATGCCCGGGAAAATGCCCGCCACGGGCGTCCTCGCGGTAGACGGCGGGCTTGCCGATGTCGTGGAAGAACAGCGCAAGACGGACGATGTGATCCGCCTTTGCGTACTCCAGTGCCGCCAGTGTGTGCTCCCAGACATCGAAGCAATGGTAGCGGGAATTCTGCGCAAAGCCGAAGCACGGAGTTACCTCGGGGAAGATCTGTCCGACGATTTCGGGAAACGCGCGCAGAACCGGAACAGCGCCCGCGCCGAGCAGCAGCTTGTCCCATTCGATCCGCACGCGTTCCCTTGCAATGTTGTCCAACAGGGCGCGGCAATCGCGCACGGCGTTTGCGGTATCGGGGGCGATTGCAAACTCCAGTGTTGCCGCGAACCGCACCGCGCGCAGGATACGCAACCCGTCCTCACAAAATCGGGTTACCGGCTCTCCCACGCAACGGATGACGCGCCCTCGGAGGTCTTTTTTTCCGCCGAACGGGTCGCACAGTCCGCGTCCCGGGTGATACGCCATGGCGTTGACGGTAAAGTCCCTGCGGGCGAGGTCGTCCTCCACGGTGTCCGAGAAGGTGACCTGCACGGGGTGGCGGTTATCGGCATACGCGCCGTCGCGGCGGTAGGTGGTAATCTCAAGCGGCTCTCCCTCCCACAGGACGGTGATCGTCCCGTGTCTGCGCCCGGTTTCCACGGTGCGGCAATCGGGGAAGCAGGTGAGAATTTCTTCGGGGCGGGCGTTTGTGGTCAGATCCCAGTCGTTCGGCGTTCTGCCGAGCAAGGAATCCCTTACGCAACCGCCCACGGCGTAAGCTTCAAAGCCATTTTGCTCCAGTCTTTGAAGCGCCGCCTCTGCGGCGGGGGACAGATTGATGAGGTCCATATTCGGTCCCCCTTTCGCAAAGTTAATCGTGCCGCCGTCCGAACAGGTTGCGCCGCCTGATGAGGATGCAGAGAAGCGTTCCGAGCACGCCTGCGGACAGCACCTCGCCTGCGGTGACGGTGAGGGTGATAAAGGGCAGACCGCCCTCCATATGGTATGCATAGACCAGAATCGGCGGGACAACAAGGGCGTTTGCAAGGATGGTTGGCACGGTGGTGAGCCACGCGGGGGCTTTTCGGAGCAGGTATGCGCCGAGTGCACCGACGAGCGTTGCGAGCGAGCCGAACACGACGTCCTGCCACAGTCCGCCTGTAATAAGGTTCGAGATCACACATCCGATGGTCAGCCCCGGGATTGCGGCGGGGAAGAACACGGGCATTACGCACAGCGCTTCCGACACGCGGAACTGGATTGCTCCGCTTGCGAGGTCGAATGCTCCGACAACGCAGGTGAGGACGGTGTAAAGTGCGGCGACGATTCCCGCTTGGCAGACGTACAGGATGTGCTTTCGATTGGTTTGTGCTTTCATTTTCGGTTTTCTCCTTAGTTTTGTTTTATGTGAGGATGGTTACGAACTCACAAATTGGTTAAGACCTCGGGACTCTGTCCCGAACCCTAAGACCTTGGGACTCTGTCCCAAGCCCTGCTTAGAAAACTTTTGAAAAAGTTTTCTAAGAACTTTCAAAACTTTAACTCAATTGGATTTTGGGTTCTGTTTTTGCGTTGTACAGATTTTAAGTGTAGCCGTTTGCCGTGCTGCTATTTCCGGCTGCTCCGAGCCGCATTCCGCCAGCGAAATGCGGACGTTTTCACTCTCTCCGCTACCGG
>ENA-UERG01002647-UERG01002647.1-human-gut-metagenome-genome-assembly--contig:-NODE-2647-length-12489-cov-11.333790_pt1 | contig 12489 bp, 14 predicted proteins | sample MGYA00242954_ERZ507954 | MGnify/ENA primary metagenome ERZ507954 (study PRJEB26167, sample SAMN06115478) | human gut metagenome | host: Homo sapiens | place: China:Sichuan | collected 2015-01-21... | reverse complement strand
GAAAACGTAGCAGAGGAGTTGAAGATCGATGAACTCAATGATGATGAAGTTCGTGCTTCGCTGGTGGTGGCGGCGGAACGTCAGGCGATTCCATCGTGCGATATTCTGACCGTCTGGAAGGAGTTCAAGAATCCCCGGCATGAGGAGTTCGCCGAACCGACCCGGTGGAGTCTGTTGAACGCCTTCACCGAAACCGCCAAGAAGTACAGTCCCGCCCGTGCCGACCAGTGCTACCGCAGTCTGACCCGACTGTTCGGACTGGACGGCAAACCGGCGGAGCTGTGGAAGTAGTCCACGGGTATTCACCCTTGGCACACCACCTCTGTCGGATGTGGTGCAAACGACAGAGTACCTCGCACCCCGGCGGCTTCGGTCGCCGGTTTTATCAACTGAAAGAAGGAGTCGTTACTATGGCGAAAGTCTTTTGTCCGAATTGTGCATCGATTGCGAACCCGCTTCATCGCGCCAGTACGGTTGGAACCGCTACCGGGATTACCGCAGGAGGGGCCGTTGTGATTGTCGGCATGGTTCGCGGTGCACGTGCCGGAAGTGCGTTGGGAGTTGTCGGCACGACCATCGGTGCTGTTGCCGGAGGAATCCTGAATCTCCTCTGGGGTGTCACCTCCGGAGGTCTGCTCGGTGCTCAGGCTGGCAAGCTGATCGATGAAAATGTAATCGGCCTGTATCGCTGTCCCAAGTGTCATTTGCGATTCAAAGCATAGAAGCATTTATCCATCGCACTGTTTTACTTGGGAAACAGTGCGATGGACGTATCATTCGTGTTATCTTTTTTTAATTTACTTTCAATTTTCATCTTTCTTGTTGTAGCCAAGCCGCTTAGAAGGATGTAACGCTAATTCTTACATTTCTCTGCAACGCTCCAATAGGAATGCTATATCTTCCTGCGAAAGCTTAGATTTCTCACCCACTATCTTGATGACATCTTCCGGTTTTTGGTAATTCGGGATATTGATGCTTTCAACAGCTCCAGTCATAAATAATATATTGACGTGGTTTTTGTGATTTCCCGGTTTGTCAAATGCTACAGGAAAGTCCGCCTTTCCAAATTTCGAATCCCCCAGAATGAGGCCGCCGATATAGTAATAGCCAATTTCATCGCTCTCCTTTGCCGGACAACGACAAGCTGCCTTTTCAGTAAGAACGCCGCTTTTAATCAAAACCTGTAAGCCAGCTTCATTGTGTTCGGTAGGAAATCGGTCTTCATTATCCATTGCATGCTCCATCAATGCCATTCCGATCAGCTTGAGATTGCTCTGGCATGCTGAATCTATTTCTTGCGACCCATCTCCACATCCCGTGATAAAAAGGGTGATGCATAACATTACAAGAATCATTCCCAAATACTTCATTCTTTTGCCCTTACCTTTCTTAGTGGCTGACATCTCCTTGGGTTTAGGAATTATACTGCTGAGATACATCCTACGTATCATCGTGTTTGTTACAGTACCTCTTCGTTTGAGAGTCAGCCTGTTTTTTACACAGCTACCATAGCAACTTTCATTTTTTATCTTTCTTACTGCGCCAAAGCCATTTAGGAGGTTTCCCCTCATTGCGATAGCTACCGACAAATGCTGCGATGCCGATACCAAGTCCAATGATAATAATACATAATGCAGGTGGCAATCCACTTGCTCCTGCAATAATACCTCCCAGCCAGCCACCGGCAACAGCTCCAATTACTCCCCACAGAATTGCTTTTCCAATCATTGATTTATTCCTTGTATTAGAGTGTTAATGTCAAATCGGAGATAGGTTAATTCTCCGATGCTTGCATCGCATAAAGAACGTTCAAGTATGATCCAAACAAGAGCTGGTGTTGTAACATTGACTGCTCCTTAAGCGAAATCGATACCGCACATGTTTTCAAGTACGGCAGAGAAATAATAGTTTTCTTTCTATGTTTCACCTCCCTATGTCAGCTTTTAGTTGATTTTCCCAAACGTATGTTGGGCAGTGCGTTATTTTGAATTTGTTATTCTCTTAGTGATCATAAACAGGTTTCCACTGAATGCCCCAAACATTAAAACGTTGTCTACCCTAATGCCTTTATGCGATAAAATAGAAACATTCATCTTTGATAATGCCCTAGCACACTGTAGTTATTCCATTTCACTAAGAACACAAATAATCGTCCAGAGAATAGAAAGCCCCATTCCGATTGAATTTAATACGATTCCCAAACGATAGTTGCGGCTGTAGGACATGATAAAACCAACAATAGGAAGTGGTAAACTTAACAATGGAATTAGCCATAATATCAAACCAAGAATACCTAATATTAACATTGGCATATCTTGACGTTGTGATAATGGAGTGAGAGGCTGTAAATGTCTTTGGATATTGATCTTTTTACCACAATTTCCACAAGTTGCATTTTGCCCAATCATTGCTTCTGAAGCAGAAAATTGCTGTCCACAAAATGGACATGTGAATATAAAAGCCATAAAGTTATCTCCTTATAGGCACTCTATTATTTCGCTTGATTCCAAGCATACCTAAGTCCTAAAAAAATCTGATGGGCAGTTAGCAGGAATAAGAGAATGTCGAAGAACTTGTTCTGGCTTTTGAATATTGAGTTTACATTGAACATAAAAAAGGACACCCTCTGTTGTACTCACCTAAGAGGCACACCACATGCCCGAAAAAGTCATACGCACAGAGAGCGCCCAAACTTGGGCGCAAACTCAAGAGCTTGACTTTTTCACATGCAGAAGGTGGTGTTTTCTTAGGTGAAAGTCTGCTTAAAGCTTACGTTATCTGATTGTCAATTGATTATTGATACTCTGGTCTGTCCATAACCTCCTGTTAGATTAGTGCGTTACAAGAACGTCTGTAATATATGGGACATTCGCAGCTTTGTCAAATCACATCGTTATAATTGCTGAAAGAATGTTTGTGTTGGCAAGGTTAATATGCCTTCAATTAGCCTCCTGAAGACAGTAGAGCAGAGGGGCGCAAAACAGACGGTTTGAAGATCAAAAGTCCCTGCTGGCACAGGGACAAAAGTTGACGTTTTCGGCTTCATCATGACAGATGACAACTCCTCCCTGAAGACCGGTTGTCTTCAAGGAGGAACTGAACTCATAGCAATCTTGTCGCATCCATGCTTGAAAATCACCGGAATCGCTGTATAGTAAGGTATTGGAGGATATGACCGATGAAGGAACTCACAGACAGTGTTTACGCATTCGCCGATCTCCGGCAAGGGAAATACCTGTATGTTGATAAGACTGAATATGTCTGGAAGCTCGTTCGTTCCTATAAGGGCATCTACTTCCTGTCGCGTCCCCGTCGGTTCGGCAAGTCCTTGATGGTTTCCACTCTTAAAGCGATCTTCGAGGGACGCAAAGAGCTGTTTGACGGCTTGGCGATCTCAAAGAAAGAATACGACTGGAAACCATATCCGGTCATTCATTTCGATATGGGCAACTGTTCTGCCAAAACACCCCAGGCTTTGGAAAGCTTCATTGAGGACAGACTGTGCGATGTCGCGGCAGAGCATAATGTAACGCTGCGTGGTCAGTCCTATGCTACACGCTTTGAATCCCTGATTTCAGCATTGAGCAAGCGTGGGAAGGTGGTCATTCTTATTGATGAATATGACAAACCGATCTTGAACAATGTGACGAATCCGGAAGCCGATGCGATTCTCGGTGTTTTGAAAGGGTTCTATTCAACGATCAAGACCTGCGAGGATCTGGAACGTTTCGTATTCATCACGGGAGTGACGAAGTTCTGCCATGTATCGCTGTTCTCCGATCTGAACAATCTTACGGACATCACCATGCGTTCCGACTATGCGACCATGTTCGGCTATACGCAATCGGAACTGGAACACTATTTCAGCGACCGGATCGAAGCGACCGCACAGGCGCAGAAGGTTTCGGTGGAGGAGCTGAAACGGAAGCTCAAGGCGTGGTATGACGGCTACTGTTTCGAGGAGACTTCGGAAACGGTCTACAACCCGGTGTCCATAGCGAAGTTCTTTGAGAATGACGGCAAGTTTGACAACTACTGGTTCGCCACGGGAACGCCCTCGTTCCTGATGGAGCTTGCCAAGAAGACCGATTTCAACTTTGAGGATGCGGTATCGAGAGCGGTTCCCGGCGTGACATTCGATGCGTTCGAGATACCCAATATCGACCCAGTAACGCTGCTGTTGCAGACGGGGTATCTGACGATCAAATCCAGCGAGATTCGTTTCAACAAACGCTGGTTCTGGCTCGACTTCCCGAATGAGGAAGTGGCCGAATCTTTCAGCACCTATCTGTTGAACAGCTACGTAGGCAGAACACAGCGGGAGGTCAGCAGCTTTTCCGCTGATTTGGCGACCGCGTTCCTGGAGGGCAATCTGAATCAGGCTAGGAAGGTTCTCGAATCGTTCTTCGCCGGGGTGCCTTATACGATCCACAAAAAGAGTGAAGCGACGTTCCAGTCCGTCTTCTATGCGATCTTCCGGCTGCTCGGATTCAACGTCGAAGCCGAGTCCTGCACGAATGACGGTCGGATTGATGCGGTTGTCCAGACGGATGATCACATCTATCTGTTTGAGTTCAAGCTGGACGATGACGATACTGCGTTGTCGCAGATCAAGGAGAAAGCCTACTTCAAGAAGTATCTTCAGTCCTCGAAGAAGATCACGATGATCGGAGTCAACTTCGATTCGGAGAAAGGCCAGCTCATCGACTGGCAGACCGAGGATGTTGCAGAGTAGAATATGATACCTGTCTGATGTGTGATTTAACTGCAATATATTAATAATCAATAAGTTATAACTATTTTATATTTGCTCTCCATGCAGATGTTGCTCGTGTGGAACGGGGTAGTTGTCAAGATGGAGAATGCCCTGAAATGACTTACTGGAACAGCTCATTTCGATGGTCGTAGGCTACCGGGCAGAGATGGTCAAATCAGCATCGTCAGCAAGTCCAACATCCCTGCTGCACTGGGCATAAAACATGCTCTGTCTGAAACAAACGGTCGATCATCAGTTGGAGGCTGTTGTCCCCAACTGATGATCTTGTGTTATTGAGGTTTCACGTTGAAGTTGACCATGCCCGATTTCAGGAAGATATCGAAGATAGAGTTACGCCACGCCCAGTCAAGCTCGGTCATGGTTTCCTGTAATGTCAAGTCCTTCAGCGTACCAGACCGATTGGTGAAGTGCGGATTCCCGTCTTCGTCAACAGTGCATTTCGCTGTCTCCAGAAAGTCGCCGATCTCTTTCCAGCAGTAAGTGCTTCCCGCTTGTTGCTGAAAATACCGGATGAGCTGCTCTCTGCTCTCAGGGTCAACCACACAGTTCGGCATCTTCATGACGAAGTCAATCTGATGTTCAGAAGCGCCTTCTTCGCACTCAGGCGTTATCGGGTCAGTCGCTGTATCGGAACCATCCTCTTGCAAGCGGGAACCGTCAATGTCGCTTTTACGTTTGTTCATGGTAAGTTATCCCCTGTCCGGTTATTTGATTTCACATTTGATCATGCCATTGCTTCCAACCAGGGATTCCAGACTCTTCTGCCAGACCTCTTCGGTCCACGATGAAAGCACTGATAACGGACAGATACTCAAATCCCCGGTCAATGAACCTTCAATCCGCAGGTTTCCCACTTCGTCAATTTCATAGTTCAGGTTATTGAAGAAGGGACGCAGCTTCTCGCCGTCTTGGGTTGCTCCGGAATAGACGTAGTCGATGAAGTGATCTGCTGCCTGTTTGCGTGCAGCCGGTTCTGTAATGACTCTCGGCATCTCAAGAACCATTTCAGCGGTTTTGACATTCTCTTCTTGCTTGAGTTCTGTACTGACATGATGGAACATTTTTTCCTCCTTCTCTCAGAGAGTTTGATCTTCGGGTAGCCTCATGCTGCCCGTTCATTACATGACCATGAGCAATTATTTTTTACAACGCTTTCCTTCGTGAGCATTGAAGAGAGCCATTCCCGAATACTTCCGGGTGTTTGCGTTTTAACAGATGCCGCACATACTTTCAGAATGAACACCAGAGGAAGGCGTTTCATCAGCACTGCATCCTGCCAGCGATCCCGAAGGGAGTTCCCTGCTCATCGTTTTTTACCACACCGTTCACGAGCAGGTAGTCAGTAGAGCAGACGATCCTTGGGAACTTCAGGAGAACGATCAAGATCCCTGCTGTGACAGGGATCATATCGCTCCATTTATGGAACTACAGCGGCAGGTCGTCATCGAACTTGAGAGGATGGAACGGATGCCTGACCAGATCGATCAGCTTCCGGAACTGCTCGCTGTTGCGTATCCGTGACTTCAACTTCGGAAGGAGGTTGAGCCTGCGCCAGTCCTCATCGCTGAACTGGTCAAGGCACGGGCAGTCCGTCAGCAATTCAGCGGAGCTGTACAGGATGCTCCACCACATCGGTTTCGTGAACTGTTCCCGGCAGGGACATTGAACCCACGTGCTCGGATTATGCTTGACGCCCCAGAACCAGTCACCAAGCGTGAAGTCATGCGTGTCGATATCCCCTGCATAACTCCAGCCACTTGCCAGTAATCCGCTCCTTACGGCCGGATGATCCGGTATCTCGCAGTAATGCAATAAGGTCGGTTGATGCTGTAACAGACGTTGCCATTTAGCGGGGGTGAAATCTTTCCAGCACGTACACCGCCATGCAAACGTTGGCTGCTTTTCAAGAGCGATGAGCCACTCGTCCGGGGTAAACTCGGAGAAGGGGCAGAGTTCCTGAAGCTCCGGGTGTCGGGAGATGATGCGTGCCCACTGCTTCGGAGAAAGCGGAGCGGAAACGGATGGCTCTTCGGGAGTAAAAGCTGCACAGTTCCATTCCAGATCGAGGAATACGTTCAGTTCTTGTTCGGTCATGGTGATTGCCTTTCAATGTTAATGTTGAATGCGGGACGAGAACAGTTCCCGTTGATGCTTGGGGGAGGAATCTTTCTGGTTGACTTTGGCGAGGTAGCTGCAACGTCGGAAACACTGATCGTATTTGCGTTCATATTCGGGATCATCCTTGCGGAGCATGACACCGTTCTCCTGCGGCTGACCTTGCCGGTTCCTCATACAATCGTCAATCAGTCCGTAGCTGGTTGCCCGTCCTGCGTCATCATGCTTCGGAGACAGGTTCAGCGTCTTCTCCCATAACCGTTCTGCCGTCTGGATGTGATCGTGGATGCTTTGGGTCTTATGTCCGTTCATCATCAATGCAACGTGATAATGCTGATGTTTCTCTCGGGAACACTCCCGGACTGCGATATACGCCGGGTCGTAACCTGCTCTCTTACGGTTCTTGATGAAGCTCTCCTGAAACTGGCTGAAGAGTTCGTTGTCATTCGGATGCCCATAGCCTTGGGGGAATCGGACATCATACCGCATGAAGTAGACTTTACTGTGACGGTTGCTCATGTCGGTCATCAGTTGATCGATCTTCTGCAATATCGATTCTTTACATCCAAACTGCTTGGCTTTATCCGTCATGATGGGATGTCCCTGGTACTGGTCTTCGTAGGTGATTCTTTCGTTTCTCATGATACTCTTTTCTCTTGCTTACTGTTTATTCTGTTTCTCTTTGTGTAGGGATGAGCCCCCGGTGATGTCTAAAGCCCTCACCGGGGGCTCATATAGGTACTACCATTTACCTGTTTTTGATCGTGTGAAACCTGCCTGCTGACGCAGGAGCTTTCGATCCGCGATCTCCTGTATGACGTAGATGTTACTTTGACCGGATTATTCCCCGCATATGATATTGGATGCACACAGATAAAAAATAATACGCATGGAGCATTACATGTGCGAGCGAATGAACGCTTCGCATCAGCGCAAAGGAATGAGCCATGGAATTAAATGCAGAACAACGGCAGGCCTTAGAACTCATGAAATCAGGACAGAATGTCTTCCTGCGAGGAGATGCGGGAACCGGGAAGACGGTCGTCATCAACCGTTTCATCGACAGCGACCCGGACTGCATCGTCAGTCTTGCCCCTACTGGGCTGGCAGCAAGCAATCTGAAACATGGAGGAATGACGATACACCGCTTCCTTGGGGCGTTATCGCAGGATTGGCTGCAAACCCCGGAGAAGGTTCGGGAATACCTACGCTCTCTTCGCGGTCTGATCATCGAAGAAATCAGCATGGTTCGCAGCGACCTTTTCAGCCGACTTGATCACGACCTGCGTTTCTACACAGGCAGAGATCAACCATTCGGTGGTATCCCGCTTGTCGTGGTGGGAGATTTTTACCAGTTACCCCCGGTAGTGAAGAGCAAGCCTGAACAAGAGTTCTTGGAAAGGAACATGAACGGCATTTTTGCCTTTAACGCACCGGCATGGAAGTCTGCTGAATTTCGGAATGCTGAATTGAAGACCCCACATCGGCAGACGGATCAGGAGTTTCTTTGGCTGTTGCGTACTGTACGCTCTGGTGATGACGAACTTGAAGACCAACTTCGCCAGCTTGACTTACGGGTTCGCCGGGCACCGCCTCCGTTGTCGCGATCGCTTTGCTGCTACCGTAAGCAGGCAGATCGGATTAATTATCTGCATGTGGAAAGGTTGCTGACTCCCGGAGGCCACTACACGGGGAAGTGGAGCGGATGTTATCCTGAGTCTGAATGGCCCGCTCCGGTGCATTTGAACGTAAAGTCTGGCATGCTCGCACTGCTTACCGCTAATGATCCCGAAGGCAGATACGCCAATGGCGATGTCGGTGAAGTGCTGGCCTGTTGGAAGGATTCCATCTGGATTCGGCTCCTGCGCGGTCCTGAGATCGCAGTCTACCGGCATACGTGGTGCAATTATGATTACCGCATTGTAATTCAACCGGATGGAAGCTTAAAACTGGACTCCCGCATCATCGGCTGCTTTACACAATTCCCGGTGCTGCCTGCCTACGCAATGACCATCCACAAGGCGCAGGGGCAAACCCTGAATCAAGTGCATCTTGAACTGGGAGGGCGACCATGCTTCGCATCCGGGCAGCTTTACACCGCTTTGTCACGAGTTCGCAATCTCGAAGACCTCACCCTGAACCGGCCCCTGCAAGTCGCGGATGTAGTCGTCGATGAGCAAGTGCGACGCTTCTATGAAAGACTCGAAGGCTGATCGGTTGCTGAACCCGATTCCTGTATTCTCATGGGACATTCAGGTGCCCGTTTAGGCCGGGGATGGACTAACCCGGCTTCTCTTTTCAGCTTCTTGACATATGAGATTGTGATCCCAAATTTCATGGCTGACTCTGACTCCGTATATTGTTTATGACGTTTCAGAAACGAAAGTATCTCCTGTTTTGAGCTTACGGATCGCTTCTGCTGTGTCCAATATTTGCTTCCTTGGGAATGCTTCAGATACATTCTTTTCCGTATGCAGGATTGATTGGGATTGTCATAGCGTTCAAAGACAAGGAGGAGACTCTGGTCTTTGAAGGTTTCTGCCTTCCGTGTTTGGACTTGAATAATACTGTCAAACGGAAGGTTATAGCCCCCGGAAGAAACATGCTGACCTGAGCTTGAAGTTGAAAAGATGATCGTCAACTCAGAACGCCACTGAAACAGAATCTTGCTAAAGGAGGTTAGCAAATCAGGGGATTTCAGCATTGGGAATAAAGAGAAAGTGTCAATAAAAGCAACCTTCACATCAGGGTTATATTTTTTCAGATTGCATATGAGTGCCCGTAATAGCAAATGATGTTGTTGAGGGGAGCTGTAAACAAAATAATGAAAGTTATTCTGATAGAGTCCCTGCCGGAAAGAGTCGCCCAATTCAGGATAGGGGATGAACTGCTTTTGAAGAAGCAGCTGGCTAGCCTCTTCGACATTTTGAGGCGCTCGCCCTGAGACTGGGAGCGGAAGGTCAACGTCCGGATAGAGTCGTTGAAAGTGCTCCTGTAATTCTCTGAAGAAAGTGTCGTCATGAGGTCGGGCTTCATGAATGAAAGCAACCTTCACTGGTGCCGTCGGTTCCACTGTCTCATTCAGCCAGCGGTGCCCCTGACTTGCTGCAATTGCCATATTTAGTAAAAGCTTGGTTTGAGTTGCTGATTCGCCACTGTGAAACAATGTTGCAGTCTGATTAAGGACAAATGGGGGGAGTATAGTCGTTCTTGAAATTGGATAAGGCACTTCACTCCACTGTACGCCAAGCTCTAACGGTCTCGATACTTCAGGTTCTTCACATGCCTCCCGAAATTGTTCTTCCGAAGAAAACATCGGCACATTATGATTCCCTTCTAGCGTGATGAATATTACTTCAGGACCTCCATTTGCATCCTCTTTCGGTTTCATGAAATTCAAGATCTTCAAGGCATGATGCCAGGTCTCAGACCTGTTCCGCCCTGAGTGTTCAATCAAAAAATAATAGATTCGCTTCCCTTTAAAAAGTTTCCAATCCAAGTCTTGGGGATCATCATTCAAAGCCCAGTATGAGACCACGGGGAATTGCAATTGAAGTATGTGCCAGGAGAGATCAAAACTATTCGCGAGCTGAACGTCATCAATAAACAATATGGCAGGTTCGGCATCTTCGATAAGATATTCATTAAAAAAGCAATTCTTACCAGGTGGCAAAGGAACTATATCGTGTTGTGGTAACTTTCGGTATAATGGTAATAGAATCCGACAAGAATTACTCCTGTCTGTGAACTCCGCATGCAAGTAAAAGTGAGACCTGCGTTTATGAGATATCATAGTGATACTGTTTTTATTTTTATAAGGAACGAACGAGGATTGCTTATCCAAGCGTTGTTCCGAGGCCCTGATGCGGTTATTTTCCGTCTGAAAATCACGAGGATACGGTATTGTTGTCCAGCCCCTGCAGAGTATATATTGTTGTAACAGATCAGAAAGATATTTCAGTTCATCGTTCAGCTCTATGTGGTGCATCTCACGTCCCAATCCTTTGCATATTTAGATACTATTAGATTACTTAAAAGTACACCAATTGTCTGAAAAATCAAGAAGAAAATCGGGTATTGAACCGAGGAAATATTCTATCTGGACTGAACCCGGTTTCTCATGAAAATCAAATTGTATTGATTGAAAAGCTGTCAATCCTTTGGCGTAATTCTTCGCGTTGCGTTTCCGTTAAATGCTCGTCAAGCCATGCGCCCAGCCGGAACAGTTCGGATGTCGGAAGTCCCGAAATCAACTCCGCTAGGCTCCGGTCTTGCGGGGAATGTTTCACGGATACCAAATCGGGGAGAGCTTCAATCGCCTGAACTTTCGTTTGCAAGCCGATGTGGGTATAATGGGCTGTCATCTTTTCGCTGCTATGCCCCAGCAGTTCCTGTACCGTCCGAATGCTGACTCCACGGTTCGCTGCCAGCGTGGAAAAGGTATGTCGGAAGGAATGAAATGAATATCGGATTACCGGAAGCAACCGATGAGGATCATAACTCTGTTCGACAGTATGAAGCCCGGCGGCTTCCAACAGCCGCTTGGTGTCTTTGGCGATCCCTGCCGGATTGCGAGTGTATCGCTCCGCGACATGCGGCAGGACATACGGGGATGTTTCTGTATCGTCATTGACAAACGGAAGCAAAGCGATGTAGAGAGCTTCGGCAATGGGAATCTGAACTTTGGCTCCTGAACTATGGATTGTTTTAGATGGCGTGAAGTTGATGATCCGGCTTTGCATATCGACGGAACGTTTCTTCAAAAGACAGAGATCGCCACACCGTGCCCCGGTGTACAGAGCCAGCAGATACAGGCATTTCATTTCTTCCTTGTGGAGCTGGTGAAAGTCATCCGAGGTCAGCGTCTGCCAAATCCGTTCCAACTGCGGTATGGTGAATGGTTCCCGCGATTCCATGTAAAACGACTTGGCTTTCAAGTTTTCAAACGGACTGTCGTCACCGAGAAACATACGGAAGATCATCTTCAGTATTTGCAACCGGGCATTGTAGCTTTTGGGAGACACTCCCGTTTTCCAATATGCGTTCATGCAGACTTGAGCGTCTTCCGGAGAGAGGTCGGCCAGCAGCTTATCCTTGGGGAAGCACTGCTGGATGAATTTCATCGCTGCGACCTTATGTGGCATCTGCCCTGTGGTATGAGCTGGATGCTGTTCGTAAGCGGTGCTTATGTCCCCGATGCAGACCCGGCACCGGGTAATGATCTTCTTGTATTCCGCCACCTGGGTGATGTATTCAATCTTGCGTTCTATCCGGGACAGCGACCGATCTTCGCGTTCCATATCTTCAATGACCCGCTCAGCAGTCTTGCGGTCTGCAACGGGGCTGCCGTTGTCATCATAGAGCGTCTTGTAAACAATTCGACCGAGGGCCGGATCGCGGTGCTTATAGATGAATCTACCTCTTTTCTGGAACAGCGATCCTGTGCCTTTGGCGCGTCTTTGCTGAGTGCTTTTCGTCTTCATTTCTACCCCCATAAGTGGGCAATAGATAGAACACTCATTCAAATCAAGCTCAAAAAATCCTTAGCTGTTAACCACTTGGTCGCTGGTTCGAATCCAGCTGCCGGAGCCATTTTT